>OQVN01000740.1_pt1 | contig 12032 bp, 5 predicted proteins | sample 1691621 | NCBI WGS metagenome assembly OQVN01 (sample SAMN03418278, study PRJEB22391) | human gut metagenome | biome: human-gut; feature: organic feature; material: feces | host: Homo sapiens | place: Tanzania | collected 2013-01 | reverse complement strand
GCCTGAGACAGGATATTGTTGTTGGAGTACTTAACCATTTCAGATGCCATATCGGTATCACGAATAGATGACTCTGCGCTAGTAGTATTCTCAACTACGTTGTCAAGGTTGTTAATGGTATGCTCAAGTCTGTTCTGAACTGCACCGAGAGAAGATCTCTGAGTAGACACCTTTTGGATAGCTTCCTTGATGGTATCAATAGCAGCAAGCGCATTGCTGTCATCGGTTCCGTCAACCTTCAGACCATTTACGCCAAGACCCTTAGCGGACATAGCGTCGATGCTCAATGTAATCTGATTGTTAGTCGTAGCATCTGCACCAACATGAAGAGACAGTGATAAGGAAGCTGTCAAATCCTTAAGATTTGCAATAACGGCCTTGTCTGCATCTACCTTATTTCCTACTGCATCATATAAAGCAGGTGCATCTGCCTTAGGCTCAACTGATCCATCAGACTTAGTAGTAAAATACTTGTTCAGAGCATTCTCAGAAATAGCATTTCCATCCTTGTCAAAATACTTCGCTTTTTTATCAGCATCAGAATCTGCTTTAATAGTCGTAGCAATGACAGTTGCTGTCTCTGTTCCAATTGCAGTAGTATGTCCACCACTTACTGTAATTGCAGCAACAGCCTGTCCTGCTTTGGTAGTGATATTAAATTTACCTGCTTTCGCATCATCTACAGTAATGGTATATTTGTCTGAAATAGAGCCAATCAACTCTGCATTGTACTTTTTATTTGCTGCATCTGGTTGTCCTGCCTGAGTTGTATCCTCAGGAGTTGTAAGAGACAGCTTAATTCCCTGATCTCTCAAAGCCTTCAATAACTCATTTGCTGCATCAGAATCAGCCTTAGCGTCAATCTCAACACTAGTTGTTAATGTTGTGGTTGCATCTGTGCTCATTGTGGCTTCACCCTTAACAGTCTTTGCATTCTTATAGCTATAAGTATAACCTTTTTCCAGGCTCTGATCACCTTTCAGCAGATAGGTCTCGTTGAATTTAGTGGTCTCAGCTACACGGTCGATTTCAGTGGTCAGCTGATCAATTTCATTCTGGATGTAGCTTCTGTCGTCTTCAGAGTTGGTACCGTTGGCTGCCTTAACTGCCAGCTCGTTCATTCTCTGCAACATATCCTGAACTTCGTTCAGAGCGCCTTCAGCGGTCTGTACAGTGGAGATACCGTCCTGTGCGTTGCTGGAAGCCTGTGTCAGTCCTCTGATCTGCTTTCTCATTTTTTCACTGATGGAAAGGCCAGCTGCATCATCTGCTGCTCTGTTGATCTTGTATCCGGAAGAGAGTTTCTCAGTAGACTTTGCCTGAGAAGCAGTGGTCAGACCTAACATTCTGTTAGAGTTCATAGCTGTAAGATTGTGTTGTACTACCATAATATATTCCTCCTTGAATTGACGAGCGCTTCCCTGCGCTCCGTTATTTGCTTTGGCAATGTCAGCTTCAAGTTCGCACATCCTGTCACTTTCATCGCCATTGTCTTCCGTTTCTCCGGCGTGCGAAACCTTTAATTCAGAAGAATGGTTAGGTAAGCAATTGTTTTATTTGCTTTACTTGTTAAGTATATCGGAGAGGATTTTGGAAACTTAACCCCTCTTTGAAAAAATATTTGACTTTTTCATTCCGGAAAATTTGCTTTCGCTATTGCCAAATTCACTTCTAAAAATCGCGCCCACCATCCGATATCGAATGGTGGGCGCATGATTTCTTCCGTTGTTTTTCTTGGTTGCAGTTAATTCTGCGGAATCCATTCCGCGGAGGTGTCATTTGCGGCACCGCTTGCAAGCTTCGCATTTATCAAGTTCATTGCATTGTTGCTTATGTATATTGCCTGCTTTGTTCCTTTAGATGACTCATTGGCTGTCGCTTTGCATGTGCTATGATTGATAGTAATGCCTGAGTCGCACCAGATTCCATAACTCCGACTTCCCCCGTTGCCTCCGACCGCAGTTACATTAGCTCCATTTTGTATTGTCACTTGATATCCGGCACAAATTCCTCTGCTAGTGTTCGTTGCGTTACGCCCCGTTGCCGTAACAGTAGCACCACTGATTACAATATTAGCATTGGAATAAATTCCATCGCTAAAATAACCCCCTGTACCTGCCGTCACATCCAGACTGCCGCTGCCTTGAATGGTTAAATCATTACCCTTTACATAAATACCATACTCACTTTTGGCGCTCGTCACAGTATTTATGCCCTCAAGCTTTATTACCAACGCATTTGTCGTGTGAATTGCGCCATCAGGATCAGTACTACTGCAAACTGTCGCATCCTTCAGCGTCAATTCACCTTCCTCCAACATAATATTGTAATCTGAACTGCTTCCGCCTTTCGTTACTTTACCTTCACTATCTGTTTTTGCATACACCGGAGTTCCTTCAAATGTTAAAGTTACCTCGCCTACCGTCACCGTTGTTTCTTTGATCTGCCTCCACCGGGCATATAGCGTATGATCTTTTGCTGTATCCATCGACGTCATCGTAGTAACCTGTGTTCCGCCCGTCCTTTCGGTATACCATCCCTCGAAAACATACCCGTTTCTGGTCGGATTCTGCTGCGGCACCGAATATGCTTGATAGTAGGTCTGATACACCGCTTTTTTTGAATCGCCATCCGGGAATGTTCCACCTTGTGCATCAAACATCACGGTATAGTCGTTTGCCACCCAGTGCGCATACAGGACATGATAACCTGCAGTCGTTACCCGTGTGGTATTCTCTACCTTTGTTCCGCTGCTTTGTCTGGTATACCAGCCAAGGAAAGTATAACCTGTTCGCGCAGGTTCTTCCGGAAGCTTGTATGTGTCGTCATAGGTCTGGTCGATAAGCATCTTAGTAGTGCCGCCTGGGAAGGTTCCGCCTACCTGCTCAAATAGCACGGTATATTTTTTTGCCGTCCAGTGTGCATACAGGGTATGATCCTCCCTCGTTACCCCGGTAGTCTTCTCCACCTTAGTTCCACCGGTTGCCTCGGTATACCAGCCATCGAAGGTATAGCCCACCCTTTCGGTAGTCGGCAGATTTGAATATTTGCTGCCATAAGTCACTGTAATAGCATTCACCTGATCGGGGGTACTGCTGCCGCTTCCTTGATTCGTATTGAAGGATACGGTAATCTTTTTAGCTCTCCATTGTGCATAGAGTGTTTGATAGGTTGCGACCTTATCAGCTAAGGTATTCGTGCCGACAGAGAATCCCTTCCCGTCTTCCTGAGAATTCCAGCCAACGAAATCATATCCGTATTGGGTCGGTGTCGGCAGTGTTTTACACGTTTCCCCGTAACGTAATGTTGCAGTTACGCTCTGATCTGCTCCATTCAATTCTCCGCCATTGGGATTCAGAGTTACCTGAAAACTATCCGCTCTCCATACGGCATACAGGGTCAGTTCTCCGCCTTGCGTGGTTACCAGATTATTAACCTCCTGCTGATCCGTATATTCCGGTTTTGTTGCATTTCTCGTACGTGCCCAGCCCAGGAAAGTATAATTTTCTCTGGTATATGTGTTCTTGCTTAATGCCTTAACTGCTTCATCGTAAGTAAAGCTCTGCGATGCCATTTGATCACCTGTACCACCGTTCGCATTGAATCGCACCGTATAGGTATTAGCCTCCCATACTGCATACAGGGTTATCCTATCATCTGCAGTTGCGGTGAGGTTGTTTACGGATGCGCCGTCTGTATAAGTCACCTGTGCACCAGCAGTCTTTGCCCATCCCAGGAAGTGGTATCCGGTCCTGGTATATCCGTTTCCGCGCAAGGATGCCGCGGTATCGTAGGTGAATGTCTGATCTTCCATGTTGCCGCCGTCAGCACCGTTGTTATTAAATATTACCACATAGACAATCGGCTTCCATACCGCATACAGGTTTACCGTTCCGTTCTGCTCTGTGGTAAGATTGCTTACATTTTTCCCATCTTCATGCTCTGCTTCACCGGCATTTGCGGTTGTTGCCCAGCCGGCAAAGTTGTAACCTGTCTTGGTGAAGTTGTTCTGTGTTAACGCTTTTGCTTCTCCATAGGTGAAGTCCTCGGCGTTCATGCTGCCTTCTCCACCGTTTGCGTCGAACGTCACCTGATAGCTGTTAGCGATCCAATGTGCATACAGCGTTGAATCCTCTGCCTTATCCCAAGTTTTTGCGCTGCTTCCGTCGGCATTATAATACTGTGTACCGCCTTCCGTCTGATCATAATATCCCGCGAACTGATAACCGGCACGAGCAGGCAGTGTGATTGTGGGCATCCCACTGTCATAAGTTGCCTGAACGTTTTCATAACCGCCGGCTCCGCTCTGTCCGTCCAGTGTCACATTATAAGTGAGTGCTGACCAGCCGGCACGAAGCTCCGTGGTACCTGTAACAACATCGTTGTCAAAATTCCAGAGTCTCGACGGATCCCCTGTGAGATACCACCCGGTAAATTGATAACCTACCTTTGTAAGTTCCGAAGGTTTCGTCACTTTACCCTCATAAGCAATATTCTGCGTTTCAACAGTATCTCCTGTACCGCTTTCAAAGGTTACTGCATAGCTATTTCTGCTATAGTACAGCTTCAATACCAGCGTGCCTTCTCCGGGGATGGTACCCTTGCTGTCATCTGTCTTAGACGCATCAAAAGTAAATCCGGCGTAGCTTTTGCTCTGTGCATCTCCGATCGTCACTTCTGTTCCCGTATATGCCTTCTCCGTTACGGTGTCTGTGTCCACATAATCACTGCCATCCAATGTCTGCAGCATATGATGGATCTCATAACTCTGTTCCAGAGGTGTCCACCGTGCATAGAAGGTCTTCGCACCACTGCTACCTGCCGGGATCTCTGTTACCGTCGTACCGATGCCGTCCTGCTCCGTATTCCAGCCTAAGAATTGATATCCCGGTTTTACAGGATTCTCCAGCTTCACGGTATCTTCTATCGTATAGGTTACAGGATTCTTCTCATCGTTGATGCCTCCATCCAGCTCATAAGTAATGTGATAGGATTCCGGCTTCCATTTTGCATGAAGTACAAGGTCTCCTGTCACCTGATCTGTATCAAACTTCCAGGGAATCGTGCCTTCCGCATCCTGATACCAGCCGTCAAAGACATAATATTGTTTCTTAACCACTGTAGAAGGAGGAGTTATTTTTGCTCCCGTGATCGCTTTCACAGTAGTAATGCCGCCTGCCAAAGGCTCATCACCTTCATACGCGGTACCGCCATTCAATTCATAGCTTACGCTGTGGATTCTGGAAGGATCACTCCAGGTGATATCCATCTCACAGGACAGGGGCTTGCTGGTAAAGGACAACGGTGCACCCTTCCAGGTAAGTTTTATGGTTCCCTTCTCTGTATAGCTGCCGTCCTGAGGAATGACACTGATTACACCATTCTCATATTTGAAGTTGCCGGTTGTGGTAATGTCAAAGTCACTGTAGGTGTAATCCTTATCCGCAGTATCTCCGCTTCTCAGATTCATATAGGACATATTCATTCTGTCTACAGGCAGTGCCACACTTGTGCCGGCTCCCATATCAATATCCTTGGCATCTGCCTCACCCGCAGTTGTCTCATAATGGAATCCGTATACGTTCTCGGCAGAACCCAGATTCCACAACGGCCAGTATTTGTCATACAGTACCGGAGCGTATTGAAATCTGCCGCCAAATGCCGTTGCCAGGAACCGGATCTCCAGATATGCACCCACTTCCAGAAGCATTGCCCCGGAGGCACTGCTAGATTTACCGCTGCCGGCCTGCCAGGAAGTACTGTAATAGAAGTATCCCCACATCTGTATATAAGCACCTGTCTCCGCCGTGATGCCGATTGCCGCAACCTTTTTACTGAACAGTCCCGCATAGACCGTCAACCGGATACCCGCTCTGATTCCCAGCGTACCCATGACATACATATCGAATTGGTATTCTGATTTTTTCAGATCTACACAGTTGCTGCTGCTGGACTTACTGAATACGTTTAACGTAAAGGTGTATCTCTTATATACCTGATAATGGAAGCTCATACCCAGCATAATGTTGACCTTGGCGGATACTACGAAATCTCCCTGTACACCTACCACGATAATACCTGCCAGGATCCTGGCCTCATTTGAGAAGATGTTCTTATTTACCAGGTCAATCCAGTCCGGATTATTTTCCAGCATTTCGGCATATTTTTCTGCCAGACCGCCGCCTGTGGAACCGATATCCTGGTTAAAGAACTTGTCCTGTTGCTCCATCAAGGTCTTGATCTTGGCACCCAAATCGTTACCGGCCACTTCTGACCAGTCAAATTCCGGCTTCTCGCCCTCTGCCTGGATCGTTGCCGTAATACTGATACCGGTGTAAGAGCCGGCATCCAGATTCGTGGTAATGCGGTAGTCCTTAATGTAGGGGAATATCCACTTTTTGCCCCAGACTGCTTTTCCCTTGATGTTCAGGTTCAGCACGATCTCCTGCTCGAAGGTAGCAGCTACTTTCAGGATCAGTTTGTTGTCACCGGAACCCATTGTCACATCGAAGCTGACTTCCAGCTGGGCACGTACACCATTGGATCCCCCTGTCAAGTGCTGTAAGCTGCGGCTGATATTTGCCACCACAGACGGCTTTCCCACGGAGACCCTGTTGCTCGCTGCGAACAGGCTGATCTCACTCTGAGGTACCACTGCACCGGTCTGTGTTGTCAGGCTCATCGTCTGTAGTCCCATATCTCCGGTAAGTGACTGCAGTTCCTCCGTTCCCAGCGCTACCGTTGCCAGATAGTTGGCCGCCTCCACTGCGAAGCCGCTGTCGATTGCCTGCTGCTCGATTTCCTGTTCGATCGAATGAGCTGTCGCATCATCCAGTTCAATATCCATCTCCTCCGTGCTGTACACTGTCATGGAATCCAGCACTTCGACCTCAGTCACCACCGTGTAAGTCAGGATCGTATTCTGTCCGCCATCCGACGGAGTGATATTTGTAATCCGACCATAGGTAGGCTGAGTAGCCACATCCAGACTGCCTTCATAGATAGCAAGGTAATCCCCTACATCTACGGTCGTATTCTCATCCAGATTCATCTCCCGGTAAGCGCTTCCTGAAAAATCCAGCTTTTCCGTAGCGATTGTTATGGTATCGGGCGCTGTATCCTGATCATCTTCCGTGTTGACCGGTAGGACATCCGGTGTAAACAGGACGTCCTCTGCTTCAGCAACCCCATAATAATATGTATTTCCTACTATTTTAGAGATGGTCACATAAGCAGCATTTCCGTTATATTGCTCTGCTGAATGCAGGCCGCCTTCTCCTAATTTCGGTGCTTCCGCGCCATCATAGATTACTACCGTGGTCCCGACCTTGATCTGCTGCTTTCCGTTGTAGGTAAAGCTTCCGCTGCCGTCCACAGTATTTAACTTTGTCATGTCATCATTGACATTTACGGTAAACAGTCCGGACAGATAGTCGCTGCCCTCTGTATAACTCACTTCTGATTTTGGCAGATAGACCAGATTCTGATTCAGACTCAGATTCTCCTCCGCTGTCATTTGGGTGGTGAAATTATAGAGTCTGACCGCAGCAGGCTGTATCTCATCATCCTCATAGAACACATAATCGCTGTTCACTAGCTGCAGCTGGTAAGTCTCGCCCTGCTCTAATGCGCTGAACGTAATTGTATACTTGTCATATACCTCTCCGTCTGTCGAGGTAAATGGGGTGTTCTGTTTAGCGATAGCAAATGAAAGGGATGTATCCTGATCCGCAAGGTTATGCAGACTGGCCACATCCGTGCCGGAATCCGTGGAATCTGCTTTCGTTGGTTTTAACACCGTGATGGCAAAAGCATCTGCATTTACATCTACTTTGGAGAGGTAACTATCCTGCCCCTGCGCAACATCCATGTCGGCGGTGATCTCTGTCACCTTCGCATACAACGTCAGATTACTGTTGATCCTGTCACCGGTACAAACCTGTCTGGTAAGGGCAGCGTCGTAGTACCATGCCTCGAATAGATAACCGGGCACAGACGGCGTCGCCAGTTGGTTGATATCGATGGTGGAATCCTTTACCACCATCATTGCCTTGGGCAGCATTGCATCCTTACTGCTGACTCCGCCTCCCAGATCAAAATCGATCTGATAATATACAGTCTTATCAATATTACCGGAGTCGCTACCGGAATTGCTGCCGGAGTTGCTTCCCGAAGTACTGCCGGAGCCGCCCGAACTGTTACTGCCGGAATTGTTTTCTGAGCTTTCTGAGCTGCTGCCTGAACTGTTTGTACTGTTATTGCCTGCGTTCTGAGCAATTGTCTGATTGTTCTGACCGGCTGACGGTTTTACCGCAGGTCTGGTCTGCGCGGTCTTATTTGTAGGTTTCGTAGTTTCCGAAGTCTTCCCCTTATCCTCGGAACTTACCTGTACCTTCGCATCCTTCACAAAACTACCGGGCAGGTAGCCTACTTTCCCACGATAGGCTATCCGGTACCATTCCCCGGCCGCTCCCGGAAAATCTTCTTCGCCATGTTCCTTGATGATCTGAACACGTTCCCCATCCTTGATCTGTTCCGGTTCTCCATTTGCTACAAAGGAAGGCACCATGAATAGCGGTACATATCCCTTCTGCACCGTATAAGATTCTTTGCCATCCTCTGAATACAGCGTAAGGTCACTGTCCAATAAAGCCTGCACCTTTGCGGTACCCAGACTGCTTTCAGATGCTGCGTCACCGTAGCTCGTTACCTTCGCCATCTCATCCGTAGTCACGGTCTCGGGCAGAGCAAGCGTTGTATACTCTATGATCAACTGATCCTTTGCCCATTTTTTTACTTTCAGTTCTACGCCATTCAGTGTAATGGACGCCGTCTTTGTAAAACTTTCGTTTTCGTTTGCTGTCAGCGTAAACGTCACGGTATAGTATTGATACGGCTGAAGCGTCGTGTCATCCGGTGTCACCGTAATATCCGTGACGATTCCGTTTGCAGTCTCAAACTTAAGCTGTGGTGTCTCTCCCGCAGAAAGTAAAAAAGTATCCTGATCCATACTGCTCAGGCTGATCTCATTTACTTCTGTCACACTATCCTGCACTACTACAACATCCGATGCAGTGTCATGTCCCAGACCACAGCCGGAGAGCATACCCACGACCATGGATAATGCCAATACCATGGATAATGCTCTCTTTAGTTGCTTTTGTACCTTTTTCATAAGCTTTTGTCCTCTCGTATTTTTCCGACTTCTGTCGCCATTTTCAATGCTATTGTACACTGTTTGCGGATAAAATTATCACGCACCTACATGAATTACGCTTTTTTCGACATGAACGACAAGGATTCGCATATAGTATTTTTTCTAAGTTACCGTTATAATAGTTCTATACCAAAGTGAAAAAGGGGAAACGATTCCATGAAAATTGCAATATGCGATGACGATAAGAATGAGCTGTTCCGGATACTGTCTGTTCTCGCAGATTACCAGACACAGCGAAACATAGAATTTTCCTACAAACCTTTCGACAACAGTACGGAGCTGGCGTCGAATCTTTTACAAGAGCATTATGATATTTATCTGTTGGATGTGGTGATGCCGGGACTGAACGGCATCGAACTGGCCAAAGAGATCCGAAGCAGTGACAAGGCCGCAGACATTATTTTCCTGACGTCTTCTCCCGAATTTGCGGTAGAGAGTTATACCGTGAAAGCTTCCAATTACCTGGTGAAACCCGTTTCAAGAGACCGGCTGGTTGAAGCTCTGGATGACATCATGCGTACCAGAACCGAAGACCGCGATTCCTGTCTGGTATTGAAGAGCAGCGTCGGCGTACACAAAGTCCATATCTCTGAAATCATTTATATTGAAGCCTTGAACCGAAAAGTCATTTATTACCTGAAAAACAACAGTCAGATCACCTGCGTGGAAAAGTTTGCTTCTGTCTGCGACCAGTTGCTGCAACACCCGGAATTTCTCCTTGCACACCGCTCTTTTCTGGTCAACATGAACTATATTCGCAGGATCGACGCAGCCGACCTATATCTGGCAAACGGCAAGTGCCTTCCGCTTGCCCAGCGCAGGATCTCGGAGATCAAGAGACTCTACCTTGCTTTTCAAATGGAGGAATCCATATGAGTGAATTTGTATCCCTTTTAGGACTTATCAATTACGGCTTTGTCCTTTTCTTTGGTATCGTGATGTCTCTCTATCTGGCAGATATCCATTTTGAGGACAATAAGATCCCTTATATCATCACGATCCTTGCTTTGGGCGCAATACAGCTTCTGTCTTACCTTATGATGGGGGAGAATCTGCTCTATAAATGCTATCCGCTGCTCATACATCTGCCGCTGGTCCTCCTGATCCGTTTTGCCTTTCACCGGAATATCTATATTGCGACGATCTCTGTGCTGTCCGCTTACCTGATGTGCACTCCCAGAAAATGGTTCGGCACGCTGGCAGCCTTCTTTTTCGACGGCAGTCCGGTTGTAGCCAATCTCGTCTCTATCTGCGTGACGATTCCTCTACTGTATCTGGTCATCCGCTATATTGCGCCTTATATCATCCGTCTGCATTATGAGAATAAGAAGACTCTGTTGCTCTTTTTCCTGCTGCCACTTTCCTATTATATTTTGGAATACACTCTGACCGTTTACACAGATCTCTTGTATACCGGTGGTCCGGTCATTATTGATTTCATGGACAGCTTTCTTGTGCTCTTCTTTTTTATCCTGACTATGGTGTCGCTGGATTTTTCCAATAAAAAAGGCACGGCGGAACGTGAAAATCTGCTGCTTACCACCGCAGCCGCACAGGCGCAGAAGGAGATTACACAGTTATCCACTTCTCAGAAGCAGGCGTCCATCTATCGTCATGATCTGAGACATCACATGACCTTTTTGCAAAACTGTATTGCAGAAAATGAGTTGGAACAGGCTTTGGAATATATTCACCAGATCTGTGCCGATATCGATAACAGCCGTGTGATCAGATACTGTGAAAACGACGCTCTGAACCTGATTCTCTCTTCCTATGCCGGTCAGGCGTCAGATGCCGGAATCGAATTGCAATTTACCGTGACTGCCACCGATTTTACACGCTTTCAGATCACTGATCTGTGCAGCCTTTTTGCAAATGCTCTGGAAAATGCGATTTACGCCTGCGAAAAGATTCCTGCTCCTGGGAAACGCTATATTACGCTGAAAGTTTATGAAAAAAATAACCGGATCTGTATACAGATAGCAAACAGCTATCTACAGGAGCCGGTATTTGAAAATGAGATTCCCATCTCTCACGAACCCAATCACGGTCTCGGCACCAAAAGCATGATCTCCGTTGTAGAAAAATATCACGGAGTGTATGGATTTTTTGCTGAGGATGGGAAATTCCGGTTTCAGGCATCACTGTAAACAGTCTGGTTTTACCGGGTGCAGCGGCACAGCGCATTGCCGATGCCAGAGTAAATTCCGGCCGATCTTGCAAATTTTTACATCTCTGGCTTATTTCATGCTACAACGAGGATCTAAGAGCATGCATCGAATTTCTTGCTGTTTCAAATATTCATCTTGTACAAGTGGAAATTTATAAGGGAAATTTCTTAATTGCTGAATAGCATTTCTAAGATTTTTTATAAATTGAAGTGATATCTCCGGCACTAGTAATTCGTATGTAATGTAATCGCCAATATCTATGATGTCATCTTTGGCTCGTTGGGTTATGGTTAATTCATAATCACTCATAGGCACTATACCTTTTTTCAAGTTCATCGAAAACTTCATCGGCAGCTATGAGTCTACCATTTCTTACATCTTGTAATCCCTCATTAATAAAATTATGGAAATCTGATTCTGCTGACTTTTCCCAACTATTTGAAATCATTGCCTCCATTAACTTCCCCCCCTTTTTATAAGTCAGTATATCACAATGTCATTTTACTTACAAAGGATTATTTTGGAAAAATTGGGAAGCAAATATTTCTATCTGCTTCCCTTCGTCTGTTGTATTTATTGTTTATTATCGTACATCTGGGGCGGTACGTATCCGGCGCCGCTCATGCTCTTGTAGTAGTCAAACG
>OQVN01000738.1_pt1 | contig 12057 bp, 10 predicted proteins | sample 1691621 | NCBI WGS metagenome assembly OQVN01 (sample SAMN03418278, study PRJEB22391) | human gut metagenome | biome: human-gut; feature: organic feature; material: feces | host: Homo sapiens | place: Tanzania | collected 2013-01 | reverse complement strand
AAAATCCACAGTTGTAGCTAGCATCCGAGTCCGGGGCGGGCAGCCCTTTCTGCGTTGATTTTAGAACAACTATTTCGCTAACTCTCAATTATTCACAATACTTCAACAATTCCAGCGGCTGTGCGATAATAGCGTCGGCGTGGCCCTCTTCCAATTCCGCACGGTCACGGAAGCCCCAGAGGACGCCTACAGTAAAGGCGCCTGCCGCCTTGCCGGTCTTCATGTCTGTGGCGGTGTCTCCCATGTAGAGTACTTCGTCTGCGGTGAGACCGAACCGGTCTAAAATCCGAAAGACTCCGGCGGGATCGGGTTTGATGGGCACGCCGTCCACCTGTCCCTGCACCACATCAAAATAGTCCTTGCCGAACAGGCTCTCGATGACATCCACGGTGGCATGGTGGGGTTTGTTGGACAATACAGCGATCTTCATTCCACGTTTCTTCAACGCTTCCAACAGTTCCGGGATTCCTTCATAAGGCTTCACCTGATACATACAATTCGCCTGGAAGATCTCCTTGTATCTGGCATAGGCTGCCTCAAAATGGGTAAGTTCCGTATCGCCACCCTTGATCAGTGCCCGCTTTACCAGATTGGCGGCACCGTCTCCCACAAAATATTTATAATCCTGTACAGAGAAGGGTCCATAGCCGAATTCCGCCATGGTCTTGTCTCCACTGTATTTCATGCTCATGATAGAATCGGATAAGGTTCCGTCCAGGTCAAAAATTGCTGCTTTCTTCATATGAATACTCCATTCTTCCGATACTCATTATATAATCTCACGAATTCGTGCTATCGTACCAAGCATCCTGCTTTGCAGGATATTCGTTCACTAATAACTTAAATTTACTGTACTGTCTGCAGACCATGTAACTCCTGATAGACTCTTCCCACAGGAAGCCCTACCACATTATTGTAATCGCCCTCGATACCACGGATATATCTGGCACAGAATCCCTGAATGCCGTAGGATCCCGCCTTGTCCATCGGATCACCGGTAGCCACATATTCCCGGATCTGTGCATCGGTCATTGGATAAAAATGCACTATGGTCTTCTCATGGAAAGTCAGCGTCTTCCTCTCACCATTTTGCTCATAGAGGATTGTCACGCCTGTGTATACCTCATGTCCTCTGCCCTGCAGCATAGTAAGCATGGCTACCGCCGCTTCCGTATCCGCTGGCTTCCCCAGGATCTTACCGTCGCAGGCGACCACGGTATCGGCTCCCAGCACAATGATATCTGTTATAGTAGTTTCTCCACTTGTCTGTTCCGACTCAAAGACTTCGGAACCTTCGTCCGTCCGGCTGACACCGGATCCTTCATCCAGTCGTTCTGCGTTAGTAACCGAACCCTGCGATGCCGTCATAGAGCAAAGCTTCTCCCACACCGCTTCCGCCTTCTGCGTGGACAATTCCTCCACCACCTTCGCAGGTTCGGTAGAGGTGATCTTTTCCTCGGTCTCGCTGACCACAATATCGAAATCCAGTCCGATCTGTGTCAGAAGCTCCCGCCTCCTGGGGGAGGCGGATGCCAGTATGATCTTCTTATTCATGATGTGTCTCCGGGATAAAAGTTCTGCTTTCGATGGCAGATTCTCCCGCAGCCTCCTTTGCTTTTTGAATGGCCTCCAGGCAGAAAGCATCCTGGGAGTTAAACAGCTGCTTTCCTCTCTTGTCCTGCTTCTCATAGCTGCCATCCGGCTGTAAAATCGAAGCCTTCACATTATCCTTCAGCTGACTGTTCAGGATATGTAGCAATTCCTCCTTCAGCTCCGGGCGATCCACCGGGAAGAGGATTTCCACACGACGCTCCAGATTACGGGGCATCCAGTCGGCACTTCCACAGTAGATCTCATAATGATCATCATTTGCAAAATAGAAAATGCGGCTGTGCTCCAGGAAATTACCGACGATGGAGCGGACACTGATATTCTCGCTGACACCCGGGATTCCCACCTTCAGGCAGCAGATACCTCTAACGATCAGTTCGATCTTCACGCCTGCCGCACTCGCCTCATACAGGGCACGGATAATATCCTTGTCGCAGAGGGAGTTCATCTTCGCAATGATATGGGCTTTCTTTCCCTCCAGCGCATAATTTTTCTCCCGCTCGATCAGATGCAGGAACTTATCCTTCAGCCATAACGGTGCCAGAGCCAGTTTGTTCCAGAACAGCGGCTCCGAATAACCGGACAGCATATTGAACACTGCCGTGGCATCCTCACCGATGCGTTCCGCACAGGTCAACATTCCCACATCCGTATACAGCTTCGCTGTAGCATCGTTATAGTTACCGGTACCCAGATGTACGTATCTGCGGATGCCGTCCTCTTCTCTGCGGACTACAAGCGTGATCTTGGAATGGGTCTTTAATCCCACCAGTCCGTAGATAACGTGACAGCCTGCCTTTTCCAGCATTCTCGCCCAGACAATATTATTCTCTTCATCGAAACGGGCTTTCAGTTCCACCAGAACCGTAACCTGCTTACCGTTCTCCGCCGCCTGTGCCAGTGCCGCTATGATCGGAGAATTGCCGCTGACACGATACAGCGTCTGCTTGATGGCCAGTACTTCCGGGTCTCTCGCCGCCTGACGGATGAAATCCACCACCGGCGTAAAACTCTGGAACGGATGATGTAACAGAATATCACCCTTGCGGATCTCCTCGAAAATATTACAGCCTGCGGGAAGTGCCGGTGACTGCTGGGGCTCATACTTTGGCGTCTTTAAATGGTCAAATCCATCCAGTCCGTAGATTTTCATCAGTACCGTCAGATCTAAGGGGCCGTCGATCTCATAAATATTCTGTGTCTCAATGTTGAGTTCCTTTTTAATGATCTTCAGCAGTCGTTTATCCATGCCGCTTTCCACTTCCAGACGGATGGCTTCGCCCCACTGACGCTTCTTTAACTGCTTCTCGATCTCTTTTAACAGATCTGCTGCCTCATCCTCATCAATGCTTAAGTCCGCATTACGCATGATCCGGAACGGATGGGCACATACAATATCATAATTCAGGAACAGTTTATCCATATTCCGTTCGATGATCTCTTCTAACAGAATGATCTTGCAGCTCTTGCCCTTGGACGGGATCCGCACCACACGGCTTAAGACGCTGGGCACCTGTACGGTGGCGAATTCCAGTTCCTCGTCGCTGTTTTTCTTCCGCACCATGGCTCCGATGTTCAGCGACTTGTTGCGGATCAGAGGAAACGGTCTGGAAGAATCCACTGCCATGGGGGTCAGTACGGGATACACATTTTCCTGAAAATACTGATCCACATACGCAGCTTCCTCCGCCGTCAGCTGTTCATGCTCTCTGATGATATGCAGACCGTTTTTCTCCAAAAGCGGAAGCAGGGAACGGTTATAAGTGGAATATTGCAGATCCACCAGTTCATGGATCGCCACGTGCAGCGCCTTTAACTGTTCTGTGGGCGTCATGCCGGCGATATCCTTTTTGGTATAGCCCGCATTCTCCATATCCTTTAAGGATGCCACCCGGATCATGAAAAATTCATCCAGGTTAGATGCTGTAATGCTTAAAAATTTCAACCGTTCAAACAGAGGGATATTTTTATCCCTGGCTTCATTCAACACTCTGTGGTCAAAAAGCACCCAGCTGAGTTCCCGGTTGGTATAATACTTGGGATCACTGAAATTGATTTCCATATTGTCCTGCTGCCTCCCTTAAAATTTCTTCTTCTGCCGGATCACCGGTGTGATGCTGTATACTTCTTTGAAAAATTCCGTGTTCGTCTGGAAGAATCCTCTTTCCAGAGTAATATCTTCCTGGGTATCTATTTTCAGGATCAGTTCGTTATCCTGCAATGTGGCCTTCACACCCTTCATTTTCTGTTTGTGGCTGCGGTCCAGGCTGTTGGCCAGTCGCAATATAGCTGTCAATTTTGCTACCGTTAAATAACTCTCCTTATCCAGTCCCTGAGGACGTTCCTGTGCCTGCCCGTAATACACGAAATTACTGTGATTAAAACGCACCACATTAGCTACGATCTCACGCTCCATATGGGAAAGGCCGATCATCTCCGTCGCCATGATAATATCATAGGACGCTTCTCCGATATTGATCATGCTGATATATTTTCCACAGTCATGCAAAATTGCAGCGAGACGCAGATACAAACGCTCTCTCTGGCCCATGCCGTGGACCTTTTTCATACTGTCAAAAATCGTGGTTGTGATATGTTCCAGGGTATCCGCTCTCCTGGTACTGCCGTTGTAGCGTTTGCTGATATTCATTGCACAGGCGATAATATCCTCCGCAAAATCATGCTCTCCCCGGAGTAATTTATTCTGCTCCGCATATTCATAAGCGATACCATCGCACAATGTGACACCCGGTGCCCAGATCAGCGACGCTCCCATCAGTTCGGCGATACGCTTGGTCAGAACCGCACTGATATACACAAGAGGGACTTTTTCCTCCGCAATATCCATCCGCTTTGCAAGCTCCGTGGTTCCTCTGGTCCGAAGTGCCTCCATCAGCTGGTTAAATGCCTTACTGTCCACCATGGCATTTCCGTCTCCCCGCTCATGTGCCTTCCGCACTGCCCAGGGTGACAGATAATCATCCACAATAATGATATTTTTGATCTCACGATCCTTAAGATACAGCTTTTTATAATCATCCAGCTGTGCCGTAGCCAGTTCGTCCACCAGCTGCTCCATCTGGGTGCTGCCCGCATTCAGATGATTCAACAGCTCCTGCAAACGCAATACACCAAGGCGTAAGTTCTGGGTCGATACCAGAGTATCCTTGTCAAACAGAGAAATCTGAATACTTCCGCCTCCAATATCCAGAATCGCCGTCTTCTCCTCGATGATCCTGCGGAAAGTCTCCCCTTTGGAGGCAATCGACTTGTAATCCAAAAATCTCTGCTCGGAGTTGCTTAAGATCTCTACCCGTATGCCGGTGCGCTGCTCGATCTGATCCTGCAGGATCAGGGTATTCTCCGTCTCACGGATGGCACTGGTGCCGTATGCCTTATAAGCGATCACTTTATAAGCTTCCATGATCTGTGCGAATTCTTTCAGGGTATGACACAGATCATCCATTTTTTCATTGCTGATCTTCCCATTGGCATAGGTATCCGATCCCAGATCGATTCTCTGACGGATACAGTCGATCTCCCGCATGGTATTTTTCCCCGAAAAATCAAATATTTTCATGGTGAGTTCGAAACTGCCCACATCGATGGCAGCGAAAGTTTTTACACTCATAGGGTTCCTCACTTTCCTAACAGGTAATCAATGAACTGCTGGGCACTTCTTCCGGACAATCCGCCGTGGGACAGTTCCCATTTATTAGCCTCCAGTAAAAGCTCCTCTTCCGGCATCTCCACATGATAACGCTCCGCCAGTGTCTTTACGATATTCTGGAATTCCTTTTTATTGGGAGCACCGAAGTAAATAGTCACGCCGAAACGATATACCAGCGACAGCTTCTCCTGTACGGTATCACTGGTGTGCATATCCTCGCGGGTCTCCTCTTTGTCGCTGTAATTTTCACGGATGAGATGACGGCGGTTGGATGTCGCATAGATCAGAACATTCTCCGGCTTTTTCTCCAGTCCGCCCTCGATGACTGCCTTGAGGTATTTGTACTCGATCTCAAATTCTTCAAAGCTTAAGTCATCCATATAAATAATGAATTTATAATTGCGGTTCTTGATCTGACTGATGACCGTATTCAGATCCTGGAACTGATGCTTGTAGACCTCGATGATCCGCAGTCCCCTGTCATAATATTCATTGGCAATCGCTTTGATGCTTGAGGATTTACCGGTGCCCGCATCACCGAACAGCAGACAGTTGTTGGCCTTTTTCCCATTCACAAATGCCTCGGTGTTGTCCACCAGCTTTTTCTTGGGAAGCTCGTAGCCTACCAGATCATCCAGCTTCACATGGGCAATATTTAAAATCGGAACGATATGTACGCCTTCCTCATCATGGGTGATGCGGAAAGACTTGTGCAGTCCGAATTTACCGACGCCGTATTCTTTATAGAACTGGGTCAGGGTAGCCTTCATCTCTTCAGCCGTTCCGTCTGCGCAGAATTTCTCCGCCAGTTCACAGATCCGGGCGCAGATCCGTTTATTATAGACCTTGCTCTCCTGCATGCTGCTGGCATAATTTTCTATTATGGAAAATTCCGGTACCTTAAGTATCTCCATCATGGGAGCAAAATCAAAATCATAGAATTCCTTGAAAATGCGGATATCATGCAGCGCCGCATCGTTGATGGAGCCGGCGATCTCTCCGCGGATCTCACAGCCGCAGCTGTAACTGTTCTCGTTATTCACCAGGAGATTTGCCAGGTAACAGTGCCACAGATTCCCATGAAATCCGTAATTGCCCGCCAGGTCGATCAGGTCATGGATACACTCGTAAAACAGTGCCGCCATATCCTCTGTATTGTAATATTCATCATCATAATGGGACATCAAAAATGCCATATCATACAGCAGTTCCCCATCCTCAAAATCACGATATACGATCAGTTCTTTTTCTCTCATATGTCTAACCTTCTTGTCTTATGTTTTAACTATTCAGAGCCATGTAACTATTATCGAATGGTCGTCGAACGCTTGCATTCGTAATACTTAGTAATTGCCCAGGATCTTCATGCTGCGGGCTTCTTCCCGAAGTCCCCGCAGTGCGTTCTTCACTGCGCTGTCCGCAAGGTTCCCCTCAAAATCGATGAAGAAACGATACTCCCAGTTCCGGTCGGGAATGGGGCGGCTCTCGATCTTGGTCATGTTCAGATTGTTGTAGATAAAATGGGACAGAATGTGATACAGGGATCCGCTCTCGTGGGGGATCTCCAGGCACAGACTGATCTTGTTGGCATTTTTACGGAAGATTTTCTGGTTCGTCACAATGATGAAACGGGTGGAATTGCTGTCGGAATCATTGATCCCTTTTTCCAGAATTTCCAGTCCATAGGTCTCTCCCGCGTATTCGCTGGCAATGGCTGCCTGGGTCTTGTCCTTTTCCTTCGCTACTTTTAGTGCTGCGAAAGCGTTGTTCTGCATACTGATCTGCTGCCAGTCATGGTCCGCAAGATATCTGGCACTCTGCATCAGGGACTGGGGATGGGAATAGACTCTTTTGATCTCTTCCATCTTCGTCCCAGGCAGTGTCAGCAGACAATGTTCAATGGGAATGACCTGCTCTCCTACGATATAATTCTCGAATTCTACCAGCAGATCATAGATCTCATTCACGATTCCGGCGGTGGAATTCTCAATGGGAAGTACTGCGAAATCCGCACTGCCTTCATCAATGGCACTCATGGCATCCCGGAAAGTTTCCACATGGAAGGCATTGACATTTTCCCCGAAAAATCTGCGCATGGCAGCCTGAGAATAAGATCCCTCCGCTCCCTGGTAGACCACTCTGGCACAGTCGGTTTCCAGTTCTTCCACGCCGATAAAAGGAAGCCTTCCCTCACTTCCGTGGGCGGCTAACAGCTGGTACTGAAGTTTCCGGCTCATGGACATGATCTGTTCAAACAGTTCCTCCACGCCGTGGCTGTTGAAATCGTTGTGGGTCAGTGCCTTGACACCGGCGATCTTCTCCTGCTCACGCTGCTTGTCGAATACTTTTTTCCCCGTCTCTATTTTATATTCCGCCACCTGTCTGCTGACATCCATGCGCTCCTCATAGAGATTCACGATTTGTTTGTCGATGGTGTCGATCTGTTGTCTTAACTGTGATAAATCCATGCTGCTCTCCTTAACTTAACTGATATCCACGAATTGCTCCGCTGCAAAGCAGCTCCCGCAATTCTCAAACATTCGGAATCCGCTGGCTCCAAATGTAACTATTCAGAATAGTTACATTCTATATCAATTTCACCTTGTTAGCAAGCAAGAAGCACGGTATAATATTAGATATTACACAAACTTTACATTCCATTTTGTTGGAAAGAAGGTTAACACATGAAAGAAAAAAAAGCCTTGTTCATTTTAATTCCTTTTCTTCTGTTCGTGATCATCGTCGGCGCACTTGCCATCGTGGGCGACCGGATCCCCGACAATCCCCCGGAGACGGTAGGTAATACCGCCGGGAATCTGAACAATTCCGGTTACTTCTGTGAGTACGACGGGAAAGTTTATTTTGCCAATGCTTATGACAGCAACACCCTGTACTCCATGGATCCTTCGGAGCAGAATATCAAAAAACTCGGCAACGCTTCCGTAGAAAATATTTTAGCCGGAGGAAAATACCTCTATTACTACCAGACCGGAGTTTCCGGGGATGCCGGTATCGGTGCCCTGCGCACCGTTCGTTCCTTTAACCGCTGTAAATTAAACGGTACGGATGTGACCGGTCTTACCAGAGATCCCATCGTTTCCGCCCAGCTGGTGGGAAGTAACCTCTACATCATGACCTCTGGCGATAACGGACCTTTATTTTACCGCATGGGAATCGACAAATCCGACAAAACGGATCTGGCAGATTACGAGATCAATCCCGCCTGTGCCGTGAACGGTACCATCTATTACAACGGTACTCAGGAGAATCATTATCTCTATGCGCTGAATACCGCTACAGACACTTTCTCCACCTTATGGGACGGCAATCTGTGGTACCCTATCGCACAGGGTGACTATATCTACTATATGGATGTGGAAAATAATTACAGACTCTGCCGTTATTCCCTCTCACAGAATGAAGTGGAAGTCCTGACCGAAGAGCGGATCGACTGCTTCAATGTAGGATACGGCTATGTGTATTATCAGGTGAATGGGGATGAGGCATGCCTGAAATGTATGCGGGATGACGGCAGCGATTCCTGGGTCATTGCTGAGGGCAATTATACTGCCATCCATATGACTTCCCAGTATGTTTACTTCCAGATGTTCGGAGAGACTTCCACCTGGTATCATTCTCCGCTCGGAAGCCAGAGTTACAGTGGATTCGATGGTGCCAGGGGAGCCGCACTGAACTCACTGAAAAAATAATTGTATTACCGGACAAAAAGAGCCGCAGACATTCCGCCTGCGGCTCTTATTTTTCGTTCCTGTTGCAAATTATTTTCAGCCTTCTTCGATATGATTCAGACCCTGATTCAGGATCGTGATGATATGGTCATCTGCCAACGCATAAAAAATCGTCTTGCCATCTCTGCGGTTCTTCACCAGATCCATCTGTTTCAATACCCGCAGCTGATGAGAAATAGCCGACTGAGACATGCCCAGCAGCGTGGCAATATCATACACACACATCTCAGAGCACAACAGTACCGACAAAATTTTTAATCTCGTTGCATCTCCAAACACTTTGAAAAACTCTGCCAGATCCTGAAGTTCCTCTTCCGGCGGCATCTTCTCGTCGATCTGTCTTATGGTCTCCGGATCAGCGGAGAGATAACTATTCTTCTCTTCCATCATAATCTCCATTATTATTACTGTATCAGCGGATGCCTGCCGCACCTGCTGTTATCTACGGTTGACTATATTTACTATACACTATTTCTGTGAATTCGACAAATGAAAATATTGCTGCATTCCCTCTGTCATGGTAATCGTCCCCGCATGGTCGACGAACAGTCCTTCCGCATCATATTTTTCCAAAAGCTTCTGTCCTTCCTCCGATCCTAATACAAAGCAGGCAGTAGACAGCGCATCACTTAAAAATCCGTCCTTGGTCACGATGGTAACTCCCGCCACATCGCTGCGCGCCGGGGCGCCGGTCCGGGGATCCAGTATATGATGATATCTGACACCATCCACTTCCACATACCGCTCGTAATCTCCAGATGTGGATACACAATACCCGCCATCCAGTGTCAGCACTCCCACACTTTGCGAAGGCTCCAGCGGATCTGTCACCGCAATCTGCCAGGCTCCACCCTCCGGCTTGTTTCCGTAGGTTAAAATGCTGCCTCCCACAGAGATCACAGCTCCGCTTACCTTAGGATACTCCTCCAGGGTCTTACGGATCTCATCCAGTGCCACCCCTTTTCCCACTGCTCCGAGGTCTAACTGCATTCCCGCCGGAATACTCACCACTGTACTGTCCGTCCGCTGTTCCAGTATCATCTGCTGCCAGCCTGCTGTAGCGAGTGCCTGTTCTATTTCCTCCCGCCCCGGAAGTTCATAGTCCTGTGGATCATCCGCTGCCGCCCAGGTATCAATGTCCCACAGGCGGCTGAGCTGGCCGATGCTCACATCAAAAGCACCACCTGTCTGTTCCGAGATCTGCAGGCACCGTTCCAGCCAGCCTGCCATCGCAGCGGATACCTGCATCTGCCCTTTTCCGGCGGCTGCATTGATCTGCGCCACTTCCGCACTATTCAGCCTCCAGGAAAGTTCCTGTTGTTCCAGGTCGTTTAATTTCTGCAAAACAACGTCCGTTACAGTCGGGGAATTTCCGGTCACGTAAACGGTCTGGGAGATCACGGTTCCCATGGCAGTGTCTATGCTTTTTTCACATTCGGTCTGCTGTCCGCAGCCTCCCAGAAAAAGCGCCGGGATCATTGCAAAAAGCGTTGCCAGGCGCACCGCCCGGGGCGTTTTCAAATATTTCTTCATTTTTTACATTCCTTTTGCTATACTGTTCTCATCGAAAGGAGTTCCTTATTCCTATGAATGCTTCCATGAATGATCGAAAAAAAGCAGTTCTCCTTGCAGCAGTTCTGCTTGTAATAGCCATCCTCTGCGGGATCCGGATCTATGCGGTCTCCCACAGTTCCACCGGAAACGGTCAGGCGCTCTATGCTGACATTTATCAAAGCGGTGAATTACTGCAGACCATCCGCCTGGACACAGTGACTGACGAATATACCTTTGAAGTTCCGGGAGAGAACGGCGCCTCGAACACCGTCTGCGTCCGTCCGGGCAGCATCGCTATGATCTCTGCCACTTGTCCGGATCAGATCTGTGTGCATCAGGGATTTATCAACACCTCCCTGCTTCCCATCACCTGTCTGCCCAACCGGCTGGTGATCCGGGTCAGGGAAGAGGCTGTCTGTCTGGATGACACCACGCTCGTCCCGGACGGCGTGACCTATTGATAAAATATTATTTTACCTGCACTGCGTTTACGAATCACGAAAGGCATGGAGATTTTTATGAAACCACCTGTAAATACAAAAAAACTGACGACGCTTTCCCTGCTCTCTGCCATTGCGTTGGCGTTGTATGCCGTGGAAAGCGCTCTGCCCCCCATTGTTCCGATCCCCGGCATTAAGCTGGGGCTTGCCAATATAATAACGCTTGTTGTTCTATGGAAATTTTCCGCAAAAGACGCTTTTTTCGTGCTTCTGGTGCGGATTCTTTTAGCGACCCTGTTCTTCGGTCAGGCCATCAGTCTCCTGTACAGTCTCTCCGGTGGTCTCCTTTGCCTGCTGGCAATGGTATTTGTAAAGCGGCTGTTGCATGGACATTATCTGTTCCTCGCAAGTATGACCGGAGCTGTTTTTCATAATCTGGGACAGATCGGTGTTGCGTTTTTACTGACTTCTGTTCCCGCTGTGCTGGTCTATCTGCCGTTTTTACTGTTAAGCGGTCTGATGACCGGTCTGTTCATCGGTCTCTGTGCCCGCTTTACGCTTCGTTTCCTTCCGTAAGATCCGCAGGGAGCTCCGACAACATCTGTGTTACGGTCTTGTGCGTAATGGGATGACGGAAATTCGGTGCCAATTCACTCAAGGGCTTCAGTACAAAATAACGATTCTCCATATCTATATGTGGAATCACCAGATCCTCGGAAGCATACACCAGATCATTATAGAAGATAATATCCAGATCCAGTGTCCGGGGTCCCCAGTGAAGCTTGCGCTCTCTTCCTTCCATCTGCTCAATACGGTGCAGCTCCTGTAATAATTCTTCCGGTGCAAGCAGCGTCCGGATCTCAAACATTCCATTTACGAAATTATCCTGCTCTACGACGCCATAAGGCAGTGTCTCCAACAGCTCCGACACCTTTTCCACTCTGATGTCTTTGTTTTTCCGAAGCTGTTCCAAAGCCTGCGCGATATGCTCTCTGCTGTCTCCCATATTGGAACCCACGGCAATATAGGCTTC
>OQVN01000737.1_pt1 | contig 12076 bp, 10 predicted proteins | sample 1691621 | NCBI WGS metagenome assembly OQVN01 (sample SAMN03418278, study PRJEB22391) | human gut metagenome | biome: human-gut; feature: organic feature; material: feces | host: Homo sapiens | place: Tanzania | collected 2013-01 | reverse complement strand
GTGATTTCGATAAGGCAAAGGAGTTGCTCCGTGAGCGTGGTCTCGCTATCGCTGCAAAGCGTTCTGACCGTGAGACTTCTAACGGTTGTGTTCTCGTAAAGAAGGTTGACGGCTTCGCAGCTATGGTAGCTGTAAAGTGTGAGACTGACTTCGTAGCTAATGGCGCTGACTTCATCGCCATGACACAGAGCATCCTCGATGCAGCCGTAGCAGCTAAGGCTAAGAACCTCGACGAGGTTAAGGCTTTGAAGCTCGCTAATGGCGACGACGCAGCATCAGCTGTTCAGCAGCGTTCAGGTATCTCTGGCGAAAAGATGGAAATCGACGGCTACAACTTCGTCGGGGGATGTCTCTTCTTCGACGGAAGCATGCGCTGGCACGAAGATGACACGCTCCTTCCGTGGAACGGCTGGCAGGACTGGAGAATTCCCGACATCGAGCAGCGGTACGAGGAGTTCTGCGCCTTCTATGTTGAGCGCATCAGGAAGGCGATGAAGCCCAATATGCCGAACATCCTCTGCACCCACCATCTGCCGCATGTCGCCCTGAACGGCCACGCGCCGAACCACTACAGCTTCTACTCGGGGGTGAAGGACCTGGTGTCGCAGCTCCCCTTCGACGACGCCTTCCCCAACGCACTCATCTGCGGCCACACCCACAGGCGGGTCATCGGCGAAGCCGTCCCCGGCTTCCACTGCGTGAACGTAGGAAGCGACTACGGTGTTCTCATGTACTACCTGCTGGAACTGTGACGGTGCGAATGAAATCCATAGGGTGTGAAGGGCGGCATGTCCCACAGGCCTACGGTATCAGCAGTGGAAAACTGAGAGTGGTGAAATAAGGCATCTGCCATAATTGCTTTTACAACAATGACATCCGAAGAATGCAAGAGAATCCAGGACACCTTGGGCGTTGGTCCCAGATCGTATTACGTCTATGCGCTTTGCACAGATAGCGGCCCCTTCTACATCGGCAAGGGTAAGGGGCTTCGCATCCTGAACCACCAGGACGTGGCGCTTTTAGCCGAAGAGAATGTCAATGCCGATGATACGCTTTCTTCTGATGAAAAGCAGGAACGAATCCGTGCGATGAGCACAAAGCTCCAGAACCTCATTGCCAACAAGGAAGAGATAGCTCCCGTAATCATCAAATGGGGTCTCACTGAACATGAGGCATTCATGTGCGAATCCAGTCTCATCAACCTCCTGAAATTCTGCAAAGGAAAAAGCATCTCCGAGCTGACGAACCTGGTCAATGGCCATGCAAGCCCTGTGGAGCTGGCCAATTCGGCGGATGTGAAGACCAAGGCCCGTCCCCTGTCCCTTTTTCTGACGGAATGCGCCGTCTCCCTAAAGGACGTTAACGAACTGCGAGGAAAAGTCATCCTGATCAAAATCAACAGCACCTACTCAAGTTGTTTCAGAGCCGACGGTTCGCCCGATGATGCAAAAATCCGTGACTGCGTAAGCGGGACGTGGAAAATCAACAGCAAGAAACAAAGCGGAATTCAGTACGTCTTCGCATTGTACCGAGGCCGCGTCGTCGGCATATACCACATCACCCGCATCTCCGCCCCGCTGGGTGAGGAGTTCCAGATTCATCACTGTCTGCCTGGTTTTCCGACCTTTCCGGAACAGTCTCGCCGCATCGATGCCATGGTCGCGCGATACGCGACCATGGAGCAGGCACGGCAAGGCTTGTCCGTAGAGGATTATAGGGCGTTCTCAAAGGCATTGTCACAAAAGATCCAGACCAAAAGCCGCTGGCTCAAAACATCCCAGGGGGTTTTGGACGCCTGGCGGCGACGTTCCTACTATGTCTTGGACAAGGATGTGCCCCAGGAGGTGAATTCATTCATGAACACGATGGCGACCTTGAATGGCGATCCGCGCTTCTTCCAGTGTGAAACACCACTGCAATACAAGTTCTGAAATGGTTGGCCTTGCAATATCCCAATCGACAATCGTACACTCCAAATCGATGCACCAGAAGCCAGATCCTGATGCAATCCATCAAATTGTCGGATATGACAAGGAAATCTATGTCAAGCCGACCATCAGGAATCCCAATACGGTTGTCGGCGATTTCACCTACATCGCCGACTCCGAGTTTGAAAGCCATGCCACACATCATTGCGAGTTGCTTGACGGCAGGCTGATTATCTGCAGGTTCTGCCAGATTGCCGCAGGCGTGGAGTTTATCATGAACGGTGCGAACCACCAGATGAACGCCGTGTCAACCTATCCGTCCTTCACGCTGGAGGGCAGGGAGATGAAGCCTCCGGCCAAAGAAGATCTTCCGTTCAAGGGTGCCGCCGTCATCGGAAATGATGCTTGGATTGGGTAGAACGCTGTCATCCTGCCAGGCGTGCATGTTGGGGACAGCGCAATCATCGGTGCAAGCAGCGTTGTCGGAAGCGATGTCTCGCCTTATACGATTGTTGTCGGGAATTCCGCCAGGGCATTTTGCAAACGTTCCGACGACGAACCTATAGATTTATTGTTCCTCTTCAAATGATGTGGCAGAAGCATCGGGGAAATCAACAGTCTGATTCCGATTCTGACGGAGGGCGACCTGTGGAAGGTCAGGACTGGATTGAAAGGAACTCTTGAGTGACTGAAACATTTGGATTGTCAACAGGGAATCATTGAAATGGACATAAGCGAACAGATAATCTGGGAGAACATGCTTGAAGCCGCGAAGGCAGTCCAGGGTGGACGGCGTATATCTGACTATGTGGAGGCTGGTGAAGTGGCGGCTGCGGTGGAATCCGAAACAGGGCGAATCTACGCGGGTGTGTGCGTTGACACGGCCTGCACACTTGGCATCTGCGCTGAAAGAAATGCCATATTCAACATGCTGACCAATGGCGAACACAGAATACGCCGCGTCCTTGCAGTCATACCCGACGGGAAGAGCGGCGCCCCGTGCGGGGCCTGCAGGGAACTCATGGTGCAGCTCATGCCGCAGGATTATGGCGAAATTGAAGTCATGCTTGATGTCGAATCCATGAAAACCGCACATTTGTCTGAACTCACGCCTGAATGGTGGATAAAATGACAATCATGGGCAAAGAACTTTCAGAAATGATAATTGCAGGGCGTGTCTGCCATCTCCATGAACAAGCGTCGCCGCAATGTCTGCTTGTTCAGCCGCTGGGTGACCATGAGAATGATACTCTGCCCAATGAGATTGAAGAGATTTCCGCTGCTTCGCCCGTGCCTTTTGTCATGGTGGCGTTTGAGATTGCGGACTGGGAACGCGACCTGATGCCCTGGAGCGACCATGCGGTCTCGAAACGCCCGGAGGCGGGAACTGGCGCGGTTGAATCATTTCGATATCTGCTGGACGGACTTCCGCCGTGGTTGAAAGAACGGTATGGTGAACTGCCTGTGGTTCTAGGGGGATATTCGCTGGCGGGGCTGTTCTCCCTTTGGGCGGCGCGGGAAACAAACGCCTTAGCAGGCATTGCCGCTGCGTCACCGTCGATCTGGATACAGAGCTGGCCCGAATATGCAGAATCGCATCCACCCAAGGTCAGGCAGGTCTATCTGAGTCTAGGCGAGCGCGAGGAGAAAACACGCAACCGCGCCATCGCGCAGATCGGTGAACGCATCCGCAATGAATATGCCTCGCTAGAACGTCAATTGGGTGGGAACAACTGCGCTTTGGAATGGAATTCAGGCGGGCACTTCGTGGATTGCGAACGCCGCCTGGCTCGCGCATTCCTCTGGAATCTGCGAAAACTGGCCGAGAATGTCCCCTAGTGACACCCCAGTAGCCACTCCGTAACCACTCAGTAACCGCACCATTGAAGCCTGGATTCCCGCCAACGCATAACGAGGAGTGTCATTGCGGCGGCATGACGTCCAATGCCGCGTAAAGGTTGCGCTGCTTCTCCAGGACCTCGCATACAATCGGCGCCCGTCCGGGTTCGCAGACGCTTTGGATGGATTCCAGCTCCAGCAGCAGTTCTTCCATCGTATACTCCTTGTACAGTCCCTGTTCCTGCATCTTCCTGTTGATGTATGCCAGGTATATCAGCGCGACGAACTCGACGAACAGCTTGCCGTTCAGGGATTCCTCCGAGGATGCCAGGAGCCTCCTGCAGTTCAGCCGTTCCTTGAGGTTTCCGAAGGCCTTCTCCACGATGTCCTTTCCCCTGTATGTGCCCAGCGCCTCAATCGGGTCCTTGACCTCGTTGCTGACCAGCGCGAAGAAGCCATGCAGCTGCCTTGCCTCGCGGACGGCGTCCTCCTTGATTTTCACCGTGATTCCACGCTTGGGCGTCTCGCGGACCTCGAAGAACTGCCCGTACGCCTTCTCATGCCTGTCGACACGGCGCCCTGAAAGCAGTTCCTCGCGCAGCCCGTCCAGGCGTGCATTCAGTTCAAGCTCCTCGTCCGCGGCCTTCTGGACGCTGTAGTAGACATGCAGATACATCCGCCTGCTCCCCGAAATGACGTCCTTCTTGTACGGGCGTTCCTGGGTATACTCCCATTCCATTGTCTTCGAATCGCATCCAATGCCGTATCGGGAGTCATGGCTTCCATAGTCGCGGATGCTTTCCCTTACTTCGGCAATGCGCTTCCTCACAAATGAAAGCCCCGTGCCGACGGCGACGATGAACTTGTGGTGATGCCGGTAGAGCTGGTCTATGTTCGCCTTGCTGTAGAAGCCCCTGTCCATGACGAATTTGACCTTCCCATATCCGAGGATGTCCAGCTCCTTCACAAGGGTGTTCACCGTCTTCACGTCGGGGATGTTTCCCGACAGCTTGCGGCAATAGAAGGGCAGCCCTGATTTCTCGCCGAACAGCAGGAGGAGGTTGATCTGCGGCAGGCGGTCCGACTCCTTGTTTTTTCCGTATTTGACCTGCTTCAGCGTCTCCGAGTAGCTTGATATGCTCGTCGAGTCATACGCCCAGTATTCCCTTTCAAGACGGCGCCTCCCCTGGAGGCGGGCAAACGAGCGGACGGATTCCTCCGATATCGACGCGAACAGCCTGCTGCTGTCCTGCGAGGAAATGTCCTCGCCGCAGGGATGCGTATGGTTGAGCGCCCAGTACTTGAAGTACATCATCGCGCGGTTGCCGCCCAGAATGAGGTAATAGACGATGGACAGCAGCCTGCGGTAGTCGTCCGGAAAGCAGGCTCGCAAGTCGCCGACTATGCCCAGTTTCTCACCGATCTGGTCCAGAAGCCACGTCGCGCCGTAGAATGAGCGCTGAACCTGCGTCACGGGGACGGGGCCCCGCCTGCGCGTTCTCTTGACGGCATCTGGTTTTCTGCTGCACCGTCCGTCCGTTGGAACGACCTCTCCGGATTCTGAAACACGGCCGATCAGCCTCCTGTGAGCCCGCGACTGATGCTTCTCCTTGTCCCAGTAGGAAATGGATTCGTATGCGTAGGTGATGCCGGAACGCCTGTCTTTCTGAAGAATGATGCCCATTGCAGCCTCCTGTTATCGTTATGTATCCATAATATAACACATAACGATGAATGCGCAACAAAAAGCCTGGATTCTTGCGAAATCCAGGTGAAAAAACTGGGATTACAGCGTCATCTCGTTATGCGTTGGCGGGAATCCAGGTTGAATGCCAAGGCAATTGCCCGGGGAATGCATAGGATCTTCCATGCCCAAAGCCGGTTACTTCACAAGTTGGGAGGGCAAACACCCCAAGTCAATACCCTAGTCGATGCGACATCTCGACGAAGTTATTTGGCTCTTCCGCTCTCGTCCTCTGGATAGGCATCAATGCCTATTTCTGGCTGGTGGCTTTAGCATTCTCCTTCCCGTCAAGCTGTTCCCGCTTGGGCGTCATCCTCCGCAGGACGGAGACGACAAGGCAGACGGCCATATGGATGTTCGGCGGGAGCTTGCACAAGTGCTTGCAGGAATCGGAATGATGTGTTTGACGATTGGACATGGTTGCTCCCGGCTGAATCGGTCGTCGCAGTCCTCGCGGACGCGGACAATGATTTGCCGTTGCTTTGGAGAAAAGCAAGTTGAAACAGCAAGGGGAGGCGAAGGGGATGAAGATTCTCTGCCTTTCAGACCTGCATCTGCGGATGAATGAATGTGAACTTCCAGTTTTTTTTATCCCTAAAAAAAGGCCGCCGTGCATTGTCCCGGCGGCCTTCCATGAACTGGATTGACTTTTCCTCAGCTCTTGATGAAACGAAGGTTTTCCTCGTAGGTTCTGTCGCTGTCCGCAATCGCCTGCATCAACTCCCTCTTTCGCATTTCGTCCCGTCTGTTCAGCAATGACTTCAGCGCATCCACTCCCTTTTAATGCAGAGAATCTTCGAGCCTTTGCCCTTGTCACGGCGTCCCTTGCGGCCTGTATCCTGGCATCGTCCTTGGCCTTGCCAAACTCGACGATCTCCAGGTCCCCCCGCCTGGCGGTTCTTGTTGGTGGAGTCGTAGGATATGTAGATTTTCTCCCCGCGGGAACGCCCCTCGTTCCATTTGTTCAGAAACCCCGCGGTCTGGTCGAAGGCCACGCCGTCAAGGAAGCTGGAGACAGTGGAGTCCGTGTATCTCCGCATGCCGTGCGTGAACATGGGGTGGTTGAACGTGTAGTCCGGATAGTATTGGGCGGCGTTGTCCTCGCTGATGATGGAGTAGGCGGCCAGGTCGAGCAGCAGCCCCACCTCCCTCGGTTTGAAAAAGGGGGAGAGCTTCTCCCTGATTCCGCAGGCGGAAATGATTTTCCCGATGATGAAGAAGGCCCCCACGCGCAGTCACCCGCTGACGCTGCCGACGCGGCGTTCGCCCGGCAGATGGACGCCCGGCAGGTATTTCCGGATATTCGCATTCGGCACCATGAGTCCGTCCGCGTCCAGCTTGCCTATGGACGCACGCTTCGGATAGGTGATCCGCTTCTCCTTGTCGTACGTGCGGTCATATTCGTAGTAGATGTACGTGGCCTCTGACCTTCTTCCGGGTGATGGGGCCGGGCGCTTCCGGAATCCTGATGTGCATGTCCAGTTTCATGTGCGTTCCCTCGTGGCAGGCAATGGACTTGTTAAGAGTAATTATTCCTAAAGACATGGCACGGATCCGCGGGGCTGCAAATGAAAAAGCCGGGAAATCACGAGGATTTCCTGGCTGATGAGCGACTTGAACGGGGATGATTCAGGTTTTAGAGATAATTTTTACTGGAAGTTCACAATACAAGGTCTTTCTCACAAAGTTCGACTAAACAATGCTATATTAGGAATGTATTGTTGGGTTTTGTCATGTAGGAGAAGAAACATGTGGTGTAAATACTGTGGCAGGTTTTGTGGTTTTTTTTCGAGCGCGCATCCTGCCTGCGAAGATAATGCAGCGACTTTGATTTATACAAAACAATGCATTTTAACTGATTTGGATCAAGGCATTGTTCCGCAACGAGTGCATCTTGCAGACAGCCTCCCGTTTGTTCTTCAGAAGGGCGAAGTGATTGTTTGGGTTGCAAATCATGTCGAGGCAAGGAAACAGAAGACAACCAGACAATATGTAAGAAAGAGTTTTGGTGTGAGTAATAGGCTATTCAAGGGATTCACTGTCCACTCGGGTAGAGGAACTACAACGCCAATAGAACATACGGAGTTAGCCCCTATCGGTCGTGGCACACTTATTCTTACGAGCAAGAATATCTATTGGATTTGCAGTATGCAATCCATAAAGATTCCATTTAATAAAATTGTCTCTTTCATTGCCTACTCAGATGCGCTTTTGGTGCAGAAGGAAGGTGTTAGCGCTACTCCGCATGTATTTATGACAGGAGATGCGCGATGTCATCGGGAAACTGACACAAGTTTAAGGGCCATGCAAAAGGTGCGTCGTCGAATATTCGAGATAGTCCAAACGGCGGAAGTTGGTGACAAATGGAGTAGACTTTTCGACTATTTTATCCTCGTTAGCATAGGAATAAGTGTCGTAATTTCCTTTGCGATAACCTTCAGACTATCTCCTGTAGTAGCGTCAAGTTGCAGGATATGCGAGATTGCGATTGTTCTTATTTTCACCGTTGAGTATTTACTTCGTCTTCTTACGGCTGATTTTCTCTTTCCCAAAGACGGACCTATCAAATGCCGATTACATTTCATCCTCACTCCAATGGGGATTGTCGACCTATTAGCCATCTTGCCATTCTATTTGCCCTTCCTGTTCCCTGGGTCGCTGTCATTCTTACGTCTATTAAGGGTGGTTCGCCTTATGCGTCTTAGCAAGATAGGTAGATATGTCGGTGCTTTCCACGCGATCAGCTCAATATTTGTGGAGAAGTCAAAAGAGTTGTTTGTGTCTATCATGGCAACGTTAATCATGCTTGTCATGGCGTCACTGCTAATCTTCTATGCAGAACATGATGCTCAGCCAGAGGTATTCAAGAATGCTTTTTCAGGTCTTTGGTGGGCAGTCGAAACTCTAACCACAGTTGGTTATGGAGATATCTATCCAGTCACAATTGCGGGGAAATTATTTGCGGCATTAATGGCTCTGCTGGGAATCGGTCTCGTTGCGGTTCCAACTGGCATACTCTCTGGAGCATACATGGAGTATCTTTCTCGTATGAAAGCCGAAGGATCGGCCCCAGAAGAAGGGGGCACCTACTGTCCATTCTGCGGTAAGAAACTCCCCAATAAACATAGGTAGATAGCTGATGGATAATCCCTTCAAAGAGCTTATTGAGCACAACTTAATAACTTCTCCGTATGAACGCAAGGCAACGGAGTTGAAAAAAGATTTTCCCGATGAGGCAATTGCTACTTTGCGGGAACTTGAGACAATTGAGATTAATAGATATCATGTATCACCTCAAGTTACTCTTAATATACGTTTGCGCATTGTGACAATCTTGTATGAACATCGTCGCTTCCAGGCGGCGGAACAAATGCTTGAAGAAGAGTTCAAGAAAGCTAAGGCCTGGACAATTACAAGTCAGGATATAGAAAAGGCAAATAAGTTGTATCAAGAGCGTCTGGACAGTTATAAAATAGGACATGGACCTATTCTGGGCTGGAAACTTAAACGCGATATAGGAGAAAATGCGGACTTTGAGAGAAATTTATATTGTAAAGCTATTTACACAAAGTTTCGGATCCTTTATGAAAAGCAAAAAAAGTGGGATAAGGCATTGATTTACTCTATGGCGGAAGCCTATGCGCAATATGAAAATAAAGTTCACAGTGTGGTGGTAGACTCTCCAACTCCAGATTTTAAGGCTGTAAAAAGAATTCTCAAGAAGGCAAATAGTGAAGAGATTTTTGATGGACTCAACGATATTTTTAATATATACACCAAATCGCTAGATTCCGAACAATGCTGGAAGATGATAGCAGAATTAGAGAGAGTGCTCACATATGGTTGATGGACAAATAGGTTTTTGCGTTGTCGTAGCAAAGTAAGGAAACGAGCATGTCGTTAATGCAAATCTAAGATGGAGATGAAGAGAGAGGACACGAATGCACAACGGTAGTTTGTTAGGTTGGTTCCACATTCGGACATTCAGGTGGTGCATTACGGATGATAACCTGGTTTCCCACCAAAAAAGAATGTCGATATTTCGTTTCAGTGGCAACCAAAACAAAATCATAACTTGTTAGGTTCTACTTGAATAGCAGAACCTAACAAGTTATGGTCTAATCAGCAGGCTTTTCAGTCCTCACTGAGCTGTTTCATCCGTATCTCAATTCCGGACTGTATTCTCTCGTAGATTTCCGCTGGATGCCTGACAGCGTCTTTTGCGTTGAATTGTGCCAGGGCCTTCGGTATTTTTCCCTGCATCTCCTGGATTTGCCTTCTGACCTCTTTTTCAGTCAGACCAACCTTCTGTCCCACACGTACGAATTTTCCTGGCGTAATCCAGCGGAAATTGTATTCAGTGTCGATCTTCATGGCGAGTTTCTGAGCGAGATTGGGATAGACGGTCGTGGAAAGCATGTCGTATGCAGGAGAAAGGCCGGGTTTCCCTCCCTTATATACGACTGAGAAATTCTTGGCGTGGGCATCGCCGTTGCCCACTAGAAAGCAGAAGATAATCTGCTGCAGGAATCGAATGGTATCCATGGCCGACAATTCCATTTTTCGCAATAGCTCGAAGCACTGGACGAGTTTCGGTCCGCCCTCTGATTCATATTTGATTTTCGGGTCAACACCAAGAAGTTGGCAGAAATCCTCTTGGTGCAGACGCTGCCAGCCTCCGTCTACCTTCTGACGGTCATATCTCTTGACAGAATAATATGCCCTGTCCTTGACCGTGATGATGTCGCATTCCGCCGTCTGGATGCCACAATACTTCGCCAGCTTCATGCAATAGAACTCATTGAATACGCTTTCTGGAAAGCGGTTGATTCCGGGCTTGATGATATGGGTTGACGGGGTTCCCATCAGCGGCAGCAATATATGACTGCGTTCGATGGACGCCACCAGCTTGTTCTGTGCGCCCGCCCCCGAAATATGGAAATCCTCCGCCCCGATGTTTAGGGGACGCTCGGAAAGATGAGTCAGCACATCGTCCGCTTCATCTTCGGAGAGCTTTCTGTAGAGCGGTTCCTGGATGGTCTGCGGAGATTTGTCCTGGGCATAGAAAGCGACAGCACCAGCGCAATCCTCACCGATTTCTTTCAGAATGGCAAAGACATTATCTGGAGATACCTGCAGGATTTCCGCTATTCGCACACGGACGCCTTCATCTGGAAGAAGATTTGCAAAAAACGGGATTATTGCTTCTTCCGGATATGGTTCCGAACGTAGAGGCAACGAAAAGGAAAGGGCCTCGCTTCTCTCCTGTTCCAAGTACGCGGGGGCATAGCGAAACGCCATTCGGCCATTGTCAGACGACAGGATACCAATCTTCCTGTCATACAAATAGACGTCCAGATATTCCATCAGTCATTGTCCCATCGGTTGTAGATGTATAGGCCAAGTCCAAGTGCATTCAGGACATTCAGCAACTTCTGTATCTGGATCGTCTCCTTGCCGTTCTCCAAATCGGAGATGTAGCGTGTCCCCACCGAGGACAAGCCTGCAAGCGTGGCTTGGGAAATCCTTTGCTCCTTCCTGGTTTTGCGAATAAGGTTGCCGATGGCTGCTATTGATTCCAGCTTCTCTTTTGGCATATATATACCTCCTATGTTGTTACCGTTCGGGAATAACATAGTGTGTAAATAACAGTTTTCAATAAAAAACATCCCGAACGGGAATAGTTTCTCTGCACCGATGGAGTCCCATCCGTCAAGGCTTTTGACACCAGCAGCCGGTTTTCATTCTATAGAATGATGACGATGATACCTGCGGTGCAGAAGATCATTCCGAGCCATTCCAGGGGCGAGTATTTTTCCCTGAGGTGTATTACGGAATAGAGCGTGAACGAGACCACGCACACCCCCACGGGGATTGGGTAGGCGATTGCCCCTGCGCCTGCCCGTGCCATCAGGTCGTTTCCCTTGAAGACGAGGAAGTATGATGCGAGGATGGTGAAGATACCCACCAGGAGCCCCATGGCGCATTCGATCTTCGTGGGGAGCCTGCGCAGGTCCTTTCGGAAGAGTGCATGGAAAAGACATGCGGCGGCCATGCCGGAATAGACCAGGGTGGAGCGTGTGACATCCGTCAGCTGCGGAAGGATTTCCTCATATCTGGAAGACAACGCGTTGGTGTACATGGCGAGTCCGTTTGTAACGAAGGCCGCCAGGGCGGGGAGGAGCCAGGACCATTTGCCGAAATCCCGTTGTGGACTGTTGGGTTCCGCCTGGCGTGCATCCTGCTGGATGTCCTTGTTCTTTTTGTCGCCTCCGACGCCGAATGCCAGCAGTCCTGCCGTTAGGAGTGAGATTCCGGCGAGTCGGCAGGGCGTTGCCTTGTCGCCGTGGACAATGATTCCGAGAGTGAATGGGAAGAGCATTGCCGCCTGGAAGAAGGCCCAGCTGATTCCATTGGGGCCTTTTGCCATGGCCTTGAACAGGAAAAAGCATCCCAGGTAGGTGAAGACCCCGCAGGCGACAAGGGTGGATGCCACGAAGCAGACGGTGGGGGTTCGCAGGTCGGGAAGCCGACTTTGGAAGGGGAGCAGTACGCTATTCACCGG
>OQVN01000729.1_pt1 | contig 12144 bp, 2 predicted proteins | sample 1691621 | NCBI WGS metagenome assembly OQVN01 (sample SAMN03418278, study PRJEB22391) | human gut metagenome | biome: human-gut; feature: organic feature; material: feces | host: Homo sapiens | place: Tanzania | collected 2013-01 | reverse complement strand
TGCTTGAAAAAATAACAGGAACTTTCAGCGGAATAATCCGCACTTTGAGTGGAAATCCTCAATGTCTATCTTGAACACATCGCCGTTGTTTACGTCATGGCAGCGGACACGTGGTTTGCTTTCCTTCCTCCACACTTCTATTACACGACAACGTGTCACATCATACGGAACAAAAAAATCAAAGTTGCCCTGCAAAGGATGGCCAAAATGATTAAACGTAGCACTGAGATACGATTTGTCTTTGGCAAACTTGTATATCTCGGCCAGACGGTTGTAATCGTTTCCGTCCTTGGCAAAGCGTCCGCACAGTTCCTCAAACGATATGTCATGCACCTCGCCCACACAACTGCAATCCCAACCTCGAAAATCCCTCATGTTGTTATCGATGAAGAAGTTGTTGGGCTGTACATAGTCAGTCCAACAGTCCAGCTTGTTTTCTCGCCAGCCATACCACTTACGCTGCACGACAAAGCCCGATATAAGGAACTCCTCCATACATCGTGCGTTTATTTCTGTCATGCGGTTCAGCTGCATGTTGCATTGCAACACGGTACTCATCGTCTCGCCATATCGCTGCTCGTCGCGGTCTCGTGCCGTACAAGTTGGTTCCTTGGCTTGACTGCGGTATATACCAAGTACAGCTTGTACCATACGACGAATGAGGTTGTTCTTCAAGGGTACATTACCTTGCTTCTTGATGAGTTCCTCTTCGCGTATTTTCCGACCATTCACACAAACGTAGTCATCCCACTGCCGTCCGTAGGTGTAGTTCTTGTTACGTTCACGGTCTCTGCGGAACGTATCCATAGCAAGCCAATACTGCTGGGCTTGCCACAATACCTCAAATGCACGGTTACCGCCCAACGTGTGCTTGGCTGTAGCTACGCTGTCCATTCCTTCCTGAGGCATGACAGCACTCGCCTTATGTAATTTTCTTCTTGCCATATTTTTATAATTTGGGACGGTGCAAAGGTAATTCCTTGCACCGTCCTTTGTTGTTTAACTATTGTTGCTTACCATTTCGAATATTGTTCACAGCGTCAACAAGTTCTTTCTTCTTCTCGTTGAGTTCGGCTTCAAGCTCCTTGCGCTCCTCATCAGAGGCTGCGGCTTTCAACTCCTCGTTAATATCGTCTATGTCTCCCGAATAATCTTCGTACGTTTCCAATATGCGATACTCGGGCGAGTTGTTCAACCACGCTATCTTTTCCGCATAATCAAACACTCCGTCTGCCGTGTCGTTCTCATAATGGTTCAACCTCGTACGCAATTTCTCGCTTTCTTCCTTTATTCTGAAATACTCATTATTAACGGCTCTGTATTCTGTACGTTCGTCACCGTTTTTCACAAGTCTGTTCAGTAAGAGGAAACTACGAGGATCATACTCTCGGTCGCCAATGACGGTTTCACCCATTTTCGTGAGTCTGTCAATGGTTGACGACACACCACCAAAGATGCCGTTCAGCAAATATTCCACCTGCGCAGGGTTGATGTCAATCTTGCCGCTTGTGTAGGCATCGCCACCGGTGGCCTCGTTCAGTGCCTTTGACAACCCAACCAAGTATTTGTTGGCACTCTTGTACGCCTTAGTCCATTCGGGCATATCCTTGTTGAAAGGAGTGTCCTTGTAGATTGGCATACCTGTCCAACTCTCATTGCCAATCACTTCGGCAATAGGTTTTATCGCACTCGGAACGAATGCCTTGAAACCACCGCTACCTTCCATAATGTCGATTGGCAACATCTGGCTAACTTGGCTTGCCATTTGGTGTGCGAGTTCCCCGGCAGTGTAATGTTCCTTACCGCTCATCGCGCTCACCATCAACTCGCCCATGCCGTACATGGCGCGATACTCGACTGGCAACGGCATACTTATCCACGACTTGTCCATGCCGGGCAGACGGAACACCACATTGCTCCTGCGCACATATTCGGGCAGGTTGAAGTAGTCGTTCTTGTCATCCTTGTCATCGTCTCCGTCACCACCGCCTATGCTCGCCATCAATGCACCAAGCAGGAACATTGCGGCGGCTCCTGCAATGGCTTTCTTCGGATGCCGTTTGAACTGCCGACCGAAATTAGTAGAACCTTGGATAGCTGCGTTCCAGAACACATAAAAACTGCGACCAAGCCCTGAAGTAAATGCTGCTGCATTACCTATTCCTGTTTGCCCGTTTGTCTTCCAAAACTTTGCGCCACTGCCTTTCTTGTTGAAGTTCACACTTATCTCCTTGGCATCGTACACGCTGCGGTCTATCGTGCGTCCCAACTGACGTGAGGTCATAAAGGCGGCAAAGCGTGCGCAGTTCTCCACGGCACGGTTGTACTCGTCAAGACGCTCGCCTAACAAGTTCCAAGCCTTTCTGATTGGCATCTGTCCGTTGTTCTTCTTCAACTCACGCTTGATGTCATTCTTACGCTGCTCGATGTCACGGATGTTGGCATAACCTGTCTCACCGCCATTCATCATAAACAGGTAGAACATCTTTTCCGTTTCATCGTTCAAGTCGATTGTACCATTGCGTAACTTGGCAAGAAGTACCTTCATCTTCGCAGGATTGACCTTTGCAACGTTTTTGTGGAAACGCCAAGCATAGTTCGGACTTTCCTTTACCCACACCATCGTGTTGGCATAAATCATGTCGCGCATAAAGTTCGACACAACGAAATCTGGGTTACGTGTGGTGTAGAATGCCGACAACTGACGATTTACGGTCTCGCCTAATCGCATGATTGCACCTATTGCCCCTGACACGTCATTGTCGGGGTTGGTCTGTCCGTTCAATGCCTGTGCCGCCCTCGGATTGCCGTTGATGGTGAGGATGATGTCGCGTCCGTTTCTCTTCACCAACACTTGGTGCTGCCGCAGGTCACGGCTCTCCACAACGCGGTACGGAATGGCTGGATTGTCCTTCTGCTTTCTGAAGTGTGCAGGGTCGTTCTTCGCGGCTTGCAGCATCGCATCTTCAAAGTCACGCATCTTGCGCTCCACCTCGGCAGGGCTGTCCCCCTCCTCAATCTTCTCAGTGCCTTGCAGGTCGCCAGAGTTGATAGGTTGCCACTCGTCTGTAGCGTCATTGTGCCATAGCCACAGGTCGCTCACGCTTACAAGGTCGCTCGGATGGTTCAGCGCGAAGTTCAGGAACTTCTGCTTCACCAAAATATTACGGTTACCCTGCATTATCGCGCTTTCAGCCATAGCCTCCATATTGGCAAACGGGTCGTCAGCCTTACTCTTGCGTCCCTTGGCGGTCTTGATTGGAGCGTTAAATGCGCTGTGCTTGTCTGTCAAGTATGCATACGCCTCATCGCTCGTCTTGTCGTCAAAGCCACGCAGAGGAATATAATTCTCATACATTCCGCTGATGTCGTCGTAGGTCGCCTTGTTAATGAGTCCGCTTTCGTAGGTTTTCTGCAATGTGGCTTTCGTTACGGCATTCACCTTGTCCCACAAGCCATCAACCCAATGGTCTCTTTCGTAGTCGGATACCATTTGTTGCGCCTCTGCTTCCGCATCAAGCACATTGTCCATTCCTGTCAAAGCGGTCAGTCCTGCATAGTCTCGTTCGCGATTTATCAAGTAAAGTTCTTCTTCACGATCTTGCATTCGCTGCTTTACGTCTTCAAGAGCATCAATCGCATCTTGGTCTAACGGATCATTGTCAACAGCCTGCTGAGCAGCAAGAATTTCTGCAAAGAACTCCGAGCGAGCGTCCTTCTCAGCAGCCCTCCGCGCCATAACCTCGTTACGCTCCAATCCGTGTTTAGCCATCATATAGTCAGTCAACTCAGCACGATCGTCCGCTGTTTTAGCAAGTTTCGCCACCTCCTCAAGCATTGGTTTGAACAATGTCTGCGCAAATGCTGTACACTCTGCTTGGTTTACAGAAGAAAGGCGATTTTCACCAAGATAGGCGTTCTCATATCCTGCAACATCCTCAATGTATGTCTTGCCATTGCCCTCGGCTTTGAGTATCGCGTCCATAGCCTCTTTTAGACCGAGCATACTGTCTTGCAGTGCCTCTTGCGCCTGATACATTCCACGGCTCACACGCTGCTCGTATATATCACGTGCCATCGCCTTGTTGTACTCCAAACTGTCACCGTCGCGGAACATAATGCCCTCATCTGCAACATTTTTGGAATAACCTTCGTTAATCTCAAATAATGTAGGTATCTTTGCATCCGAAGAAAGGAATTCACCAGAGTACGTTACGGACGTAGGGAGTAGGGAGTCTTTTATCTCCATAACTCGCTGGCTGATACCTTTCTTTTTTGATTTAAAGAAACTCTTTGCAGTAAGGTTTCCCTTTTTTGTACTGCACACCTCTGTAAGATTATACAATCCGTTACCTGCGTCTTTCAAGAAGAAGAACAACTTGCGTCCGTCTTTCTTATCAACACCATAGAGTATGCCGTCTGGCTGGTTCAACACGTCCACCATATTCTGAATATCTTCATCTGTAAGTGGTACATTGTTGCCTTTATCCTTTTCATTCTCGCCATAATGGTCTGAACGAATATGGTTCAAGTCAGATGGATTGAGAACAAAGTCCACAAACTCCTTGAACTTCAAGCCAGACAATTTCTCCAAGTATGCCTTGCCATCTACGCTCAGCCTACCGATGCTTGCAGGTTTCCCGACAAACTCTCCTGTCTTGGCTTTTTCAAACAACTCGGTTACTCGTTGTTTCATGTCTGCTATAGTTGTAGCGACTTGTGGCTTTTGCTCATGCTTACCGTCACTGAACTTCATTTCACCGAAACCTGTCTTCCTGCGCATAACCTCAGTATCAGCGGCATCGAACACGGTAGGCTTACCACCATTCTTCTTACGCTTGTATGCCTCATGCAGAACAAACGCCCAGTCCTTATCACCCCACTTCCTCTTGCCAGGGATTTTCAATCCGTCCAACAATTTTTGTAGAGCCTTTTGGAGCATGGCTTTCAGTTTGCCCCAGAACGTAAGTTCTTCGGCACTCATCTTCTCGAAGCCTTTCTCACCGATACGTCCGGCAAGGTCGGCACCATATTCCTCTGTTGCATCACGCTTGAACTGCTCACGTTTCTTTCCGGCCTCGGCATGTGCTGCTGCCATATCTGCATAGTATGAAGCGTTGGCATCCTCACCATTGGCTACATGCTCCTTGCGTTTCTTCTCGCGTATGCGGTCCACCTCGGCATCGTACATCTTCTGCGCCATGCGGTCAATGGAACCGCGTATCTCGTCCTTAGACACACGGTAGAGTTCATCAAGGGCATTGTTCAGCTTGGCTTCATCAGGGAACAGCACGCGCAAACCATCGTGACCCACAACCTCATGCACAAACGTATTCTCAACGTCTGCCATGTTAGCATTGTTGGGAACAACAATAGTCACCTCGCCGGTCATAGGATTGAAGCTACCCTTCATTCTGCGCTGGCGCACGGAAGGTAATGCAGCCACTTCTTCCTCTGTACGTATGATGCGCACTGGAGTATGCAGACGTTCGGACAACTCGGTCACTCTATCGCTCATTGCACTTTCCATTGCTTCCTTCGGTTCGCCTACCCACTTGCCGGCCATCTTCGCATTGATACGTGCTATGTCTTCGTTGCTGACGAATGGAGTGTGTCCCTCGCGTCCGGGGATAACATCACGGCTCTCCCAGTTCTGCTTGTCGAGTGCAAGACTCTCCTCCGGTGTCAACTCCTTGCCATCAAGTTCAAAGCGGTAACCCATCTTCTCCAACTCTCTGCGCACTTGTGGTACAAAGCGGTTGTAGTCACGGTGGGTCTTTAGCTCCTCACGCTTTCCCAGATGCTTCTTCCAGTACTCGTCAATGAGCTTCGCTTCCTCCTCACGGGTGAGCACCTTGTCTATCTTGCTCCAGCGTGAAAGATACAGCGTGCGGCCATTGTTCCACTGATGGGCACCGGTAGGCAACAGAGCATAGTCTGCGTGGAACGGCTCGTCTATCTCCGATTTCGGGATGAGGCTACGCACCACAACAAGGTTCGGTCTCTTGTATGCCTCGCCAAACTGCGTGTTCAAAGGTGTTTCGATGGCATGGTCGTATGGGTCGTATGCTGCCCACAAGCCCTTGTCTTCGGGGTTCTTCTTCAGGAAGTACTGCAACTGTGCCTCCTTGGTCTTAGGCTTCACGAATTTCAAACCGTCATTGATCTGCAACTCTGTACTCTTTTTGCCGTCAACCATGATGTAGCCATTCTTGTTGAGTTCGTCCAACTTGCGCTGCTGCTCCTCGGTGAGTTCCACCTTTGGAGGTGCAGAATAGTTCCAACGTCTGCCTTCCAATGTTCTGCGCTCACCTGTCTCGGCATCGGTAAATGCCATAGGTGAACCCAGTGCATCATCCTCAAAGGCTTGCACATTACGGTAAACAGGAACCAACTCACTCTCCGGCAAAGACTCCAGCTCCATTGCCTTCGGATCATCATCATCAAGCAAACGGAACTTGGTCTTGTCTTCTTCCGATTGTCCAAGCTTGTTGTACTCGGCATCGAGTTCTTTCTGCTTGGCAATGGCTTCATCGAGTTCTTTCTGCTTGGGGAATGGCGCATCACCTTTAGGCATGGTCTTCAACATTTCGCTGTTGGTGTCATACTCGCGATGGTACACCTCATTGTTATGGATGATCTGCTCCAACAGACTGCGGAATACAAGACCTGCCTGTGTCGGGTCTTGTTGCATTCGCTTTGTGTAACGGATGCTCCATGCGTTGTTTCCTCCAATCTGCACCTCGTAGTGTGAAGATAGCAAGTCGTCGCCTGTGACAAACACGACATCAGCACGCTGACCGAACCCTGCAAGCACCACTTTCTTGTTATTCTTCAGTTGTTCAAGGATATACTGGCCAGCATCCTTTGGTTTGTCAAAGTTCTGTCCATAATAGGAACCTTCCACGGTTACCTTGACCTTTGAGGGATATGTGCCTTTATCATCCGGCTTGAAGCCCTCTCTTTGCAGGTCATGCACATCACTATCGCTTAACGAGATAAGGCGTTTCAAGTTCTCCACTTTCTTTGTCACCGTCTCGTAGTTCTGTCTCTTACGCTGTTGGTCACGCAAGAAGCCGTTGTAAAGTGACTTCAACTTCTTCACCAACTTGTCTTGCTTTGACTTCTCAAAGATAATTGGATTGCCAGAAAGTAAAGCAACCATCTGAGCAGGGTCGATATTGCCGTTTTCGTCAGCATCGCCCTCGTCAAAGCTGCGTTCACCAGATATGGTTCCCATCTTGAACTGTGTGAACATCTTGCCCTTCGCGTCAAGCAATTGGTACTTGTATAAGTCAAGACTTCCCTCAGTGGCATAATAGTGTACACGTACCTTATTATCGAGGAAATCGTGAGCCACTACATTGCCCTGTCTGCTACCACGGCCAATACACTGCTCCAAGTCGGCAGGTTGCCATGGCACGGTCAGCATGTGCAGGTCGGTGATGCGTGTCTGTACATTCACACCGGTACCCATGTTTCCCGTACCTCCAATAAGAATGCGTACTTTGCCGTCACGCACCTTTTGGAACAATGCCTCCTTTTCCATATCGTCCTTCACCTGCTGAATGTAGGCTATCTCGTCACGGGGTATGCCATAGTCCTTTGTCAGTCGGTTGATAATGTCATGGTAGGCATCATATTCCTTTTTATCCTTGCTTGGCACACCGAGTTCACAGAACACAAGCTGCACGCCTTTTTGCTCCTTCATTTCGTCATACGACTTCTTGATGTTGTCACAGCAATAGGAAATCTTACCGACACTGTCGTCCATGTCTGGGAACACAAGGCGCGGACTGACTGCAGCCTTTGCAGATATGCCCGATGCGACAAGTCCCCATGGGAATTTCTTCGGGTCTTTCGGGTGAATACCGAAATAGCTGCCGTCCTTGGTCTGAAGCATATTCACAACCTCGCGGTTTATCTCGGCCACGGCATCTGACTGTGGCACAATCACCGTTTTGCCGTCCACGTTTGGCTTTGGCAGTTGCAGGTTGTAGTCGTTGCGTACATCGGCAATCTCAGCATAGAGCTGCGACAATTCAGGAACATTGTCGAAATAGCGGAAACGATCCTTCATCTTAAACTCGTTGGAAACACCGGCTTCTAACTCTGACGAATGTACGGCAAAGGTGCTTGCCCATGCGTCAAAGGTAGGCATACCCAACTGCTCCAGTTTGCGCGGACGCAAATAGTTGAGCAGGTTGTATATCTCAACAAGAGAGTTGGTGATGGTCGTTCCCGAAAGGAATACTGTACCCTTGTCACCTTGGTGCATCTTCTGCAAGTGACGGATGCCTGTCAGCAGGGCAACGGCTTTGTCTGAACCTTCAGTTTTGCCCAATCCTGCCACGTTCTGATAACTGGTGACATAGGGCAATGACTTGAATCTGTGGCACTCGTCCACAAACAGATAGTCTATACCCATGTTCTCAAAGCAGAACTCGCGGTCGGTGCTACGGTCAAGTCGTTTCTCCAACTTGGCGTGCAGGTTCTGTCTGCGCTTTTCAAGCGATTTTATCTGTCGCTTGGTGAGCTGGCTCTTATCTCCTGTGCCATAAAGGTATTCAATCATGGCATCGAGCTGTGCCAGCTGCTCATTCACTACATCGCCTTCTGCCTCCTCAGAGTGAGGTATCTTGCAATATTGCTCATGGCTAACGATGATACAGTCATAATCATTGAGCGAGATATTGGCGAAGAATTTCTTGCGGTTCTCGGTACTGAAGTCCTTTTCTGATGGTGCAAGCACACGTGCGGTTGGATATGCCTCCTTGAACTCGCGTGCAATCTGTGGCACAGTTGACTTCAATGCCACAATCATAGGTTTCTTGGCTATGCCCATTCTGCGCATTTCCATAATGGCAGACTGCATTACAAGTGTTTTACCTGCACCTACGATATGGTCAACGATACCGCCTCGATTATTGATGAGCATCCATACGGCATCTTTTTGATGCGGACGGAGTTCCTTGCCCATCAATCCAGGCACGTTGAGGTGTGAGCCATCCCACTTGCGGAGCACTATGCGGTTGAAGCGGTCATTGTATGCTCGTTCCATCGTCTGCACTCTGGCATCGTCACCGGGCAACCATTGCTCAAAATGCTCTCTGAGGTCGGCTACCTTGCTGTTAGCAAGCTCGGTAGCCTCTTGGTCAATCCATGTGTTGCCGTCCTTGTCCTTACGCACAATACGGAAGTCCTTGTCTTCAAGGGCTGCTTGGAATATCTCCTTGACACTCTTGTCGGCAGTCTTCCAATCATCTGCCTGTCCTCCGAGTTCCTTTGCTTCTATATTGATTTCAAAGGAGTCGGTTTCGGGAACGTACACCACACCACTCTTGATGATTTCCCTACGCTCACCATCAACCCACTCATAACTGCGTGAAGATGATGCGTGCAATCCAAGGGTCTCTTTTACAAAGTCGTTGAGTACTTCTTGCGGTATCCATCGCGCACCAAGGTGTATTGTGATGTCGTCGAATGGTATAGTGGCAGGCTGCACCTGCTCCAACTCCTTGACATTGCGTTCAAAGGTCGGGTCTGTTGCAGCTGCGGTCTTTGCCTCCTCCAATTTGGCTACAACATCGCCACTGAGGTATTCATCGCGTGTTACATAACGGTCTGTGGCATTCGGCTCCTTGAATACAAGGTCGCCACACTGCTCAAACCAGTCTGCGCCCAACGCCTTTTCGATATACTCGCCACGGATTTCACCATATTCTGCCAATGATGTGGTTATGGCTTCCTGCGGTGTCTTGGCATCTTCAAGTTTGAGGGCTGGCTTGATGGTGTTCTTGGTGAAGATGTCGGACAGTCCTTGGAACTTGCCGCCTTTCCATACTTCAAGTGCTTGCAGTGTATAGCCGTCAATGTCGCTCAGGACAACAGCGTTGTCAGTGTCCTGCAACTTGCCATACTTGCTGACAAACTCATCGTATGCTCGTTTGAGCTTGGCACGTAGCATGTTGAGCTTCGTGTCCGAAAGTCCGTCAATCTGCCCTGCAATGAGTTCTTTCATGGCGGTACGTACCTCTCCCATGGCAATGATGCGCTTCTTCTGCTTAGCCAGCTGTGGCTGCTCCTCAAACGCCCTTGTCACCTCGCCATACTCATTCTTGGTAGCGGTCAGCACACCGACCTTGCCGTCTTGAATGACAAGGTTGCCAGTACTTACCCAGTTACCATCACCCTTGTACTCCTCACGAACGGCTTGTTTAACCTCGCGTGATGTGCGTGTGGTGTCAAAGAGCATTCCCTTGCGGTCACCAACAATACGCTTCACTGCTTTCTCAACTTCCTTGGCTATCTGATCGGTGGTCAGTTCGCTATGTAAGCCAAAACTCTTGTCATTGTATTGATTACCTGCCACTACGTCGCCAATCATGTTCTTGCGGTTGCTCGCATAGTAGGCATTGTGCGACACCTTTTGCTTCTCACCATTGCGCTTGTTGGGTGCAGTAGTCTCAGCGGAAGACAAAAATGCTTGCTCACGTGCCGCATAGTCAGGGTTCTCGCGTGTCTTCTGAGCGTCCTCTTCATCCTTCCACTTGCGGATATAGATGATGTCGGCCATTGCGCCTGTGCCTTGGAATGTGTTGTCGGGCAGCCTGACTGCTCCGAGGAACTCGCCCTGCTCGGCTATGTATCTACGGATATGCTGGTTGCTCTGCGTGTCCATAACGGCAGGACTTGTCATCATGGCAACAATTCCGCCGGGGCGTGCAAGTTCGAGCATCTTCACAGCATAGTAGTTATGAATTCTCTTCTGTGCCGACCGCTTAACAGGGCTGTTGTCGTTCTTCCATGTCGGGTCGTTTACTTCGATGTCACCAAATGGCACGTTACTTGTCACCACATCTTGCGAGTTCGGTGTGAGTTCCGACTTCTCAAAGCCACAAATGCGCACATCAGCATCTGGATAAAGGGCGCGTGAAATCTGTCCCGAAAGCCAATCAAGTTCAACGCCAGTTATCATTGTGCGCTCTTGAATGTCTTTGGGAAGTGTTCCCTCAAAGATGCCGTTGCCCATTGAAGGATCGAGGAAAGTGCCGCCTTTGAAACCTGCAAGCGAAAGGAAAGAGTTCATCGCACTTGCAATCTTGGTCGGGGTATAGTATGACGATAGGGCAGCTCGCTTGATACCTGCAAACACGCCTTTCTTGCCGTCTGGGTCAAGCGTGTCGATTGCATTTGCAAGTCTGCGGTATGGCGAATTGCCGTAGGTGTCCCTACGCATTTGGTCAACAGAATAGAACTTGCTCAACTGGTCTATCTGTCCCCAACCACGGAAACGAGAAAGTATCTGCTTTTCTTCGTCGGTGGCCTTACGTCCCTCTTTGAAGAGTTTGGCTATCACCTCAATGGCCGACACATTGCCCTCCAAACGCTGTGCAGGCGTGTAGTTGTCGGCTTCATTGCCGTCTGTGCCATAGTGGAAGTTATTTGTAAACTTGCGTACAGGTGTACGCTGCTTCTTTACGGTAGCAGATCCACCTCCCTTGCCAGTGGTGCCGGAAGGTTCTCCCGAAGAAAGTTCTTTTCCTCCTCCGTCAGTTTCTCCTGCCTGAACAGTGCGCGGTCCAGCAACTCGTCCACGCTCATCTGTGGCTCCGTTGGAAACTGCTCCATCAGCTGCGCTCTCATCACGTCCCCGATTTCCGACTGGTGGTTGTATTCCCCCGACCTCATCAGTTCCATGTACTGCTCCGTCAGCTGCTTCTCGTCCGTTTTCACGGCTTGCATCAGTTGACCGCTCTCCGTCAGTTCCTGCAACTGCTGTGGTGCGTTCTGTTCCATCAGTTCCTGTTTCATCAATGCCCACGGTGTCCGGGCGTTCTGCTCCAGCCACTGTTTGGCTTGGGCTACTGCTATTGCTGTCTGCTGTTTCATTATTATTTGGTTCATCGAACAACCCGGCAAACAAATCACCTACTGGCTGCTCTGGTTTAACTTTTGATGTCTTCACTTCTGAAGCTTTCATTCGTTTGTTTACATAATCAAGCATGGCTTGATATGCGTCTCGCATGTTTATGAGTTCATGTACGGCCTTTTCATGACGTTTCAAATCTTCATCATTCTTAATACCAACAGCTGCACCCTTTTCAAGAAGTCACGATACATTCCTATAGGAGAAGAAGTATT
>OQVN01000726.1_pt1 | contig 12157 bp, 6 predicted proteins | sample 1691621 | NCBI WGS metagenome assembly OQVN01 (sample SAMN03418278, study PRJEB22391) | human gut metagenome | biome: human-gut; feature: organic feature; material: feces | host: Homo sapiens | place: Tanzania | collected 2013-01 | reverse complement strand
ACGTGGGTTATCTCATCACCCGCATGGCGATAGAGCGCAAGGAGAGCCGTGGTCTCCACTATACCATCGACTACCCTGTTCATGCTTACGACAAGAAGTAATCAAGAATTATCTGAATATTAAAAAGCTCGGATGCTTGTGATGCATCCGAGCTTTTTTATTTTCAAGAATTTGAGAATTCGAGAATTTTCTTTCTACCTATTGGTTCTAGTGAATTTTCTTTTTATCTCGTCAGCGAGAACTTGATGCTCAGGCCGAAATCCTGCGTTGTGGTAGGATAACTGCTGCTCGACAGGAGCGGGGTGTTGGTCTGACGGTCATAATAGAAACTCATGGTAAGGAGTTTGCTGAAGGTATAATCGGCAGAGAAACTCAGTTTCAGAGCATTGTTGCCGCTGCTGGCACTGCTTACCATTGAGGCTATATCACGAACGATGGCTGCCTGCTTGCGGAAACTGAAGTCAAGACGAAGATTCAGGTCATGGTTGGTTCCATTCTGAACCGTCTTGGTGGTTGCTGCATTCTTGTTGGCTGCATTCTTGTTGCCGCCCTTCGACTTGGAACGGGAGGCTTTGGCGCCCCAGCCGAAAACATCGAAGTTGTTGATGCGGTAACCCATACCGATTACCCAGTCCTTACTCAATGCCTCGTTCAGCTGCACACTCGTCATACTGAGGTTCAATACACGAGTCTGGCGATATTCAGCCTTCACCGTCATATTATTGTTGAATGTGACATCCATACCCAATAATGGCGAGAACGACTCGTTGATACTTACCTGCGAGATGTTGAACATGCTGCTTGGCGACGGATTGCCCGTAGTGGCATCACTCACGAAGCCGAGACCGTTCATATACTCCTGGAAGGTGCTGTAACTGTTGTAGCTGCCAACCGCAAAGACGCTCTTGTAAGAGTGGTTGATGTTGACACTCTTGAAGTGCTCATTGAACCAAGGCAGACGTCCCAGTCCGCTGTAACGGATGGTCCAGTTTGGCAACATCCGACTCAATGCCGGGAATACCGAGAGCGAATTGCCACCCATCGAGGTATAAGCCTTGAGGAAGGCAGGAATCATGACATCGCTGCTATACTGGTTGACCGGCGTGCGGGAAGCATCAAACTTGCCGCCAGCCAAAGCCGAACCAGCCGGATAAACGGTTCCGGCATACTGCGCCTCTACCCTATCTCTGAAACCAGCCAGCGAGTTGACAAACTTCTCGAAGGTCTTACTGCGATAACCCGAATTGGCATTGCCCATTCCCTCGAAAGCCGAACCCAGCGAGATGGTAGTCATCTGGAAGGCTCCACTCTGGGTGGTTGGCGTTCCTTCATACATATACTGTATGCTCTTCTGCGTGGTCTTGGTACGTGTGGCAGAGAGATCAATCTTGAAATCCTTGACAGGCTCCAGGGTGGCACGCAGCGTAAGATTATCCGTTCTGCTGGTAGTAGCAGGTGTTGCGATACTGTCGTTGCAGAGCAGCCAGTCGTTGTTTCTAGCCTTCTCGATATAATCGTCGCCAACCATACCGAAGGCGAAGTCAAGACCCGGTGCCATCTGTCCCACCTTCTTCTGTCCGAAGGCATCACCCACACTAGGCAAGAAGCCCGGCAGGGTGAGCTGATAGCTGCAGCGATAGTTGATGCTCACATTGCGCACCATCATTGCCAGGCGACTAGCCAACTGCAATCCCTTATACCATTTCTTATCATCAAGCGGTTCCTTAGCCAGTACGGAGAGTTTTACCTTCATGGCAGTATCTACCTTTGAGATGATTCTGATCTGGTTATTATCCACCTTTTTATATTTAAGCGGGAACACTTTGCCGTCTTCCGTCTTGGCATTCACAATCAGTCGCTTGGTATTCTTGCCGTGGCGTATCTTGAATGTAGTATCAGGCAGGAGGGTGATTTCCCGTTCGAAGGCACGCTTGTTCTTTGGCAGCGCCTTCTTCGGATCTGCCGCCTGTTCCTTTGCTTCCTGCTTCTTTTTCTTTTTTTCCTGCTTCTTGCGCTGCATCTGTGCCCTACTCTGGGTACGGTCAAACTTATCGTTTACCTTCTTCAGGAAAGGCACATGGTTGTAGAGTTTCACCAGGTTAAAGTTACCGTTCAATGTCAGTTCGCGCTGGGTATTGATGGTATTTCCATACGAGTTGCCCTCCTCATCCTCTGTACCGCGCTCCCAAGAATAGTTGGCATTGTAAGAGGCATCGCTGTTCACCCAGTCAAAGACAGGCAGCAGATTGAGAGGCAACCTGTAGGATGCCTGGAAATTCTGACTATAGTCGAGCGGTGCACCCCAGTGGCGGATGCTGGTCCATACGGAGTCCTTCCAGGCATGATACTGGTCGGCATAAAGATCCTTGTTGACCGGTGTATAAGGTTCCTCTATCTGTGCATGGGTAGCACTCTGGAAGTTCATGTGCAGGTTCTTGGTCAAATCCCAGTTGATGGAGAACTCACGGTTCCAGAGGAACTGTTCACTGAAGGTGAGCGGCAACTTGGAGTCTACTCCGGCAGCTCCACTCATCAGGGTTTCCATATCGCGCTCCTGCAACTCGTAGTAATCGCGCGTCATCTCGGTATTGAAGGCTATGTTCTGCGGTAGCCAGTTCAGTCCGAAACGTTTCAGAATGTCGAGCCACTTGCTCTTGTTCTTCAGTCCCTTGAATGGTTCCCAAGCCTTATAAACCGGGCTCCACGAATAATCCAGGGCTCCGCGCCAGTTGTCCTTTCGCTCATACATCGTCGTTTCACCCGTAGTATACTGATGCTGATGACTGTAGGTGATTGAGAAGTTGGCAGGATCGTATGGCATCGGATGGCGCTTGGTAGCGATACCCACCCGGGCATTCGAGATAGAGAAGTTGGTCTGCGTAATCTTGGTGGCAGCGATGTTCTCGATAGAATCGCGCTCATGCTTGGAGCCGGCGGCATCGAGAGCATCCTTCAACTCCATATCGGTATCCAGCGGATTATACTTAGGAGTGGTCTTCTCCTTGGTGACACTATAATATAAAGGTATGCTCACCTTCGCCTTGTCAGGGAAGAACTTACCCATTTCGAGCGATGTGGTCACACTGTAGGTACCATAATTATCGGTGGTGCGACTTGCCACGCCATCTTCCAGACCGCCGAATCCCTCGCTGATGTATCTGCCGGTGGCATTCACGCTACCCAGATCGGAGAGTTGTACGTTCAGGTTGGCATTGGCAGCCCAACCACCCGAATTATTGTGTTCCTTGAGTCGGAGTTCGTTTATCCATACCTCACCACTCTTGATGTCGGCAGAATTGTTTCTCACACCCAGCATCATGGTCTTCACCTCGCCGAGACTCGGATTACCCACGATGGTAATCTTGTTCTGCGGATGTTCTGCATCCATCATGGAATAAGGAGCGAGATAAGAAGCCACACCCTGTGCCTTCGCCTTGTTGCGGTTTTTCTTCAATGCCGTAAAGACATTCAGCGGCACATCGAGCATATTCTCCTCAGGCCATACCGCCTTACAGTCGGCAAGCACATAGCGGTTGTAGTTGGAGCGTGGCTCGGTGAGCTTCAGCGGGATTTCATACTCGTAGTAATTATTCTTGTAATCACTACCCAGACGGATGAAGACTGAGAGATCACCATCCTGCAGACGGGTGGTATTCTGCTCCAGGGCATTGGCATGGGCAAACATCTGGATGCGCTTATACTGGCGCAGATCAAGGGTAGAATTCTTGTAAACCGCCTTCGCCTCGCCTGTGCTCATGTTCTTGACCACCAGACTCAACGCCTGCTCGTTCGCCTCAACCAACTGAGGCTGACTAGGATCCTGTTCGCGCTTGATACCCGGAGGCAAGACATAGTTGACCGGTGTCTTCTCGCCGTTCTCTTCCAGACTCACGCTGCTTGCGTCGAGGGTTCCGCCACTGGCTGCACTAAGCGGCTGGTCATAAGTACGCCACTTGCCCATCACGAGGTCGAAGGTACCGAAACGCAGCACGATAGGTTTCTTGAAACCGGTGAGGAACATACGCATGAAGCGGATGCTGGAGAAATCGTTGATATTGCCCTGACGGCTCTCAAACTCATCGATAGGTATGCGGAACTGATACCAGGTAACGGTAGACTTGGTATTATCACGCCAGGTCTGGCTGTATTCACGCTTATCTACAATATGATTGTTACCCACCACGAGATCTTCCGGACGGATGCTGACACGGTACTGGAAGTATTTCTCATATTCGTTGAGGGTATAATCCTGGTTGATATCCTCGACATCCGGCGTTGACTTATAAGAAGTATCATAGCTCTCAGAACGGCTGTCGCTGTCAGGCGAGTTGCCCTGAGGATTATTGATATACTTATATCGCTGCAAGATAGGAGCACGCATCTCATCCCAGTCGGAACCGCGGAAATAGTGGTAGTCATCACGTGCCGGATCGGCAAAGATGCTGTCGAACACCGCCTGGTTCACCTTGCCCTGAATCTGGTCGAGATAAGCACTCTTGTAGAATTCCTGCTCCTCGGCATCGGTCAGTCCGTTGAAACCCACATCCTGCAAGGCTCTGCTGCCACTGGTGGTAGCAAAGGCATAGGTCACGGTGCTCTGGGTAGGAATCTTACCCCATTGGGTATAGGTGTAGCTCTTGCTGCCATCCACCGGCATACCACTCTCATAGAATTTCTTGCCATCACGCAGGATATCCTCGCTCACCTCGCCCAGGTTGATGTAGAAATCGCCACCGTAATCGGCAGCATCAGCCTGCTCACGGGAGTAGATGAACGGATCGAGCATCCAGAACTCGATGTATTCGATGTTTGCCTGCTCGAAATCGTTGGTATCCAGCTTACGCATCATTCCGCCCCAGTTGCGCTGCGGATTCTGCAGGGTTCCGTCTGCCAGCAAATCTGTTACATTGAAGTTGTATGGTCCCGGCTCGCTTGGATAGTAAGCCAGATTGAGTACATTCAGGGTATTGGTAGCGCCCTGATAACTGCTCTGGTCGCGCAATGGGAAGAGCTCCTTGGTATAGACCTCGCGAACATAATGGTTACTCAACTGCTTGAGGTCGCCCTTGATATGTCCCGGAGTGAGCGAACTTCCACGGCGGGTGAACAGCGGATCGATGGTATACCAGGCAAGACGCGAACGGTGGAAACCGCTGCTCAGACCGGTCTTGTCGCTGTAATCGTCCTTGAAGTTGAGTGAAGGCACACTGGATATAAACCAGGAGGTAGGAGTCGTCACATCGATGGTGGTCTTCGTACCCTCGAAGTCGTCGATATAAGATGCATTATCCTGTGTGCCGCCTGCCTCTCCGGCAATGAGCTGGGCAAATTCTCCTGTAAAGGATATCTGCGATGGCTGGGTAAGATGCAGGAATGGTATCTTGTCAAGCACATTGGTGAGCCACTGACTCTCCTTGCGCCAGTTGAGATTGATGCCCCAAAGGGTGTTCTTCAGCGGTTCGGAGCCCATGGAAACCTTGGTGGTAAGCGCCTGTTCGGAGAGGTGCTGGATAGTACCGCTCAACTGGAAGTTCTTGGTAAAATCATACTCCCAGTTCAGTCCGAACATCGTTTTTCGGGTTTGTCCGAAATCGGTATTACTCTCCAGAGAAACGTTGACAGCCGTACCGGCATCGATGATGCTCTGGTTCAGGATGGTCACCTCGCCGGCACTGTAATCTACCGAATAGTCGGTGCCCTCTTTCAGGGTGATACCGCCTGCCGTAACTAAGACCGAACCCTGTGGCACATTGTAGGCATCGAGCGAGATGACATTGGCTGCGGAGCCCTTGAACTGTCCCACAATCTGATACTTGTTCTTCTCGGCTATCTGCTTGGCTACGGTCTTCGTACTGTCATAGAGTTCGGTAAAGGCATACTTTTCTGCCTTGTCGGCAGCCACGCCCCGCTTGACCAGATAATCACGCATATAACTGCCGAAAGGCTCTACCTTCGGAATGAACACGCGTCCGTTAGAGATGGTATAGCCTTCTACATAATCGAAATATCCATTGCTGTGTGCCTTGTTGTTGTTATCCAGACGGTCGGCGCCCAGCACACGGATGATAGGCTGCTCCTTCACCTGCTGCTCAGGGATATAACTGAGATATACGCCGGTGGTATCGCTCTGGTATTTTACATCCAGGCGGAACTTCTCCTTCTCTACGGTAGAAGCCAGATAATAAACGTTCTTCATCATCAACCCCCAGTTGCCCTGTCGCGGATTGTTGCTGGTATTCTTGAGCGATTTCACGAAGAGTGCCTGCTTGGTATCGCTGAGATCGGATGCAAACTCGCCCACCTGATAGGTAACGCCTCCCGATGTATACTCATAGGCTACGGCTAGTACCTGGTCGGTCTGCAGACTGGTTTTCAATGAGATATAACCCAATGCAGTATTGACCGTATACTCTGAAGAATTGAGCAGACGGGCACTCTCCAACTTTTCATAATCGGCTCCGCCAACCAGTCCGCCTCCATCGAGAGTGGTTGCTGCCTGGTCGATGTCACGGGCAGCAGCATACTGCCCTGTCATCGCCGCATACTCTGTATTCGCCTGGTTAGAAGGCACCTGTCCGCTCGCCGCCCACATCGGGTTGCTCAGTTTCTGGTTCTCGCCCAGGTCGGTCAGGGCTACGATGTTTCGGGTATTGGTGGTATTGCCGGTTTTGTTGGTAACCCACACCTCCACGCGGTTAATGGTGATGCCCGTGGTGAGATTAGGAAGTTTCTGCATCCAGGCATCATAATGGTTTCTGAAATACTGGGAGAGGAAGAAGTGGCGGTTCTCCTCATAATCGGCTACATTCAACTCAAAAGGAGTGAGCTGTACACCGCCCCTGGTAGATACGCTCTTCGATGCACTCTTCTTCTGCGAAGCTACCATCTGCAGCTTGAGTTTGCCAAACTGCATATCGGTTCTAACACCAAACAGACTGCTGGCGCCTTTGATGAGCGAAGAGTTGGAAGGGAAAGAGACGTTGCCCGCCTCAACGAGTTTGATGATTTCATCTTCCTTGCCGTCGTACTTCAGTTTCATGTTCTGTGCATCGAAATCGAAGGTGGCATCGGTGTTGTAATTCAGGTTCATGTTCACCTTATCGCCCACCTTTCCGTTGACGTTGAGATTGATTTTCTCATCAAAATCCATCATCGTCGTCTTTCGGTTGCGGATAGGCAACGAAGGATTGTCGATGTTTTTCTTGTTGATACCGAACTTGAGTTCAGCAGAACCCTGTGTCTTCACTCTGATGCCACCAGGACCGAAGATTTTCTCTGCAGGTCCCAAGTCGAAGTGCATATCTGAGAAATCGAACTTCTCCTTGCCTTTTGCCTGGAAGATTTCATCGTTCTGCTTGCGGAAGTAGCTGTTGCGCTGCTGCTGTTCGGTCCATGCAAGATACTCTTTCGGAGTGAGCATGATAGGAGCCGAAAGCCAGGTTGAACCCATGCGGTTGCCGATGATATAGCGGTCGATGGTATCGTTATAGACTACCTGATATTGCAGATTATCAGGACGTTTCAGGTCGAGCGGACTCTGATAGAGGTCGCTAAGGGAGTAAGGTTGGGTGCGCTGAATCTGCCAGCGGGTATGCAGCAGCGAATCGGGAATGGTATCTTCATCGAGCTGCACGGGCTGGGCTGTGCTGGTATGGGTTTTCTTTTTATCGTCCTGAAGTTGAGGCAAAGCTATCGCATAGCCGAAGGTTGCCACCATCAGCCAAGCCAATAGAAAAGATATGAATCTTTGCTTCTGTTTCATCGATAAAAAACTCCTAACTTATTTGATTTGCTTCAATGCCAGTTTCACAACCTGTTCTACCGGGAGATCAGGCTGTGCCTTGAGGATATCTACTACTACCTTGGCAGATGGTGCCGGCGAGAAGCCGAGCATAGTGAGGGCGCTTACCGCCTCATCCTTTACGTCATTGTTTACCATCACCACATTGCCTCCGCTGGCTGGCAGTTCGTCAGCAATGCCGAGGCTCACGATTTTATCTTTCAGGTCGATGATGATTCGCTGTGCTGTCTTCAGTCCGATACCCTTCACGGTTTTCAGCACCTTGTCGTTACCAGTAGAGATGATTTCGCAGAGTTCGCGTGGCGAGAGTGAAGAGAGAATCATGCGGGCTGTATTTCCGCCTACTCCTGAAACGGTGATGAGGAGGCGGTAGAGTTCACGTTCCTGTTTGGTAGCAAAGCCGAAAAGGGTGAAAGAGTCATCTCTTCCACCAGCCACCAGCACTTCGTGAACATAGAGTTTCACTTCCTGTTTGCCCTGAATAGCAGTATATGTATTGAGCGATATATTGAGTCCGTAGCCCACCCCAGCTGTCTCAACAACAGCCAGCGCAGGTGTCAGTTCTGTCAGATCGCCATGAATATATTCTATCATTTTCTTTTTCTCCTAATTTAATTAATATATTAATAACGTGCGAAGGGCAGGATTATTGTAACAGACTTCCAGAAATTACGTCCCGACATAGTGCAAAGCGCATCGGGAGGTATTGGAAAGAGGATGAATGATGTTTCGCAACAAAATAGCGAAACTGTAAGGTTCTTGCTACGGATACTTTACAAATCTCTGCTTATTCATATCTAAAAAACTATGATTTTACTACTTTAATAAAAAGTGAAGAATTCACTGTTCACTGTAACTCTAACATCGATAAAAAGCTCGCAAATTCAAGTCTACGATTTTTTCTTTTAAAAAGTTTGTCGATTACAAAAAAAAATCCTTATATTTGCAGCCAAATTACAATTTAACTTCTAATATTAAAGCGTGTGATGTGGAGCACATATAAAAGATTTTTTTAAGAGGAGCTCAAACTTCATTATGGATACGTCATTAAAAATTTTAAATATGAAAATAAATAGCATAATATTGGGAGCATACTATAGCTGCCAGGCAAATAATTATGCAGATATGAAAGTTTGCATAAACACCTATTTCGTGAATACGAACAGAAATATTTCATTAAAATAAAAAAATACTCGATATGTATAACAAAATTATCTTCATTATGATGTTATTACTTATGATTTCGTGCAATTCGAAGCAGAAACGAAATCATAAAAACTCAATAGAGATTAAAGAACAATTAGGACAATCGTCTTATCCTTTTATAAAAAGTATGGAGTATCATGCCTATATACAAGATAATGAGGCTATCCCTGTTATAGATATCCAAATCACAGAAAAAGGAAACTTCTCTATCTTTGTAAAATATCAAACTAATAAAAAATATTCGAAACTTAGTTATAAAGAGACTTTGGATTTTTTGTCCACCGTCATAGAAAAACAAAATAAAGAAAATATTCCCCTCTCTAGGCTTCAACAAATATTTATAAGAACAGAAATGTGGAATGAAAATTCCATCTATACTTCTATGGAGGAATACAGGAACATAAACATTCCACATGGCGAATATTTTAACAAAAAAGCGAAGGAAAGCCGTATAGTTTCAGACATCACAAAAATACTATCCAGATATAACTTAAAGATTGGAAGTCTCTCATACGAAGGTCTGCTACCGCTAAACGGAAAAGTCATTAAAGAAATAAATAAAAATATAGAATTAAATACGTCAGAAGCTTACCTTACAGGGAATTTAGTTTTAGATATTGCAAACCAATAGTTATGAAAATCAAGAATTTAGAAGAAGCATTAATCTGTTTTAAAGAAAATGCAATCATTCATGGGGAATGTACGCAAAATGGTGACAACAAACGTGGTAACAAAAGCCACAAAAATATAATAAATGCCATCAAGTACATTTCTGCAGAACATAAATATGAAATTTTAGAACCTCTTTTGGAAGATAACAATCTTTCTGTAAGAATATGGGCAGCTTATGCACTATTGCACGTTAATACTCCAAAAGCAGTAAAAGCATTGAAAGAAATTGTTAAGAATGACAGTGGAATTATGGGGTTCAATGCAGAAATGACATTAGATGAATTCAAGAAAGGCAACATTTAACCTGCATATTTCATTCTCACCTAATTATACAAGTGCAAAGATTTGCCAGAAATTACATCCCGACGTAGCATGTAATACGTCCCGACGCAGAGCCAGAGACGTCGGGACGCAGCAAAAGCTACGTCAGGACGTAATTCAAAGCACATCGGGAGTTATCGGAAAGGGGAAGAATGATGTTTCGCAACAAAATAACGAAACTGTAAGGCTCTTGCTACAGATACCTTACAAATCTCCGCTTATTCATACCCAAAAACTATGATTTTACTACTTTTTGCAACTTTTATGAGTTAAAATTCTATTAAAACGTCACGTATTTCAAGAAAAAGCTATACTTTTGCAACCGGAAATAGAATGAAAAGCGGAAAACATATCCGTTGGATGACTAAACCGCAAGAAATAAAAACAACAAAATAAAAGAAATAAGACAATGAAGAAATTTAGAGCAGCCGTAGTAGGATACGGCAACATCGGTAAGTTTACTGTTGAGGCACTCGAAGCAGCTCCTGACTTTGAGATTGCAGGTATTGTACGTCGTCAGGGTGCCAAGGACAAACCAGCTGAGTTGGCAAACTATGAAGTAGTAGACGACATCACCAAGTTGAAGGATGTAGATGTTGCTATCCTCGCAACCCCTACCCGCTCTTGCCCTGAGTATGCAGAGAAGATCGTTGCCCTCGGTATCAACACCGTAGACAGCTTCGATATCCACACCAGCATCCTCGACTACCGTACCAAGCAGATGGAAAACTGCAAGAAGGCTGGCAAGGTAAGCGTTATCTCTGCAGGTTGGGACCCAGGTTCTGATTCTATCGTACGTGTTCTGATGGAGAGCCTTGCTCCTAAGGGTTTGACATATACCAACTTCGGTCCTGGTATGAGTATGGGTCACTCAGTTTGTGTTCGTGGCAAGAAGGGCGTAAAGGAAGCGCTCTCTGTAACCATCCCATTGGGTGAGGGTATCCACCGCCGTATGGTATACGTAGAGTTGGAAGAAGGTGCCAAGCTTGAGGATGTAACAGCCGAAATCAAGGCTGATCCATACTTCGCTCACGATGAGACCCACGTATTTGCCGTAGCATCAGTAGATGATGTAAAGGATATGGGTCATGGTGTGAACCTCGTTCGCAAGGGTGTATCTGGCAAGACCCAGAACCAGCGTTTCGAGTTCAACATGAGCATCAACAACCCAGCCCTCACCGCTCAGGTATTGGTTAACGTGGCTCGTGCTTCATTCCGTCTGCAGCCAGGTTGCTACACCATGCCAGAGATTCCTGTTATCGATATGTTGCCAGGAACCCGTGAGGAAATCGTAGCTACACTCGTGTAATTGGGAGTGAAGAACGAAGAGTGAAGAGTGAAGAATTCACTTGCATCACAATAATAAAACGGCTCGCAAGAAGTTTTGATTTCTTGCGAGCCGTTTTTGTATCAGGAAAAGGACTCTTCACTATTCTTTCTTCGCTTCTAAATACATTTTTCTTTTGTTTTCTTTGGTGATTAGAAAATAAAACCTTATTTTTGCAAAAACTTTAAAGTATTAAGTCATGACCCAACAAGAGAACATAAAGGAATTGCCATACGGAGTGTCGGATTTCTTGACCGTTGCCAATGAAAACCTATACTTCGTAGATAAAAGTATGTACATACCTAAGCTGGAGAAGGAAGGACGCAATCTCTTCTTCATTCGCCCTCGCCGATTCGGCAAGAGCATCTTCGTCAGTATGTTGCACGCTTATTATGACTGCCAAACTACACCCGAGCAGTTCCAGAAATGGTTCGGAGATCTTTGGATTGGTCAACACCCCACGCCTTTGCAAGGCAAATTCATGGTGCTCCACCTCGACTTTTCGCAAGTAGGCGGAACTATCGACAACATGGAAAAGAACTTTGATGAATACTGTGGAGCCAAGTTCGATTATTTCGTGGATTACTACAACAATGTATATTCGGAAGATTTCATCAAGAAAGTACATGATGCAAAGGACGCCAACATGAAGTTGACGCTCATCAACCTGGAAACCGACCGTCAGCGACTCTCCCTCTATCTCATCATCGACGAATACGACAACTTCACCAATACCATACTCAACGAAAAAGGTGAGGAAGTATATCATGCCATCACCCATGCCAATGGCTTCTACCGCGATGTGTTCAAGAAGTTCAAGGGCAACTTTG
>OQVN01000720.1_pt1 | contig 12196 bp, 16 predicted proteins | sample 1691621 | NCBI WGS metagenome assembly OQVN01 (sample SAMN03418278, study PRJEB22391) | human gut metagenome | biome: human-gut; feature: organic feature; material: feces | host: Homo sapiens | place: Tanzania | collected 2013-01 | reverse complement strand
GGGACTCGTCGGAGGATTTATGAAAAGTTGTACCGGCTGTGAGTCAAAGAAAGACAAAGAGGATGGGACAAAAGAGAAAGAGGCCGAGCCTAAAGAAACATCTTTCTTGCAGAACGCAGACAGCATGGAATTCACACTTTCTGACGGTTCTATAGCAACATTTTCAATCGTATAAAATAACGGGGGCGGAGTTTTTTCGTCCTGCGATATTTTGCCGTCCGTCGGGCGGTGCTTTATCTTGCTTGCTTTGGCGAAAAACCAAAGAAGTATAAGGAGGAAAAAAATGGCTTATACAAAACCACAGGTTGTCGCACAGAACTCAGTTTCTGGAAGCTATGCTGCTGGCTGTCCTGCTGACCACTCAACAATTGCAAACCGCAGTTTGTGCAAAAAATGCGAAATGACAAACTAAGCCTTTTGCTTATGGTAGATTAAGCCCCGCCATGTAAAATAATGTGGGCTATTTTTTTATTCTGGAGAAAAAAATGGATTCTTCGCTTATAAATGGATTCATAACTGCGGGAGTTGCCCTTGCTGGCGTTGTTGCAACTACATTTGTTTCTGTGTATTCAATAAGACACAATGATATTACCCAAAGACAAAAAAGAAAAGTCAGTGAAATTCTTGATGACTTAATTGGATTTCATGAGCTGGAAGAAGTTTACATAGAAAAACTGGCGGAAGCTCGAAAAAAGAACGGTGATACGACATTTGTTACCCATGATGCAATTGTAAAAGAAACACGAAAAGCATTACGGGAGAAAAATATTGACTTTGACTTTTCTCCTTATGATGTGAATATTTATAGCAAAGCATTTAATATATCAAAGAATTAAAAAAGGATACATTCATGCTTTACCGACAGAAAAAAGACACTTATATCAGAAATTACGACGGCTTGGGCTACATAACAAGCACTGGGATTTTCAATGACCGCATTGTGAACGAAAGCGGAACGATTTTCCTTTGTGCATTGAGCCGAAAACCGCAGTCGCTCGACGAACTTATTGATAAAATTTTACCGCAATTCACCGATGTTGACCGCGATACAATCAAGAAGGATGCAGAAGAATTCTATGACACTCTTGTTCAGGACGGTTTCATCGTAAAAGGCGAAAACGAAGAAGAATTGAATGTCAAGGACATTGGCTTTACATATACCGCCGTTCAGCCAAAAACAATCCGAGAGGATTTTTCCCCGACAATCCAGCGTGCGGACAGCGATACTCAGGAATTTTTGGAAAAACACTTTAATGGAAGACCGCATCTCACGACTTTTCAGATTGAGCTTACAAGCAAATGCAACGAGCGGTGCGTTCACTGCTATATTCCGCATAAATTCAAGCTTTATAATATCAGCGATGAACTTTATTACAACACGCTGGAACAGCTCTCTAAAATGGGCGTTCTTTCCGTTACTCTTTCGGGCGGTGAATGTATGTGCCACCCGAAATTCAAGGAATACCTGCGGGCTGCCAAGAATTACGATTTTTATGTGAATATTCTGAGCAACCTTACGCTTCTTGATGACGAGATAATCGAAATTATGAAAGACAGCAATGTTTCTTCCGTTCAGACTTCTCTTTATTCAATGATACCTGAGCATCACGATGCAATCACGCAGCTCAAAGGCAGTTTCTACAAAACCCGTGACAACATCTTAAAGCTCATAGAAAATGACCTTCCGCTTCATGTTTCCTGCCCCACGATGAAAGGCAACAAGGACGACTACGGTGATGTCCTTAAATGGTGTCATGAGCATAAAATCCGTGCCCAGACCGACTACATTATGATGGCGGCCTATAATCATGAGACAGAAAATCTTGCAAATCGTCTTTCGGTTGATGAGGCTGGAAATGTTATCAGTGATGTTTTAAGTGGTGATATTGATTATCAGACAGCAATTCTTTCCCCTGACTTTGTGAAACGCTGCAATGAGGCTGTGTTTAATCCAGAACGCCGTCTTTGCGGTGCGGGTGTTTCGTCGTGTTGCATGGTGGCAAACGGCAATGTTTACCCCTGTCCTGGCTGGCAGGAAATGGTCTTGGGCAATCTCAACGAAACTCCGCTCCAGGAAATTTGGGACAACTCGGAGAAAATCAATTGGATTCGCGGTTTAAAAATGAAGGATTTGGGACATGGCGAGTGCTGCAAGTGCGACAAGGCTGCGTTCTGTGCTCCGTGCATGGTTCGTAATGCAAACGAATCACCCACTGGCGACCCGCTTGAAATAAACCGCCACTTCTGTGCGGTTGCGCAAAAGAACAAGGAAATTGTCCTTGACTGGCGAAAAGCAAAACTAAAGGAACTTGGAAAATAGTTTGACCGACTATCATGTTCATATCGGGCAGTTTGAAGATGTCTACTATTATGCGGACAGAGTTTTCTCGGCATTAAAGACTTGTGGTACTGATGAAGTTTATTTTTCATCTACCACAAGCTGTATGTATTTTAGAGAATGCTCCGATTTGACGGATAAGTCTGATTTGAAAGCACAAGTCCCATCTGCAAAAAATTTGTATGAAGGAATCAAGGAAGAGGTGAACAATGCTCTTTTAGCCGCAAAAAAAATCGGAATAAAGGTATATGCTCTTTACTGGTGCGTACCAGAACTTCATAAGTCTCTGGGATTTTCCGTTTGTGAAGTGATGAAAACTCTTCCCTATGAGGGCTTTAAGATTCATCCGTTAGCACAAAAATGGAATCTTTCTGAGTCTTTTACGGCTTTACTTGCTGAAGAAATTTTTTCTTATGCGGAACAAAATGGTTTGCGTATAGTAATTCATTGCGGCGATGATACAATCTGTTCTCCGCGTCTTTTTGAAAATCAAATAAAAAAACATCCTAAGGCTATCGTTCAGCTTGCTCATTCCCGACCAGTTAACGACACGCTTTATATGCTAAAAAAATATCCCAACACAATCTGTGATACGGCATTTGCCCCAAAGTATGTTGTGAGTGAAATAAGAAATGCTGGTTTTTCCGATAGGCTCCTTTATGGTTCTGATTTTCCCATAACTCACTATAGAAAGATTGCTCCTAAAGAAGACCCGACGGAAAAAGAGTTGATAGAGTTTTTAAACAACTAACTAATGTAGGAAAATAATTATGAAATACGTTGAATTTGGTGCAGAATTTGCAGATGGTGCAAATTTCTACAGTAATTGTGGAGCAAAGGTGAATGTGGATACACTGTGCCAGAATTGCGGGAAAATCACCTTTTTTTTAAACTTTTTGCAAATTTTCCATATATTATTAGAGCGGAAGAAAAATTATGAACAAAGAGCTTGAAGAACTTAAAAAAAAGAGAATTGGTCATGTAGAGCTTTTAGATGACGGAACGGCATTGAACTATGGAACTGACGAAACAGCTTCTCCCTATACCGATGCCATCAGAGTGTTCGGCGGAGTCCTGTACAGGACTATGACCAAGGACAAAAAATCAGTGCACACGGTGTTTGTGCCGCTAAACGAAGGCAAAACAGAGTAATTTTGCAATTACAGGAGGTGAAGAATCTTGTTTCCATATAATGAAGGAATATATCAATTTACGGATTTTTACATTGAGAATTGCGAAACTGCGATTAAAACTGATTTCAATTTTTACGAGGGAAAATATGAAGACAGAAGCCTGACATTATCGCCAGATGATTACCCTTTTTGCACGATAACCATTCCGCCGTTCTGCACTGGTAAGGCAAAACTTGGCGTGTTCCTAAAAGAGTTCAGCATTCTTTTGGACGAGATGCTTGTAAAATGGGATAAAGATGTAGTACAAAGGCTTTATACTGAAACTATGCAAGCGCTTTTTCCTGATGAAGTCGTGAATTACGAGCTTGGGTTTTATGAGATTCGTGGATTTTTATACTGCACGATTCAGTTCAGCGAGGAAGGACACAAAAAAGTGTTCGGCAAAGGAAGAGATGGCTCTACGACAGCAAACGATGCATCTAAAGTTTTTAGACCGCCATTGCGTGTTAAATTTCAGGAGACAGATCCTGCGATGGAAGAATTTCGGAAGATTTTTGAGCGAAGACCCAGACATCCTCGAAGAAAAAACACTTTGGCAGATTTTAATTTTGAGTAGGAGATAAAATGACCGCAGAACTTACAGATTTTATCGTCAATCGCAGAGATGTAAATGGCAACGATTCGATTGTCTTTTTCTAAATCATTGTTAAGGATGAATTTTCTGTTGTGCTTTATGCCCTGAAATCGATTATCGGGAAAATAAATAAAACCGTCCCTTTGAATACATGAAAAAATCTTTGGAGGAATAAATGGCAATCTTCTACAATTTACCGCCCGCAAAGCCTGAGTACGAAAAGACTTTGCTTGGCATGGCATGGTTTTTGATAAACACGGCCGAACGTTCCCGCCGTGAAGGAATTCTTTCCTTGCAAGCGGATATGGATACTGAGCAGGCCTTCAATGATTTTGCGGGAGAGGATTTTCCGCAAAAAATCTCTTTGTATGGTAGAAATTTTATACGAAATCTTTTTATGGACATCTGTGACGGTGTTGAAATATCCGATATTGAGAAAATCGCCTTCTATAAAATCGCTTCTTCCCAAAAACTAGGCGGCGACGAAGAAAAACTTGCGCTGATGATGGCGGCGGAGGGCGTGCATTCAATCTATGAAGGGGCGAATCCTCGTGTCCTTGCGATGAAACTTGCCTCAATGATTGGCGAAGAACTTGGCGCAAAGCTAATGTCAGACTTTGAAAAGCGGGATGATGAAAATCGTGCGGAATACTTGCGCAGACTTGAAGAAAGCAGTGAGCAAAAAGAACAGCGGGCACATACAGCGAGGGAAGTCTATCTTTCCGGGAACTTTGAGAACATTGTTTGGCTTGATGATATTACCGTGAAGAAAATCGCCGAGGAAAACCTTGATTTCCTTGCACAGGCAATCGCATTTTGTGATTATGAAATCCAGAGCAAAATCTTCAGATGTGTCAGCCCGGAGACGAAGGAAAAGCTTGATGCGGAACTTCTGGAGATGAAAAAGCCTTCCGTTGAATGTCAAAAAAAGATAATGGATTCTTTATATTGCAGCTGAATACAGCCGGGAAGACAAGCTTGTTAGCCTCTGAAATAAAAAATTCGGTGCGTAAAACGCACTGTTTTTTATTAAAATTGTGTTGTAACTTGTAAGTACTCATAAAAATTTGCACGAGGAGCACAGAAAAAAAATGCAAACAATAGATGGTATGAATTCAAGTTCTGTTCGCGCTTTCTGTGCTTTAAAATCTGTCAAATCTCAGACAATTTATATATTCTCAAAATACAATGCCGCACCTCTATAAGTCTTTTTGGCTCGCAGCGGTGCGGTGTTTTTATTTGAGAATGAAAAGCAAAAATGACATAAAATCATAAAACTCGAAATTAAGGCAAACGACATTCCTTTTTAACCAGGGGACATTCTGAGCTGGAAAAAAAATTCAGCTTTTTTAACACTTTTTTGAACTTCTTGCGAATTTTCCATATATTATTCTTGTGTTTTGCGGCTGAATCGCAAAATGCTAAATCCGGCGCCTGTCTTTTGCCGGTGAGATTCGGGTTTGCCGGTTTCCCAAAGAGACGAAACCGGCGTTTCTAAAAATGGAGAGCGCAGAATGAATCCAACTCATTGTGAAATAAAGTTTTTGAACCACGAGCAGTTCCTTAGGTTTGTCGAAAAATTCGGAAATGAAAAAAACGAAATTGATTTCAAATATTTCGGACTAAAAGACGAGGACTTGCTTGAAGGCCAGTTCGACGATGGCGCAAAGATTTTCATCGATATTCAGAATGATGCGATTCGTTTTGTGACCAAAGAACCGCCTTATGAGTTCAATTTCAGATTCCAGCAATTTGGCTATGATATTTCCTTTAGCTGCAGAAGTGATAACGGAGAAGGAATTAAAGGATATATCGAAAAAAAATTTATTATGTAACTCACCTGTTTTATTCTGAGGAAGAGTTTGAAAAACTGGTTGAGTACAAGGAATCGGGTGAGTATAAGTGGAATCAACAAGTCAGAAGACAAACGGTTCAAAATGCAAAGCCGAAAGTCACAATACGAAATCTTGACGGCAGGTACGGAATTATATCAGTTGTTTCATCTCATCATCTGCAAATAAACGAGCTTGAAATGCGCGAGATGTATGACTTTTCTTTGAGTGCAAAAAAGAAGAGAGGGCAAGGAATGGAGCTGACGGTTACGGTTCCTAAAATCACCACGACGCTTCCTATTCCTACAGAAAAAGTGATTGCTCATTACACGGACATAAAGCGGGCTATAAAAGACGGCTGGGCAATCGATATATATGACTGTGAAATCTTAAACAATCTGGAGAAAAAAAATGAGAGCACAGTGCAGCTACTGGGCATTTAGTCCAAAAATTAATAAGTACATACCAATTTCTTGTGAGCCGATGTCTCTTTTCCCGACCATAGTAAATTTAAAACAGAAAAGCGTATATTGCCGCTCGTGCCATCGCTGGGAATATATCGCCGCCTTTTCAAATAATATTCTTAAAAGTCAGTGCGGACATTTGTATGAAGGACCTTTTGCTTATGAAAATTCAATCTTTAATTATGGCTATCATGTGGCAAAAACAAAAAATAATTATCTCATTCTTGTAAAATCCCAGACTGTCGTAAAGCAGAACCGCCGTCTTATCGAAAATTTTTATGAGCTTAATCTTGAGCGTAAAGTCTTATCCAAAAACGGAAAATCTGTTTTTGAGAGCGAAGATTTGGCAGCCGGCCTTTGTCCTGAAATCACGGAAGAAATCTTAAAGGATTTAGGCGATCGGTATAAAAAAGAATTTGGCATAGTCCCGACCATTGCTTCAAAATTTCGTGGCTTCAGTCTTATCATTGGTTATATGCTAAGTCCGTTCAACATCAATTTCTATAAAATTTCTCATCACTGGGCTTTAAATCCGTATGATAAGGATTTTTCAACTCTTTCTTCTGGAAACACTCCGACCGCCGAAAACGAAATGTTTCACAGTCTCGGAATAAAGCCTTCAAAATCTGTCCGAAAGTTGTACCAGAGTTTCCCTGAAGGTGTCATCTCGTATGCGGCGGTAAAGGATTTGGGATTTTCTGATGTGAATATTCTTTTAAAAAGCGCTAATCCTCTTTGCTATGCTTTTTTCAAGTTTTGTATGGTAAATTTTTCTGACGGCGAGATTTCTTACAGCATTCGCCCCTCGCTAAAAAAATTCGTCGGGGATATGCTTGCAGTTTCTTCCGAAAAAACAGTTTGGAATAGTCTGGAAAGAACTTTCAATTTTTTTGCTGACGAAAAGATTCCAGACAATGTTATTATTGATGGAATAAATTCGTATCCGATTTGCGCTGATGCTTTGAGTGATAAAGAAAAGAAAGATGTGCTTCACGAAGGATTCAATGATTATACGCATGATTTTTTAGTTCGCCGTGCCGACATTGTGCAAGCACAGAATGCAAATGCTCTTTCTGCCCGGATGTTTGACGAAAATCAAGAAAAAGATGAAAAATTTGAAATCGAGCAGCCTCACCTTGACCTTGCCTATAAATGCGGCGAAAACAGGACTACGATTCGCACAGGTGACGGAAAGATTGAAACTGTCGAAGTAAAAGATGAAGACCGTTATTGTTTTTATGTGGCCCAAAGCTCCGCAGAACTGAGGACAGTCGGAAGTGAAATGCACAATTGCGTGGGCTGGTGTTATACAGAACTGGCTCGCAAAAAATATTGCACAATCGTGTATGCAAAATACAAGAATAAGTATAGGATTTGCATTGAAGTTTCACCAAAATTCAGCATCCGTCAGGCGCTAGGACCAGGAAATCGGGTTTTACAGGGCGAAGATTTACTTGCATATCAGGAATGGTGCCGTGCAAAGAATATAAAATTCAAGAAAGTCTTTTAAAGTAAAAGATATGAGTCAGAAGAAAAATGAAGAGCAAACCTATGGAAGCAAAAAGAAAAGCAATCTACATTCACGGTCTTGGCGGTAGCGGAAACGGCTCATCGGCGCAGAATGTCAAAAAAATGCTTGAAGATGAGAAATAATGTGCGCAAGTTTTCCGCATAAGCTGCAAAGTAAATTCCTGCTGTGCAACAAATTCCTGCCAAATTCTCAACATTGAAACTGCGCTTCTTTACACTTAGGCTTCTCCTGTTAAAACCAAAACATAAAATGTGATAGTTTTAATCTTAAACGCTCATAAAATGTGATAAATTGATTCCTTATAAAAAACGGAATAAAGCTTGGCGATTTTAATGTTGGATATGCAAACAGCATTTATACATTTCCATATTTCTGCGCATTTATGATTAGGGAATTCCTCGGCAAAATGAAACAGGCTCTTCCGCGGTGGATGAGCCTGTTTTTTTGTAAATTTCTACTGAAACTCGAAATTCAGGCTAATTATAATGAGCAATTGCTAAAAATATGTTACAATTCTTCAAGGAGAGTAAGATAAAAACAGCCGAAAATGGCGTCTGTTTTTATCTTTAAAAGTTTGCGTTGCAAACTTTCTTATCATAGGTTGTTTCTCACTTCGTTGCGAAGCAACTTAAAAAGTCAATCCTAAAACTGAAGTTTTAATTTTGACTTTTTATGGAGGTGCAAAATGTCTTACGATATGGTAATCGAGCAGGTAAAGGCTCTTCCGGAGCAATTGCTTACATCAGTTTCAGCTTTTATAAAGCTGCTGGAAGCTGAGCAGCCTGAAAAATCTATGACAAGCACAGCACCGGGATCAAAGAAAAATTTCTTTGATTTGGCAGGAAAAATCCATTTGGATTGTGATTCCGTAACAGAGCTCAGAGAGGCGAGCGTTTTATGATTCTTGCCGATACAAATGTTATCATTGATTTTTGGGATAAGCCGAATGATGAATATGCGAAAATCTTTGAAGATAATGAAATCGCCACCTGCGGAGTTATAAAAACAGAACTTCTGCGCGGAAGCAGTTCTGAAAAACAGTTTTCCCAAATTGAAGAAGCTCTCAATGATTTTACATATCTCTCATTTTCAGAGAAAGACTGGATTTTGCTTTCAAAATTGTTTATCACTTTAAAGAAAAATGGTCTGGCAGTTCCTTTTCAAGATGCAATGATTGCCTATCTTGCGATAAAACACGATTGCGAAGTTTGGACGAATGACAAGCACTTCAATCTCATGCAAGTTGTCTTGCCTTCATTAAGATTATTCAGGCAGGCTTGAACTGGCAAACTGCAACTGAAAAGCACTGTTTCGCTGATGTGAGACGGTGCTTTTTTTTATGGGGAAAATGGTTTTCCCTTAATAGCCTTGCGCGAAAAAGGCAATGTAAAATCCGTTTCTTTGCTCTGCGGTTTCTTGTATTAAAACTGAAACATAAAATGTGATAGTTTTAATCTTAAACGCTCATAAAATGTGTAAATATTGTTGAAAAACGCTATTATTATGTGATATATTTCATTTCGGAAGGCAGAATCATGTATTTTAAGAGAAAAATTGATTCCTTTTTGTTGAATTGGAAAAAAGATGTATCGCGCAAGCCGTTAATCATAAAGGGCGCAAGGCAGATTGGAAAAACTGAGTCCATATTGCATTTTGCCAAAAGAGCCTATTCAAATGTCGTATATATAAATTTTGTGCTGGATAAAAGATTCCGCGCAATTGTAAGTGATGGCTATGATGTAGACACTGTAATAAAGAATATTTCCCTTGCCGCTCCGAATCTGAAATTTGTTCCCGGAGAGACCGTTATTGTTTTTGATGAGATACAGGAATATCCGGATGCGGCCACATGCTTGAAATCATTTAATATAGACAGAAGATTCGATGTTATTTGCAGCGGTTCTATGCTTGGAATTAATTATAAAAAGATTCATAGCAACAGCGTTGGAAACAAAACTGATTATGAAATGTATTCCATGGACTTTGAGGAGTTTTTGTGGGCAAAAGGATATGCTCAGGAACAGATAGATGACATTTTAACTCATATGACAGAGATTAAGCCGTTCAGCGAGACTGAGCTGAATGTGTATAAGGCGTTGTTTCTTGATTACTGTGTGCTAGGCGGAATGCCGGATGTAATCAGAGGGTATATAGAAACAGGAACGTTTTCCGGCTCAACTGCCGTGCAGGAACAGATTAGGCTTGATTACGAGGAGGATGTCCGTAAATATGCGGAAGGATTGGACCAGGCAAAAATCATAAGCGTATACAGAAGCGTTCCCTCTCAGCTGGCAAAGGAAAACAAGAAATTCCAGTTTAATAAGATAGATAAGAATGCCAGGTCCAGGGAATACACCGGCTGCGTTGAGTGGCTGATTGACGCTGGAGTTGTTGCGGAGTGCAAGTGCCTTGGATACCCTGAGCTGCCGCTTAAAGGAAATGTGGAAGAAGGAAAATTCAAGCTGTACTATCCTGATACGGGATTGCTCATCTCTGCGCTTGATGAAGAGGCGCAGGAGGATTTACGTGTAAATAAGAACCTTGGTGTTTATAAGGGTGCGTTGTATGAAAATTTCGTGGCGGAAGCGTTTGTCAAACAGGGATTAGGATTGTTTTACTATAAGAAAGAAAATTCAACTTTAGAGGAAGATTTTTTTGTCAGATCCAAAAGCGGGTTGCTGCCGGTAGAAGTTAAATCAAACAGCGGCCGCTCAAAATCTTTGGCTTCGCTGCTAAAAAATGAAAATTATAGCGATATAAAAAACGGAATAAAGCTTGGCGATTTTAACGTTGGATACGCAAACAGCATTTATACATTTCCATATTTCTGCGCATTTATGATTAGGGCATTTGTTAAAAAATTGGACTAAAGGACCATGTAATTTTTTTCCAAAAAATCTAAAAATCGGTGCGTAAAGCTCACTTTCGCTCCCCCCCTTGCCCTGTAAAATACTGCCATATTAATTTTTTAAGGAGTTTCTTATGAAGAAATTTTTAAAAGCATTGGCAGTGCTTGCGGCGGTCGCAGCGCTTGGATTTGGATTCGCATCTTGTTCTGATTCTGACGATGATGACGGCGGCTCAGGCTCAGGAGCGTTGGCAGCGTTTACTTATACTAAAGATTATGGAAGAGATACAATTTATTTCTATTCAGATAATACCTGGAAAAGAGAAAGCGTATTAACTACTGTTGATAATTATACAGACTGGGACATGAGCGGAACATACAAGCTTACTTCTGGAGATTTTACAAACGGAAAGCTGGATTTTACAGTTGTAGAGCATAGCGGAATAGAACGCGGCTGGGAGAAAGTTTCCTTGGAAATCAAGGACGGCGTGTTCTATCTTCAGGTAGGGGATGGTGATCCAGGTACAGTTGACGTGAATGACTCTAGTTATGATAAATATGTAAAACAGTAGTCCTGCGGCTTAATCCGCTAAAGACTTTGTGAAAGGCTTCCTGTTTTTATGGGAGGCCTTTTTTTATTTAGGATTTATCAAAACCCTAAAAACGGCCGAATCAAGGCTTTAAGAGAGCGAAGCGAACGTACCTTGACCAGACGGTATTGTTATCTCGTAAAAATCTCTCTTGACTTATGGAAAATATTTGCTTATATTTTTATCTGTAGGGAGCATTCCTGCCCTAAGTGGAAAACTTAAACTGGGTACGCTCCAACCCTAATCGGAGAACTTAACAGGCGGCTTTTATAGTCGCCTTTTTTATGGAGCAACTTCGGAATTCTTACAGAAATAAATGGGTTCAAGTATTTCGTTCCGATGTCCTCGCCTAAAAATAAAGATTATGAAAATGGAAAAATCAGGAAAAACAGTCTTACGACAATCTATATGAAAAGCAAGTGCAAGTTATATGGAACGCTCCGCTTTAACTGCATGATTCCTGTTCCTGACTCGGAGCTTTTAGAATACAGAATCAATGATGAAGGTGACTTCAACTATAGAATGCTTATGCTTGCTGAATACAACTTCTGTAAAGAAAACCGTGAAAAAATAGAAAAGACTGCAAAAAATCTTTATGCAAAGAAATGTATTTGCGATGATAATTTATTTCCGCTTGGAAAAATTGTAGTTGACTTTAAGAAAGTTGAGAAGGCTTGCATTAACTACAAAAAGTGATTTTTTGTGCGAAATCTTCGTTTTTAAACTTAAAAAAAAATATACCCAATCCGCCAGGCAAATATAGTAACTTTATTTTCGGTGCGTAAAACGCACTGAAATTTTTCGCCGGAATTTGCTATACTTTATG
>OQVN01000717.1_pt1 | contig 12227 bp, 7 predicted proteins | sample 1691621 | NCBI WGS metagenome assembly OQVN01 (sample SAMN03418278, study PRJEB22391) | human gut metagenome | biome: human-gut; feature: organic feature; material: feces | host: Homo sapiens | place: Tanzania | collected 2013-01 | reverse complement strand
CGTGATGCCAAACATCGCCATCGCCTACAAGCAGTCGATGACCTTCATCACTCCTGTAGATGCATCTGCTACAGAAATCCAGCAGATTACAGAAATCTTCGATGAATTGGGCGAAAGCCTCATCATGGAAGAACGCCTCTTCCCTGCTGCTACCGCCATGTCGTGTGCCATCGCCTACGCCATGCGCTATGTAAGAGCCAATGTGGAAGGCGGCGTAGAGATGGGCTTCAAGGCTAAGGATGCCCAGAAGATTGTCTTGCAGACCATCAAGGGTGCTGTAGAGCTTCTCCAAGCTACAGGCGAGCATCCAGAGGCTGCCATTGATAAGGTTACTACTCCTGGCGGCTGCACCATCAAGGGACTCAACACCATGGAACAGGGCGGCTTTACCAGCGCAGTCATCAATGGTTTGCTAGCAGGTAAAAGATAAAACAACCAATAAAATATTCGATTATGGATGAAGCAATCAAGCAAATCGGTGAAAGACTGAAAGGTCTCCGCGAGGTTCTCAACATTCCGGCAGAGGAAGTGGCTGAACTTTGCGAAATCAGTCTTGACCACTATCTCAAGATTGAGTCGGGAGAAGCCGACCCATCCGTGTATCGACTTTCAAAGATTTCAAAGCGATACGGCATCGACCTCGACGTATTGCTCTTCGGCGAGGAACCTCGCATGAAGGGATACTACGTAACCCGCAAGGGACAGGGACCGGAGATAGACCGCAACAACCAGTATAAATACCAGAGCCTTGCCGTAGGATTCAAGGATAGAAAGGTGAATCCGTTCATGGTACAGGTGGATCCGTTGCCAGGCGACAAGAAGCCGAACAAGAACGGACACGACGGACAGGAATATGATTATGTGATTGAGGGACAGCTTGAAGTTACCATCGAAGAGAAGGTGATGGTGCTGAACCCTGGCGACAGCATCTACTTCGACAGCAAGAAGTCACACTGCTTCCGCTCACTCAACAATGAACCTGCTAAGTTCCTTTGTATAATTATCTAGAAGAGTAACTATGATCGAGAGATTTCTAAAACAGACAAAATTCACTTCAGAGCAAGACTTCAAGGAGCATCTGGAGTTTATCATACCAGAAGATTTCAACTTTGCCTACGACGTGATGGACGAATGGGCAAAGATCAAACCAGACCACGTGGCGCTGCTTTGGGCAAGCGAACGAGGTGAAGAAATCCGTTTTACATACAAGGACCTGAAGGAGCAGAGCGACAAGGCTGCTGCTTACTTCCAGAGTCTCGGCATCGGTCACGATGATAAGGTGATGCTGATTCTGAAGCGTCACTATCAGTGGTGGCTTGCCATGCTAGGTCTCCACAAGCTGGGTGCCGTAGCCATCCCTGCTACCCACATGCTTACCAAGCACGACATCGTTTACCGCAACAATGCAGCAAGCGTGAAGGCGATTATCTGCTGCGGCGATGATTACGTGGTAGAGCAGGTTAATCAGGCTATGCCAGAGAGTCCTACCGTCAAGACACTGATCAGTATCGGTCCGGATATCCCTGAAGGTTTCCACGACTGGATGAAGGAATGGAACGAATGTGCTCCTTTCGTTCGCCCGGAACATGTAAACTCTAATGAAGATACCCTGCTGATGTACTTCACATCGGGAACCACTGGCGAGCCAAAGATGGTGGCACACGATCACCTCTATGCCCTCGGTCATCTGACCACGGGTGTATATTGGCACAATCTCCACGAGAACTCCATCCATCTTACCGTAGCCGATACCGGTTGGGGCAAGGCTGTATGGGGCAAGCTCTACGGACAATGGTTTGCCGGAGCCACCGTCTTCGTCTTCGACCACGAGAAATTTACGGCTGATAAGATCATGCGCCAGATTGAGAAGTACCACATCACCTCTTTCTGTGCCCCTCCTACCATCTATCGCTTCATGATTCAGGAGGATTTCTCTAAGTATGACCTCAGCAGTCTTGAATACTGCACCACTGCGGGTGAGGCTATGAACCCATCCGTGGCAGAAACCTTCCAGAAGCTGACTGGTGTTCAGATTTACGAGGGTTTCGGACAGACAGAGACCACGATGACACTCGGAACCTTCCCTTGGATCAAGCCAAAGCCAGGAAGCATGGGCAAGCCTAACCCACAATATGATGTTCACATTCTTCGCCCAGACATGACGGAATGCGAGGATGGTGAAAAGGGCGAGATTTGCATCCGCATCGGCGACGACAAGCCTATCGGTCTCTTCAAATATTACTATCGTGACGAGAAGCAGACCAAATCGGTTTGGCACGATGGTTACTATCACACGGGCGATATGGCTTGGCGTGATGAAGAAGGCTACTTCTGGTTTGAGGGAAGAATAGACGATGTGATCAAGAGTTCGGGTTACCGCATCGGTCCTTTCGAGGTAGAGAATGCCCTGATGACTCACCCTGCCGTAGTAGAGTGCGCCATCACCGGTGTGCCAGACCCAATCCGCGGCATGGTAGTCAAGGCTACCGTCGTACTGAAGGATGAATATAAGAATATGGCAGGTCCAGACCTCATCAAGAAGCTGCAGGATCATGTGAAGCACGAGACTGCTCCTTATAAATATCCTCGCATCATCGAATTCGTAGATGAACTGCCAAAGACCATCTCCGGCAAGATTCGAAGAGTAGAGATTCGAGAAAAAGACAATAAAAAGAAATAAGGATTGAAGGAGCAAAGGATTTGATTTTTCAAATCCTTTGCTCCAACTAAATATCAGCATAAAATGGGAAAAAGAATCGTAGTAAAGGTGGGCAGCAACGTGCTGACCCGAGAAGACGGAAAACTGGATGTAACGAGAATGTCGGCGATTGTGGATCAGATTGTCTGGCTCAGAAAGCACGACTATGAGGTGATTCTGGTATCTTCTGGTGCCGTGGCTGCCGGAAGAGCTGAACTGCATGTTGACCATCATCTGGACAGCGTGGAGCAACGCCAGCTGTTCTCTGCCATCGGACAGGTGAAACTCGTAGGTCTCTATTACAACCTTTTCCGTGAATATAAGATAAAGATTGGTCAGGTATTGACCATGAAGGAGAACTTCGGTGCCGAAGAGCAGTACAAGAACCAGGAAGCCTGCATGCAGGTGATGCTGGAAAACAACGTGCTCCCTATCGTCAACGAGAACGATACCGTGTGCATCACCGAGCTGATGTTTACGGATAACGACGAGTTGTCTGGCTTGATTGCCAAGATGATGAATGCCGACACCTTGATTCTATTAAGTAATGTGGATGGCATCTACAATGGCGACCCAAGCGAGCCTACCACCCGCATCATCCCATCGGTTTATTACGACCGCGACATCAGCGAGTATATCCTTGCCAGCAAGAGCAGCCACGGCAGAGGCGGTATGACATCGAAAGTAAAGACCGCCCACGACGTAGCCAATGCCGGCATCAAGGTAATCATCGCCAACGGCAATACGCCAAACATCCTCATCAATCTGAAGGAGCATCCGATGGAGACCCTTCATACCGAGTTTGTGGCAAGACCGCTAAACAAGTAAAATCATTAGGGATAAGAAATACAGAAACCTAAAAAAGCAGCAAGCCTATTTATAGACTTTGCTGCTTTTTGTTTTCATTATGAATAGTTGATACGTTATTCTAATACCAATACATGGCTCGTTCCATCGGTCTGGCTGAATACATTCAAACCGACTTTCATCAGATAGTCACCGCTATACTGCTTGCCATTGCACTCCAAATCAGATTCCTTGCCAGGCATCAGATTGGTTTCCTTTACTGTATAAACCTTATCGGCATCCAATCCCTGCATCTTCACATTCATCACAGGCTCCTTGTAGCGTGGATGCAAGTCGTAAGCAAAGAGAACGGCACGCTGCTTGTCCTTACTTACATAGTTAATGGCACAGTGGTTGCCTTCGTATGGAGAAACCAGGCGATACTGGTCGCCCTCGAGAATCATAGGCTTCATGCTATCGTAGTTCTTGACTGCATTCTGAACGAACTTATACTCGTCCTTAGAGAGTGACTTGAGGTCGATATCAAAGCCCAACTTACATGAACTGCAAACATCGGTGCGGAACTTCACACTGGTATTCTTGTTCCAGTTAGTTACATGCGAACCCATGGTCTTGGCTGGGAAGAACTTCGACAGGCTCCACTGGATGTAGAGGCGCTCGTATGGATCCGTATCGTCTGAACACCAGAACTCAGTGAAATACTTCAACATCTCATAATCCATTCTGCCGCCACCACCAGAGCAGAGCATCATCGGCAACTTAGGATACTTCTTATGAATACGGGTAAGCACCTTGTAGATACCACGCACATGATCGATATAGAAATTACCCTGATTCTCCTTATGATATGGAGAATAGATATTGGTAATCACACTGTTGCAGTCCCACTTGAAGTAAGCCACATCAGGATTTTCCGTCATGATACGATCCACGATGCCGAACACATAATCCTGTACCTTAGGATTACTGATATCAAGTACCAGCTGGTTGCGGTAATAATAGGTATCACGCTTTGGCTGCATAATCACCCAGTCGGGATGCTTCTCAAAGAGTTCACTCTTAGGATTCACCATCTCAGGCTCAATCCAAATACCAAACTTTACACCAGCCTTTTTGGCATCTCTTACCAATCCAGGTATTCCATCAGGCAGCTTGCTCTTGGTAGCCTCCCAGTCGCCGAGACCTGCATGGTCGTCCTTGCGAGGATACTTGTTGGCAAACCAACCATCATCAAGCAAGAACATATCTACACCCAAGTCCTTGGCATCCTTCATCAACTCAGCAAGACTCTGCTGGTTGAAGTCGAAGCCAGTATTCTCCCAGTTGTTCAAGAGCGTAAGGCGATCTTCCATACCCATGTTTACCTGATACTGGCGAGCCCAGTTGTGCAAATTACGGGAAGCCTCACCAATACCATTATCGCTCATGGCAAAGATAAACTCAGGGGTAGTGAACGTCTCACCAGCCTTCAGCTTATAGTCGGAAGCGTATGGATTGATGGCAGGGATAACACGGAGGGCTCCCACGTTATCTACCTCGAAGGTAAAGCGGAAGTTGCCAGGCCATCCGATGGTTCCAAGCATCACCTTGCCCTCATTCTCCTTGGCAGGCTCATCGAATCCCAGTTCAAAGAATGGCTCCTCCTGCATGGCTGCACGGGTACCCAACTTGGTATCAACTATCTTTTTTCCAGCAGTCAACTGGCAAGTCTCAGGCTGTCCTTCCTTAGCCCAGTCGCTGTGATAGTTGGTGACGAAGTATTTGTTTGCCTTGAAGTAGAGCATGGTAGAGCTGTATCTCCAGAGGGTGACAGGGGCTTTCTCTTTGTGAGAGATTTCGCTCCAAGCCTTGATGACGTTCTCCTTAGGATAAGCTGCGTAGTGGAGCTTCACGGTCAGCGGATATACTTTGTCTTGAAGGGTGATGATGGTTTCTGTACCCCCATTGATAGCTTTCTCCTCGGATGACTTATAATATAAATAGGTGGTCATGTTGCCATCGGCATGAGTCACAGCCACTGCCGGTTCGAAGAAATCTTCAGCACCAGAAGTTGCATAAACCTCATGACCTCGTTGACAGACGGCACCATCAGAGGCTGCATATACGTCCCATTTCAGGTTCTGATAGTCTGCGGGATTCTTCAACTTGTCGCCTAAATACACTTGGTAGAGACGACCCTTAGGAGAAACTTGCATCACGAGATCGGTCTTGTCGGTCGATACTCTGATGGTCTTTTGAGCGAATGCCATCACTGAAGTCATGCACATCGCTGCAATAAGCATAAATGCCTTTTTCATTGTTCTTTGGTTTTTATTGGATTGTTGTTATTTTTGCTGTCATGATAACGTCTTGCAGTCTTTCTTTTTTGCAATTTTCATCGTATATTATGAAAGCTTAGAACTTGATTCCTGCTGAGAATTCGATGGTGAATGGGCGAAGATAGCTGCCACTCATATACTTGCCTGCATATTTGCCGGCTTCTTCCTTGGTAATCAACTCCGAACCGTTGATGGTACCTTTTGCGCCCTTCTCGTTGAGGATGTTGATGACGCTCACACCGAGGCTCAGTTTCTTATTCACGTTCCAGTTGATACCACCGAAAGTCTCCCAGTGACCATTGAAATAGAGTGCCTCCTGGAGGTTGGCGTAGGTCTTGCCGAAGTAACGGAAGCTCAACCAAGCATTCAAGTTCTTGGTGATGTCATACTTAGGATCCAGCTCAATGAGTACCTGTGGAATCTCCTTCACGATCATGTTGTTCGCATTTACACCCATAGTCTGACCGTCGTTGAACGTCACGCTTGCGTTGTAGTTCTTATACACTGGCTTCTGATAGGTGAAGAGGGCATGCATGTGGAAGTTCTTGAATGGATTGATCTCGGCAGAGGTGGTCCAGCCCAAGGTCTGGATGTTGTAGATGAGCAACACTGTCTTGCCTTCTGATGTGCCAGGCTTGGTGAGGTTCTGCTGGTCAATATTGTTCGACTTCGAGATGTAAGTAATCATGGAAGACAAGTCTATCCAATCGTTCTTGTAGAAGATTCCACCACGAATCAACGGGATTGTAACTCGCTTGTACTGTTCTTCGGTAGGACCTGTTCCTGCATACTCGCTGATGCGTGGGAAACGGGTGGCAATGGTTGCGTCGGCTGTCAGACCAAACTGGTTGGTGAGGTTGTATGTCAACTGCAGGGTAGCCGCATAGTTCAACTTATTCTTGGTAACCTTGGCTGGTTCGATGCTATGCGCTGTGGTTACGATAGAACCATCCTCCGCTGTAGAATAGGTGTTGAAATTGCCGATATGGAATCCTTTGAAGCGTGAGGCTGAAATCTGGTCTGCCGACATGCGATAGTACTCCAGACGTCCGCCATAGAAGATTTTGAACTTAGGGGTTACCTTCCATTCGTCGGTAAAATAAACAGCCAACTTGTTCTCCGAACCCTTGGTGTATTCAGGACTCAGCTCGTTATATCCGAAGGTCTCGGAGCGACGTGCGGTCTGTGTAGGGTCAAGAGGGTTTACGTACATTTGGCTCAATGTGCGAGGATAAGGCTCCACGGTACCTGCCCACTGGTAAGATGATGAATAGTAGTCGAGGTGATAATACCACTCGTTCAGACCAATCATCAACTTGTGGTTGTTCAACTGCTTGCTGATTTCAGTCGTCATGAGAGCGTTGCTCACCTTTCCTATATGCAACCAAGTGCGTCGTCCCTCGATGAGTCCGCTATAAGCTGAGCCGTCGGAGAGTTGATAGCCATCAGCCTCGCTCACCTCCGAGATAGAGCTGCCACCGTAATCCACGTAGTTGGCGCGAGGAGCATTCATGTATTTAGCGTTGAATTTCCACAACCATCCGTTGTCAAATTGGTACTGGCTGATGAGGGCAATCTCGTTGGCGTGGTTCTCGCTTCCGTCAGTCATGTTCCAGGTCTCCATCTTGCCAGTCTTGGTGTTCAAGTATTGGAAAGAACCTTGTCGCTGAACATAGGAGTTCATGCCTGGGTCGAAGCCAGCGATTTTCTTGATGCTGCCGTCACCTGCGTAGATGAAAGGTGCCGCATTGGCAAAGTTGCCTGGATTCTTGCTGTTTGAGTACTTATATAATAATGAGATGCGTCCCTTGCCTTCGTTCAGGATTCGGGTCAGACCGAAATGATAAATCTGGGTGCGGTCTGCATAATCGGTAAAGCGGAGCTTGAAACTTCCCGGGTCGAAGTTCTGATACATGCTGGCGGTATAGAGCCAGTTGGTACCGATGCCACCAGAGAGGTTGAGATCAAAGTTCTGCATACCGAAGTGGTTCGCCTTGTAATTGAGTTTGCCCTTGAACTCTTTCTGACCTAATTCGCTGAAAGAAGATACAGCGTAAGCAATGTTACCAGTGGCAATAGCCGACTCGGAAGGCGTCATCAGGTCGGTACCCTTCAGAGAGGCATCGCCGCGCCAGTGGGCTGAGAGCTTGTGAACAGAGGATGAATAGACGGCAGGAAGACCGTTCTCATATACGGTTACGTCTTCGCTTGGCAATCCAATTTGGATTTCACGAGGCTTGTTGGCGTCGGCAGCGTTAAGCATCACGTTACGCTCTTCCTTTTTGTTCTTCTCTACGGATTCCTCTTCGAGATTGAGAGACTTCTTTTCTTTTGTACTTGACTTCTCTTCAATATTGTTAGAAGGAAGTGCATACATGTAGCTTGTCGCTGACATTGCAGCCAAAGCCATGGAGAATGTACGGATTTTTAGGTTCATAACTTGTTCTTTTGTTAGTTACATTATTTTATTTTTGTTTATTCCAAAATATTTAGGTCGGAATCGAATGCTGTTCGATTTCGGTTGCAAAGATAGATTGATTTTAGGCACCTTGGTGCTGTGTGTAGGGCTTGAGTAGATGCATGGGTACTCTTATAAAGACTTAACTGCCTAATAATCAGAATATATATAAAATTAATACTTTTTATGAGAGTAGATATTGAAAAGAAGAATAAAAGTCGTATTTTTGCAGCCGTAAAGGGTTATTCTCTTTCATGACTAAGTAAAAACTGGTAAGAACAATAACAAACAAAGGACAATGAAGAAGATAGTATGGCTCTTGATGATGGTGGTGATGCCGATGGTGGCAAATGCGGCATTTTCCCGAAATGCGGATTTGGAGGACGAGGATGAGCTGCTTCATCGTCTGGACCAATATATAGCTCGTCGGGGCGAGTTCTCTTCCAAGAAAGAGAAGAAACTCATAAGAATGAAGAAAAAACTGAATCTTACTTCCAGCAAACGAGAGCGTCTGAGTCTTTACAATCAAATCTATCGTGAGTATTATACTTATCGATATGACTCTGCCATGGTCTATGCCAAAAGGGGCCTGCAATTGGCAGAACAGTTGCATGATGACTATTACATCAACCTCAACAAGATCAATCGGGCTGCGGTGTTATCCACAGGAGGCTTCTACAGTCAGGCTGAAGACCTGTTGCTTTCTTTGAAGCCAGAAGACATTTCGCCCAAGCTGATGCAATACTATTATTACACCTTGACATGGGTGTATAACTATTGGGGAGCTTTCTGCGAAAGGTCTGAATTCAAGGAGGAAATGCAAGATAAAAAAAGACTCTATCTTGCCAAGACCCTTGAATATATGGGCAACAAACAATCTGCGCTCTATTATTATCTGAGTGGTGAGTTGGAGTATTTGCTACATCGCACGGACAAGAAAGTGCTGGGCTGGTATCAGAAAGCACTTGCCGCCAGTCCTGTTGACAGCAGGGTGCATGCTTCTGCTGCATATTGTATAGCTCGTTATTATCAGGACAATGAGCAAATGGACATCTATGAGAAATATTTGGTACAGGCGGCCATCTCTGACCAGGTTTGTCCCTTGAAAGAAAATTTGGCACTTCAGGAACTTTCCACCTATCTATATAATAAGGATGCGAAGTATGCGAAGCGTGTGTCAAAGTATATCTATTGTTCGATGGAAGATGCTCAGTTTTATAACAATCGTCTTCGAATGGTTGAGATCTCTCGCATTCTTCCGCTTATCACGGAAACGAATCATCAGCGAGAAATACGTCAGAATCGCATCATCACGATATCGCTGGTTGTAGTAAGTATCGTGTCTCTTGGCTTCTTGGCGATGATGTTCTTTGTCTTCAGGATAAATAAGCGTTTGGCAAAGAGTCGCAGGGAGGTGAGAAGTCAGAATATGCTCTTGGAGGAATTGAACCAGAAATTGCTCAATACCAATAAGCACAGGGAGACTTATATGCGATTGTTTATGGACATCAGTGCTGTCTATATCAAGAAACTCGACGATTATCGCAAGTTGGTGAGCCGCAAGATCAAGGCAAAGCAGACTGCCGATCTCCTTACCGCCATCAACAGCTATAAGCTGGCAGAAGAGGAAGCGTCAAGTTTCTATATCCGATTCGATAAGGCTTTTATGGACTTATACCCTAACTTCGTGGATGAGTTCAACCAACTGCTGTTGCCAGAAAAGCAGATTGTTCTCCCAGCCCCTAACAGTCTCACCAAGGAACTGCGTATCTATGCACTAATGCGATTAGGAATTACGGATGGTCAGGAACTGGCCACCCTCCTATTCTATTCTACGCAAACCATCTATAATTACAAGACAGCCATCAGAAAGCGAGCGAAAGACCTCACCACTTTTGATGCAACCATCAACCAACTATGCAATGTGATAGGCTAATAAATAGCAGGAAATTGAGAATGTTCCTCTTCTTTCAGCCATTTTCTTTTGCACATTCAAGAAATAGTTGTATCTTTGCCATTACATAAAAGTTGTAACACTAAAGATGTAATGGCGTATGAAACTAAGTAACAAGAAATTAGCAAATCCTTTCATCTACCAAGGTTATGAAAGTCCCGAGTATTTCTGCGACAGAGAGGCTGAAACAAAGACTTTGATATCGCACCTGAAGAATGGAAGGAACGTTACCCTCATTTCTCCTCGAAGAATAGGAAAAACAGGGCTTATAAAGAATACTTTCTATCATCTGGAAAAAGATGAGAAGGATTCCGCATGCCTATACCTCGACATATTCGCCACCAAGAACCTGCACGACTTTGTGGAACAATTTGGCATAATGGTTATCAATGACATCGTCCGCAAGAACTCCTCATTCATAGAGAAAACCATCGCCTTCTTCAGTGCCTTGCGCCCTGTACTCAGCATGGATCCATTAACTGGTGAACCTAGCGTATCTATCACAATAGAGCCATCCCAAGAGGACATCACCATCCGCAGCATCTTCAACTATCTCAACGAGAGTGGGAAAGAGGTATATATCGCCATCGATGAATTTCAGCAGATAGCAGAATATCCAGAGAAAGGCACAGAGGCATTGCTACGTTCTTATATCCAGTTTGCCCAACATGTGCATTTCATCTTCTCTGGCAGCAAGCATCATCTGATGGCTGAGATATTCGGCTCGCCGAAACATCCATTTTACCAAAGCACTGAGATGATGGGACTGAAGCCATTGGATTGCAGCATTTATTATGACTTCTGTCAAAACTTCTTTAAGCAGAAAGGCGGTAATCTATCGAAGGATGTTTTCGAACAAATCTACCACCTGTTTAATGGCCATACCTGGTATATCCAATGCATCATGAATCGCCTCTATGAAACCGAAATACAAGTTGATAGTATCAAGCAAGTAAATGCAGCAATTCTTTCAGTACTCGAAGGTAGAGAACCACAGTTTGAGAATATGGTACAGTTCTTCACAGAGAACCAGTTCTCGCTTCTGAAAGCTATAGCCAAGGATAGCATTGTTGCCCAGCCTACCTCTGGCAAGTTCATCAAGGAGCACAAACTGAGTGGAGCCAGCAGCGTAAAGGCTGCCCTCAAGGTCCTGGAAGACAAGGAATTGGTATATAGAACCAATGAAGGATACATCATCTACGACAGATTCATGGATCTGTGGTTTTAAAGAGAATATAAACAAAAAAATGTGTTTTAAACGTGCGGAATATGCTTAAAAAAGATACATTCCGCACGTTTAAAGCATCTTTTCTCCGAAAAAGCCGTACATCTTACAAAGATTATCACAATGAGATTATCCGACAATCCTTATGCTTGGGATGTCCAGTAACCTTTAGGTCATATGAAGACCTCTTTAGATTTTTCGACCATATAGGCACTATTTTCGACCATTTACTATCCTCACAAGGCACTTTGTCACTAACCTGGCAAAATACCATCTTGCAAGAAATGAGTTTTTTATCTACCTTTGCAGAGCAGTCGGCTTCCTAATTCGCGCGCAAGAGGATAACGACTGCTAAGTATTTATTCACATAATGTATAATTGTCTATGAAAAAAGAACTACAGAGAAAAATTGCCTTGAGTTTGGGGTTGGCACTGTGTGTAGCATTGTCTGCAACGGCTCAAGAGGCCAATGAGTTTCAAGCAGAGAACACACAAAGCAGCTGGTATCTCGGCATTGGTGGCGGCTATCGTTTCAACAAGATGAGTTACTCCGACCTGGACAAGGACGACTTTCCATCCAACAAAATGACAGGCAGCGGCATCTTCTCCATCTTTGTGAATGGAGAGTTCGGTAAGAATCGCCAGTTTGGCATCCGCCCTCAGGTAACATTCCTTAATAGAGGAGGAAAGCTATCAGGCATATTCGGGAATGACAATGCGTATGAGGAGAACCAAATCAACAATATCTTCTACACGATCAAAGCCCA
>OQVN01000714.1_pt1 | contig 12277 bp, 9 predicted proteins | sample 1691621 | NCBI WGS metagenome assembly OQVN01 (sample SAMN03418278, study PRJEB22391) | human gut metagenome | biome: human-gut; feature: organic feature; material: feces | host: Homo sapiens | place: Tanzania | collected 2013-01 | reverse complement strand
GGGTAAGAGTGAAGGAAAATTTCTGAAGTCTGACTTAATGCAATTTTCGGCTGAAATCAAGCGGAATATGGGCTAAGGTTCTGCGACTTTCAGGCTTCCAAAATCCGGCTGGATAAAATATGTTGTCTGCATTGTTCGGAATCCTGAAAATTTTGCGTATTGCCAAAGATGCGGAATCAGATTTTCGTTGTAGTTATTGAACTGGCTTTTTATGAAAGTGGAATCGATTTCGTTCTTTTTGTTTTTTTCAGAATTTGCGGCAAAGCTGATTTTGCTGTTGTTTCTGCAATCGTTTGCGTTCAAAATGATTCTGTTCCGTTCCAAAATCCGGGTGATTGTGTTCTGAGGCGGAAGAGCGTTGCTTTTTTTGATGTTGCATTGCGGGCAGCTCAGGACGAAATTCCAAAGCTTGTCTTCTTTTACAAAACTCCACGGAATAAAATGGTCAACGTGGATTTTTCCTGAAAGTTTTTTTCCGCAGTAGAAGCAGTTGCATTCCTCGAATTCCGAAAAAAGAATGTTGCGGTAGATTTCAAGCGGAGTCCTTTCCGGAATCGAAAGCTCAAGTTTTGAAAGAAGGTGAAACAGCACATTTTCTTCGTTGATTTTCTCAAGGAATTTTGCCCAAGCGTAGTAATTCAATTTTTCAAGCTCGATTTTATATTTCAAAAGAAATTCGTAAGCACTCTGCGAAACCGTGATGGAATTTCCGTTCTGATCAAAGCCATAAAGTTTTCCGCTGAAATCACCGTACAGCGCACCGAGAACATATCTTTTGCATTCTGCCTGGACTTTTTGAGTCAGCTGTGTTCTTGTATTTTCTTCGATAGAAGCGAATTCAAGATTTTCAAGAACCGGATTTATTTTTATAGCCTCGCCGAATATCTGTTCGATTTTTGAAGTTCTTCCTTCAGCCGTCGGTTTTTGCTGGTGAAGATGATATTTTACAACAAGATTCCAGAAGCTTTCGGCGAATTTTGCGAACAGGTCGGAGTAAGAAATCTGCTGCCCATTTTCGCCCGGCGTGTTGTTAAGAAGATTGTCCAGAATCGATTTTAAAAGCGCGAACTTGTATGTTGAAGTTTTGTGGCAGCTTTCCGAAAAAACAAAGTTGAACAGGCTCCAATATTCATCATCGGAAAGTGAGGAAAAGTTCAATTCGCCAGATTTTGAATTCCACGCCATTTATTGTCCATAATAACGGTCGTTTTTTGGGACAGAAATTCAAAAAATGTGGTATAATATAAAAGATTGTTTAGGCTAGAAAAACGGAGGCGTTTATGTTTGCAACAACTGGCTATATTCAGGGAAATGTTGTTCGTGCATCAGATAATTCTCTTGAAAAATTCAACGGCAAAAAAGTCATAATTACAGTTCTTGATGAAGAAAATCCAACATACACTTTTGCGTCCGATGACGAAGTTCAAAAAATTTCAGACGCCCTTATAAAACAAAATCTTGAAGCATATAGAGAACTTGCAAAATGATTTTAATTTCAAAAGAACAAGTTTTAAAAATTCACACTTCCTTAATAAAAGAAACCGGCGGAATTGATGGCATACGTGATGAAAATCTTCTTGATTCTGCCTTAAATTCGCCTTTTCAAACTTTTGACTCAAAAGAACTGTATCCTGAAATTTCAGACAAAGCGGCGCAGTTATCATATTCAATCATAAAAAATCATCCTTTTTTGGACGGAAACAAAAGAATTGGTACTCATATTATGCTTGTCTTTCTGGCAATAAACAATGTAAAAATTTCATATACCCAAAAAGAACTCATAGACTTTGGACTAAAAGTTGCCGACTCATCACTTTCAAAAGATGAAATAAAAAGCTGGTTAGAAAAAAGGACGGCTAAAAATGACTGAGCTTGTCCCAAAAAACGACCGTTTTTCTGCGCAGGTCAATTGGTGCGCGTCTTGCGGAATTCCTGTGTTTTATGAAACGGATTCTGTCGGCTCGGTCTGCAGATGTCCGCTTTGCCGTAATAAAACTGAATATCTTTCCAGCGATTTGCGGCCGGTTTTTCCTGAGGAGCGGCTTTTGCTTGAGCTTCTGCTTGAAAAAGAGCCGTTCGGCCTTGCCTCGTCTTCGGTGTGGAACTCTGCGAACCGTTATTACATTGACGGAAAATCTGTTGCGGTTTCATCTTCGGCTTTTAGAAATGCCGACTGCGATTCTCTCCGAAAAAAAATTGGCGGGCTTTCAAAAGAAAATCTTGAAGTTTCAAAAAATCATTTTGACTCAATAATCCAGAAATTTATTCAGGCGAACAAAAGCCGTTTTAATTCCATAAAGGACGAGGCTTTTGCTTTTGTCCAGGACGAGGCGGAAAAGTTTGTGCAGAAAAATGGCGCGGGTTCAGAAAACCGCATGATTGTCTCGTTCAGTGGCGGAAAAGATTCCACGGCGACTGCGGATGTCGTTGTGAAGGCGCTCGGAAATCCGTACATAACTCATCTTTTTGGAAACACAACGCTTGAATTTCCGATGACGAGTGAATATGCCGAACGCTACAGAAAATCCCATCCGATGGCAGAATTCAGAATTGCGCAGAATACTGACCAGAATTTTTATGAAGTCTGCAAGGAAATCGGGCCGCCAGCAAGAATGATGCGCTGGTGCTGCTCAATGTTCAAGACCGGACCGATTACACGCGTCCTGAACCGAAAATTCGGCGACAAGCAGATTCTCACATTTTATGGAATCCGCAAAAACGAAAGCGTCAGCCGCTCAAAATACAGCCGTGTTACAGAAAATACCGAGACCGTAAAAATCCAGAAGCAGACAGTCGCAAGCCCGATTTTTGACTGGAAAGACCTGGACGTGTGGCTTTATCTTCTTTCGGAAAAAGTTGACTTCAACGACGCTTACCGGCTTGGCTACGACAGAGTCGGCTGCTGGTGCTGCCCGAACAACAATCTTCGCGCACAGTTTCTTTCCCGCATTTACATGGGCGAACAGAGCGAAAAATGGCGGAGCTTTCTTGTTGATTTTGCCCGGCAGATTGGAAAGCCCGATGCGGAAGAATATGTGGATTCTGGCAAATGGAAAGCGCGGCAGGGCGGGAATGGAGTCGCGGCCGCGGACGATGTAAAGCTAAAATTCACAAACTGTACGAGCGAGGAGCATTCAAAAATCTACCAGCTTACGCATGCCCTTGACGACAGTTTTTTGAATATGCTCGTTCCGTTTGGAATTCTGGCTCCGGAGCTAGGACGCAAGCTGATTCACGAGACGCTGATTCTGGACGTAAAGACAAAAGTCCCGATAATTTCCGTCCAGCCGTTCAACCAGAGCGGATTTGAGCACGCCGTAAAAGTGCGCACGATGAACGTTGAAAAGCACGACGACCTTCAGCGCATGATTGGCTATCAGGTGAGGAAATTCAACGCGTGCAGAAAGTGTCTTAAATGCGAGTCCGTCTGCCGTTTTGGAGCGATTTCGCTTGGCGGAAACGAGTATCACATAAATCCTGAAAAATGCAGACACTGCAAAAAGTGCGTCACAGAAAAATATCTGACTGGCGGCTGCATGATGGAAAAATATTTAAGGACAAAGGATTTATAAAATGAAATACAGAGGACACGAGACATTTTCAATCAGGAAAAACTGGCTTGCAAAGGGAATTGAGGCGGTTCAAAAAAATCCTGGGATTTTTACGGACAAAACTTTTGCGCCGATGGAAGAGCTTGGAATCGGGCGGAACATGGTTGTTTCGCTGCGCTACTGGATGAAAGCGGTTGGGCTGACAAAAGAAGAAAAAGGCAAAGAATCGAAAAAGACGGAGACAAGTTTTACTCCGCTTGGGAAGATTATTTACGGTAACGACCAGTTTGTTGAGGAAGCCGGAACGCTCTGGCTTTTGCAGAATGAGCTTGCCGCAAACCGCGAAAATGCGACTTCCTGGTACTTTTTCTTTAATGAATTCAATCTTACGGAATTTACGAAAGATGATTTTGTTACTGAGCTTTTGAAATTTGACAAAGGAAATGGTGGCTCTACGGCTCTTAGCTCTTTTGACAGCGATTTTGAATGCATTGTGAACACTTACGTTTCCCGTTTTAAAAATGCGGCTGAAATTGACCCGGAAGATAACATCGAGTCTCCGTTTGCCGAGCTTGGGCTTGTGGATTCAATTGGCAGCGGAAAAAAACTTTATAGAAAAGTGATTCCGCCAAAGCAGAACATTCCGCCACTCATTTTTCTTGCCTCGCTTTATAGGATGTGCGAAAAAAGCAAAGACGGCGGCGCGGAACATGAATATAAAAATTTTGAGATTCCGCTTTCGGACATTCAGAACAGAAAAAACAGCGCAGGAAAAGTCTTTAATCTTGATGTCATCACTTTGATGGATATTTTGAGCGAGCTTGAGACTTTAAATCTTCTGAAAGTTGTGCGGACTGCCGGGCTTGATGTTGTCTGTCTTTTGCCATGGAAAGATTTTGAAAAAGATTCCGGCGAAAAATCCGCTTACGAAAACTGCATAGAAAAATATTACGAGGAACTGAAAAAATGAAACTTCAAGAAAAAAATATGATAACTGTCTCAAAGAATTTTCAATCCTCGGTGAATATCGCGTTCGACTTTGACAATGCGGAAAAAATCGCAGGATTTATTCCGACTTCTGAAGCCATAAAATTTATTGACGATGCAATCTCAAGCACAAGAAGCACGGGCGTTCCTGAAAAAACTTCTTCCGAAAGCCGCGCAGGAATTCTGATTGGCCCTTATGGAAAAGGAAAGTCGTACATTGTGCTGGAAACACTTTCTCTTCTATATAATAACCCAGATTTGAAAAAACTTTTTGAGTCGCTTGCGCAAAAAATCAGCGAAAAAAATCCTGCTGCTGCGGAAAACGTGCGTGAATATGTAAAAAGCGGAAAACGTCTTCTTCCGATTGTCATAAACGGAAATTCGCAGAGCCTTGCGCAGTCGTTTTTGTACGCGCTTCATCTGACTTTAAAAAGGCAGGAATTTAAAAATCTTATGCCGGAAACCCATTTTGAGTCGGCTGTAAAAATGATTGAAAAATGGGAAAATGAATATCCTGAGACTTTTAAGAAGTTCAACGAGTTGGCTTCTGTAAAATCTGAAGCCTTCAAAAGACAGCTTTTAAATTACAATTCAGACTTTTTTGAGGAATTTGAAAAGCTTTATCCGTCGCTCACTTCGGGAAGCGAATTCAATCCGTTTGCGGGATTTGATGTTGTTGATATTTACGAGCAGGTCTGCAAGAAACTTTGCGAAAGCGGAAAATACGACGGAATCTTTGTCGTTTACGATGAATTCGGAAAATATCTTGAGTCAAGCATTGCACATGCGACTGTAAAAGACACAAAGCTCCTGCAGGATTTTGCCGAGCGTTCTGACCGCAGCGGAAAAAATCAGCTTCACTTGCTTTTGATTTGCCACAAGGAGATTGAAAACTACATCGACATTCTTCCAAAGCAGAAAGTTGACGGCTGGAAAGGCGTTTCCGAGCGTTTCCGTCATATTCATCTTTACAGCAATTATTCTGAAGTCTACAGCCTGATAAGCGCGGCGATTCTAAAAAATGAGGCTGAATGGAAAAAATTCTCTGAGCAGAACAAGGCGCAGTTTGAAAATCTTAAAAACGTCTGGTTCGGCGGCGGATTCCGTCTTTTTTCAAATCTTGAAGGCGGTTTTGCTGACACAATTTTGTACGGCTGCTATCCGCTTCACCCGGTTACAAGCTACATTTTGCCGCGTCTTTCTGAAAAAGTCGCGCAGAACGAGAGGACTCTTTTTACTTTTCTTTCCGGCAACGACAAGAACGGATTTTCTTCCTTGATTGGAAAACTTGAAAAATCAGAAAAAACTGCGGCTGACGGAAAAGAATTTTTGCAGGGCGGAAAGATAATTCTTTTTACGCCGGACGTTCTTTTTGATTATTTTGAAAACCAGCTTCAAAACGAGCCTTACACAAGCGAAATCAAAAAATATTATCTTGTGGCGGCAAAGATTCTTCGCCAGCTTGAAAATAATTCCCTTGAATCAAAAATTGTAAAGACTATTTCGCTGATTTACTGCCTAAACCAATTTGAGCGGCTTTCTCCGGATCTGAATTTTCTTTTTGCGCTTTACGATGACGCGGGCTATTCTCGTGAGGAAATCCGTGGCGCGGTTAAAAATCTTTCTGAAAATCTTGGCGTGGTTTATCTGAACGTCCACAACAATTACCTTCAGCTAAAGGCTGCTTCCGGCGCGGATATTCCTGCTCTGATTTCGGACTGCGTTGAAAAACGGCGGCGCACGGTGCGGATTGTTGACATTCTGAACAATTTCAACACTGAAAAATTCATCTACCCGACTTTGTACAATGTGAAAAACAAGATGACGCGGTATTTCCGCTTTGTTTTTGTCTCTGAAAAAGAATTTTTGGAGCGGGAAGACTGGAAAACATTTGCTGAAACTTTTAATTCGGACGGCTGCGTTTTCGCGCTCTTCAAGGATTTTGAAAATGCGGAAAATTCTGGCGGAACAGATTTTGAAACGGAAAAAATCATTGAGCGGGCAAAGAAACTTTCTTCCGACTCAAAAAATCTTGTCTTTATAGTTTCAAAACTGGATGAGAATTTTTCTGAAAAGCTGCGCCGTTTTGATTCTGTCGCGTTCCTGCGGAACCAGCTTTTGGCGGCTTCTTCAAATTCTTTGGATTCTGTTCTTTTTGACGAGTACGACATTGTTTATCAGGATTTCTACGAGGTTGTAAAGCAGATTGTCCATTCCTACGTTCAGCCGGAGCGGAATCTTGCGCTTTACGTTTCGCTTGGCGCGGAGCATAAGCTTTACAGGAAATCTGAATTCACAAACCTTGTTTCGGATGTTTGCTCGGAAATTTTTTACAGAACGCCGGTTGTGAACAACGAAATGCTGAACAAAAACTGCCTTACCGGGGCTGCAGCAAAAAGCCGGGCAAAACTTCTGGACGCAATGCTGAATTCTCCGTCTTTGGATTTGGGCTTGTCCGGGAGCGGGCAGGAAGTTTCTTTTATGCGGAGCGCGCTTGTTCTTCCTGGAATCCTGAAAAAAGCTGACAAAGATTCTTTGGAAAAGAAAATCTTTAATCTTGAGCCGTCTTCCGGCAACGAAAAAAACGACGGGAACTTTAAGAATCTTTTTGCGGTGATAAAAGAATTTTTTGCGCGCGCGGAAAAAAACGAAATCAGTTTTTATGAGCTTTTTGAGCTTCTCGTAAAGCCTGAAAACGGATTTGGGCTTAGGCGCGGCGTGATTCCGCTCTACATTGCCGCCGTTCTTTCTTCATTTGCAAAAAATGCCGTGCTCAAAAAAAGCGGAATTGAAGTTTCTGTGAGCGCCCAAACTTTGGCGGAAATTGCGGAAAATCCACAGGAGTTTTCTGTGCGTGTTCAGAACTGGAACGATGAAAAAGAAAATTATGTGAAGAAAACCGAAAACATTTTTGCCGACTTTGTGATTGACGATGAAAAAAACGCGAACGGCTATTCTTACCTTATAAATGCGATGTTCCGCTGGTACCGCTCGCTTCCAAAATACACAAAGCAGATGAAAAAAGTTTACTGCGGTTCGGCAGGCGGTTCAGAAAAAAAATCGGTTCCGGTGCAGAAAGAATATTCTGAGTTTTTGAACATCCTGAAGCAGGGCGGATTCGGCACGAATGAAATCCTTTTTGAGAAGATTCCTTGCGCGTTCAAAAATGAAAAGCCTGAGCAGGCTGATTTTGCGCTTTCAGAAAATATAAAAAGCGCGAAGAACTTTTTTGACTTTGCGCTGGAAAATTTCACAGAAAAAATCATTGAGGAGACAAAAAATTTCTTTGGCAAGAATGCAGGTGAAAAATCCCTAAAAAATGTGATTGCGGAATTCTGCGCGGAACTAGAGCCGGAAACTGAAAACCACGTTTTTGAAAACGGCGCGCATTTGCTTTTGAAGATTTACAAGTCCGCCGGAAACGATGAAAAGCAGACTGCATTTGAAATGGCAAAAGTTCTGACCGGACTTAGCATTGACGACTGGAACGATGAGACCGTGGGCGTGTTTTTTGAGCGGCTTTCGGAGCTGAACCGGACGCTTCTTGATTTTAAGGATAATTCTGTTGCCAAAAAAAATGGATTGGCACTTCGGCAGGCTCAGTGGCCGGATTCTTGGAATGTTGCGAGTTCGGCTGGCAACGATGGAAAAGTGGCGGCTGCAAGATTTGGCGGAGTTTCTGTCTCAACGTCTGGTGAATCCAATTCTGCTGACAATTACGAAATCCGTTTTGTTCAAAGCGGAGCAGAAAACGAAAAATCAAAATCGTTTAGGAAAGTGAAATGTTCTGTTAGGGCAAAATCGCTTGAAGAGGAAATCTGGCGGACAATCGAGGAAATGGGGCAGTCTGTGACGGACGCGGAAAAGCGGCAGGTTCTGGTGAGTTTGCTTGAGAAGCTATGCTAATACTGACGTGCTAGGGATTGTAGGGGCGCGAAGCGTTGTTTTGTGGCGGTTGAGTTTATCGAAACCAGAACAAAACAATGTAGGCGAAAGCCGGAACCCCGAAAAGCCCGACCCGAACGAAGTGAGGGTAGCACCCAAAATTGGAGGAAAAAATGAGTTTTTATTTTGACAATGCGGCTACGACTTTTCCGAAGCCTGAATGTGTCTACGAATTTATGGATTCTTTTTACCGGACTCACGGCGGAAATGCGGGGCGCGGGCAGTACAAGCTTGCGGCGGAGGCGTCAAAGGTGATTTTTGAGACGCGCGGCTTTATCCAGAAAATTCTTTGCTGCCCGAACAAGGACGTGATTTTTGCTCCGAGCGCGACGATTGCGCTGAACATGGTGATTCAGGGGCTGGCTGCGGACGACAAAACGAAAAACGTTTACATTTCGCCGTTCGAGCATAATTCGGTGACGCGCGTTCTGCATCATTTTGAAAAGAGCGGAAAAATCCGCGTCAGGCAGCTCTTTGTCTCGCCTGATTTTGAATACGACATGGAAAAAATCAGCGTGCAGTTTGCTGCGCTTCCGCCGGACATTGTGATTGCAAGCCACGCAAGCAACGTGATTGGGCTTGTCGCTCCTGTCCTTGAAATTTTTGCGGCGGCGAAAAAGTTTGGCGCGCTTACGGTAACCGACATGGCGCAGACGGCAGGGCTTGTTCCGCTGGATGTGGCGAGCGAGCTTGTCGACTTTGCGGTTTTTGCCGGGCACAAGACTTTGTACGGCCCGTTCGGAATCGGCGGATTTGTGAAAAAACGGAATGTGAAACTTGAGCCGATTCTTTTTGGCGGAACAGGCGTCGAGTCTGCGAATCAGGAAATGCCCGAAAACATTCCGAGCCGCTATGAGATGGGAAGCCAGAACATCTGTGCGGTTGCTGGGCTTCACTCGGCGGCACAGTGGTTTTTGCAGAATCAGGACGAAATCCGCGCCACCGAAGAAAAAAATCACCATAGACTTTTAGAGATTTTGCAGCGTTACGACTTTGTGAAGATTGCAGGACCGGCGGACAGATTCTCGCAAAAGACAAAATGCATCGGCGTTGTCTCCACGGTTTTTGACGGCTACTCGGCGGAAGACATCGGAAACGTTTTTGACGAGGCGGAAATCGCCGTGCGCACCGGACTTCAATGCTCGCCGCTCGCCCACAAATTCTTAGGCACATTCCCGGCCGGCACAGTGCGCTTCAGCGTGGGATATTTTACAAGCGAAGAGGACTTTTTCGCTCTGGAAAAGGCGATGGGATATATTGAGGCGAATAGGTGAGGGAAAAAATGCTGCAAAAATTCAAAAATCCTTTAATCGATAATTCTCAAAATTACAAGCTTAGTTCATATATAAAAACTTTGTTGCTGGATGAAAATTATAATGAGTTTTATATAGCGACCGGTTATTGGGATATTCCCTCTATTGCGCTTATCTTTGAGGAACTCAAAATTTTTCTTGAACGGTCAGATACGAAAATAAAACTTCTGCTTGGTAAAGACCCTGAAGTTCAGAATTATCAGTTAAGTCATGCTGATGAAATTGACTTAACTGATTATCCGGCCAGTTACATCAAGTATCATTTGGAAAATATCCCTGTCGTTGCTGATTATGAAGATGCGATTTCATTGCTTTTAAATTATTGTGCTGGAGAAAATCCAAAGTTTGAAATTCACACTTATAAAGATTTGCATAATTCAAGTTTTCTTCATGCAAAGTGCTACATATTTAAAGGGAAGAACGATTCCTGCGCGATTGTCGGGAGTTCCAATTTTACAAAGAAAGGACTTGAAGATAATTCAGAATTGAATTATTTGGAGATGAATTCTTCTAATGTCGTCGTGCGTCCTGAAAACGGAACTTCTGTAAAAGGTCATATATTCTGGTTTGATGAAAAATGGAAGAACAGTAAGTCTTGGGAAAAAATCTTTATCTATACCGTTCTAAAGACAAATATAGGCTGTCGTTCTTTCTCAAAAGGCATTGAAAGCAAGTTCATTTCAGAAAAGAAAAAATTACAGATTGAAAAAATACAGAATGGGGAAATTGAAAACAAAATGAATATTCCAAGAATTCCTTCGGACATAAATCTTTTTGATTATCAAAAAGAAGCGATTTCAGAATGGGAAAAACAAGACTACAAAGGCATTTTTGATATGGCTACAGGAACCGGCAAGACGCTTACAGGTTTAGGGGCGATTTCAAGGTTGAGCGAAGTTTTAAATGACAGGCTTGCAGTTTTCATAGTTTGCCCTTATCAGCATTTAGTTGAACAGTGGGTTGAGGATATTGAAAAATTCGGAATGAAACCGATTGTCGGCTATAGTTCTTCGGAACAGAAAAACTGGAAATCATTGCTAAAATATGCTGTGGAAGATTTTAATCTGGAAATAAAAAATAGGACATTTTTTTGCTTTATTTCTACAAACGCTACATTTTCTTCCGAACTTGTTCAAAATCAAATCTCTAAACTGCATGGAAACGCCTTGCTTGTCGTTGATGAAGCTCATAATTTTGGTGCGGAATATTTGAGAAAACTTTTAAGCGATAAATTTTCTTATCGGCTTGCACTTTCTGCCACATTGGAACGCCACGGAGATAAAGACGGAACTCAATCACTTTATGATTACTTTGGGAAAAAATGCATTGAATATGACCTTGAGCGAGCAATCAAAGAAAAAAAACTCACAAGATATAAATACTACCCGGTTATTGTTTCATTGACAGATGATGAATTTGTTTATTATGAACAATATTCCCGCGAGATTTTAAAGTGCGTTGTAAAAGGAAAAAATGGAAAATTAAAGCTGAATGAAAAAGGCAAGCGAATTGCGTTGCAGCGGGCAAGACTTGTAGCAGGTGCTTCTAATAAAATCGGAGAATTAAAAGAGCAGATAACTCCTTACATAAGCGACAATCACATTCTTGTTTACTGCGGGGCTGCAAAAGTTTTCGATGAGGATTCAGAATTTGATGATTCTAACGATGATGAAATTTCAGAAGGAAAAAGGCAAATCGAAGTTGTTACAGATTTGCTTGGAAATCTTCTTGGAATGAAAGTTGCCCAATTTACTTCAAAAGAAAATATGCAGGAACGTTCAGTGATAAAGAAAGAGTTTTCGGAAGGAAAAAATCTGCAGGCTCTTATCGCAATAAAATGCCTTGATGAAGGTGTAAATATTCCTGCAATAAAAACAGCCTTTATTCTTGCGAGCACAACAAATCCGAAAGAGTACATTCAACGGCGAGGACGTGTGTTAAGAAAATCAGACGGAAAAGATTTTGCTGAAATTTATGACTTTATAACGATTCCTCGTCCTTTAAGTGAAGTTATTTACGAAACAGAAGAAGAAAAAAAGAAAGGAAAGGGACTAGTTATAAATGAACTTGTTCGTGCAATTGAATTTGCACGTCTTTCCATGAATGAGATTTCAGCAATGGGAAAAATTGAGGAAATAAAAGAACTGTATGAACTTACAGATAAGGATTTGACATTTAAGGAGGATTTTGAAAATGAACAATGAAAAAGTTGTTGTGGATGGAATTGAAATTGATGTTAAGAAGGCAAGAAATATTCTTACATCCATTTTGGTTGCGGAAAAGAAGAATATTTCCACAAAAGAAAAAGGCGATTCAGAAATGATTAAGGATATTAAGAAAAAAATTGCGGAGGAAGTAGCATGCTTATAAAAAAAATCACACTTGAAAATTTCAGGCAATTCAAAGGCATACAGTCTGTAGAATTTTCAGAAGACAATGTGAAAAATATCACGATTATTCTTGGTGAAAATGGAGCCGGAA
>OQVN01000713.1_pt1 | contig 12281 bp, 7 predicted proteins | sample 1691621 | NCBI WGS metagenome assembly OQVN01 (sample SAMN03418278, study PRJEB22391) | human gut metagenome | biome: human-gut; feature: organic feature; material: feces | host: Homo sapiens | place: Tanzania | collected 2013-01 | reverse complement strand
CAACACACACACAGTACAACATACCACACAACACACATCACACACCCAACACAACACACATCACGAGGGGAATAGCCACCATCATACGCGGAAAGGACGGACTGTTGACGAGGCGTTTAGCCAAGAGGCTCACCAGGGGGACATACAGGGAACTCGCCGATGCTCTTGTGGCATGTATCAACCTGATGGGCGGACAGGATTTTTTCGCCATTGCCTCCTTGCTGAAGAGCATACGAAAGACGGTGGCAAGTCGGAAGTAATAGGGGGCGACACGATGTTCGGAAAGGTTGCGTCTTTCATGGAGCTTGGTCTTTCATTCTCAGAGGTGATGGATATGCCGTTGCGAAACATCCTCATGATGCAGAAAGACAAAGTGAGGGTGGCTTATGGTGAGGTGAAAAGGGAGATGACAGCCGAGGAGGAAGAGGCTTTCTTCAAGAAAAAGATAAATAATACATAATTCTGCTGTAAAATATACATAAAATATTTGTACATTATAGAAAATATATGTATCTTTGCAGTAACTAAAATTTACAGATTATGAAAACTATTATTGTTTACTCTTTAAAGGCATTGGCATTCATTTCTTTTTTTCTGGTTGCCTGCGTTGATGATTATGATTACATCTCCAATTATATATTATATCTGACATTTGTTGGTGGCATAGGTGTCGCCTGCTGGCGGCTGTCATGTTATCTGCAAAGTGTGTGGCATATTGATTAATGTTTAATTCCGGCACATGTGTTGTAAGCAGCATAATCCGTGAGGATTGGTATTGGTTCATACCCAATCATGTGCGCTACTAAATTTTTGATTATGGTATATTTGATTTGGCTATACGTCATTTTCGTTGTTTTCAACATTTTCCTCGTGCCGTCACTGTGGCGTCACTTCAAGAGGTGCGAGATGACCGGCTTCGCCAGCCGACTTGTGACCGTCCTGTTTCCTCTCTCATCGTTTGTGATATGGATACCGGCGGTGCTTATCCATTTGAGAAACAAGATGAGGAAATGATTCTAAACAAAAGATATATGATAGTAAACATAAAGAAACTGAATGAGAGTGCGGTCATTCCGCAGTATGCGCATAGCACTGATGCCGGTCTTGACCTTGTGGCTACGAGCGTTGAGGTTGACGACGACGGCAACTTTGTGTATGGTACAGGTCTTGCATTTGAAATACCTGTCGGTTATGTGGGGCTTGTGTTCCCCCGCTCGTCGGTGTCGTCAAGGTCATTGGTGATGGCGAACTCCGTCGGAGTGATTGATAGTGGCTACCGTGGAGAGGTGACCGCAAAGTTCAAGCCGATTGGACTATACCTCCAGAATCCATACCAGATTGGCGAGAGGGTTGCGCAGATGGTAATTATTCCTTATCCACATGTCGAGTTCCAGGAGGTTGACAGCCTTTCTGGAAGCGAGAGGGGTACTGGTGGGTATGGAAGCACAGGTAAGTAATCTTCATAGTAAATTTTAGGATAAATTATTAGTACAAGTTAATTTTGTTTTCAAGCCACCAGTCCGAGAGGATAGGTGGTTTTTTTATTTAATAAATATGGTTTGAAATTAAGCGTTTGAAAACTCATGAAAGTGTGGCTCAATCGCTTATTTTGCAGATAAAAATATATTTATGGCGAATTTCATAGTAGATATAAAGGTCAAGTCTGAAGAGTTGAAGAGAGCCATGGCATACATGGAGGAAAAGAAGAGGGAACTGTCAAACTTTGACGGTGATATGGCAGGGTTCAACAAGTTGAACAAGGAGTATCAGGGCGCGGTGGAGAGTGTGACGAAACTCGCGACCACAATATACGACTTGCAGAGCAAAGCCGTCAACCCGACCAGCAAGGCGATTACGGAAATGGCAAAGGGTATTGACATCGACATGGGGAACATCGACGTGTCGATGCGCTCAAGTGTGGAGGTTTTCAAGACTTTAGGTGACTTGGCGAGGAAGAACAAAGATGTTTTCCTCGGTCTTTCCAACACGAGGCTTGACGAGATTTTCAGCAATGCCGATACGGCATCGAGTGATATGATAAATCTGATGTCGGCTGTAAAGGGCGTGAATACTGAAACACTAACTCTGCTTGAGAATGCGAGAGGTGGTTTAAGCAGTCTTCCTGCCGAGATGTCAATGGCAATCAAGGAGAGGATTGACGAATCGGTGGAATCCCTTAAAGAGCAGAATGAGAAAATAGACGGTAGCATAAAGGAAATACAGCAGACCCGTGACAACATCCAGCAGTTCACGGTAAGCCAGCTTGACATGTCAAACAATGGCGGTGCGGAAAGACTGAAAGAGGAACAGGAGATACTTGAGTCAAGAATATCCACCATAGAGCGGCTGAAAGCGGCAGAGGAAGAAAGGATGCGCACTATTGAATCGCAGACCGGACAGACCCCTGAAGTGTTGAGGGAAACAAACGCTGAATACTCGTCAGCGGCTAACAATGCACAGATTTATGCGAATAACCTCGCGGAACTAAGGGGTGAAATCTCTAAAACGGAAGTCGCGCAGAAACAGCAGGGAGAGCAGACAAAGGTTACCGCGCAAGAGATTGGCACTTTCAACTCGCTCATCAAGCAAGGTGGCGAGGCATACGAGTATTTGAACAAACTTGACGACAAGACCTATCTTCAAGGGCTTATTGACCAGCTTGAAGTCGCTAAGCAAAAGCTCGTGGAATCAAGGGAGGAAGCACAAAGGCTCACAGAGAACTACAATAAGATGGCTCGTTCCGTGAATGACGGCAATAAGGGTGGCTATACCCAACAGCAGATTGACACGGCTTCGGGGAAAGCGAATAGCGCACAAGTGAAATACGCAGATGCCGTTGACGGATACAATATGATTTTAGAGAAAATCAATCAGACCAAAGCCGCTCTCGGAGAGCAGGAGCAGAGGCACGTGTCCATAAGGACGCAGATTCGCCAAGCGAGAGAGGAAATGATTGCGCTTGCGGATTCTGTCGGAACAGTGTCGCCTAAATTCCAACAGGCGGCAATACAGGCTGGCTTGTTACAGAGGAAGATGGCACTTGCCAATGCCACGATGCGGTATTACGCTAACCCAATCAGACATTTGGCGGCGCTTAAAACCGGATTGCAGGGCGTGGCTGGTGCCGCTGGTCTTGTTACCGGTGTAATGGGACTGTTCAACTCCAACTCGGAAAAGACGGCTGAAATCCAGAAAAAGGTTCAGTCCGTGCTTGCCGTGATAGTAGGTCTTGAAACCACATACAACCTAATAAAGAAGTCTTCTACATTCATTCTGGCGATTCAGGAAATCAAGACTTGGGCGACAGCCAAGGCTATGCAAGCGGAGGCTGCCGCGACAGCGGAAGCGGCGGTTGCGCAAGAGGGGCTTAATGTGGCTATGGCGGCAAACCCTATCGGTGCCGTCGTGACAGTCGTCGTGACCGCTGTTGCCGCTATATGGGCGTTGTGTTCCGCTTTGTCATCCACAAGTGAGGAAAGTAGCATTCTCAAAGAGAGAGAGGAGGCTTTACAGAAAGCGGAGAATGAGCAAGCGGGAACTGTCGCGAAGAGCGAGACAGCATATAGAATGCTCGTAAAGGCGTATAATGACAGTGGTCAGTCCCTTGAGAAAATGAAAGAAAAATATCCTGAATATGTGGGGTGGATGAAAGACGCAAAAATTAAAACGCTTGATGAGGTAAGTGCAAAAAGGATGTTGCTCAAAACATTGCAACCTATGCTTGAAATGTACAAGGCGGAATCATTAGCCATTGCAGCGCAGAACGCAGCCATCAACGAACAGCAGGAAATGTATAAGAACTTGTCTGAAATCAGAAAAAAACTCGCAAGTGGGGAAACGATTACTGACAAAGACTTGAAAAAAGTAGGTGCCGCATGGGGGTGGAATGAAGACAGGTTTAACAAATATGCTAAAGAGGTCAACAAATACCTGACGACAGAAAATGGTGTTGATGATTTTTTTGCTGCTATGTTCAGCCCGGAAGATGTCGATTTGAGACAAAGGGATGGTACAAAAGTTGATGATACTATGAAAGTTCTTTATCGTGCCGGTGATGAAATGGTGAAGAGCGTCACAGAACCTCTGTATAAAGAAGCCTTAGCGGCATCTTTAAGAGCGAAAGAGCTGGCTAAAGAAATTGAAGCGGAAACAGGCGCTACTTTGACAAACAATTCAAATGACAGTGATAATAAAGTCACGACAAAAAGAGATGTGTCATCAACAACAATCAAACAAATAGAACGTGAGGAGGAGGAAGAGTACTCCGTAAGACTTGCCAATTCAGAAAAGAGGAGAAAACAAATGATTTCTGACGCGCAAAAGGAAGAGGAACTTAAAATCAAACTGATGCGTGACGGTGCGGAAAAGACATTGCGGCAAAGGAAATTTGAAAACAAGAAGGAGTTGGATGCTATCAGGGAATTAGCACGACAACGCCAGCTTGATATAATAGCCAGCGAGAAAAGCGAGTTCGACAAAAAAGAGGACGAAAAAGCAGAAAATGACAAAAAATATCTAAAGCGGAACTACTATAACAGCGAGCAGTACAAGAGCCACTACAAAGGTGGTGACGACAGCAAAGCCGACGACCTGCTACTTGATAAAGAAGTCCAGTCCTATCAGGATTTAATGATAAAACTAAAGAGTGCCGAGCAGTCAATGCTTGCTGACAAGGAACTCCAGAACTCACTTAAAGAGTTTGAGCAGTATTACTCAAAGCGGTTGCAGATTGAGCGAAAGTACGATGTGGAAAGGAGGAAACTTGAGGAAAACGCAAAACTTGCCGGCATATCGGAGAGCGACAAGGCTTCGGCTTTGAAAGCGATAGATGAGCAGGAGAATGCGGAAAAGAGTAAACTCGCATTTGAGGATTTCAAAGAAAGTCCACTCTACCAGATGGCGATGATGGGGAACAACTCCGCCATCATCGACCCGACAGCACTGGAGACGGTAAAGAGAGAGATGGAGGAAAAGATGCGTGAGGCGGCTTCGCAAAGCCCGGCAGACTTCAAGGCTTTCGCAGATGCCTATGTGTCTATCACAGACAAGTTAATCGAGCAAGACCCGTTCAAGGCTCTAAAGGATTCCGCAAAAGAACTTAAATTAGCGGAGGACGAGGCTAAGGCATCTTTAAAGGAACTTGAAGAAATAAAGGGAAAGTACCTTGATGAAAACGGAAACATATCAAAGGTGATGGTTGACGGACAACTTGTTGACAACACTCTTGAGCAGGACAATGAAAGGGTTATACAGATGGAGAAGCAGTTTGAGGAAGCGAAAAAGAACGGCTCGCTCACAACCGAAGAACTCACGAAGAAAGAATCCGAACTTGCAGAAGCGAGAAAAAAGAGAAATACAATGTCACTCGCTGTTTCAAAGGCGGAGCAGGAGATTTCCAACGCCACAAACAAGACTAACAACGCCATCGTAAAGGCTAACAACGCAAGTGACAAGAATGTCAAAGCCACAAAAAAGGTCATTCAAGTCACAAAGCAGTGGGCGGATGCCTTGAAATCGGCGGCAGGGTTGTTCCACAGTCCAATCGCAGATGCGGTAGTGGGCATGGCAGACCTCGCTTCTACCACACTTGATTCTATCGAGGCTATAAAACTTGCTTCCAACTCATCGGCAAAAGGCATTGAAAAAGTTGCTAATGCCGTTGCAAAAGCTGTCGCTATCCTCGCCATCATTCAGGCGGCGTGGAAAGTGATAGAGACAATCATGTCGATATTTGACTCTGCGGAGGAAAAGAGGTATCAAGCGAAGATTGACGCTCTTCAGGCGAAGATACAGGTTCTGGACTACACTTTCAACAATCTGAAGTCGGATATGGATGAAATGTGGGGAACGGAGGCTATCGACAAGTACATATCCGCATTGGACACCCTTGATGCGAAATCACAAGCGACGATGGATAAAATCAAAGTCCAAGCCAGCAGGAGCAAGAAAGGATTTTTTGGCGTTGGTGGCTACCATTCCCTTTCCTACAAACAGAGCCGGCAAGTGTCGGACGCGCAATGGAGACAGGCATACAAGGTTATGCAGGATATGGGGTTTTTCGTGTCTGGAAGCGGGCTTGACTGGTTGTACAATATGTCGCCGGAGCAACTTTCCAAGTTTATGGCAACAGGTATCGGTCAGACCATTATGACACTCCTTTCCTCTGTTAACAGCAATGAGTATTCGGGAAGCCAGTGGTTGAGCGATATGCAGAACTACGCCGACATGTTCAACGAGAAAAGTGACCTTATAAAAAGCGGTGCTGAAAAACTAAACGGCATATCGCTCGACGGTCTTAAAGAGGAGTTCCAGAGCCTCGTTACTTCAACCGAACTTTCTCTCAACACCATCAATAACTCGTTTGACCAGTTTATGCGAAACGCCACTTGGAACCGAATAAGGGGAAAGTACGAGAAAGAGATGGATGCGTATTACGAACGGCTCACGAAGCTGAACGAGGACTACACCGAGGGAAAAATCACGGAGGCGGAGTACCGAAGAAAGCTCGCGGAGTACCGAGAGGAATACAAGAAGGACATCCAAAAGGCTAACGACGAGTACAAAAGTTCACTTGATGATGCCGGTGTGAACCTTAAAGATGTTGAGCAGGGTGGAACATCTGGCGGATTTGAAAGCATGTCGGAGGACACCGGCACGGAACTTAACGGTAGATTCGCTGCCATGCAGGCTCAAATGACATACATCGCAGACAACACCACCGAGATGAAGAGCATCATGACCAGCGGAATATCAATAGCGGACGAGATTCGCACCATTCAGGTCAATTCCTACCTTGAATTACAGGCTATACAGGAGAATACATTAAAAGTTGTAGCACCGATTCAGGAGATGCGAGAGATATTGAAGAAAGTTAAAGAAAATACAGACAAGTTATGACAGAGATTGTTTTTTGGAAATACAACGGAGGAAAGAGATATTCGATTTCAAGTTACAAAGGGAACACTAACGAAACCCTTGGCATACACATTGGTGACAACACAGTTTCATCACTGTTGTCACCAGCGCCGATGAAAGAAGACATCACCAACGAGTCAAGGGCGGAGAATGGTACGAGATACATTTCTGTTCCCTATATGGCATCGAGGGACGTGACGATAGACCTTGTGATTACGGGGAGCTCAAGGAAAAACCACAATGAGAACCTGATGAAACTTATGGATATTCTGAATGTTGGTCACGTTGCGGTGAGCATCCCTTATGTGTATTCAAAAATTTATTTCCTTGAATACAAGTCTTGCCAGTCCTATGCCGTGTCAAGGAGTGGCATGGTTTCAAAACTGTCAATCAAGTTCAAGGAATACAACCCGCAGATTACACATTTCAATTATGCGAAAAGTTCTGACGAGGCGGTTGCGGAAGAAAAACAAACATAAAAATATATGTAAGAAAATAAAGTGAATGTATGTGGATTCTTTTGCCTCATAAAGGTATTTTTGTTGTATGAATGTTTACAGGGATAACATAGTTATAGTTGATGTTCCGGAAACAAGCGGAGCGGTACACAAGGTGACACTGATGAAAGAGGACTACATATCTCTTCCTTTTGTCGACACCGTGGACTATGGATTCAAATGCGGTGACTACATCGTTTTCGACGGACAGAAATACGCACTGATGGAAGACTATATCCCGACGATGAAAGATGAGGTCACTTTCAACTATGAACTTAAATTCAACGCGCCTTGGTACAACCTTGAAACCTACCAGTTCCTTTACAAGACAACAGACAAGAGTGGTGTGGTCAGGAGAGAGAGTGACTGGACTATCACGGACACCGCCGCAAATATATTGAAGTTGATTTGCGACTGCACGCAGGACACAGGAAGAAAAAGCCCATGTATGCTAATTGATTTCGAGTGCGAGGGTACAGAAGTAAAGTCTTTCACATTCTCATCAACAAGTGTGCTTGGCGCATTGAACATGCTCGCTTCCGAGTTTGAGATGGAGTGGTGGGTCACAACCGAAACCTATGTGAATGTGGTACATTTCGGAGAGTGTGATTCCTCTATCGTGTATGAGAAAGGCAGTGTGGTTTACAATGCCGACGGCTCACGAAAAAAGGATATTTCGGGATGTTTTGGATTGACGGTTGGGAAGAATATCGGAAACCTGAATGTCAGTAAGACCGGCAGAATGGCGAGGTATTATTATGTGTACGGTTCTTCAAGGAATATTGACCAGACATGGGAAGAAACCAACATCACACAAATTGCTACCCGTAGGCTTTCTCTTGACAACCCGATAGACAAAGGGGAGGGAAGTGGTGACGAGGTGGTTATATTTGACGATATATATCCAAAGTCTGACTACAAGATTAATTATGTTGATTCGTTTGAGTGCACAAGTGATGAGGTGGCATATTATGACAGCGACAACAATCCTGTTTATAAGAAATACACCATATTCCAAGTGAGGATAAACGAGTTCTCCGATTATGTCCGTGGGCTTATTGACAAGGGGGAAATTAAAATATTCAATGATGTCATAGCGAGCGGGAAGCAACTGATGATGAAGTTCATTCCCCATGACACTGGCACATCAACAGTAACACCACAGTTAAGCGGTTTTGAGTTTGAGGTCGCAGTTAGGGATGTCACCTTTGTTAGTGGTAAATATGAGAATCCGAAATCTGACGGAACACAGAGGAAGAGTTGGTTTGAGTTCCAGATTATCAAGAAAGACATCAATGGGTACATAATACCGAATGTGAACATTAAACGAGGGTGATTATGTGTGTGTCTACAACATTAAAAGCAAGTATATTGACGGCAGCGAGGAAACCAACTCAAAGGTTGAACTCCAAAAGCAGTTCGACAAATACTATGCCAATTTGAAAAAGCAGGTCACATACTCATTCAAGCCCTATCCTGACACTGGAATAGACTTGGACTTGGGCGATGCCGTAAAACTCACCTATGGTGATACTGTTGTTTACAATAGGGTCATTTCCTTTGAGAAGAAGATAGATTATAGTGTTGATGCTACCTATAACCTATCATTTTACACCACAAAAGGAATAGTCAACTCATTGAAAGATGAAGTGAAGTCTTTGTCCGTAACAATGAGCAATATGAACATACAGCAGGGTTCAAGTGGCGGAACCAGTGTCAAAGATGGTATATGGAATCTCGTGACCAATGATGATGGGGTGAAGTTTATACACGGCAAGTATGATGTGTTTGTTGACGGAGATGTTACCGTTTTCCACTCCGATAATGGCAAATACCGTGGAACAACCATTATGGACGGTATATTGGTGGATGGAAAGACTATCAGGATTAACGAAAAAGGACAGTTGGAGGTAATCAAATGATAGGACAGAGTGACATATCATATAAGGCAATAAGAGATGTGCTGAACGCCCATGGTGGCAATGTGGGCAGTAGGCACTCGGATTTTTTCTCCCCAAAGGCGAACATCAACAAGTGGAGCAAGCGCAAGCCTGTGGAGCACCAGAAGATGTTTAAACTCACTGACGAGGATTTCGCTTCGGTGAACTGGGGTTGGGAAGCGGAGAGTTACGCCAATCCGTTCGCTCTGATAGACGCTTGGTGTGGCGACTTTTGGGCATATACCCTGCCGAGTGGAAATCTGCGCATATCTGACTTTATAGGCTACGACCCTGATGCTGTGAACCCTTTCCTCATCGAACTTCTCGGCTCGGAGAGGGTGAAGGCTGGCGACATCGTGAGGATAGCGACAACAGGCGAGGATATTCAGAGCATCGTGGGAACATACAAGGTGTTCGAGGGTATCGCATACGACTTGTGGTATGTAGGCGTGATGTTTTATCCTGCGCTTAAAGCAGGAATGAACAAGGTGTATTACTGCTCTGTGACAAGCATCATTGATTACGACACCGATAAAATCAGTTTTACCGTGCCGAGCGAGATTGCAGACGGCAGTTATCGGGCTATCGTGGTGTTCACAAGTTATGCAGGAAAGAAGTTCGAGGAATTGAGCGACAAGCAGGACTATTATTCGGAATGGGTGGGCATACCTTGCAATGCCGTGGCGTTTGAAAAGGTTCAGTACATCACTCCCGATGTGTGGAAGCAATACGGCATTACATTCGAGAATGTTACTATTTCCACCATAACCGACCCACGAGGCTATCTGCTGAACTCCTTGGATATGGACATCGAGCAGACGCTTGGCGACTATCCGTATGGCGTGCATACCAAGGTGGAAATGACGGTGCGGACGGAAAAGGGCGATGTGACACTCGGCTCGGTGGAGAATGACATCAACCCCAACGGAATAGTAACCGACACTTTCGCATACACCGACAGCGACGATAAGCACGTGGTGATGGTGGAAATGCCCGAAAAGATAGGCGTGAGGGTGACTATAACGACCGAGGGCGAACAGCGAGTGTGGCAGACTGCTGCGAGCATCGAAACCTACGAGTAGTAATTTTAAAATATAAGAGTTATGGTTATTTATTTGTTTTTAGTTTTTATCATCGTTGTGCTGGCGTACATGTACTGCACGGAGCGCAAGATTGCCGAGCGGTACAAGGCTATTGCGAGTGATTTTGACAAAGAGATTAAGGACTTGCAAAAGGAATGCGAGTCGGTGAAAAGCAAAATAAAAGGCATTAAAAAGACAGCGAAGAAATGAAACATATACACTACAAGAATGATTTTGAATTTATGCTCAAAATCATGGGCAAAGATGGCTCGGTGCGTGATGTTCCGCAGTACAGGTGGAGCGTGGTGTTCAGCGTGGGCGGAGTTCGCTATGAGTGCTCGCTTCGTGACGGAAACGCAGTCGTGAAAGGCGAAACGATTGTTTGCCGACTGCAAGACCACGGCTTCGGCTGTGGCGAGTTGAAAGCGGAGTTTCGCGAGTGGATTCCGAACAAGGATTGGTTGGACGGTGTGGTTGATGTCAGCACACCCATTGACACTGATATTGAACTGTGGGAGGGAAAGAGTGACGAGGCGGAAGTAAATGCCGAAGTGCTCACGAATATCGGCGGAAATGAGCGAGGCGTTATCTATTTGGATATTAACGACTCTACAAAATTGCGTGTGCTTGGCGCAGAACGCTACATCAATGACGAATATGTGCCGTTCATCTTCCGCAAGACCAGAAAGGCGAATACATACAGGGTAAAGGGAAATGGGGAATTAAATCGTTACAGAGAGACGACCCGTAAAGGCTGGCATCCAATGGGTCAAATCGGTCAATGCGCCGTGGATAAAAATGGCGTGGTGAGCATAAGAAAAGATGTCTTTAATAACGGAGAAAGCAAAGAAATGTGCACACTTCCAGAATATTTCGTGCAAGATGGGTGGCTTGTGTGCGGAGCGGTTCAAGAAGGAGGGTCTAAAACTACGGTCCCCTATGGGCGATCCAATATAGAATTAGAAAAAGAACTTGTACAAGATGAAACGACTGGGATGATGCGTACAAAATGGCGCAGAGTGAGGCTTTTGTACGGAATCGCATTCATCAAAAAGAAATATGTGGACAAGGTCAAGAGGCTCGACCTGAGCCGGCTCGCTACGAATATCGCCACTTTCCACCTGCGCTGGGACGGCACGCAACACGTTCCAGAAGGCAATCTTGAAGAATGGTCAGACAATTTCCATTGGATTTTCAACAAATAAAAAAAACGTAGCACAAAGCTTCGCCTTCAAATCCCTGTGTAGCGCAAAGCCAACATGGGTTTTGATGTTCGCGTGCGCAAAGCCTCACGAACAACAATGCAAATATAATGATTTTTTACGATTTTACATAAATATGAGCGAGAATTTATGAAACACATTTATTATAAGAACGATTTCGCAGTGGAGATAACACTGCTCAACGCCAGCGGAGAGGTGGTTGCGCCCCCTGAATGGGAGTGGCATATCGAGTTCACCGACGGCAGACGGAAATACATCTGCTCGGTGGAAAAAGGCAATACCAATGTGGTAGGCAACACAATTATGTGCTACCTCGACAATCACAAGTTTTGCTGTGGGGAGGTGGGCTACAAGTTCGTGCAAGCCATTCCCGACTTGAACTATTTGGACGGATTCCAAAATCTTATCACTCCCAAGGCTCTCCCGATTGAACTTTGGGAGAAAGAGAGCGACAACGATGTGAACATTCAAAGTTCAGTAGTTCCTGCGTATGTGGTTTACGATGCCTATCAGACCGCAAAGGCTAACGGATACACAGGCACGGCAGAGGATTTTTACGATACTCTTATCCACATCGTGGACATCAACACAGCGGAAGCCGAGAGAGTGACAGCGGAAGCCAAC
>OQVN01000706.1_pt1 | contig 12349 bp, 8 predicted proteins | sample 1691621 | NCBI WGS metagenome assembly OQVN01 (sample SAMN03418278, study PRJEB22391) | human gut metagenome | biome: human-gut; feature: organic feature; material: feces | host: Homo sapiens | place: Tanzania | collected 2013-01 | reverse complement strand
ACCCGCAGGTGACGGCCAGCCGCAGCCTGAGCTTTTTTGCCTATTATCTTGTGGGCGAGGGCGCAAGGGAGAAGCATAGCGAATCGCTGGCGGTGCTGGCACGCTATGGCTTCAAGGTCAGTGAGAACTATAAGGTTGTAGAAAATATCGATGCGGCAATTAAATATATTGCTGATTTTAACGAGCTGCGTCAGGGACTTGCTTATGATACTGACGGCGCTGTTATCAAGGTCAACGATGTTTATCAGCAGCGTATCTTGGGCGCAACAGGCAAGGACCCGCGCTGGGCGACGGCTTATAAATATCCGCCGGAGCAGGCAGAAACGACGCTGGAGGATATCGACTGGCGCGTGGGACGCACAGGAGTGCTGACGCCGACGGCGGTGCTGACGCCGGTGAAGCTGAGCGGCAGCGTTGTCAGCCGTGCAACCTTGCATAACGAGGATTTTATCCGCTCGAAGGATATCCGCATTGGCGACAGGGTGCTTATCAATAAGGCCGGCGAGATTATTCCCGAGGTGCTGCGCGTGGTGACAGAAAAGCGCACAGGTGCAGAAAAAGAGGTAGAGATACCGACGAAGTGTCCTGATTGCGGCTGGAGCGTTGAGCGTAAGAGTGCGGAGGCAGCTATCCGCTGCACAAATCCGCACTGTCCGGCGCTGGGACGCGAGGGCCTGATTCACTTCGTCAGCCGTGAGGCGATGAATATTGAGGGCTGCGGTCCTTCTGTTATCAATGCGCTGCTGGATGCAGGTCTGGTGCGCGATGCAGCGGACTTGTACAGCCTGAAGAAGGAGGATGTCCTCAAGCTTGAGCGTATGGGCGAAAGGTCTGCGGATAAGCTGCTCGCAGCGATTGCGGCGAGCAAGGCAAATGAGCTGGACAAGCTGCTCTTTGCTCTGGGTATCCGCCATGTGGGCGCGAAGGTGGCAAGAACGCTGGCTGTGGAGTTTGGCAGCATGGAGGCACTGCTGACAGCAGAGGCAGACCAGCTGGCTGCGATTCGTGATATTGGTGCCGTGATTGCTGAGAGCGTGATGACATGGCTGAGCGTGCCGACGAACCGCGATTTGCTGGAGCGCTTGGCGGCAGCAGGACTGACGATGACGTTCACTGCGCCTGCCAGCAGCGAGGATAATCCCTTCTTTGGCAAAACGCTGGTCTTCACCGGCACGATGCCGACGCTTGGACGCGCCGAGGCGAAAACTATGGCGCAGGATGTGGGCGCCAAGGTCAGCGGCAGCGTGAGCAAAAAAACGGATTACGTTATTGCCGGAGCCGAGGCCGGCAGCAAGCTCGAAAAGGCGCAGGCCTTGGGCGTGACGGTGCTTGATGAAGCAGAATTTTTGAAAATGCTGAGGGGCGAATGAAAGAGAGTTTTATATGAGAAAAATAATGACATTATTGGTGCTGTTGGCTGCGCTGGCTTTATCATGCGTGTCTTTAGCAGCAGAGAAGAAGGAGCTCAGCTCTATTGACGCTTTTGACCAAGGCGTTGCGGATACAGGCGAAACACATTTTTCTAAGACAGAAAGGGAGCTGGTGGAATGCACTCAGCCTTATACTGTAGCAGTTTTGCCTTATGTTGATACGTCTGGATTGGAGGGGCGTAGCCGTGAGATGGCTGTCGGAGCGATTAAAGATGCATTGAAGAAAAAATATCCTGCAAAAAAGACTAGCTTAACTAAGATAGTCAGCGGCAATGCTGTGCAAAAGGCGCTTTTAGCACATCCTATGGAAAATCCTGAAGTGCCCACCTTGGACGAGCTGGTAGCTGTTGGTGAGGCTTGTGGTGCGGATAGAGTTATTTTTGTCAGCATTTTGCCTGCTCGTGAAAAGGAAACTGGGTTTATGTTTATCGCCGGGACGCAGACTTACAGTGCTACGGTGATGATGAAGCTGAAATGCGTTGACGTAAATGAGGAAAAATTTCTTTTTAACCAAAATGTAGAGGGCATTGGTTCTTCAACATCGGTTAACTTTTGGAAAATTGGTCAGCCAAGCCATGCTAAAGCTGTTAAGCGTGGAGTGACGGATTGCATGGAGTTTTTCTTGACCAGTTTTGAATAATACGAGGAGATTTTTATTATGCAAAAGCAAGAATGGCAGGAATACGTACAGAAGGTAGCGAAATGTGATTATCCGATTCCGCTGAACCTGATTAATGATTATGATGACTGGAAGTGCCGCAGCAACGTGGGACGTATGCTGATGATTTTGAAGGATGTTGAAGGTGCAATGGCTGTGCTGGCGACGGTGAAGGACGTGCAGCCGGATATGGACGATGCGCCGGAGTTCGGCTTGAGCGAGGCGGAGCATAAGGTGCTGTGCCTGCGCGATATTGCGCAGATTGTCTGGCAGCTGACAGGCACGGGCGATGCACCGCTGTTTTATCTGGACGAGGCGTATAAGCTGTGCCGCGAGTATAAGCATGTGTTCCGCAGTGCCGACCGCGGCGCAATATGGGCACGCAGGCTGGAGATTATGCGCGGCTGCGGCGAGGAGCAGAAGGCTTTGGCCGAAGCGAGAGCGATGCTTGAAAGCGAGAAGGCCAACGAGGGCGTGAACGCCTACCGCTTCCATGCGCTGAAGTTTATCGCTGAAAGCATGGCGGCTGCCGAGGATTATCATAAGGCAGCGCTGCTGCTGGCAGAGGCGTACCAGTCCTTCCCAATGAACGAGGCTGCAAGGGCAGCGCTGGCTGAAGCAGAGGCGGCAGCGGACGCTAAGGACAGATACGCTATGTATCACCACTGCACGACGATTCAGTATCAGCCGTGGGAGAAGGATAATGTGCCGACGCTGGAGGAGGTGCGCAGACTGCAGGAGCGCAACTTTGCCCGCCGTGAGGCAGCGAAGGCTGCCGGCGAGGAGCTGGATGAGAAGGGCTCTTTCGAAAGTTTAATTAAGTAATTAAAACAAGTGATTAAAAGATTTTGTACGCATCCGTCACGAATCTGTTACAATTAGTAGCAGGTAATAAAAATGTGAGAAGGGATGTACTCAAAATGAAGAAACACTTTTTGGCTTTAGGCTTAGCTGCTGCTCTGCTTGCTCCGCAGGCTGCTGGCGCAGAAGGCTTTGCTATTTATGAATGGTCCGCGGAAGGTTTAGCTATGGGCGGTGCGCGTATGTTTGCAGAGGATGATGCTGCAAATTTAGCTTATAACCCTGCTTCTATTACTAAGGTTCAAGGAGAAGCATTTAAAACTTCTGCAACATATATTAGTCCTCATGGTAAGTATGATGCTACAACTCTAGGCGGAGTTGAGCCTGGAAAAAATCGTATTCATCCTGCTTGGGCTCCTGGTATGTACTATGTACGCCAAATCAATGACAAAGAATGGGTTGGCATGGGAACATGGTCACGCTTTGGTATGGTTTCCCAATTTGAGCGCAATTCTGTTGCTGGAAGTAATGCGTTTAGCTCTAAAATGAATGGAGTTTCTTTGGGTGTCAATTATGCACGTAAGTTAGATAGCAAGTGGACTGCTTCCGTTGGTGCTGAGGTTAACTATGTTGGTTTACAGCTGGACAAGAATGCTTTTGCAAATACACCTATGGCATCTCCGTTGCACATTGAGGGTGAATCATATGCTTTGGGCTGGAATGCAGCAGCAAATTATGAATTCGATAAAAAGAATGAAATTGGCGTAGTTTATCGTAGCAAGATAAATCATTCCATGGAAGCAGATTATGATGCACATGGTCCGTTAGCCGCTGCTCTTTATGGCCCTGCTGGCGATGCTTATGCATGTGTTTCTTTGCCGGAAAGCTTGACCTTGGGTTATAATCATAAATTTGATGACAAGAACCGCGTAGAGCTGAATTATATTTGGACACGTTGGGAGCGATATAATGCTCTTGATATAACCTTTACTCCTAACAATGGCATTCCTAGCTCTACAGTTCCTCAAGCCAAAAATTGGAGCAATGGCAAACGTTTTGCTATCGGTTATGAGCATAAATTTAGCGATAAATATTCCGGTATGCTGGGATATGCTTACGACCATTCCTCTATTCCTTATGAGGGCGGTGATTTCATGATTCCGACCGGTACTCGTACTACTTATTCTATTGGTGGTCAATATCATGATAAGAAGCAAACATTGGCCGTTTCCGTCGGCTGGATGGATGTTGGCAGTTTAGATTTTAAAGGTGATGCATTACATGGTGATACTTTCAGTAATGTTCATACTCGTGACAGCTACACTAAGATGGCTTCTATCTCCTACCAACGTAAATTCTAATTTCATAAAAACTACAATGAGAGCTGCTGCACGCAAGTGTGGCGGCTCTTTTTGCTGCAGGCGCCAATTTCTCTTACATAAAAAGCAGACAAACAGCGTTTTTTGTACTATAATAGTAAATTAGATAAGTCTCATGCTGCCTGCTGACAGACAGCGTGTCTCTTGAATGCTTTGAGAAATGAGGGAAATAAAATGAAGGAATACAATTCCGTAAGCGAACCGTTTTTAGCAGAGCTGCGTGCTGCCGTAGGCGAAGCAAATGTATTCACGGCTCCGGAGAAGCTGGAGCAGTATAAGACAGATGAGGAATACGATCCGCGCCGTTTCCGCGTGCCGGAGGCTGTTGTGCGTCCGGCGAATGCTGAGGAAATTGCTGCAGTTGTGAAGCTGTGCAACAAATATAATGTGCCGCTGACTGTGCGCAGCGGCGGTACGAGCCTGGCAGATGGCGCAATTGCTGTCTGCGGCGGCATAGTGCTCTTGATGGAGCGTTTGAATAAAATTATAGAAATGAATACAGAGGCGATGTACGTCATTGCGGAAGCAGGCGTGCGTACCATTGATATTCAAAAGCTGGCGAATGAAGCAGGCTTCCTGTATGCAGGCGACCCCTGCAGTGCGGAAAGCTGTCAGATCGGCGGCAACCTGGCGACGAACGCAGGCGGCAGCAAGGCTGTGCGCTATGGCGTTACGCGTAATCAGGTGTATAGCCTGGAGATGGTTACGCCGACCGGCGAAATCGTGGAGGTGGGCAGCCGCCTGAAAAAGTGCAGCACCGGCTACTGCATGGAGCAGCTTGTGATGGGCAGCGAGGGCACGCTGGGTATTATCACCAAGGTAACCCTGAAGCTGCAGCCGATGCCGCCGTATCGCTTTGATCTTTTGGCTGTGTTCGATGATCCGTTCAAGGCTCTCGACGTGGTGCCGAAGATTATGCAGGCTGGTCTGAATCCGACGAGCATGGAATATATGGACAACTCCTATGTGCGTGCCTGCGCTGATTATATTGAGTTTAAGGGTGCGCCGCACTATGAGGACGGCATTTATGTTATCATTACGGTAGAAACCTTTAGTGAGGATGAGCTGGACATGAAGATGGAGCAGCTCGACGAGCTGTGCGAGGCTGCCGGTGCAGTCGATGTTCTGGAGGCAGACGACCGCATCTGGGCAATGCGCCGCAACTGTCAGGAATCCATCAGCCTCGTCAGCAAGGTATCTTTGACAGACGACGTTGTTGTGCCTGTTGACCGCATTGCGCCGACGATTAAGGAGATTATGCATATCGGCAGCAAGTATCCGTTCCCGATTCCTGTAAAAATCAATGCGCATATTGGTGACGGCAACCTGCATATCGTGCTGTGCAAATGTGACCTTGATGATGCAACGTGGGAAAAAATCGTGCATGACTTCCATGAAGAGGTTTACGCCTATGCTTATGCTCAGGGCGGACGCCGAGACGGTGAGCACGGCATTGGTGCGAAGAAGCTGGCCTATATGGAAGAGTTTACGCCTGCCGGAGAGCTGGAGCTGATGCGCAGAATTAAGCGTGCGTGGGATCCGAATTTGATTTTGAATCCTGGCAAAGTATTTAATGCGTAAAAGCGCAGATACCCCTCTGTCGCTTATAGCGACATCTCCCCTTACAGGGGAGACTTATTAGATGTACTATCGTGGCGGAAGTACGTCGAATATGCTCTCGATGAAAGGGAGAGTTGCCGAGCTTTAGTGCCCAAAGGGTACTTTCTCGTCAGCCTTATAGAAAGTATAGAAAGAGGAGCAGAAATGAGTAATTATAATTCCATAACTCCTGAATTTATAGATGAATTGAAAACGCTGCTTGGTGAAAGCTACGTCAAAACTGATGCAGCTACGCTGGACCGCTATAAGACGGATGAGGAGGCAGACGAGCGCTGCTTTCATCTGCCTGACGTTGTGGTGCTGCCTGCCGATGCTGAGCAGATCGCCGGCGTGGTGAAGCTGTGCAACAGGTACCTCATTCCGCTGACGGTGCGCGGCGGCGGTACTGGCATCGTGGATGGCGCGATTGCCGATAAGGGCGGCGTGGTGCTTTTGATGGAGCGCCTGAACAAAATCATCGAGCTGAATAAGGAAGGCTTGTACATGGTGGCGCAGGCTGGTGTGCGCACGCTGGATGTTCAGGCTGCGGCGAAGGCCGAGAACCTGCTTTATGCGGGCGATCCTTCGAGCAGCGACAGCTGTCAGATCGGCGGCAACCTGGCGACGAACGCAGGCGGTATCAAGGCTGTGCGTTACGGCGTAACGCGCAATCAGGTTTATGCCGTGCAGATCGTTACGCCCTATGGCGATATTGTCGACCTTGGCTCGCCGCTGAAAAAGTGCAGCACCGGCTATTGCATGGAGCAGCTGGTTATCGGCAGTGAGGGTACGCTGGGTATTATTACACAGGTAACGCTGAAGCTGCAGCCGCTGCCGCCGTATAAAATAGATATGCTGGCGATTTTCCACGATCCGATGGCTGCTATTGGCGTGGTGCCGCAATTGATTAAAGCAGGTATTGAGCCGACGAGTATAGAATATATGGATAATCCCAATGTGCGCACGACCTCGGAATATCTGGAGTTTGCCGGTGCACCGCATGTTGAGGATGGCATTTATGTTATCATCACGATTGAAACCTTCAATGAGGATGAGCTGGACATGAAGATGGAGCAGGCGAGCGATATCTGCGAGGCTGCAGGCGCTGTCGACGTGTTGGAGGCAGACGAGCGTATCTGGATGATGCGCCGCAACTGTTTGGAATCCGTGAGCCTCATCAGCAAGGTTTGCACGACGGACGATGTTGTCGTTCCTGTCGATGAGATGAGTGATATGATTCAGTTTATTATCAAAACTGTTGCCAAATATCCCTTCCCGCTGCGTATAAACGCGCATATCGGTGACGGCAATCTGCACATTGTGCTGTGCAAGCTGGAGCTGAGTGATGAGGAGTGGGAGACTGAGCTCAGCAGGTTTACCGAGGAGGTTTACACCTATGCTTATGCGCATGGCGGCAGGCTTTCCGGCGAGCATGGTATAGGCTCGAAGAAGGCACATTTCCTGGAGCGCTTTACGCCTGGCGGAGAGCTGGAGCTGATGAGAAAAATAAAACGCGCTTGGGATCCCAATAATATCCTGAATCCTGGTAAGGTCTTTAATATTTAAGACTGTCGCTAAGAAAGCAGCGGCTTGCGTCTGTTTTCTGACGGTCTTTAGTAAAGTAAATATGTAGCATAGTAGCTAAGTAGAAAAGGAGTGTATAATCACATGACAACTTACAATCCCGTAACCGAAGAAGTCCTTGAGGCTCTGCGCGCCGCAGTTGGCGCTGAGCATGTAAAAAATGATGCTGAAACCCTCGAGCGTTACAAAACCGACGAGGAGCCGGATCCGCATTACCATCATCTGCCGGAGGTAGTTGTATGGCCGGGCAGCACCGAAGAGGTTGCAGCCATCATGAAAATCGCTAACAAATATCTTGTTCCTGTAACTCCGCGTAGTGCCGGCACCAGCGTTTCCTGCGGTGCTATTCCTGTTTGCGGCGGCATTGTGCTGATGATGGAGCGCATGAATAAAATTCTTAAGCTGGACGCTGAAGCTATGTATATGGAGGTTGAGGCTGGTGCGCTGACCTCTGAGATTCAAGCTAAGGCTAACGAAGCAGGCCTGCTGTATGCTGGTGATCCGTGCAGCGCTGACAGCTGCATGATCGGCGGTAACATCGCTACGAATGCAGGCGGCAACAAGGCTGTGCGCTATGGCACGACGCGTCATCAGGTTTATTCCGTTGAGGTTGTTACCCCGACCGGCGAAATTGTTGAGCTGGGCAGCCGCCTGAAGAAATGCAGCACCGGCTATTGCCTCGACCAGCTCGTGATGGGCAGCGAGGGTACGCTGGGCATTATTACGAAGGCTACGCTGAAGCTTTTGCCGCTTTGCCCTTATCGTATTGATATTCTGGCTGTCTTCACTGAGGTGCAGAAGGCAGTTAATCTTGTGCCTGCACTGATCAAGGCTGGCCTGAATCCGACCAGCGTAGAGTTCATGGATAATGGCTTTGTACGTGCTGCCAGCGATTATGCTGAGCTGCGTCTGCCGCATTATGAGGATGGTAGCTACGTTATCGTTACCGTTGAAACCTTCAACGAGGACGAGCTGGATCTGAAGATGGAGCAGCTTGACGAAATTTGTACTGCCTGCGGTGCAACTGACGTTGTTGAGGCTGACGAGCGCGTATGGAAGGTGCGCCGCAGCTGTCTGGAAGGCTCTAAGGCTAAGAGCAAGGTTTCCACCTCTGACGATCTTGTTGTGCCTGTTGATCAGATTGCAACCTGCCTGAATTATCTGATGGATGTTTCCAAGAAGTTTGATTTTGAATGCATGTGCCTGGCTCATGCCGGCGACGGCAACCTGCACTTCAACTGCCTGAAGATGGATATGACCGACGAGGAATGGGAGAAGCAGCTGCAGGAATTCCACAAAATCTGCTATGCTTACGTTTACAGCATCGGCGGCCGCCTGTCCGGCGAGCACGGTATTGGTGCGAAAAAGATTGACGCCCTGGCTGCTTACTGCAACCCGGTAGAAATGTCTATTATGCAGACTATTAAACGCGCTATGGATCCGAATAATATCCTGAATCCTGGCAAGCTTATTAGAGCATAAATATAACCAAAAACTTTAAAAGAGCGGACTTATTTTCTACAAAAGAGAATAATGTCCGCCTTTTTCTTATGGTTGTTTTTCTTCATTTTACGTTATGCTTGCATACTAAAATAATAGGTGCTAAGTTTAACAACTTATGTTAATTTAAAAAACCATTGCCTTGAATGAATATGTGTGATATAATTTACTTGTTTAAGAATATGTCCAAACAGAGAAAAATATATTTTGAAGGAGGCATTCGCATGGACGAGAAGAATACCGAGAATTATAACAAGCTGATTGGTACTCGCGTGAAAATGACCCGTATCACCAAGCATATTTCTCAAACCGCTTTAGCTAAGGAAATCGGGGTTACGCAGACGCATTTAAGCAATATCGAAAATGGCCGCGCCGGTCTGACGGTTCCTAATCTGATTAAACTGCACCAGGTGCTGCAGTGCCCGATTAGCGAGTTCTTTAAGGATTTTGAAGAAGAACACAGTGAAACGTCTGCTGCTGGCGATATAACCTTAGAGGATATTGTCGAGCTGGCTAAGATGCTGAAGAAAAATCGCGCATAATGAATCTAACCATAAATGGGTCTTGAGCAGGCCCATTTTTCTTATGTCCTGAATAAGCAGTCTGGCAGTAATTTTATAAATTGCCGGAGTGTTAGCAGGAGTTTTGTGCTTTGCGGCGAAATAACACTATTATATATCTTTTTTAAGGAGCAATTAGATGAGTACATTCACTAGGGTTCTGCTGGCGACGGATTTGTCTGCCCAGGCCGATAAATTGACTGAGTGTCTGTTCTGCCTATGCCCCGATACGGAAACGGAAGTGGTTCTGGCGCACGTTTTTGATGATGACGACGACGCCGACCCTGACGGTAGCCGCTATAAGAAAGCGCTTAGCCGTTTAGCCGGGTATAAAAATGACATAGAGCAGGCAGGCTATGAAGAAATTTCTATAACGACACCTGTAGGTGATACCTGTAATGCGCTCTGCCAGCTGGCGGAGGCGAGCGATATTGATTTGATGCTGGTGGCTTCACATCGCAAGGGCTTTTTGAAGCGTGCGCTGATGGGCAGCACGACCTATGAGCTGGCACGCGCTGCAACGATTCCTCTTTTGATCAATAAGGATGAAGAGGACGAGGTAACAGAAAACCTGCTGGCGACGGTGCTGATTCCTACAGATTTTTCACGTAAGTCGCTGGAGGCACTCAATGTTGTGCGCAGTCTGCGCGAATATGTGGGACGTGTGCTGTTTGTGCATGTGATTGAGCGCAGCCGCAATAAGCATGATTATAAAGAAAAGTTTGCCAGCGCCCGTCTGTTTTTGCAGGAGCTGGTCGATGAGATGAAAATCTTTGGCATTGAAGCAGATTACCGCATTGCGCATGGCGTGGCTTCTAAAAAAATCGGCGCTATCTGCGAGCGCGACGGCGTGAGCCTGATTATGATGGCCAAGACCGGCGCGGACATGACGAACGGCGATGAGCTGGGCAGTACCTCGGAGAACGTGGTGCTGAACTCTGATTGTGCCGTAATGCTGCTGCCGGCTGAGGACGATAATGACGATGACGGTGCTTTCCAATAAGATTTAAAGCGCAATAAACTGCTTTTGGCTGGCTGCGAACGGCTGAAAGCAGTTTTTTTCTAAAAAAATGTAAATCTTTTACAAAAAACGCTTGACTTTTAACGACGATGCTCGTATAATATTACTTGCAGTTACGTGTGACTGTAAGCATATTTATGTGCTGGCAAAATTGAAAATAGTTAAGTTTTCAACCTTGGAGAGATGACCGAGTGGTTGAAGGTGCACGCCTGGAAAGCGTGTGTACGGGAAACCGTACCGAGGGTTCGAATCCCTCTCTCTCCGCCACTTAAAAATCTGCCGCACGAAGCGGCTTTTTTATCAAATGGTTAAAATTATTTCTCTGTAGGATCGTAGAGTTGGGTCCTGCGCAATGGGAGCCTGTGAACCAGGTCAGGTCCGGAAGGAAGCAGCCTTAAGCGGATACTTTCATGTGCCGCGGGGGTGCCCGCCTTTGCGGTCCTACAGGGAAATAACGCAAGGACTGTCGCGATGCGGCAGTCCTTTTTAGTTTGTTTACAACTTGGCGTTTATTGGTTATAATAACTATGTATGCGAAAATACACATGCAGAGAGGAGAGATGGCGATGGCTTATTTAGCTTTGTACCGTCAGTGGCGGCCACAGAATTTTGACGCCCTTGTCGGTCAGCAGGCTGTCAAGACAGCGTTGAAGAATGCTTTGGACAGCGGCAGGATTGCGCATGCCTATTTGTTCAGTGGTCCGCGCGGCACTGGCAAGACAAGTACAGCGCGTATTCTGGCAAAGGCGCTGAACTGTGAGCAGGGGCCGACGGCAGAGCCTTGCGGTCATTGTCATAATTGCGAGCGGATTACCGCCGGAACCTCGATGGATGTTTTGGAGATTGACGCTGCGTCCAACGGCGGCATTGACCAGATTAAGGAGCTGAAGGAGCAGATTGCGTTTACGCCTGTCGAGAGCCGTTACAAGGTGTATATCATCGACGAGGTGCATATGCTGACGACGCCTGCATTCAATGCTCTGCTGAAAACGCTGGAGGAGCCGCCTGCGCACGCTATTTTTATTCTGGCGACGACGGATCCGCAAAAAATCCCGGCAACGATTCATTCGCGCTGCCAGCGCTTTGAGTTCCGCCGCGTGACGGTTGACGAGATTGCCGAGCATTTGGCGATGGTGGCAGAGGGCAGCGGCCTGGAGGCTGATGCGGAGGCGCTGCGCCTGATTGCGATTCAGTCGGAGGGCGGTCTGCGTGATGCGCTGAGCCTTTTGGACCAGTGTGGCGTTATGAGCAAGCAGATTACTACGGCGACGGTGCGCGAGGTTTTGGGCATTGTGGGCCGAGAGGTGCTGCGTGCGCTGGCTGAGGCCATCGGCAGGCAGGATCTGCCTGCGGCGCTGGGCAAGCTGGGCGAGCTTTTGGAGCAGGGCAAGGATGCACGCCAGGTGCTGACAGAGCTGATGGAATATCTGCGCGCGCTGCTTTTGTTCCAGTCTGTCCCTGATTATGAGGAGATTTATCTGACGGATACGCGTGAGGCGCTGACAGCGCTGACGCCGCTCTTTGGGCGCGACAGGCTGATGGCGGCGGAGGAAAGGCTGCACAGCGCTTTGCTGGAGCTGAAGACGACGATGCGTCCGCGCATTACGGCGGAGCTGTGCCTTTTGGATTTGTGCCGCATTGAGGGCAGCACGCTGGCTGCACTGTCGGCAAGAATCGAGCAGCTGGAGCGTCAGCTGGCGTCTGGGGCGCTGGCGGCAAGCTATACTGCTGCGCCGCGTCCTATGGCAACAGCTGCTGCAAGTACGCCGCCCGCGCCTGTGAGCACACCGCGTCCGGCAATCCTCGCCTGCAGCAAA
>OQVN01000703.1_pt1 | contig 12374 bp, 11 predicted proteins | sample 1691621 | NCBI WGS metagenome assembly OQVN01 (sample SAMN03418278, study PRJEB22391) | human gut metagenome | biome: human-gut; feature: organic feature; material: feces | host: Homo sapiens | place: Tanzania | collected 2013-01 | reverse complement strand
CATACCCTCTTTATTCTCGGGTATTTTTCGACTGTACTTTTATAGTATCCGTTCACCTTTAGTCTTTTTTCCAAATCTTTCTACTGCATCTCAAGAAGATTTGACTCATTATGAATTGAGCGGCGGTGGTCTAGGAATTCATTGGGATTCTTTGGATGAAGATTTGTATGTTCCGAATTTATTGCTGGGAATTACTGATATAAACCGAATTGGAAAAAGAGCTTAGTTCTGTAAAAAAAATCCCTCGAGAAAAAACTTTTCTTGGGGGATTCTAGCTAAGCCATAGTATTCTGGGTTTACTATGGAAAACTTCTATTGGTGAAAATTAACATCGCTCTTCTGCGATGTTAATTTATTTTTCTACTATAACAAACTGGACAATTTATATTTTGCTTACTTGTTGTTCGTTTTTTTTGTCGTCCAATTTGTTATCAGTTTTGACTGAATTTTTGCGCATCCCAACAACGTTGCCGATGGCTTATTGTTTCAGCCAAAACCTTACGATTCTGTTTACAGATTTTATTCGCTTTCGCTTAAAAATCTGTAAACTATTTGTTAGCCTTAATAACAGCCTGTGCTCGACGCAACAAGTTGCTAACGCACAGGATTATCTTTGTAAAAGAAAAATTCTTTTACAAAGATAAGTTTTTTCAGTAATTATTTTGAAGCCTTAATAACTGCCTGCGCTCAACGCAAACCTTGCGGTTTACTAACGCACAGGCATTGCATTTGCAAAAGAAAGATTCTTCAACAAATGCAAGTTTTTTCAATAATTATTTAGACGCTTTAATAACAGCCTGTGCTCAATGCAACAAGTTGCTAACGCACAGGATTATCTTTGCAAAAGAAAAATTCTTCTACAAAGATAATTTTCCAGTTGTTATTTTGAGGCTTTAATTACAGCCTGTGCACCAGCAAGTCTAGCTGCTGGTACGCGGAATGGTGAGCAAGAAACGTAGTTCAAGCCAAGCTTGTAGCAAAGTGCGATAGAAGCTGGGTCGCCACCGTGTTCACCACAGATTCCAAGGTGAAGATCTGCTTTTACAGAGCGTCCCTTTTCTTCTGCAAGACCAATCATTACGCCAACGCCATCTTCGTCCAAAGTCTTGAATGGATCCTGAAGAAGAATCTTCTGATCCAAGTAAGAATCAATGAACTTAGAATAGTCGTCACGGCTAAATCCGAATGTTGTCTGTGTAAGGTCGTTTGTACCGAATGAGAAAAAGTCTGCATATTCAGCGATTTTGTCAGCTGTCGCTGCGGCACGTGGGAATTCAATCATAGAACCAATCTGGAACTTCAATGAAGTCTTTTCAGATTCATTTACTTTTGCGATTACAGCTTCTGCCTGAGCGCGAATCTGTTTCAATTCAGCAAATGTAGTTACGTTTGGAATCATGATTCGAACATCGTGCTTAAGACCTTCTTTTTCAGCCTGAGCTGTTGCCAAAGCGATAGCTTCAACCTGCATTTCATAGATTTCTGGATATGTAATTGCAAGACGGCAACCGCGGTGTCCAAGCATTGGGTTGTGTTCATTCAATTCAGAGTATTTCTTTTCGATGAAGTCAACCTTTACACCAAGTTTTTTAGCCAAAGCTTTTGCCAAAGCAGGTGTTTCAGCCTGAACGAATTCGTTCAACGGTGGGTCCAAAAGACGGATTGTTACAGCGCGTCCTTCCATTGTCTTGATGATGTTATAGAAGTCTTTCTTCTGAAGTGGAAGAATTGCAGCAAGGTTAGCTTTTCTTTCTTCTGTTGAATCAGAAATAATCATCTTCTGGAAAGAAGTAAGTTTTGGTTCTTCAAAGAACATGTGTTCTGTGCGGCAAAGACCAATACCAGCTGCGCCAAAGCGGAATGCCTGTGGAGCTTCGTTCTGTTCAGCGTTAGCAAGAACTTCGAATCCCTTTACAGTTTTTCCAGATGGAGTTGTGCGAACTGAAGCAGCGCGAACTTCATCAGCCCAGCCAAGGAATGTTTCAAGATCGCCAGAAACAGCTGCTGGAGTTACAGGAATTACTTCGCCATATACGTTACCTGTTGAACCATCGATAGAAATAAAGTCACCTTTCTTGAATTTCTTTCCACCGATTGTAACAGAATCTTTTCCATTGAATACAACATCAGAACAACCGCAAACACAAGGAGTTCCCATACCACGAGCTACAACGGCAGCGTGAGATGTTCGTCCACCTGTAGAAGTCAAGATACCCTGAGCAACGTACATACCTGCGATGTCATCTGGAGAAGTTTCTTTGCGAACAAGCATAACTTTCTTGCCAGCCTTGTCCCATTCAACAGCTTCTTCTGCTGTGAATACAATCTGACCACAACCAGCTCCAGGAGAAGCGTTAAGCGCAGATGCCAAAGGTTTTGCTGATTTGAGAGCTTTTGAGTCGAACTGTGGGTGGAGCAACTGATCAAGCTGATCTGGCTTTACGCGGAGAAGAGCTTCTTCTTTTGTAATCATTCCTTCGCCAACCATGTCTACAGCCATCTTAACAGCTGCTGGACCAGTTCGTTTACCGTTGCGGCACTGAAGCATGAAGAGTTTTCCTTCCTGAACAGTGAATTCCATGTCCTGCATATCGCGGTAATGAGCTTCAAGTCGGTCGCGGATTGTAGAAATTTCCTTGAAGATTTCTGGCTGCTGTTTTTCAAGGGCAGAAATATCCATTGGAGTGCGGATACCAGCTACAACGTCTTCACCCTGAGCGTTGATAAGGTATTCAGCCATAAAGTGGTTTTCACCAGTAGAAGGGTCGCGAGAGAATGCAACACCAGTTCCAGAAGTTTCGCCCATGTTCCCGAATACCATTGCCATAACAGTTACGGCAGTTCCCTTGATAACATTTTCGTCAATGTTGTTAAGTTTGCGGTAAATGATAGCACGTTCGTTCATCCAAGAACCGAATACAGCGCCGATGGCAGCCCACATCTGATCTTTTGGATTCTGAGGGAAATCTTCTCCCTTTTCTTTTTTGTACATTTCCTTGTACTTAGAAACGATTGTCTGGAGTTCTTCAGTTGTAAGCTCTGTATCCTGTTTGATACCGCGAACAGCTTTTACTTCATCAATGATTGCTTCAAATTTTGCGTGTTCAACGCCCATTGCAACGTCACCGAACATCTGGATAAAGCGACGGTAAGCGTCCCATGCAAAGCGAGGGTTGTTTGTTTTGTTGGCAAGACCAACAACAGATTTATCGTTAAGACCAAGGTTGAGGATTGTGTCCATCATACCAGGCATAGATTCAGCAGCACCAGAACGAACTGATACGAGAAGTGGATCATTTTCATCGCCAAGTTTTTTGCCGAATACAGTTTCGAGTTTGTTAAGATATTCATCAACCTGAGCAGCAAGACCATCAGGATATTTTCTTCCCAACTTGTAGTATTCCTGACAAACGTCGATAGAAATTGTGAATCCCGGTGGAACTGGAAGACTTAAAGGAGCCTTTGCCATCTGAGCAAGGTTAGCACCTTTACCACCTAGGATAGGACGCATTGATTCATCACCTTCAGCGTCGCCGTTACCAAAAAAGTAAACATACTTTGTAGCCATTGATTTTTACTCCAAAAGAGATAGATATTAGTATCTGAAATACTACATTTAATACGATTAACTGTCAATTAAAGGAATTTAAATGGGAAAATAAACAAAGAAAAAAACGGTTTGCAAATGCTGTGGTAAATTTTTTTTATCCGTGTTACATTTGAATATCTTTATTTTTGGTGGATTTTTGATGGATTCTTCTTTTTTTGATTATGAAAAATTCAAAAACGATAACATTCGTGCGATAGATGCAAAATTTGAGGCTCAGAAAATTGCTTTCGCACCTCTTACATATCAGGCAGTAAGAACAATGCTTGAGACAGGAATTCTTTCTGAGATTGAGAATGCCGGCGACGCAGGAATTACACGCAGCGCATTGTCTGAAAAAACAAAAATCAGTGAATATGGAGTCGGCGTTCTTTGTGAAATGGCTCTTGGAATGGATGTCATAAAGTTGAGCAAAGATTCAGTTCCGGGCTCTGATGAAAAAGAAAAATTTGTGCTTGGGAAAATCGGATGGATGCTTCTGGAAGATAATCTTACAAAAGTGAATTTCTGGTTTTCAAATGATATTTGTTATGAAGGCGCATTTAAGCTTAAAGAGTCGATTCTGAACGGAAAACCGGAAGGATTGAAAGTTTTTGGCGACAAATGGACAACTGTTTACGAGGCTCTTTCGTCATTGCCGGAAAAAGCAAAGAAATCCTGGTTTGACTTTGATCATTTTTACAGCGACATTGCGTTCCCGGAGGCGCTTCCGATTGTTTTTGCGGAAAAACCTAAGTCAATTGTTGATATCGGCGGAAACACGGCAAAATGGTCGATTGCCTGCTGTAAATACAACCCGGATGTTAAAATGACGATTGTTGATTTGCCTGGGCAGACTGCGGTTGCGGAAAAAAATGCGGCGGCGGCTGGTTTTTCAGAAAGAATTGGTTTCTGCACGGGAAATGTACTTTCAGAGGGAACAAAACTTCCAGAAGCACCGGATGCTGTTTGGATGAGCCAGTTTTTGGACTGCTTCAGTCTTTCTCAGATTACAAAAATTCTTAAAAAAGTCCACGAGGCGGCAACAGAAGAAACAAATGTCTATGTGCTTGAGCCGCTCTGGGATAAACAGCGTTTTGCGACAGCCTCTTATTCTTTGCAGGCAACTTCACTTTATTTTACTTGCATTGCAAATGGAAACAGTAAAATGTACCGCTATGAAGAGCTTGTTGACGCAATCTGCAAGGCTAGATTTGAACTGGAAACCGCCCACCATAATCTTGGTTCAAATGCTTATTCGCTTTTGGTTTTTAGAAAAAAATAAATGAAAGAGATTTTTGTTTCAAATATCCATAAATGGCAAGCTTCTCCTGAAAATCCAAAAGAAAAGCCGAAACTTGAATTTGTTGATGCGCTTTTTAAACGCAGATTGAGCCAGATTACGCGCATGACGATTCAAGTTTTGCATGATTTGCTTGAAGAATTTCCTGAGGCAAAAGATTTTAAGCAGGTTTTTGTTTCTTTCCGTGGAGAGATTGAACGAGAGTTTACTATTAATAAGGGAATAATTGAGGATTCCGAGATTTTGCCGGCAGGTTTTAGCCTTTCGGTTTTTAATACGCCTATTGCGGCGGCTTCGCTGGCTCTTAAGCTAAAATCCGGTTATTCGGTGATTTATCCTTCTAAAGGTGATTTTTATTCAGCATTTTTAGGCGCAGCTTCTGCGGTTCTTTCTGGAAGTGAGGAAAATGTTGTTTTTGTTTATGCTGATGAATATGTGCCGGAGCAATACGGAAAACTTCAGCCTGAAAATAATTCCGGATTTGCGTTTGCTTGTGTCTTGAGTGCAACTGAATCAAAAGATTCGGTGTCAATAAACTGTGTTGAATCCGGGGAAAAATTGAAGAGTCCTTTGGAATTTTTAGAAAAAATTTGCGGGTAGGAAAATGGCAAAAGAATCAAAAGAAGAAATCGAACAGAAATATAATCATAAAGAACTGCCGAAGGTTAAAAATTTCCTTTGGTACGGATATTCGGCTTTTATGAAGCTGTTTTTTTATTTTTTCTTTGGAACAGGAAGTGTTTTTCTTGCGATTTTTGTTTTTCCGTGGATCCGCGTTTTTGAGCATGACAAGCATAAGTTCCAGATTAAGGCAAGGGCTTTTGTGTCCGCGTCGTTCAGGTTCTTCATAAATTTTATGCGTTTTACAGGCGTTGTCCGCCTGAAAGTTGATGATAAAGAAGCGTTCAGAAATATTCATGGCAAAGTGATTGTTGCAAATCATCCTTCTATGCTGGATTTTGTGTTTATTATGTCGCTTGTGCCGAATGCAAACTGTATTGTGCGCGGCGGACTTGCAAAAACTGTTCTTGCCGGCGTAATAAGACAGTGCTACATTGTGAATACGCTTGATTTTGATGAACTTTGCGCGCTTTGCAAACAGACCTTGGATGAAGGAAATAACGTTATTATTTTTCCTGAGGGAACCCGTTCTCCGCGCCACGGAAAAAATCCATACAAAAAAGGCGCTGCACGCATAGCATATTATTCAAAGGCGGGAATTTTGCCGGTTCTTGTTGGCGGAAATGACAAATATGGGCTTGGAAAACACGATCCGTTCTGGTCGTACAACCACACGGAAACTTATGTGTACGATTTTTCTAGATTGCCGGAAATTAAAATTGATGAATATCTGCCGCTTTCTGAGACAATTGCGGCAAAACGGCTTACTGATAAAATGGAAGAGGTGATTTATTCGGCGGTTGATAAAAATGACACTTTGTATGTTACAAACCGCGACAAGGGGTTTTAGGGGAATGTTCCCCTAGGTGAAAGGGTAGGACGCAACGAAGTGCGGCCGAGGGGAAGGCTTTCCCCTTCAATTTTTTTCTTAGGGTTGCTTTTTTCTTGCTGCTTTTATAAAATGTAAAAATCAAAAAAAAGGTGAGTCGTATTGTGGACAAACTAAAAAACGAAATCAAAGAAGTAATTATTTCTACACTTCAGCTTGAAGATGTGAAGCCAGAAAATATTGTTGATTCAGAACCATTGTTTGGTGATGGGCTTGGGCTTGATTCGATTGATGCGTTGGAACTTGGCGTTGGTTTAAAGAAACATTTTGGCGTAAAATTTTCTACGGAAAGTGCAGATAATAAAAAACATTTTGCATCTGTTGATGCTTTGGCTGAATATATTACTCAGGCAAGAAGGAGTTAAAAATGTCTAAAGACGAAATTTTTGGAAAATTAAAGGGAATCCTTGTATCAGATTTTGAGATTGATGAAGCATCTATTACTCCAGAGGCGACATTGTTTGATGATCTTGAACTTGATTCTATTGATTCAATCGATTTGATCCAGAAAATGAAGGAATTTATGCCGGCTGGCACAAAATTTGACCCTGCAATTTTCAAGACAGTAAAAACTGTTCAGGATGTTGTGGACGTTCTTGTTCCTTACATGGGCTAATGAAAAAGTTCCTGAAGGTTCTTTTTTACGTTGTTGCGGCGGTTTATCCAGTTCTTGTTTTTTCAATGCTTGTTGTATTCAAGATGCCGGTAAGAATCTTGTCGCTTTGTGTGGTTGCACTTGCCTGCGCTTTTTTCTTGAGTACGACTGGCAACCGCAAATCTGACGGTAAATCAGAAAAAAAAGCGCTTGACTGGCGGCCAATGCTAAGTTCGGCGCTTTTTTTATTGGCGGGAATTCTTTGTTTTGTTTTTAACAAGAAGATTTTCTTAAAACTTTATTCGGTTGTAATCAGCGCGACAATGCTTTTTGTGTTTGGCTCCTCTTTGTTTTTTAAGCCGAATATTATTTTTAGGTTTGCGTGTCTTGGCGACAAGTCAATAAAAGGCTCTTCCTTTGAATCGCAAGTAAACGATTACTGCAGGAAAGTGACTGTTGTCTGGTGCGTTTTTTTTATTTTGAACGGAAGCATTTCTGCTTTTACGGCGCTGCATGATTTTGGAAATGATGTTCTGAACGACAAGATTTGGTCTGTCTATAACGGCGGAATTTCTTACATCCTTATGGGGCTGCTTTTTGCGGTGGAATTTATTGTCCGTAAAATGGTGGATAAAAAAATGATAAAAGCTTTTTCTTTTACAAAATTTAAATCTGACTCTAGAAGCGACGAGCATATTCTTTGCTACGAGGATTGCTGGTCAAAAAAAATATATAAAACCTGGAAGGATTTCTTGGTTGATAGTGCTAAGATCCGCGCTTTTATCTCTGGAAAAACTGAAAGTGACTGGATTTTGCATTGTGAGGATTACTGGTATTTTTTGTGTGCGTTTGTGGCATTGCTGCAGTGCAAGAAACGGATTCTTCTTACGCAGAATATTTCTGAAAGTTTTATTGCGGAAATCAAAAAGCCTGATGTTGGATTTTTAACGGATCAGAATGTTTCAGATGCGGTTTTTATTCCTGAACTTGTTGAAAAATCTTCTGAGCCGGATGAAAAATTTGTCCGTGAAGTGCCTGTTTTAAACAGTGAAGAAACTTGCATTATGATGTTCACTTCTGGTTCAACAGGAAAGCCGAAGGCTGTGCCTCAGCGGATGAAGGAATTTGAAGAGGACAATGCGTTTATAATTTCAAGATGGGGTAAGGAATTTACTTCCAGAAAACTTGTTACAACGGTCAGCCAGCATCATATTTACGGTTTTTTGTTTGGAATGAGCTTGCCTTTTACGCTTGGTGTTCCTTTTAGGCGAAAAAGAATTGAGTTTCCGGAAGAATTTGAGACTCTTGCAGATGAAACTTATATGATTATCGCGACTCCGGCGTTTTTAAAGCGCACTGTTGAAATAGAAGAAAAACTTTCTTTGAAGAATCCATGGATTTTTACAAGTGGTGGAGCGTGCTCGCCGGAACTTGCGGAAAAAACTGAGAAAGTCTTTGGTTTTTGTCCGCTGGAAGTTTATGGTTCTACGGAAACTTCTGGAATTGCTTACCGTCAGCAGTCAAAGGATGGCTTGAAATTTACGCCTTTTGCAAATGCTAAGCTCTGGCTTGGTGATGACGGATGTTTGCGTGTTGTTTCACCGTATATAAAAAATCCGGAAGGTTTTGCAACTGCTGATTTGGCAGAATTTTTTGATGATGGGCGTTTTGTTTTAAAAGGGCGTTCAGATTCGATTGTAAAAATAGAAGAAAAGCGTATTTCTTTGACCGAAGTGGAAAACCGCATTCTGCAGACTGGACTTGTAGAGGATGTAAAAGTTATTGCGCTTCAAAATGATGTCCGCCAGTATCTTGCAGCGGCGGTTGTGCTTAACGCGGAAGGAAAAAAGAAATTTGAAAACACAGAAAAATTTTATATAAACCGTTATTTCCATGATTTTCTTATGCAGTATTTTGAAAATGTTGTTTTGCCAAAAAAATGGCGTTTTGTGGAAAAACTTCCTGTTGATGTTCAAGGGAAAAAGCATAAGGATGAGATTGCGGCAATGTTCAATGAATAAATTTTTTACGAATTTCTTCATTGCAAATAATTTGGTATACTAAATTTGAGGAATAAAATGACTAACTTACACAACGTCGAAAACGAAAAAATTCTTGAAAAATCAGAAAATAAAGTCGTTCTGGAATTTGTGATTCCTGCCACAAGCGATTTTTTTGACGGGCATTTCCCGGAATTCAAACTTTTACCTGCGGTTGCGCAATTTGAGATTATCACGCGCTTTTGCAGAAAAATACAATGTTGGTATAATCCATGGTAAATTAAAACAAACAGAAAAAGATAAAATAATGGAAGATTTTGTTAATAATAAAATTCAAATATTAATAAGTACAACAGTAATTGAAGTAGGAGTAAATGTTTTAAATACTACAATGATGGTTATATTTGATGCTAATAGATTTGGACTTTCAACACTTCATCAATTAAGAGGAAGAGTAGGAAGAAGTGCTTTAGAATCAAGTTGTATTTTAATAAGTGATTATGATAGTGAAAGATTAAATGTTATGACAACAACTAATGATGGATTTGAAATAAGTGAAGAAGACTTTAAAATAAGAGGACATGGTGACCTTTTTGGAACTAAACAAAGTGGAGATATGACATTTAAAATAGCAGATATAAAAGAAGATTATAAAATATTATTACAAGCTAAGAAAGATTCAATGGAGTTTTTATTAAATAATAAAGAAGAAGAATTAAAAGAAAAAATAATAAATGATATTAAATTCGTTTAAAATGATAGTGATATTCTTTATATTTGGTTATTTTCACCATATACAATACTTCTAATTTGACATAACGGCAGTCCTAAAATTAGCTATAAATCTAATATTGAAAATTTCTATATTTATGATATAATAATTTTATCTATTATTTAAGAAAAATTTTTAAGCGAGGAACACTATGGCTGAGGAACTAAAGAACAATAATAATGAAGAAGTAATGTCAAGTAACTTCATCCATACTTTTATTGATGAAGATATTGCCGAAGGTGGTCAGTATGAAGGTAAAACAGTACACACTCGTTTTCCTCCTGAACCAAACGGCTACCTACACATTGGTCATGCAAAGGCTATTTGCATTGACTTTGGCACAGCAGAAAAGTACAACGGACTTTGTAACCTTAGAATGGACGACACAAACCCTACTAAAGAAGATGTAGAATATGTTGATGCTATTAAGGAAGATATTAAGTGGCTTGGTTTTGATTGGGGTGACAGATTCTACTTTGCATCTGAATACTTCCCACAAATGTATAACTATGCAGTTGAACTTATCAAGAAAGGTTTAGCTTATGTTTGCGAACTAAATGCAGAACAGATGAAGGAGTACAGAGGCGACCTAAAAACTCCTGCAAAAAGCCCTTATAGAGACAGACCTATTGAAGAAAGCCTTGATTTATTTGAAAGAATGAAGAATGGCGAATTTGAAGACGGTAAAATGACTCTTAGAGCAAAGATTGACCTTGCTTCAGGTAACTTTAGTATGCGTGACCCTGTAATCTACCGTATCAACCATATGGCACATCATAAGACAGGTACTGATTGGTGCATTTATCCTATGTATGACTTTGCTCATCCTATTGAAGATGCTATTGAAGGCATTACACATTCACTATGCACACTTGAATTTGAAAGTCACCGTCCACTATATGATTGGGTTATTGCTAATATTTCAGCACCTGCTAAGCCTAGACAGATTGAATTTGCTCGTCTTGGCATTAACAACACAGTAATGAGCAAGAGAAAGCTTCGTCAGTTGGTAGAAGAAGGCTATGTTAATGGTTGGGATGACCCAAGAATGCCTACTCTATGTGGTTTAAGAAGAAGAGGTTACACACCTGAATCTATCCGTTCATTCTGTGAACAGATTGGTGTATCTAAGGTTAATTCAACAGTTGAATACGGTTTCCTAGAACATTGTCTAAGAAATGACCTTAACGATAGAGCAAACAGAATTATGGCTGTTATCCACCCTATTAAGCTGGTTATCACTAACTATCCTGAGGGCAAAACAGAAGAATTCACAGTAGAGAACAACCCTAATCACCCTGAGGACGGTGAAAGAACAATTACATTCTCAAGAGAATGTTACATTGAAAGCGAAGACTTTATGGAAGAACCTTTCAGAAAGTATCAGCGTCTATATCCGGGTAATGAAGTAAGACTAAAGTCAGCTTACTATGTTACTTGTACAGGTTGCGACAAAGATGAAAACGGCAATGTTACTACTGTATATGCTGAATATGACCCTGAATCTCGTGGTGGAGATACTCCTGACGGTAGAAAGGTTAGAGGTACTATCCATTGGGTAGATGCTAATAACTATGTACCTGCTGAAGTTAGACTATATGACAATCTATTTACTGATCCTGAGCCTGACACAGGTGACAAGAACTTCCTAGACTATATTAATCCTGAAAGTCTTGTTGTACTAAATGATTGTAAGGTTGAGGCATCTGTTAAGGATAACCCACATACTCATTATCAGTTTATGAGACTAGGTTACTTCTGTACTGACAACAAAGACAGTAGCAAAGACCACTTTGTATTTAACAGAAGTGTTAGCCTAAAAGATGGCTTTAAGAAGAAAAAATAATTTTCTTTAATATAACAACAAAAGGCATTGGTTATCCAATGCCTTTATTTTTAGATACGAGGTAAAATTTATGAATACTGTTCTTGTAACCGGTGGTTCAAAGGGTATCGGCAGTGCTATTGCTGAAGAATTTGCTTCCCTTGGTTATGCCGTTGCAATTAACTACAACAAAAGTGAAGAAAAGGCAAAAGCACTTTCCTTAGAATTAATGAAAAAATATAAAGTACCTGTGGGTGCTTACAAGGCTGATGTTAAAGACAGAAATGAAGTTGCCCATATGGTAGCTAAAATTAAGGATGAACTTGGAACAATAGTTATCCTTGTAAACAATGCCGGTATCAGCACACAAAAGGAATTTTCACAAATCACAAATGATGAATGGAAAGTAATGTTAAGCACTCACCTTGACGGTGCATTTAACTGCACACAAGAAGTAATGCATGATATGATTTATCGTCAATACGGCAAGATAATCAACATCAGCCCTATGTGGGTGTCACCGGGGGTGGATATTGCCGGTTAAGTAATCGGAGTCTTTGCTACCGAAGAAGGCTACTGCTTTTGCAATATCTTTAGGAGTACCAAGTCTTTTTAGTGGAGTGTTATTTTTTAGGTCTTCCAAGGTTTCCTCACTAAAAATATTCAGCATATCGGTTATGATAACACCGGGACAAACACAATTTACATTAATGTTGCTAGGTGCAAGTTCCTTTGCCAAAGCTTTTGTAAATCCGATAATACCTGCCTTTGCAGTGCTATAAT
>OQVN01000702.1_pt1 | contig 12377 bp, 14 predicted proteins | sample 1691621 | NCBI WGS metagenome assembly OQVN01 (sample SAMN03418278, study PRJEB22391) | human gut metagenome | biome: human-gut; feature: organic feature; material: feces | host: Homo sapiens | place: Tanzania | collected 2013-01 | reverse complement strand
AGAAAATTGATGCTGTCAGCAACTGTTCGGAAATTCCGAACAGTTAGTAAAGAAGACAATCGTATGATTACACGTAATATGGATAACTCCATAACCCTAATGGGCACCTCTCCCAGAGGTAATCCTCTCAAAAGTAGAATAAAAATAATATTCCTCATTCGAGTGACGACAAGTGCAGAGCGATACTGCAATGGGGAACAATACTTTGGCGGGTTACCCCGCCCATCATAAGCAAAAGAAAATAAGCGTTTTACGATTGTCGCTTAACAATCCAAACAATCGTACTGCTTCTAAATTTAATAATACTCAATCAAATTATGATTAATTTAAGAATCACTGGTCTTTACAACAGAGGCCAACAGAATGAGTACGTCGAATTGGAAGCAGCGGCACGTTGCGACCTCGAAGGACTCATGCTCGTACGTTATCTCTACAATGCGGAAGGCTTTCCTATTTATAGTCAAGCCCGCCTCTATGAGTTTCCCGATACGAATCTTCGCAAGGGAAACCGAGTTCGTCTCTATTCAGGTTTCACCAAAGAGAAGAAAGTTCGTACTCCAGAAGGAGTAACCTACAACTTCTCTTGGAACCTCGATACCCCAATATGGGACGGCAACCATGTAGAGTGTTACATCATGAGTCCAGACGAGCGAATCGGTTTTGCTCCATGCGATCCTATCGAAGACCATGAGTCACCTGCGGAGCGAGGCACTTTCCTACCATTAGGAGAGGAGCTGGGTATGTCATTAGCCAAAGCCATTGTCGAAGGCAATGTGCAGGTGCATGATGAAACCCTAGGTTTTGTACCTCTGAAGGTAACCGGTGTTCCCGAAGACGAGCAAGTCTTTTTCGAGAATGGCGACTTCGAAGGTCTCCTCAAGCACATGCAGGAAAAGGGCGAGATAGGAACCGCCAAGCCTTCAAAGAAGGCAAAGAAAAGCAAGAAGAGTAAGTAACGTACCGCTCACCTCCCTGCGCCAAAGGCGTGGGGAGGTACTTATAGAAAACATTCATTAATCTCAGAAATTTTAAAATATGCGATACAGTGAATTGTTTAACATAAATCCATCTCAGTTAGATCGTTTGGGAGTATTTAATGCAAACGTGAATGAAGATTCTAATTTGCATATTGATCCTTCTTTGTTAAAAGATTGCACAATACCAGAATTTAAAGATTCATATCAGAAATTTTTAAATTATTTTTCTGCTTTTTTTTAATTGGCGGGAAGTGCTGGTACTAATATTCGGTGTTTTAAAGAGCTGGTATTTAGACTTAAGTTTAAGGAAATTGCTAATACAGGCTTAGGTTATTCCAAAAATAATAAAAGTGGGAATGCTATTGGTGGAAAATTGGCCGAGCAAATAGCAAAATCAGTCATCGAACTTTATGAAATGGGTATTGATGATCCTGTTATTTTTGAATTGCTCCCTTTTTTCGAAGATGGTATTGGGGCAGATAGAATAAGTGATATGACTACCTATATTCTGGTAGAGAATTTTTTGTTATATACTCAACGTGTATGCAAAGAATTGAATATTCCGACATTTCCTTGCATTACTTACAGATCCCGTAAATACAATTTACCTCAGTATAATGGGAAAGGTTTGATATTTGTTCCTTGTGCGATTCTTTGTGATTTGCCGACAGCAAAAGATTGGGATGATATAGATGATGTATGCTCTTATAATTCTGCATTACGAAGAAGAATATGCCAAGAAATTGGAATAACCTTGTCTGATGCATATAAATTGCCGAAATTCAAAATAAAGGAATTCTTGCTGAATCATACGGATGATTTTAAGGAATTTATCCATGACTGGAAGAGTAAGACACATGTTTCTATTAATCAAAAAAGTAATTTAAGAATGCAGTGTACAAGAAAAGATAATATGCCTTTGGTTTTTATCTCATATTCTTGGGATGATAATCAACACAGAAAATGGGTTAAATCACTGGCGGATTCTTTGCGTAAATATGATATTGTTGTTCGTCTCGATCAATATTTGCCTAAGGGTACTCCACTAACAAGATTTATGATGGATGGAATAAAAAATGCCGATAAGGTGTTGATTATAGGAACTCCATTATATAAGGAAAAGGCTGAAGCTTGTGTTGGTGGAACAAACGTAGAGCATCAAATCATTAATATTAATATAGGTAAGAATTTTGAAGATCCGAAATTTATACCAATTTTGCGACGTGGTACATTTGAAACTTCTTTTACTGATTTGATTGGTGATAGAACTGGTTATGATTTTAGAGATGATAGCCAATTTTCAGAGTTGGTTGATGACTTAGCTTCTGAAATCTTACAAGCTTTTCAAAGTGAAAAAATACAATGAGGTTTTAGAGATATATACCGCTCAAATATGTATAATCTTTTAGGTTTGAAAAATTATAACAGCTAAGATTACCCCCAGGCGGTCCCATCCCGCAAAACCTGGCGTAGACCTTTGATGGTCCGCCAACCTTAGAGCGTAGCGGTTCCGAGCACCGGAGGGCGGTTACATCCCCGCTTCCTGAGGAAGAGGGGCTTGGGGAGAAAGTGGAGCCCTCTTTGGCTAAAGAGGGACGGGGTGATTCGAAAAATCTTATTAAAGAACAAAAATTAAAACAAAAACAATGAATGTAATCAAAACCGATATAGAAGGCGTTCTCATTATAGAGCCACGCCTCTTCCGCGACTCTCGCGGTTACTTCTTTGAGAGTTTCAGCGAGCGAGAGTTTGATGAAAAGGTTGCTCCTATTCTTGGTCACAGTGTACACTTCTGCCAAGACAACGAGTCTATGAGCAGCTATGGTGTCATGCGAGGCCTACACTTCCAACGCCCTCCTTATACCCAGAGCAAGCTGGTACGCTGCGTAAAAGGCAGAGTGCTTGATGTTGCAGTGGACATTCGCAAAGGCTCCCCTACTTACGGCAAGCATGTGGCAGTAGAACTGACAGAAGACAACCATCGCCAGTTCTTCATCCCTAAGGGCTTTGCCCATGGTTTCGCCGTTCTCTCAGAAACAGCCGTCTTCCAATACAAGTGTGATAACTTCTATCATCCAGAGGCAGATGCTGGCATTAGCATACTTGATGATACCCTCGGCATCGATTGGAAAATCCCGACAGAACATGCCAATCTCTCAGAAAAAGATACGAAGCATGCGATGTTGAAGGACTTTGATTCGCCTTTCGACATCAAGGTAGATTTGTATAGACATGAATAACAGATAACACATGATAGTTTTACCAGATACAAAAACTTTTGATTCCAGCATACGCTTGGTTCAACTCGTAGGAGGTGTCACCAAAGTAAATATGCTAAAGGTGTGTGACAAACTCGACCTGTATGTTAGTCCGAACTTGAAGAAGGACGAGACGGCACGCCGAGTAGCGCAGGAACTGCTCAATAGTCCTATTGAGATATTGAGCAACCTCAACAAGCAAGAGTTACAAATTATCGATGAGTTTGTCAAGGGCGGTGCCAACACCTATGTCGTTCGCAAGATGCGCAAGACCCAGTACAAGCTTCAGAAACTATATTTGGTTGCCACCTATTGTGATGAGGCAAACCAGGAATGGCACATGCTCATGCCTGATGAACTGCGTGAGGCTTTGTCAAGCAACTACAAGTTCTATCTTGACTTGGCGGAGAAAGGTCAGAAAGGATCGACTGCCAAACAACTCCGCATGATGGCAGCGATGAAACTGATTATGGGAGAATAAAGGTGATTTTGGAAGCCGCGTTGAGAACAACCTTGAAACATTCAAGGCACAGAGCCATGCGATTTAGCCAACCGCTATGACGCTTGCCTTGACGATGTAAAGGAAAAGGTTTATACACGAGACATCTTCCGTAGGGACTAAAGGTTCTCTATCCACCCGAATACGGCATGGGTATCCAGACAAGGACAAGCCTTGGGAGTAGTCCTAGGCAAGTCGTGATGTCCCACAATCTTCGCTTTCGGAAACAACTTATGCAGCTTATACAGCAATTCGATAATACGTTCAGTCTGTGCCTCGGTGCGAGTATCGCATGGCTTGCCATACTCATCCAGACCACCCTCGTAGCAGATGCCTATCGAACAGCGGTTGTAAGGGCGACAATGCGCCCCCACTTCCAACAGCTTGCGATGCTGCGTAATGGTTCCATCCTTACGAATATAAAAATGGTAGCCGATGGTACGAAAGCCACGCTTCTTATGATCACGCATCAGTTGTTCAACACTATAATTCTGATTGCGTCGGGTAGCCGAACAATGCAGAATCAAAAATCTAACACTCTCGGACGACTGCATCAGCTCGCCGTCCTCCACCTTGGCAAGGAGGGTGCGCTCGTTGCGCACAACCTCCCCACCAATGTTCATGGGATAAGTTTCCAACATCATAGCTGTAGCTATTGGAATTAATACATTCATACTCTGTGATTACGAATTACGGATTACTCAAAGTTAACGTTGCCATCGCCTCCTGTACCGCTGCCGGAATCACCAGTATCTGTGTTTCCGCTGTCGGAACCGCTACCAGTGATGTCACCCTTGTCAGAAGGATTTGGTGTTGGTGAAGGGTTGTTACCCTCGTCTCCATCATCGCCTGTTCCGTCAGTAGTGCTGTCCTCACCATACTTCACAAGGCTGATACGGTTAGGAATCAAGTCATAGGTGCGCTTACCGTTGCGGTCAACAGTGAACGAAGGACGGAAGGCAGGAACAATGCTCTTCACCAGATTACTCTTCGCCTTCTTCGGATCTGTCACCGACTTGTTGGTAATGAAGCGAAGGTAGAGCGTTCCGAAGCCAAGCAACTCGATGTTGTAACCCTTGGCAAGGTTGTCCATCACATAGTAGGCATAGCGGTCGAGTACCGCCTTCACGTCAGCCGTGGTAGCTGTAGATTCCGTAGAAATCTGCTTCGCTACCTGCTCAGTAGTCAATGTTCCGTTACTAACAGGACGAACACTGTAAACAGTCTCACCCTCACGCTTACCCATGGTGAGGGTACGAGAAAACACTTTGTAATACTTGCTCATAATTTGAAATGTATTATAATTAATAATGTGTGTCAGTTCTCAGACTCTCTATGTCTTCGATTTCTGAATCACGTTGCAAATACAGTGCAAACGAGAGCAGAGTCAAGCTTGCTTGGGCTATGCCGAGTGCAGCCTGTATTCGCTGGTGCAAAGATACAACAACAGCTCAGGGGCATCCGTCGAAGTGCGTCGATGAACGTCGAAGTTTCATGCAACCTAAAGATGCGCTTCCTTATACCCTGAAGATGCGCTTCGTTAGCAGTCAAAGAAGCGCATCATTGGCACCTAACGATGCGCTTCATGAGAGTTCATACAAGCACTTCCTCGATGGAGTACACAGGTTCGCCCAAATACTCCTCGATAAGTTTCACCTCACGGATGGTGAGAATCTGCTTGTTATCAAACCTCTTGCCCTTGGCGGTTAAGAGTTCATATAGTTCCGTACAGCGTTTGATTTCGCTGGTCAGACGGCGCACGGCATTCTGCGGTTCGCAGTCCGGGAAATACATCATCGCCAAGATACGGCGAGTATAAGTTGCTTTTAGTTTCATACACCTTATTATATTATAGGGTTCAACATTTTGTTACTGCCTTTCGAAAGACACTGCAAAGGTAAGGGGATAATGATAAAGAATGTGGTGGATTATCTGATATGCCATATTGCTGTTGGAAATCTACGAAAGAACTACGGATAATGTACGAAACGTTAAAATAATTAGTAAAACAATGGAAAATACTATAAGAATAACAGACTTGACATTCGATGAAATTGGGTTGATACACTATGTACCAAATACGACTAGATTGAGAGTCTATATTGGTTGGATGAAACAATGCCGTACCATCAAGCAACTCATGGATCGTGTAATTTACATTATGCTATTAAGAGAGAAATATGTCACAAAAGATACCGCAGACAAGAAAGATTTCTATGAAAGTTGTCTTCCTTTCATCACACATATCTGCACATCCATACCTATTACGACTTGGAGGGATAATGTCTATAGAGTATGGGCGTGGATAATCCAAAATGAGGAATGCAAAGCTATCATTGCTCATAAGAATGACAGAATCTCTACACTTAATATACCTGATATACCTGCAGGGCCAGATGGTACTGCCAATATTCTTTTCAAGGCAAGTTCTTTGGCTATGTGTGACTTCATTAAGTGTAATGCGGAGTTGGAAAATTTAAGACATACAGTTATTGTCCCAAAAACTCTTGCAGAATTAAGAAATAGAAGACATAGGGTACGGACTGTTCTTGTAACTGGACGTGTGGATCAAGTTACACAATTCGTAGCTCCTATGGTTAAACTTGTAGAAGAACGAAAAGTATCTGTTTGGTCACGAGCTTCTGAGGTAAAATTTGGAAGGCATCTTGTTAAATCACCACATTTTTATAACTTAACGGAAAAAACAAAAAGTATTAAAGCAAATAGCAGTGACCGAGTTACGATATCCGTAGAACATAGAGGACTCAAAGGATAGAGCAAACTATACAATAAGAAAGCCATTTGAGCGTTCTTATATTCAGAGACAAAAGAATTTAGCTGTTGCCATTTGTCATGAATGGCAAGCGCAAAACAGTGAGGTACAATTTTAATAATGATTTGAAGGAATGTTGAATTGCGCAATCAATATTAATCAAATACTCATAAAGAAATGGATTCAAAACTCTTTACGATAGAAGACTTTCTTAGTTATCAAGAAAAGTTGCAGAATAGTATCAACACTAATAATGGTGAGTTCTTCTTTAATGAGACTATGGTGCATACTGATATGGTGCTAAACGGCATCCTTCAAGTTGCGATGTTACGTAATGAAGAAGTCAAGATGTTCTGCGGTGAGTTTACAGGCTTTAGAAACGAGGCTAAGAATATAATAGAAGACTTTAAAAGGAAGGCCAAACCAGATGAGACAGATGTAGAAAAAATCGATAAATGGAATGGCTTTTTGCCTTATGAAACATTATTAGAAACGACAAAGTCATTCTTTGACAAAGGTGGCAAGTTGACAGTCATCTTAGAAAAAGATTTGTCGGAGTTATCAAAGGACACCCCAATATGGAATATAATAAAAGAACCACTTTATAGTGGACAATTATCCTTCTACAAACTTACAGTTCCAGTTAGTTTAAACCATTTTACTATTGCTGGCACAGCTTTTAGAAGAGAGAATTCTGCTGATGCCAGAACAGCAATTTGCAGTTTCAACAGTAAGGAAACTACAGATATATTGGATGACTCGTTCCACTATCTGCAAAAGTTATCTGTGCCAGTTAATGTTGCATAAAGTATGGAAGGTGAATTATTTTCGCATTCACAAACATTCTTAGGGGTTCTTCTGACATTAGTTGTATTGTGTCTATTCAATAATGAGAGTAATTTCTTGCTGGAGTTATTGACTACCTTTAATAACGACATGGAGAATTACCTAAAGAATTGTTTGGATAGTTTAAAAAAAGACATTTCTGAGAAATTCAATTTTCTCAATAATGGAGCTTATGACAAGGGATATTGGGAAACAAAACTTGATGATGCTAAGCGGTCGAAATTACTAAAGATAGCAAGCAAGGCCGAAAACACCTCTTATAATTTTTTCAACAAAGGAAACGAACTGATAGATCAATACACAGACAAAAAGAAAAAGCGAGTGGAGAAAAAGGAAATTCTATTTATAGAGTTACATTTCTTTTTTGTAGGTTTACTGCTGATGACTATAGATGCATGTTGTAAGGTAGGTATAGGATGGGCATTCTTCGTTTTACTCTTGGTTTTACAGTCTATGACGTTTACTACTCTACTTTGGGTATATTACTTTAAAAACATCCCATTTGTAGAAGAATATCCTTCACAATTGATAAGTTCTAACAGTTGTTTGATTTTTGGATTATTAAAAAATATAGGATTGCCTATAGTGGGGATAATTCTACTGTTATTTCCCTTTTGCTTTTTCAATTCTGTACTATTAGAATGCCTGATAGTAGTAATTTTCTTGATTTTTGCGTTCTTTCATAGTAAAAGAGCTTTAAAAGATATCAACCATTATAAGTACAATAGTCGCTTTGTCCTTAAACATACTATTTATATGCTATTCATAGCTTTTGTAGTAGCTATTTTAGTAAAAATAGTACTATCCGTTAAAGTTTCAAGTTACTTGCCTAATAGTAATTGGGACGATATAGCAACGATTGTAGGTTATTGGAAAATTAATATCAAAGATTTATCATCTCTTAATATGCTAGGCGATTTCTTCGTTGTATATTTTGTATTGGTATGTTTTATCGCGCCATTACTTATAGGATATTGGCAAGATCGAAAGACTGCAAGAGATGTACTGGCACAATTACAAATGGAAAACGAAAAGTGTAAAAAAGAGGCAGAAAAGATGGCATCTGACTATAAAGACTTGATAGATAATTTCGTGCAGACTCACAAGTAATCGAGAAGATGAAAGCACCAGCTACAAAAGAAGAATTCATATCCAGGCATTCAGCTTATTTTCAAAGTTTAGGCTTTGATAAACAATTCGCAGCGTTTATCTACTATATGAGCAATTCTTGTTTAAATATCAGCGGGCACCTCTAGCAGACCAAATTCTGAAAGGAATAGTATTAGCACGTGGTAGCGGTACACACTTGATGTAAAAATAAATACTAAATCAAATCATTTTTATGTTTAACATCTCTTGATTAGCCTTTAAATAAAGACAGACCAGAGGGTGTTTGAAAATATTAATGGTTACATAAAATTCGAATATGGCATTATATTTATCGGCAGAACAAAAGAATCTAAAATCATTATTCTCAAATGATGATAGATATATAATACCATCATACCAGCGTCATTATTCTTGGACCATGGAGGAATGTAAACAGTTGTATGATGATGTATTGGAAGCGTTTGAAAGTAATACGGACTCATATTTCTTGGGTAATATTGTTTTGGCAGAGGGCGAAAAAGATGATAGACCAGAAGTCGTAGATGGGCAGCAGAGATTAATAACCTTATGGCTTTATCTGAAGTCTTTATGCATCCTTCAACCAAATAATAACAGACTAAAGAGAATGATTCAGGTTGAATCATACGAAGAAGAAAGTACATCTGATTACCTTAGTAAAATTTCTTCTGACGTATTTGAGGTAAAAGATCAAATGCAGATTGATGAAGTTTTAAGAAAAAGCATGAATGATTATGAGGCTGTATATGATCAATATTCTGATAAAAATGAAAATTTAAATTATAAGAGTTGTACAAAACAGGTAGTCTGCAATGGATATGCTATTTATGCGCTCTTAAAAGACTATTTGATGAAAATTTCGATTGATAAGCAGAAGTCATTTGTTGACTATTTTATCAGTAAAGTATATGTCTTGCCAATTGTGTTAAAGGATGACGATTTGGATGTGGCTCGTTCAAATGCCTTGATGGTTTTTGAAACTATTAACGATCGAGGTATGGACTTACAAGATGCTGACATCTTTAAAGCTAAGCTTTACCAAATGTCTTTAACTATTGGCAAGGGAGATGAGTTTATAAGAAAGTGGAAAGAAATCAATTCACGGTGTGAAGATCTAAATATAAAGATTGATGATTTGTTTCGCTACTATTATCATATTATAAGAGGACGGGAAGGCATAATAGTTGCAGAAAAACGTTTAAGAGAATTTTTTCAAAAAGACAATAAATCACCATTTAAAAAAGGTGATTATGGTTATGTCTTAAGTTCCTTGCTAGATACATTAGATGCGATAGAATATTATAGAAATAAACTCAATGAGCCATCACGTTTAGCGGCGTGGATTCAAATTTTGGATGCATATACAAACCAAAATCCCGTTTACGCTTTTGTTGTTTATATTTATTATCACAAGACTGCGTCAGATGAAGAACTGATATCTTTCCTTAAGAAGATTCTCCGATATTGTTATTATCGAGGATCAACAATGTCAGTTAAATTTGAAATATACAATATTATCTATAAAGTTGCTTCTGGGCAGGATATAGATAATTATCTAGTAAAAAATGTAGATGAGTGGATGTGGAATAATCCGGGGAGATTAAGGAAAGGCCTCACTCTATTAGCCTTTTATCTTAGCTCTCCTAAGCAGACTGCTATTGATAATTATAGAGTCGATAAAATTATCAAAACAGTTGATCTTAAAAGTCTCTCCAATGATTGGAATCATCAAGATTTAGAGGATGAAGTTAATAGTTTGGGTAACAGTATAGTATTGGACATGCCCCAACGTAGTACGCCAATTCTTCAACGTTATAAGTCGTATTCCAATTCTAAGATAGAAGAGGTTAGAAATTTAACAAGTGATAATTCCGGTTTTACTCATAAAAAATTTCTAGATAGGATAACTCATATCTCCTCTGTATTGGAGGATTTTTTTGTAAATGGCAAAGGATAATGAGAAAGTTGACAATTTCAAATTTTAAAGCTTTTGGGGAAAATCCTGTTGTTTTTGGAGGCGAAACAGCTGAAGGGAAGCCTATGAACATTTTGTGTTTTGGAGAAAATGGATCAGGCAAAACTTCAGTTTATGAAGCTATAAAGTTAGCATTTCATAAAGAACGCATAGAACAAGAACGTATTCCTGCTCGTTATCAAGGATTGGAACGAATAAACGCTAGTCGTCAAATATTGATTGAATATAAGAATAAGAAATCTGTAGCAGAGCCTCTTATAGAAATCAATGGGGTTTCGTTTGAAACGTTTAATAAAGATTATTATAACGTTTATATGCTTAATGGTAACGATATTAAAGTCAATGGCTTTTTAGATTTGGATGTTTTGTTAAAATCTCTCTACTTGGCAAGGCATAATATCGATACTGAGCTTACAGATGAATCTTATTTATGTATTTTATCAGAAGTCAATATCTCATTACAGAAATTCTTCTATGAGGATATTTCGCTTACCAGTTCCCAAAATGCTGCATACCGTATAGTGATACAGGATGTTAATCAAGAACTTGTCAGTGATGATAATTTGAATCTTTTATTTAATGAGGCAAAACTAAATTTGGTAGCTCTGTTATTGACTTTAGAGTCTATTCAATTATTTGCACCCCCTGAAAAAAGAAGTAAGAAAATTCTCGTTCTTGATGATATTTTCACCAGTCTTGATACGGCCAATCGAATGTTCTTATACGAATATTTGGTGACAAAATTTGGTGAGTTTCAAGTCATTTTACTTACGCACAATACGAGTTTTTATAATTTGTGTGATTTCTTTTTAAAAGAAGATGATAAAAGAAATAGACTATGGTTAAGACAAGGAATTTATGAATATAATAATAGCCACAAAGTTTATGCTATTTCTGCAGAAAATATAATTACACGCATAGAAACAGAATTGAATAATCATCCTGAACATATACACAGCATAGGTAATGATGTACGACAATATTTTGAAGTTCTGCTTCATCGTTATACATTATTATTAATGGCAGGAGCTAAGGAAGAACTTTCAAATTTGCTTGTTGATATTCAGAAGAAATGCTCAAATAGAAGTTTTCATGTCGCAGGAAACAGGATTGAGACATATAATGATTTGATTAAATCTATTGTTTCGATTTTGAAAGATGTTCCTCTTGATAATCAACTTAATAAAATTAATAATGTTATTGCTAGATTCAATGATTCTAATGATGGCGTGGATAAATTAGCAGAACAATTGCAGGCAATGACTATCTATCAAAAGGTTGCTCTACACCAATCATCTCATGGACATCAAGGATTGCCTGATTTATCAGCGAAAGAGATTAAAGCATCCCTAGAAGTATTAAGAAAGATGGAGGATACAATAAAAAAAATGAAAGTAGAGCGCATATAAAATGGATTTTATTAATGGAAAAGAATGGCTCAAATTTATGGAATAGCATGCTATTATGACTTACAATATAAACATTAACGAATCAGCTCAAAAGAAGATTATTGTCGAGGCTTTGAAAACAATAATTCGAAATAACAATCCTGAGCCTCAAGCAACATATCTATGTGATCAGTTGGATGATGCGAGTTGCATGGCTGATTGTTTGGAGGAAATCTTTAAGCAGTTGAGGTCGTATCATGATAATGGACTATAATCAGGCGTTTACATCCCCTTATTCTGAAGAGGAGGAACTTGGTGAGAAAGGTGGAGCATTCTTTAATGGTAAAGAAGAACGGGATGATTTTTGAAAAAACATCTCCTTAAGGAGACTCAGAGGAACAATAACAATATGATGCATAATTACGACGATATACAAATCATAATTATGGCCGGCGGCGTAGGTAGCCGCTTTTGGCCTATGTCAACCCCCGATTACCCAAAGCAGTTCATTGATGTGATGGGTGTCGGCCGTT
>OQVN01000701.1_pt1 | contig 12387 bp, 8 predicted proteins | sample 1691621 | NCBI WGS metagenome assembly OQVN01 (sample SAMN03418278, study PRJEB22391) | human gut metagenome | biome: human-gut; feature: organic feature; material: feces | host: Homo sapiens | place: Tanzania | collected 2013-01 | reverse complement strand
ATGTGCCTTCTGCAATTATTTCATCCGCTGTATCGCCAGCCCAAGTAATTGCAGATGGAAGATTTTCACTGTCATTGCTAGAGAAAGTTTTTACAACAGAATTAGCTGAATCAACAATGTCGAATTTCCATGAAGAAATTCCTTCAGCAAGAGAAACTTTTATATCGAATTTCTGAGCATCAAGAATTCCGTCAACATTAGGAGAAATGCCTTTGTATTCAGCCGTAACAAATCCAGTTACAGGGCGAGCATCCAAAGAGATTCCTGCAATCGTTGTGCTTCCAGAATTTCCTGCCGCATCCTTTGAAGAAACTGCAAGTGAATACATTCCATTTGCCGCTTTGTTTCCGCTGTCGTCCGTTCCGTCCCATGCAAAATCCAAGGCCTTTGAATTATTCCAGGAAAAAGTTTTTACAACCTGATTTTTCGCATTACGAATTTCAGCGTTCCATTTTGTTTCAACAGAGCAGTCCTCAACTTTTACAGGAATAGTCTGACGACTTGAAATTCCATCCGGAGAAAAAACTGTATAAGGCGCAGAAATTTTTATTGATGGCGCAACTGTGTCAAGGACAAATTCCTGACTTGCAGCTTCCGCTTCTGTTCCGCTGTTTGCAACTGTTTTTATAACAGCAGAATAAGTTCCATCTGTGCACCTTGTTCCATCATCAGCAAGTCCGTCCCAAATAAATGAAGAAGGAATTTTTCCAGAGCCTTTAAAAGTCTTTACAGCTGTTCCATTGGAAATCCTAAGCTCATAAGAATCGATTCCGCTGGAAGCTTTTGCAACTGGAGTTAAAACAACCTTGTCCTGAATTCCGTCTCCGTTTGGTGAAAAAGCAGCCGGACTTACAGAAAGCGCAAGTTCAGTTTTGCTTGTATCAAGCACAAATTCTTTTGATTCCATCAAATTGCTGTTTCCAGCAAGCTCTGAAACTTCAAGAACATATTTATATTTTCCGTCTTTTACAAACTGACCTTTGTCATCAAGTCCGTCCCATTCAACAGAAGCAGGAAGAACTGTGTCAAAGTCAAACTTCTTTACAGCAACATTATTTTCATCAATAATTTTTCCTGTCCATGTTTTTTCTCCAGTATAGGCCGGCTCCGCAACTTGCTGCTGCGAAATCTGGTATTTATTTTTTCCATTAAATACTGTATTCGCAGGAAGAGAAACAGCTGCCTTAGGAGCTTCATTGTCAAGAACAAAAACAGGAGAATAAACAGCCGCAGGCTCATAGCCATTCAAGTACTTTGCGGCTATTTTTGCACGGTATTCTCCATCAGCTAAATTTGCACCCGAATTATTTTTTCCATCAAACAAGAATGAAGAAGGCGGATTTGTTTTTCCAGATTTTGAATAATAAACTTTATCATCGTCTTTTCCTACAATGGAAATCTGCCAGTCAGTAAGCGAGTTCACACTTGCAGAAGGAGACGGAATTGCAACAGCAAAATTAATTGTCTTTCTTGCAACTGCCACACTTCCTTTTGGAGACGGAGCAAAATATCTTGAACCATTTATTGAAATTGCGGTTTCCGGCTTTTCAGCAGAAAAAATTATATTTGAAATTCTTGCTTGTTCAGAAGTGTTTCCTGCCAAGTCAGTTGAAGTAATTTCGTAGTTGTAAACGCCATCTGGCATAATGGACTTGCTTTCGTCTGTTCCATTCCATTCAATTTCCAACGGAGAAGAATCTTCCCATTTATATGAGCGAACAAGATTTCCCTGAGCATCTGTTATTTTTGCAGTCCACAGTTTTTCAGCTGAACCAGACTGCTTGATTTTCAATACGGCCTTGTTTCCTTCTCCAAAAATTTTATCAGCGCCTTCAAGTTTTGCGAGATTGATTTCCGGCGGAGTATTGTCAACGACAACCGGCAGTTTTGAAGTTGTGGCAGTATTTCCGTTGTCATCAGAAGCCGTAAACTGATAATAATAAGTTCCGTCCTGCGCCAACGAACCGTCATCCAAAAATCCGTTCCAGACAATTGTGGAAGGAATATCAACGCCGCGCTTTGGAGTTATCAATGTCTTGAAAAAAGTTTTAAAAGTGAATTTTGACGGAAGCGAAATTTTGTTTCCAATTGTGCGCACAATATTTCCAGCCTCATCAGTAATTACAAAGCTCCATTCTTTTACATAGCGTTTTTCGCGGATTTTCAAAGGAACTTCAAGAGTGTCTTGAATTCCATCGTTGTTAGGTGAAATGTAAACAATGCCAGGCTCAGCAAAAAGCTCAGAAGAAAAACCGAGCGCAGAGCAAAGGGCAAATGCTGTAAAAATTTTTCTAGTTGTTTTTTTCATTTTTTATTCCTCGTTCCAAAGAATGATTTCAGGAGCGTCAGTGTCTTTTAATCCCAAGTCCAGCCTTGCGCCAAAACTTACAGCCTGAATTCCTGAATAAAGTGTCTGCGTTGCAACAGAAGGAGTTATTTCGCTTTTTTCCCAGTCAGCATTAGTTTCTGAAAATTTCTTAGAAGTGATTCCAAGTTTTAATGAAACTCCAACAGAAATGCAGTTCACACCGTCAGCTTTTCCTTCTGTAATTTCGCGGATATTCGCCTGCCAACCAAGAGACAAGCGGATAAATTTGTTATATTCAAATCCGAGTCCTAAATCCATTATACAATTCTGAAAAAACGGAAAGGCAAAATCAGTGCTAAACGAGCCAGCCCATTTCTTTACTTCAAAGACAGTCGAAGCAAACGAAACTCTTGGAGTAAGCATAGACGGATAAGATGAAGATTCTTTTTTTTCATCAATTCCAAGCGTTTCATAGTCAGCAGTTTTTCCAATATTTAAAAGTGAAAGTCCAAATCTTGGGTTCGTGAAAATGCCAAAGCTATTCATTTTATAAAGCGCGCCCAAATCTATTCCAGCAGAAAAATCAGAGTCGCTTCCCATATAAAGACCGGTATAGACATTCGCACCTACGGAAAGTTTTTCATTGACTTCTTTTGCTAAGCCGGCGTGAAAAACCAAAGTCTTTCTCAAATCCATTCCATAGAAATCAGCAAAAAGAGCATTTGCAGTAAGCGAAAAAACAGACCATTTTGTAGGAACAATCATTCCAGCCTGAAATCCACCGCCAACAGTTTTATCGCTGCTTCCGCCTTCAATTTTTATTTTGTCAAAGTTATAAAAAACAGTTCCGCTAAAATCAATATCAGCACGCTGCTCACCAGCAGTAAGAGCAGGATTATAAGTTATAGACGCAGGAACAACTGTAAAATTCGGGCCGCCAGCGGCAGACGCAGCACCAGACATAAGCTCAGGATTTGCAAGCCTATAAAGATCCTCGCCACCATAAGGCGGATTATAAGCAAATAGTTCAGCCATGCCTGCTAAAAAAGCCGCAGCCAAAATTATTTTTTTCATAAAGTAGACCTCCAGATTCAAATTATAACAAAAAATAAAACTATTTTAAATGGAATAAAATTCTCATTTGCCACAAAGCAAGGCTCGCTCAACTTCATCTATTATAAAATCAGGAGTACTTGCCCCGGCAGTAAGTCCTACAACTTTTAAAGAATAAATTTCATCAGGAATTTCAGAAGCATCTTCTATAAGCGCAGTTTTCCCGCAGATTAAGGACGCAGTTTCAAAAAGCCTGCGTGTATTTGCAGAATTCTTTCCGCCAATGACAAGAATCGCATCCACTTTGCCTTCAAGCTCTTTCAATGCATTTTGACGCTCCATCGTCGCCGAACATATAGAATTAAAAATCTGAACCAAAGGATTTTTCAGTTTCAACACCGAAGCGATTTTTTCAAACTCAACAGGACTGAATGTTGTCTGCGCAATCAAAACTGTTTTTTCAGGAACTTCAATTTTTAGAGCTTCCTCAGAACTTTCCACAACAAGAGCATGATTTTCCGCATATCCTGAAATGCTTACAACTTCGCCATGATTTTTGTCGCCCGCAATAACAACAAGAAACCCTTTCTTTGCCCATTCAGCCGCTCTCTTCTGACTAAGATGAACTCTTGGGCAAGTCGCATCAAGAATTTCCGATCCTTGATTTTCAAGAGCAGAAACAACTTGCGGTGTAGTTCCATGCGCGCGGATTACAACAACTGAACCGTCTTTGGCTTTTTCAAGTGAAGAAGTCCCAAGAATCTGAGCGCCTTTTTTTTCAAGAGAATCCATAACAAGAGGATTGTGAATCAAAGGTCCAAGAGTAAAAACTTTTTTCTGTCCATTTTTTTCTGAATCTTCAAGAGCGGCAGAAGCAGTTTCAACAGCACGCCTAACCCCCATGCAAAATCCAAGAACTTTGGCACGAACAACTTTCAACGGCAACTCCAGTGTCAGTTTCAAAATTTTGTTATTTTTTTTAAACTGACTTACAAAAGAAAAAAGCCGCAACTAAAAAAGTTACGGCTTTAAAATTATTCTTTAGCAAGCGGAAGAAAAATTCCGGCTAAAGCAAGTTTTAAACATTCTGTGTTGAGTTAAACGAAAGAACATTTTTGCTGTTATGTGGCCTTACGTGTTTTGCAAATTCTCCCGGCTCCCAATTGCGGCGCATCAAAGATACAAAGCCTGGAACAATGAGCATAGAAGAATAACATCCAGAAAGAAGACCGACTGTAAGAACTATTGCAAAATCCTTTATGCTTCCAGAAGTAAAAATAAGAAGCGCAACAGAAGCAAACATCGTTGTTACAGTTGTGATAATTGAGCGCGACAAAGTTTCAGAGATTGAAGCATTCAATATGTCATTAAATTTCTTTGTCTGAATCAAACTGATATTTTCACGCACACGGTCCAAAATAACGATTGTGGCATTGATTGAGTAACCAAAAATCGTAAGAACAGCAGCAAAGCTTGTCGCAGAAAATTCAACCTGTGTCCATGAAATGAACGAGAACATTATAAGACAGTCATGAACAAGACCGATTATTGCACCAACTGCAAAGTCCCAGTGGAATCTTATAGCGCAATAAAGCCAAATTGCAAGCAAAGTAACAACTGCAAGAATAACAGACTTGATTGCATTGCTGCTAGAAAATCCAGAGCCTACAAAGTCAGTTTTAATAATCGCAACGTTATTTTCGCCGAATTTTTCCTTGAGTGAACCGATAATTCCTGCCTGAAGAGAATCAGAAGAAGCATCATCCTTTGAAATTGCCGCGCGAATCTGGAAACTTCTATTTGCATCGTCTCCAAGTTCCTTTACTTCAACACCTTCAGAAGCAAGAGCAGAACGAACATCATCAATAGAAACATTTTTTGATGCATCTGAAACATAAAGCAAAACAGGAATATCCGCTGAAAGACGAGAAGTTGAAGAACTGTCCAAATAAATTCCATAAGAACTTACATTTTCAGCGCCTTTTACAGAAACCGAAAGTCCGTCAACTTTAGAAAGAGAATCTGCAATGTCTTTTATCGAAGGATTCTGTGCATAAGAAAAAACTTTAGTTTCGTTTTCCGCGCCAGTTCCTGTTATAACAAGTTCCAGTGCTGTGCTTGAAGTTCCAAGGCTTATATTTGCAGAGCCATTGTAGGAAATTTCAATAGCGGCCGGACCAATGCGGACTTCTTCCAAAAGACCAGGCACAAAGTCAATGCCGAAATTTATTCCGCGGATAAAAAATCCTGCGATTCCAAAAAGAATCAAAACTGAACTTAAAACAGCGCAGGCAGGAAATGCTTTACTGAATTTTTTTACTGTTTTCATTATTTAATCCCCCAGCCAATGCTGATATTCTTTACTTTTAAGACTTCTGTCTGGAAATCAAATATAAGGCGAGAAACAACCAAAGCTGTAAATACAGTTGAAACTACACCAATCGCAAGGCTCACTGCAAATCCCTGAACGGCACCGCTTCCAAGCTGAGTCATAAAGATTGCAGCAATAAATGTGGTGATGTTTGAGTCCATGATTGCCCAGAATGCATTGTCAAATCCCGCGCTTACACTAGAAGCTCTGTCTTTTCCAAGGCGACGTTCTTCCTTTATGCGCTCAAAGATAATAACGTTCGCATCAGTCGCCATTCCGATTGTAAGAATCATACCGGCAACAGTTGGCAAAGTAATTGTAAGATTAAATGCGCTCAAAATACTGAACATAATATAAAGGTTCAAAACCTGAGAAACACAGGCATTTATTCCAGACCCCTTGTACCATATAAGCATGAAAACCATAATTGAAATAAGACCGACAGCAACTGCCAAAAGTCCCTGACGGATTGCCTGTTCTCCCAAAGAAGCTCCAATTACCTGCTGGCTTTCTACGCTAAGAGGAACATCAAGCCAAGCTGTCTGCAAAACTTTACGCAAGTTCTGGGCTTCACGCTGCCCGAATCCTGTAATCTGAACGTTGCCACCTGTAATAGCAGTATTTATAGTAGCATTTGACTTGATTTTATTGTCGCTGACAATGCAGAGGTTTTCACCAACGTGCTCGCCAGTGAATTTTCCAAAAATTTCAGCGCCTTCAGCATCAAGAGAAAATGTAACAGCAGGACGTCCTGTAAGTTCCTCTGCACCGACATCAGCTGATTTTATGTGCTTTCCATCAAGAGCAACTTCTTTTTTTACAACAAGATAGCCTTCACGCTGATCAAGTCCGTAAGCGTCTGTTGTGTAGTAGCCCAAAACTTCGCAGTCTTCTGGAATGATGGAAGAATCAACAAGATTTCCTCTTATGTCAAAAGTTGTGTCAGGATTGTTGTAATAGTAAGCATTGAAATTTGAAGTAGCCTCATTGTCAACAAGACGAAAATTCAAAATTCCGCGTCCCTGAATTATCGAATTAATCTGATCAGCTTCTGCAGAACCAGGAAGCTCAATGTAAATTCTGTCCTCGCCTTGCTGTCTGATTGTTGGAGAACTCAAGCCAAAGCGGTCAATGCGGTTTGTCAAAGTTTCGACAGCTTGAGCCATTATATCAGCCTTCAAAGTTGCAGTGTCCAAAACAGCATCGCCCTGCTTTGCAATAACAGAGTCAAGGTCAGCCTTTACAATTACGTTCATTCCGCCTGAAAGGTCAAGACCAAGCTTTACAGAATTCTTATAATAATCTTTTGTCTTAAGAATCTTTTTTCTATAAATTCCTTCGATAAAAGAAGCAAGTTCTGATTTTGAATCAAAAGAATTCAAAGCGTCTTTTAAAAGAATTGTGGCAGGAGCTTTTTCTCCAGCAGTCTTGAAATTCTTCTTTGCCTGTTTTACAAGCCACTGGCAATCTTCTGGAACTGGGGTTTCTAAATTTGCTTTTACAGCATCAACTAATTTTCTAACTTCAGAATTAGCCTTGAAACTTGAATAATTTTTTATATTTTCCAAAGAACTCAAGGCAAGAACCTTATCTTCTTTTGGAGTGCGTACGTACCAGCTGATTGACGGCCACAAAAAGGCAAAGCAAACAGCCAGCACTGCAATAATCATAAAAAGCCGGCTTTCCTTACTCATCTTTCTTTTCCTCAGAAGCAGCTGGTTCTTTGTTTTCTGCGCTAACTTTTGGCTCTTCTTTTTGCTTTTTTCCTGATTTTTTATCTTCAGTTTTTACAGCAGGTTTATCAGAAACAACTGTTGCAATTGCAGAACGGTTGAATTCTATTTTTGTATTTTCATCAACTCTTACTGTAACAACATTTGAATCTTTTTTTACAGAGCTGACAGTTCCGTGGATTCCTCCGATTGTAATTACTTTGTCGCCCTTCTGAAGCGCATCAAGCATTTTTTGAAGTTCTTTCTGCTTTTTGTTCTGCGGACGAATCATAAAAAAGTACATAATTCCTATGATAAGAATGAGAGGCAAGAACATTCCAAATCCGCCGCCCATAGCCGCAGGATCAGCTGCCTGTAACAAAAGTGAATTAAACAACATATTAAATTCCTTCCTTCATAATTAATTTAAAATGGTATAGAAGAATAACATTATTCGCATAAATTTACAAGAGAATTAATTCAGAGAATTATTTAGACCAATCATTTTCATAAGTTCTAAATTTTCTTGCAATAAGCAATTGAGGTGATTTTTCAACGAGAGAAATTTATCTTCCAAGCAGTTTTTCAAGCTCGGAATTTTTACTTAGATATAAAGAATTCGACGGATCAAGAGCCACAACCTGCTTTAAATAGTACTGCGCCCGTCTCCAGTCTTTTTTTGCATAGTAAATTTCATAAAGCCTGTAAAGAGAATCCTTGTTGCGCGGGTTTGCAGTCAAACTTGCCCTTAAATCAGCAAGAGCAGAATCTTCTGTTCCCTGAATCTGGCTGCGTTCAAAATACAGAAAGCTTTTCATTTTTTGACTAGCGGAAGGCAAAAGGCTTGAAATAAGCTGCATCGCTGAATTTTTCTGTCCAGAAGCAGAAAGAACTTTTACATAAGCCATGCACGAATTTTCATCAGCAGGATTTTCCTCATAAGCTTTTAGCGCAAGATTCATTGCCTCTGTGTTCTTTTTTAACGCAAGACAAATATCAATGTGGCTGAAAAGCGAAGTTTTTTGCGCTGAAGGAATCTGCATAAGACGTGAACTTAAAGAATACGCTTTTGCATAATCAGATTTTTTTATGTATTCATCTAAAAGAATTTGCATCGCCTGGACATTTTTTAAATCTTTTTCAAGAACTTTTTCAGCAAGTTCAAGAGCTGTCATTCCATTTACAGAAAGACCTGCAACAGAAGCAGTTTGTGCGGCAACAAGCAGAGTTTCAACATCATCAGGATACAAGCTAAGAGCAGTTCCGGCAGTTTCTATAGCGGCGGTATTATTCTTGCTCCAGTCACGCAAAAGCTGTGTGCGCAAAAGATAATATTCCTTGGAAACAGCATTTTTCTTTTCAACAGCATCGAGTAAAGAAGAAGCCCTGATGTAGTCCTGTTTTTCCATGAGGATTTTTGCACGCAGCAAAACATAGCTCGTGTTATCCGGCTCAAGCAAAAGAACGCGCACAACAAATCCTTCCGTCTTATCAAAGTCTTCAAGGTGAAAAGCAGACAACGCGCAAGTCTTTAAAAGCTCTGTGTCCTGCGGAAATCGCGACAAAAGTTCTTCGCCAAATGAAAGCGCAAGCTCATATTGTCCTGTCAAAAAACAAGCCTTTGCCACCGACTCAAGAATTTCTTTTGTTCCGCCAGAATATTTTCCATTGCTAAGCTTAAAATATTCCAAAGCCTTTTCATTTTTATTCTGCTTTAGACAAAGAATTCCCATAAGATAATTTGCAAGAACTGAATCAGGACAAAGCTCAAGAGCAAAATTCAAAGAGTTTTCGGACAACTCATAATAGTCTTCTATTGTTCCCGATGAAGTCAAAAGAACCAGCGACGGAAGCATAATGGAAAGAAAATCAGAGCGGTTCATGCTTAAATCGTAAATTCCCTTTTTTGCACTTTCAACAGCACCAATATACTGATTTGTTTTGGCAATAGGCGGAACACTCCAAGTTATAGATTCAGACGGCCATGCAAGCTTCATAATTTCCGCGGAAATATAAAGGATGCTTTTTTCTGCGTCTGAATAGTCATCGGGCGAACTTTTATGAATTGAAGAAGCTGCCTGCCTTAAACTTTGTGGAGAACCGATTTCCACCAAGCGCATCGTCTCTTTATTTATGGAAGCAAAAAATGATCTGTCTTTTGAAGGAGCAACCTGAACTGCAACTGCGGACAAATTTTCTTCAGGCTTTGGCGCAGGAGAAGGCGAACTTGCGCAAGAGAAAACAAATGGCAATGTAGCAAACAAAACAAGATAAAAAGTTCCGCGCATTTTCCGCAAAGAAATTATTTCTGAAATTTTGGCTTTTCTAAAAAATCCGGCCGCAGATTTCGTTAAAACAATCTTTCTAAAAGTTGTCATCTGAAGAATCATCCTTCATATACGGAAATTCCTCGCTGTTTATTCTTTGAACTCCATAAACAAGAATAAGAAGAATTCCCAGAACAAAAAGGACTATTGGCCAGAAAACCGAAATAAATTTTGCAAACGAAATATGGAACACATGAAGCGAAAAAAGCAGGAAAATAATTCCCAAAACAAAAAGAGCGACTGACGGAAAAAGAAAAACCGTCCTGATTTTTTTATAAATGAATAAATCCGAAACAATAAAAGCAATTCCGGCATTTATTACAATAACCGGCCAAAGTTCTTTTAAATTCAAATGTAAAAATTCTATGTTCAGCAAGGCAAAAAAGATGCTGTCAAAAACAAGCATAAATCCCAATGCAATGTAAAGGCTGCGTTTTCTTAGTCCTGCAAGAGAAACTTTTTTTGTCTGCTTAAGATTTTCCATAATCGAAGTAAATAATAAGATAAATTTCAATTCTTGACAACGGCTTTTAAAAACATACAGGAACAACTTTGAGCGCCAAATTTTTAATTGAAAATACTTTCTATTATATGGTAGAATAAAAGAATGATTCGGAAAGTTTTTAGATTTGCAGCGGCGGCTTTTTTTTCCATAATTATCATGTCATGCGCAAGAGACAGAAAAGGAGAAATTCTGCCGGAAGCATTTTCAAAGCAATACAAGAATACACAAAATCTTTTGATTTCGCTGCTTGAAAAAAAAGAAACAAAGGGCGAAACAAGATACGCAGTTGTAAATAGAATAGCAAACAATATGCTTTCCGTAAAAGATTATCCATCGCTTGTGCATTTTCTTACAAACTGGGTTGAGCTGCATGAAGACGATTCCTACAACGCATACTGGCTTTTGATGACAGCTTATGCTTATCTTGAAAATGAAGCTGAGCCGATAGCGGAATATTATTTTGAGCGGATTATAAACAATTACAACGACCTTATTGTACAGGGAAAATCGATTCACTTTATATGCCTTCAGCATTTAATTCAAATCAGCTCAAGTCCGGCAAACAGAATTTCATATTTCAACCAGCTTATAAGCCGATTTCCAAACAACGTAAGCACAACGGAACTTTTCTACAGGCTCGCGCTTGAATACGAAAAGGAAGGCGAATGGAATCAGGCAATCCGCTCATATACGCAGTTTCTTGACCAAGACGATGCATCCACGCTGCAAATTTCAGGCTACCCGAACGCATATTTAAATGCAAAGCAGCTTATAGATTTTAGCAATTCATCAAAAGACTGGACATTTGAAACACTTGACGCTCTTGTTGCCGCTGTAAAGTCTGGAATTTCTTCATACAATTACAAAGCATTGGACCGCTATAAGTCAAAAGTCAACTTTTTTGCAATGTCCTGGCGACAAGTTGAAACTGATGTAAACGCCCAGGAAAGTTTTTCGATGCGCTCATTTATGCGAGGCAACAGAATCCGTTACAGCGCAGAACTTGATCCGTCGTCTTCTCCAACCGAAGCATATTTGCGCACAACAGGCTGGAGCAATTACGTGAATGTCTGGTATCTTTATTTTAGAAAAGTGAATTTTCCAGCTGACCCGGAAATCCACGGACGCTGGGAATGGGCTGGAATTTACTTTGGTGAAAAATTGTAATGAGAAAAAAAATCGCATCTTCTATATTTTCAATATTGCTAGCCTCGTTTATTTTTGCGGAAGAGCCAGTTGCTGATTTTGAAATCGGCTTGTCAAAATTAAAAAATGAAAGTCCTGCAAAGACGAAAGTCGTTTCTGGCTCAGGAAAAGAAAATAAAGTTTCAGTTCAAAAGAACTATATAATTCCAGAGCCAAAACGCAAGGACATTGGCATTTCTGGAGTTTTTAAAGAGCAGACTTTAAAATACAGGGAACGCTACCTTACAGATTCAAACAGGCAGTGGCTTGCTGAAATCCTTTACGATTCAATTCCATACAGACCATATATAAGAGCGAAACTCGAAGAAAAAAAAATGCCACTTTATCTGCAATACCTTCCGATTGTTGAGTCAAACTACAAACCAACAGCGGTGTCTGGCTCTGGCGCAACCGGGCTTTGGCAGTTCATGGCAAACAGCATGCATCCTTATTTAAAAAAGAATGAATATTTTGACGAGCGGCGTGATCCATGGAAAGAAACTGATGCCGCGCTTTCAAAGCTAGCGGAAAATTTCAAAGTGTTTAACGACTGGCATTTGGCAATCGCTGCATACAATATGGGAGCAGGAGCAGTTGGCCGAATTGTAAAAGCGAACCCTGGAAAAGATTATTGGGCTTTATCAGAAAAGGGACTTCTAAGCAAGCAGGCTTCTGAATATATTCCAAAACTTATAGCAATTGCGGACATTGTTGAAAATGCAGATTTTTATGGAGCTATTGAAATCGGAGTCGCAGACAAAAGGATTGAGGGTGTTGCTCCAGAAAAATTCAGCTACCTTACAATAAAAGGAAGCATAAAACTTTCAACTGTAGCCAAGGCAGCCGGAATTCCTTTAGAAACTGTAAAAATGCTTAACATCGAGCTTCTAAAGGAAACTACGCCGCCCGGAACAACTTACAGATTA
>OQVN01000699.1_pt1 | contig 12439 bp, 11 predicted proteins | sample 1691621 | NCBI WGS metagenome assembly OQVN01 (sample SAMN03418278, study PRJEB22391) | human gut metagenome | biome: human-gut; feature: organic feature; material: feces | host: Homo sapiens | place: Tanzania | collected 2013-01 | reverse complement strand
TAGCTGCTTAGAAATTTAGGGTATTTTCTGACTGTACTAAAGTTGACTTTTTCATAATGCTCCTTTGGAACTAGGAGATATTATCGGTGTTATCATACTTTCTGGAATAAGCATAAACAATGCGATTTATATTTCAGAGTCACATTTTAAGGATACTGTATTAAAAGTCCGCAACAAAATCAAAAGCATTGTAGTTACATCTTTAACAACAGTTATTAGTTCTATTCCACTATATTTTTTTAGTAAAGACAGTTTTTCTAAGTCCATCGCGTTTTTTATGATATTTGGCATATTAAACTCTTTTTTAAGCAGTATTTTTATGTATCCCGTTATTGAAAAAAATAAAAGTATTAAAGGTGGCAAAAATCTTGTTTGACATATACAATTTTATAGAATAATATTGATAAAAAGTTTTATGAAAAAGAATATTTCATTTCTCCTTGTTATTTTAGTTCTCTTTGCTGGTTGTTCTTCTAAAAATATGAAAAATTATAAGCGTATAAAACAGTCTAGTTCAAATATTGCTGATTTATATCAGGATATTTACAGTTTTGATTTGGATAATCCGGATTTTTATGAGTCGAAACTTGATTTGGCACGTTATTATCTGTTGACCGGAAATTATAGTGAGGCGTGGGCTTTTTTGCTTCGTGCGGAAGCTATCGCAGCAAAATTCCCGGAACAGATGACAAAAGAAAATGAGGCTGCCATGTATGCTTGCCATGCTTCGCTTCTTTTGATGAATAATCAGGTGGAATCTGCGTTTGAATACGTTAAAAAAGCCTGCGATGTGCCTAAATATGGAAAGATTTATGGTTATCTTGCGGGAAGAGTTTTAACAACTTTAGACCGAAAACAGGAAGCACTTGGATACTTTGAAAAGACTTATAAGGAATATCCAAATTTAATAACAGGCGAAGAAATCCGCTCTTATATGTATCTGCTTGCTGATTCCAAGAACTATAAAAAAGTTTTGGAACTGCTTGAACTATATTTTGAAAAAGGTTCTTATTTTTCAGGCTTGGGAATGTTTGCTTCCGGCATTTATGAAAAAAATGGATTGATGAGAGAATCTATTTTTACTGCTTTCTTGGATTACGAGTATCAGTCTTGTTTTGGCAATGCAGACGATAAAAAATTTGTTCAAAATTTAAATGATTTGCGTTCCAAGCTAATTTCTGAATCTAACAATGAGTCTGTTGTTCATGCTATAGATTATATGCTTTCGTTGTATGTAGATTCAGATGTTTCAAAACCAGATATGGATTTTTTCCCTGTGAAATATATTGAGCTAAAGAAAATTGCCAAGAACAAGCCTTGGTCAAATAAAGAATTTAATGAGTATCTGACACTGGAAAAATATTTTAAGAATTTTCCATGCTATTACTGGATTTTATGGGAAATGCTGCCCAAAATAAATTCTGGTGATTTAGTCAACTGGAAATCTATCCTTGAAAAAACAATTCTGCTGGGAAACTCTGAATATTATGAACCGGCAAAAATTGCATTGGGCAAGCTGGCAGGATTAAATGCATCGGATTCTTCTAAATTATTATTGCCGCAGGAAGTGCAGAATCTGCTATGGATTTATATTTCAAAAGGTGATGAAAAAACGCTGGATTATATTTATGATTTTCTAACCTTGCCTGATTGTGATTACGTTTTGCAAAGTTACCCGATTATTAAACAGAATTTAAATAACAATTCTTTGCGTCAGGCGTTTTTGAACAAATCAAAAACTGTAAATAGGCGTTTAAAAGAACGCATTGATTATATTTTAAATTGATGTGCTGTTGAAATGATAAAGAAATTTTTCATTCTGTTTTTAGGTTGTTTCTTATTTTTTTCTTGTTCAAAGAAAAATGATGCTGAGGCATTTTATGTAAAAGCTGTTGAGGCATATTCTAAAAAAGACTTTACATCTGCTTTAAATTTTGCAGATTTGACGTTAAAAAGTGATTCAAGTTTTTATCAGGCTAAACTTTTAAAGGCAAAGATTTTTTATTTTGAAAATTCCTTGGAAAAATCTTCTCTGATTTTGAAAAAACTCATAAAAAAATATCCTGAATATACAGATGCTAGAATATGGTTTATAAGAATTCTTATTGCACAAGCCAAATATAATGAAGCCGAAAAATATCTGATTAAGGAATTGTCTTTTAATTCTGGAGATTGCAGAGTTTTTTATCAGTATGGCAATTTGTGCGCAAAACAAAACCGATTGGATGAGTGCCTGTCTATGTATAGAAAAGCTGAAAAATTACTGCGGGAAAATTCAAAGATATATTTAGAACTTGCAGATGTTTGGCTTGCTTTAGGTCTGAAAGACCGTGCATTGGATGAATTAGATAAAGCCGAATTGTTGTCAGATGAAACAGAGACGATAAAAGAGTTGAAAGATTATATAAGAGAGAGTATATAAGCCTGAATGTTGACTTTGCTTTTACTGAAAATTTCATTGAATTCTGCTAGAATAATATAAAATAGGAGAATAGAAATGAAGTATACGCTTTACCATAAAAAATTTCCCGTTATAACTTTTGAGCTTGATGAAGATGGCTATGTTACAGAAATATATAAAGTTGAGAACAAAAAACATATTCCTGTTCAATTTCTGGAAAATGGGAAACTTTTAGATGACGATGGCTATTACTCATTGTATGATAAAATTGTCCGCTGGCTGGCAGGAAGAGGCGTTCCTTTAAGCAGAAAAAATATAAAGACAGTCCTTGCAAAGTTAAATTTAAGCAATACAGATGAATTTGCGAAAAAAAGTTTTTATCTTTCTTTGAGCGACCAGTATTGGGCAGCCCCTGCTGATAAAAATCTTGACTGGGAAAAAATCAACTTTTTTACGAACAAATTTTCTGATGATGTTGGAGCTTTGCTGATTGACAGGAAGCCGCGCGGAAATTCGCTGAATATTAATTCTCCAAATAATACATCGCAGGGAAACCTTAAGAAAAAATGGGTTATCCGGAATGGAAAGCGGGTTCTTGTAAAAGGAGGCTCCGGTATTGAGCAGCTTGAGCCTTTCAATGAAGTCCTTGCCTCTGAAATCTATAGGCGGCTCGGAATCAGCCATGTGGATTATGAGTTTTTTGTCTGGAACAGGAAACATTATTCAAGATGCCAGAATTTCATAAATAAAGATACGGAACTTATTACGGTTTATGAGCTATGTTCTGATAAAGCGACTGCCTTTGATGATTACATAAGTTTAAGTGATATTCAGAAGCGGTGTGAATTATATAATATTCCTTTTGATTTGGTTGAGCTTGGAAAGATGTTTGCTGTTGATTTTATTATAGCGAATGTGGACAGGCATACCAACAATTTTGGCTTTATCAGAAATGCAAACACTTTGGAATGGATTGGGCTTGCTCCAGTTTTTGACTCTGGAAACTCAATGTTCATGAACTTGCAGAGTTTTGAATTGGAAAAAAATGGACAGGATTCTTCTGTTATAGAAGCAAAGCCGTTCTGCGCAAATCAGCTTGAACAGCTAAAGCTTTTTCCGCTGAAAGAGATTTATAGGCAGATTGATTTAGACAAACTGGAAGGAATCGGGGATTTCTATAAAGAGCTTCTGAATAAAAACCAGCGGAATATTGACAAAGAAAAAATCGAGAAACTTGCATTGGTCTTGGAGGAACGCGTAAAAGAAGTGAGAAGAATTTTGCAGCCCCTGTAATAAAATCTGTGTCTATAGAAGCGACAACAATTATCCTAATATTGACTCTACGGCATATATATTATATAGTTCAGAAAAATTTAAAAAAGTTATAGACATTATGAATTATTTATTGGATGAGTTTGTATTTGCTGAGCAAGTATTAAACAATTATGATTTGTACAATGGTACAGATAGAGAAAATTCATTTAAAATGAATTTAAAACCTGATTTTCTTCCTGAAAATCAGAAATCATTTGCACTTCCTTATTTTTTGATTCCGCTTGATAAAGATTTTATTCTTTATAAAAAAGAAGAGAAAAAATTCTTTGATGAAAATTTATTTTTGGAAAAAGTCGGAAAAATTTATTATCCATTTTTTGTACATCCAGAAACAGAAGAGTTGTTTGTATCATGGTTAAATGGAAAATATGAGTTTATTGATGGTGATGAAAGTATTTATAAAGCTACGCCGACTTCATCATACCGTTCTTTGCTTGTTACAAATACAAAAACAAATATAAACTTTATTGCAAAAGTTTCTCTTTTTGACAATGTTGCAAATGGAGCACGGCACATAGATTGGAGCAGTGCTTTTGGGCAATATGGCTCAAGTCAGATTGTTTGCAAATGTGTAAGTAATGTTGAGAATCTGAAATTTTTTGAAGATATTGCTGCCTTTGGAATAACTGCTGATAGGGCATTATTTCTGTCAAATAGATTCCGGGTTTTGATTGGCGAACGAAGAATTAAAACGCTTGCGAACGTTATTAGAAAATTACCAGAAGAATTTTATACTGAAAGTGCTGGTAAAGTCTGTTCCATAGCATCATTTTCAAGTCCTGTTTTATCAAAAGAAAGTTATATTTATAAAGCTTGGAAGGCTTCGGAACTAAGTTATTTAAAGTTTGTTGATAAATATATTTTTAACCCGATTAAAAATATTCTTTTAAGACTATTTTTAGAGCATGGCATTGTTCTTGAGACCCACTGTCAGAATATGATGCTTGAATTGAATGAGGCGTATTTACCAACTGGCAAATTTTATTACAGAGATTTTGACATCACATCTTTTGATAGAGCCAGATTCCCATTTTTACATACAAAAGAATGGCTTGAGTATTGTGCTATGGGCGAAAACAGAACAACATTGTCTTCCAATATGGCAATGAGAGAATATATTGGAATGTCATTCTTGTTTCATTTTATTGATAATCTTATATATCCATGTGTTAAATATGGTGTTTATGAAAAAATAATTTCTGAATTTAAAGGAAAAAGATTCCTTGCCAAAAAATATAAGGAAATGAAAACTGAAATTTTAAATTTATGTCCATTAGCAGACGAAGTTTTTAAGAAAAAGAATGAAAAATGGCCGTATTTTAAAGGAACGCTGAAAAATATATCTTTATCAGAAATTCCTGTAAAACTGAATAAAATTAATGAAAAAATAGATTTAGAAAAAAATTATGAAAAAATAATTGTTGGAAAGCCTGTATATTCAGGAATTGATTATTACAAGTCGGATTGTGGATTGATAGTTGCGGCTGATAAAGAAAATGTTTTTGAAATTTTTAATATGAAAAACGGAACAAAAAATGGATAAGTTATATTGGTCAAAAAGAAATTATTTATTTAAAAGTGAAAAATACGGCTGGCTTTTGTATGCAGGTCTTTCAAACAGTTTTTTTAAGCTTTCTGATGAATTAAAGAAATCAATAAATGATTATAAAAATGGAAAGGAACTGACTATTCCTCAGGATGTACTTGCAAAGTTTCAGAAAACAGGTGTTCTTTCAAAATATACAGATGATGAATTTGACAGATTGTACTTGCTTAAATGGGCAAAAATGCAGTCTCAAAATGATTTTTTAAATTTGACAATTGCACCGACAATGAATTGTAATTTCCGTTGTTCATATTGCTACGAGAAAAATTTTCGTAATACAAAAATGATGGATTTATCATTGACACAAAAAATTATTGATTTTGCGAACGAACGAAAAGTAAAACGTTTGAATGTTGCTTGGTATGGAGGTGAGCCTCTTTTGTGTTTAGATTTTATAAAACATTTCAACCATGAAACATACGAGGCTGGTTTTGATGTTAGTCAAAGTATTGTTACTAACGGATATTTATTGACAGAGGAAGTTGTTAAATACTTTGACTTTATATGGCTAAAAAATATCCAGATTACTCTTGATGGTGATAAGGAAACTCATAATAGCCGAAGACCTCATGTTTCTAATCCTGACTCTTTTGGAAGAATCATGGATAATCTTGAAATGTTGTATACATATTGCAATTTTAACGGTTATTGGCCGAATGTAAGCATACGTGTAAATATCGATAAGAAAAATGAAGATGATTATCCAAAGATTAAGAATATGCTTTATAAAAAGTATGGAAATTTTTTCAATGTTTATTATGCCTTGGTTCATGATTCAAATTCTTGTGTGGATAAAGGTGAACAGATTTTTAATACTGAATATGAAAAAGATTACAAAGATAAATTAGATAAAAAATATGGTATAGAAGATGAATCTTTTTATTTGGAACAGCATGGAAACTGTTTTTGTGGAGCTCAGATACTAAATAATTATGTTATAGATGCAGATGGTTTAATGTATAAATGTTGGGAAGATATAGGTATAAAAGAAAGGGCTGTTTATAATTTAAATGATAAAAAAATCAATAATGTCCTTGTGGAAGCTGATTATATTATAAAATCCCAGTCGATGTTTGATAAAGTTTGCAAAAATTGTTTTATGTTTATTGGTTGTCAAGGTGGTTGTCCTAGGCATTCTCTTGAAAATAAACGTACTTGTCATGTATTTAAAAATAATACAAATCAGTTTTTAGAACGCCATTATGAAAAATCCTTAAAAAAGGATTTTATTTACTAAATATGAAAAATTTATTGCTTACTTTTATTTTAATAATTATTTGTGGAGTCTGTATGGCAAAAACAAAGATAATTTCTTCGGAACCGTGCGAATACCGGAAAGTAAGTTGTGATTGGTATGGTTATCAAAAATGGTTTAGGGAAGAAATTTCATATAAGCAAGCATTGGAAGATTTAGATATGTTGGTTTATCTATTGAAATCTTCTTATGCCGGATATGATGATGCTGTAAAACATGGTCTGGAAATAGACAATATAATTGATTTATTAAAAAAGTCTAATGATGACGGTAAAAATATTAAAGTGGCAAACTTAAGCCAATTTATCTATGACTTTTTAAAACCCTGCATACAGGATTCTCATTTTTCCATTGAAAGCAAAGATTTTTCAAGACAATTGATAACTCAGCATAGAGTTCTATATTCAAATATTTATGTAAAGAAAATTAATGATAATTTTATTGTGGAAAAATCGGATAATCAGGATTTTCAAGCTGGTGATAATCTTGAATGTAAAAGTGAAAATCTTTTTTTATATCCTTTAGAGGAAGGCTGTATTTATAGAATCGGAACGTATGCAACGCTTTCGGAAAACGAGAAACAGATTTCTGTTACCTGTTCAGGAATTGAGAAACAGCTTTTATGCAATATATCCAATAATTATCTGGCTTCAAATAATATAACCACATATAAAGAAATTGAAACAGAGGATTCTGTGTATATTTATATTCCTATATTGATGGACTTGCATAATAATGATAATCGAAAAAAAATCTTGGATGAGAATTTTGAAAAGCTTCATTCTGTTTCATCTCGTTATCTTGAGAAGAAGAATATAATCCTTGACTTACGAACAAATGGAGGAGGAAATTCATTACATACAACAAAATTCCTTGCAAATTTGTATTTTTTAGAAAGAAACTATAATGAGAAAAATACATGGAAAAATATAAAAAAAATAAGAAAGATCAAGAACTATGATAATAACAGGATTGATTTGATTTCTCCTCCAGTGCAACAGGCAGAAACTTGGCTTGCAAAGAATGTATTTTCACAAGAAAAGTATTTGAAAAACGAATTTAATAAAAGAAAAAAGATTTTAAATAATAAAAATTTAAGAATTACGTATTCTGATCAAAAAAAAGTAACGGTAAAATCCACCAATCCAGTTTTTAAAGGAAAATTGATTATTCTTTCTGGTAAAAATACATGCTCTTCAAGTGAAGATACTATATTAGAGGCAAAAGCTCTTTTTTCAGAAACAAAACAATATTTCCAAATTGGTGAGAATACAGCAGGATGTTACACTTATGGGAATGTCTGGTGTTATCAGTTAAATAATTCTGGAATAGCTTTGCATCTCCCATCTTTTAAAAATATTAACTCAGAAGCATGTCCGGAAGGTCTTGGTATAGCACCAGATTATTGGGCGATAAATGAGGATATCTTAAAGGTTCTTGTCAATATTACAGATGATGATGAACTGAATGAGAAATTAAAGGGTATAAATAATAATTTGTAAAAATAAGCATCTGATCAATGCTTAATTGGTTTCGTATGAAATCAAAAAATAGAAAAAAGTTTTTGCGCAATTACAAAAAGGAAAAATTAATGTTTGGTGCATTAAAGACAGTTGAGGATCATAACTTGTATGCAAGTTTTGGTCTTGTAGATGGACTTAGTGAGAATGAATTAGAGGCTATTAATGGAGGAATGTCCCTTAATATTACGATTACGGCAAGCTGTGATTTGAACTTCGGAACAAGTGGAAATAATAATAATACAGGTAATGGTTCTGGAAGTGGTAATAATAATGGATCTAATAACGGTTCTGGTAACTCCGGTGGCTCATCCGGATCAAGTTCTAGTTCATCTAGTAGTTCGTCATAATTAAAAAACATTTTCCGGGGAATAATTTTTTTATTCTCCGGAAATTCATTTCTTTAAATAAAAAAGTATGAAACTCATAAAACAATTCGATGAAACAGATTGCGGTGCGGCGTGTCTTGCAATGCTGGCAAGCCATTTTGGAAGTCATCTTTCCATAACAAAAATTCGTGAGGTTGCCGGAACAGACAAGGAAGGCACTTCTTTAAAAGGAATGCTTGAGGCTGCCAAAAAACTTAATCTGGATGCAAAGGCAGTAAAAGGGAATGAACAGATTTTTTCTAAAAAGTTTCCAGTTCCTCTTATTGCGCATTTACAGTATCAGAATGGTAACAATCACTTTGTTGTTATTGCAAAAATAAACGAAAAGCGCGTTTGGATTTATGATCCGGCACTTGGAAAAATTTCTTATAAAAAAGAAGATTTCTTAAAAATCTGGTCAGGTTATTTGATTCTTGTTTCTCCAACTCCAGATTTTGTCATTCAAAAAGATGGTCATGCCCTATTAAAATTTGTTCCATTAATTACTCCGCATATAAAACTATTGGCATTTATGGTACTTATTTCCTTGATTCTTTCATTGTTTGGCATTTTAAGCGGTCTTTATTTTAAATTTTTTGTCGATGATATAATTGGTTCAAAAGCCCATACTTCCATTCATGTATTAAGTTTTGCACTTGTGTGTCTGACTGTTTTCTCTGCAATTTTAACAGTCTGCCGTTCTCAGTTTTTGCGTGTTTTTACAATGAAAACAAATATTTCTCTTTCAATTTCATATATAAAGCATGTTTTGTATCTACCATTGAACTTTTTTGAAACCCGCAGGACAGGCGAAATTTTGAGCCGTTTTAATGATAGCGATAAAATCCGGACAACTCTTTCTAATATTGCACTTGGGACTTTGCTTGATTTGCTGATGATGGTCTTTACCGGAATTTATTTAGGAGTAACCAGCTACAAATTATTCTTGATTTTGATAATTACAGTTCCGCTTTCTTCCTTGGTTGTCTGGGCTTCAAGCAAGTTTTTTGCAAAGAATTATCGTGAGCAAATGGAACAGAGTGCGGATTTGAACTCATATCTGGTGGAAATGCTTGGCGGAATTCCTGTGATAAAAAGCATAAATGCCCAGAGTTATTCAACAGAAGAGTATGAGCGACGTCTTGTAAGTTACATTGATTTAGGTCAAAAAGCCTGGAACTATGGGAATGTAAAGGAATTGATTATAAGTATAATTTCTGGAGTTGGTGCAAATTTAATTTATTGGATTGGAGGCTATTTAATATTAAAAGACACCTTAAGTTTAGGTGAATTAATAAGTTTTAATACTCTTGCAGGATATTTTACAGGTCCGCTTGCACGTTTTATAGAGCTTCAGCCACAGATACAGGAAGCAATTGTTGCGGCGGAAAGAATTGGTGAAATCTATGACTTGGAAGAAGAAAAATTAAAATCTAAAAATGGATTAAACAATTCAAAAATTTCTCTACCCATTGAGTTACGGAATGCAAGTTTCAGGTATGGCACAAGAAGAAATGTTTTTACAGATCTTTCTTTTTCTACTGGCGATAACAGAAAAATAGCTTTTGTCGGGGCATCCGGCTGCGGCAAATCAACACTGATGAAACTTTTTTTACATTTTTATGATGTGAATGAAGGCGGTGTTTTCATTGGAAATCAGGACATTAGAGATATAGATACAGGTTATTTACGAAGCAGAATTGGTTATGTACCGCAAGAAGTGTATTTGTTCAGCGGCACGGTTTTTGAAAATATTGTCATGGGGCGTTCTGGTTATTTGCTGGAAGATGTTCAGTATGCATGCAGGTTGGCTCAGGCTGATAATTTTATAGAAGATATGCCGGATAAATATTATGCAAAAATTTCAGAAAGAGGAGCAAGTCTGTCTGGCGGTGAAAGGCAAAGGATTGCATTGGCAAGAGCACTGTTATCCAAGCCAGATATACTTTTGCTTGATGAGGCAACTAGTGCTTTAGATACTGTAAGTGAAAGAGGTTTTCAAAAAGTTGTTGATGAGCTTGGTAAAGAGATTATAACAATTACGATTGCACACCGTCTTACAACAGTAAAAAATTCAGACATAATTTTTGTTATGGATAAAGGTAAAATTGTTGAAAGTGGAAATCACAAAGAGCTTTTGGCTTTAAAAGGTAAATACTACGAACTTTGGAATTTATAAAAATGGAAGATATACATTTTCTAAAAGGAAAAGAATTAAAATACTCTCGGGCTTATTATGAGCTTTCAGTTCCTGACATTGTGAAAAAATCTGTGTTCTTAATTTTAGGAATAATTTTACTGATAATTATCTATATAATAATAGCTCCTTATGATGTTATTATAAAATCAGATGCCCAAATAAGACCTTCCCAGGATTTGGTTTATATTACACCAATCACATCTGGAACTGTAAAAGAAAAATTATTTAAAAACGGACAGAAAGTTATAGCCGGCCAAATGCTATATGTTCTTGATAATGCTTATATTAATCAGGAACTTGAAATGCAATTTAAAAGATTGAAAGAATATCAGGAATATGTTCAGAAAGACAAAAATATACTGCATTTCATGAAAAACTATGAAAATGAAAATCAAAACATGGATGAACTATATATATATTCATTTGCAAATCAAATAAAAAAATTGAAGTTTGAAATGGAAACTTGTAAATTTCAATATGAGGCAGCTGCAAAATTGTTTCCGCAGACTGTAAGTAAAATTGAGCTAAAGGAAGCTGAAAATAAATTCAATAGTGCAAAAATTGAATTCGAAAATTTCTTTTCAGATAACCGGGTTAAGTATTCAGAGGAATTAGAATATAACAAGTCTGTTATCTCTGAAATCGAGTCAAATATTGCAAAGTTGGAACTTCAGATGAATCAGACTGTCTTAAAATCAACCTGTGATGGATATATTGAAGAACTTCAGATAATAAATATCGGAGAATCAATTATCGCGGAATCAAAGATTGCTCGCATTGTTCCTGAAACAAATGGAAAACTTAATGTTTATATAAATGTTAATGCTCAAGATATTGCTGAATTGCATACTGATGATAAATTTACACTTTCTTTTCCAAAATATCCTTCATCAAATTTTTCAAGTATTACAGGTCAGCTTTCGAATATTTCAAAGGATTCTATTTTAGGGGCAGATGGTCAGCCATATTTTTTGATAACAGGAGTTCTGGATAATATTGATTTTATAGATAAACGAAATAAAAATATAATAAGTCTGGTTCCAGGAATGACAGCAACTGCAAGGATTAAAGTCCGGACAGAACCTTTATATGTGTATTTATTGAAGCAAATAATTTCGTAAAAGAATTTAATCTCTATTTCAACCGTAATCTCTGCGCAGGTAATAGCAGCTCCATGTTTTCATTCATATTGTTCTTACCACAGTTTTATAAGGCTATATAGGAAAGCGTTTTTATATAATTTAGTTTTACCTATTCTTTCTTCAATCAAGATTCCGTTTTCAGCAAGCTCATGCAGATACTTGCTTGAAGTATTTCTTGAGATGCTAAGTTTTTCACAAAGATATTCATTCTTTGTATAAAAATCATAAAACAGATGTTCCACTAATTCCTGTGAATAAATTTTGGGACAACGTTCTTTTATCAGAGTCGAGGCATTGTTCATTGTTTCTATAAAGGAATGAATAAAATTCAACGTAAACTCAGACATCTGATGTACACCCTCAATAGTTTTGTGGTGGAGTATGCAGAAATTCTTCGATGCTTGTATTTATAATTAAAGTGTCAGGAAGTTTTGTCACGCATTAGTTTGTGCATATTGTCAATATATGCACAATATTTAGATATTTTTGTGCATATTGTAAAAATAGACATCTGAGAAAAAGGTGAATATTCAAAACAAACTGCTTTTCTTGTTTATAGAATGTCCGAAACAGATTGTTGACTTTTGTCCTGTTGTCGAATAAACTCGATAT
>OQVN01000697.1_pt1 | contig 12451 bp, 10 predicted proteins | sample 1691621 | NCBI WGS metagenome assembly OQVN01 (sample SAMN03418278, study PRJEB22391) | human gut metagenome | biome: human-gut; feature: organic feature; material: feces | host: Homo sapiens | place: Tanzania | collected 2013-01 | reverse complement strand
GCCCCAGATGTTTCCCACCTTGGCATTTCCCGCCGTGGCACTTGTCATGATGATGCGCCAGCATCGTTTTGGTGAGGTAATGCGTGCTTATGCCTATAAGTATAATGTGCAGAAGGGTCGCAATTTTGACGATGAGCGTGATTACCTCTTGCCAATTCCTCAGGGTGAGCGTTCTAAGAGTAACAATATCCTTACACAGAATCCAAAATACTAAGAAAGTAGATATTAATAATAGGTATATAAAGGGATAACAAATTCAAGTTTTCCCCCAAGAGGCTCACGAAAACTCTTGGGGGATTTGATATGTTTGAGAGTTAGGAATCTGAAAACAGATACATTCCAATTCTTTCCAATGTTTGCAAAATTGGAAAGAATTGGAATGATTGCTTCTGTGGTTTAAAGATTTCTCAAAGGCAGTAGCGATGGCATATATAAAAGTTTTGAGGTTGTATTCTAAAATTAATCTTTCAGGCAGCCGATAGGCACCACATATACTCCGTCTTCTCTGCGGTAAGCATAGTCGCCGACAGCTGTGAGTACCATCATAAAAGATGGGGATTTCATCTTGGTTGTGTCTATCTTGTCAGCAAGAGCAGTTAGCGTAGAGACTCCTTTTTCGATGGCTTGTGCACCACCCAGCTTAATTTCGATGAGACCGTATGAACCGTTGCGGAGATGGAGAACAGCATCACATTCCAAGCCGTTCTTGTCGCGATAATGATAGACGTTGCCATCTATGGCATCTGCATATACACGAAGATCACGAACGCATAAGGTCTCGAAGAGCAAGCCGAAAGTCTCCAAGTCGTTGATGAGGTCATCAGGACCAAGACCTAATGCTGCCACAGCAATAGATGGATCAACGAAATATCGGGTTTCAGCCGAACGGATGGCTGTCTTGCTGCGAAGGTTCGGATTCCAGGCAGGCATGTCCTCTATGACGAAGATTTTTTTGAGCGCACCGATGTAACTCTGTACAGTCTTGTCTGCCAGTGTCTCATCATCGTTTTCCATCATGTCTTGTCTTATGGCTCCGATACTTACTTGGCCACCTTGTGAACGGGCGTATGAACGCAGAAGCAGCTTGGTTCGTTCGCTGTTTCTGCTGATTTCATCCACTCTTGAAATATCAGTCTTTACCACCGCATCGTAATAGTCGTAAGCCTGTCGCAAAGCGGCTCTTGGGTTCTTGGTAGTGGCACTAGGCCATCCTCCTCTGCAGACGAGATATGCGATGTCTTCCAGTTTCAATTTGTTGAAACCTTCCAGGTTTGCATTTCCCTTGAACAGTTCGCTGATGCTAACTTCTCCTGTAGATTCTCCTGATTCCCATAATGCCATAGGTCGCATGGTAATCCAAGCGAAACGTCCTGTACCCGTGTGATGTATTTTTTCGGAAGATGCAGGCACGGCAGATCCTGTGAGGATAAACAAGCCTTCCTCACCCTGGTGGTCCACTTCAAATCGGATAGCATCCCAGATTTGCGGAATGATTTGCCATTCGTCAATGAGTCGTGGCTTTTCTCCTTTCAGGAGCATTTTTATCTTTAAATTTGCCATTTCCAGATAGTTGTTTTGGTTGTCTGGATCTGCCATATATAGCACGCTTTTGGCCTTTTGTTCTGCTGTGGTAGTTTTTCCACACCATTTTGGCCCTTCTATCAATACGGCTCCAACTTCTTCGAGTCTGTATTCCAATAGTTTATCTGCAATTCTTTTCTTGTATTCTTTCATATTGAATCTCCTTTGTTTCGGCTGCAAATATACGATAAAATCTTGGAATTACCAAATTTGGCGGCATATTTTTACTTAATTTGGCTGTGATTCGTTACCTAATTTGGCTGTGATTTGTTACCCAATTTGGCTGTGATTCGTTACTTAATTTGGCTGTGATTTGTTACTTAATTTGGCTGTGTGAACCATCTCTTGTTCATTAGGTCTATTTTATTTTTATGTTTTTAACAAATTCTTATGCAGTCTTTTCGCTTTTTCACGTATCTTATATATATTGTGCACAATGTCGCATACCCAACATGAAGATAGAAAAGCTGATAGGAAGAGTAAAGGCAGGTGATACTGACGCCTTAGAAACTGTTTATCAGGCGTATTCTCAAAGGATGAGAAACGCTTGCATAAAAATTACCCAAGAGGACGAGGACACGGTGGATGACCTCGTCCAAGAATCGTTTATACGTGCTTATTATTCTTTGGAAAAGCTAAAGGATGCTTCAAAGTTTGGGGAATGGCTTGTTGCCATTACTAAAAATGTATCCTTGCGATATTTAGAGAGGAAGCGTAAGATACAAGTGCTATCTTTCTCGGAAATTGGGGATGGGTTTGATGTGGAAAGTTCTTATACTTCTGATTCCAAATTGGAAGAAAAAGAACTTTTTGAGCTTATCGACAAGTTGCCTTCCGGATACCGCAACGTGTTCAGAATGGCTGTCATTGACGGCTTTTCGCATAAAGAAATTGCAGAAAAGCTTGGTATTGAGCCACATAGTTCATCATCACAATTGACAAGAGCAAAGGGATTGTTGCGTAATATGATAAACAGGCGAATGCTGACTGTCATTTCCATATTGCTCGTCAGCATACCTATATATAAATATCTGTTTTGGAAGAGAGGTACGGAAAAGGAGCAACAACCTGTAGCCAATATAAATGATGCTGCCAAGGGAAAGCGTTCTGTTGATCGTGTAACTGTGCAGCCTACTACCCAATCTCCTGTGGTTGACAAGAATATAATAGCAACGGCAAGTCAGGACAAAATGAATTTGCCGGATTACCTCGTTGTTGATTCTGTTGGCATTCAAACAGATTATAAAACTGATCATAAAACAGATTTCGAAACTGGTTATGAAAAGACTGATTCGGCAATCAATATTGTAGTAGCAATAGATAAAGATAGCGTTTCACTCGATACAATAAAACAGGTTGTTCCTGAGCTAGAAAAATTTATAGCAAAGGAAATTACTCCAAGTTACAAAAGCAAGTGGCAACTGCTTGCCATGGGTTCTGTGGGTTCTGCATTGGCTCAGAGTGCTTATAAGATGCTTGTGGGCAAGGGAGAAGATATAACCGATGGTCCTCAACCTTCAGGTCCACAAATGTTTTCAACTTGGGAGCAATATTCTCAGTATTTACAGCAGAATGCACATGGCAATATGTCGGAGGCAGAAAAGGCTCTTATGGAAATCGCCATCAACAATACGAACAACATCAATAACATTAAAAATGGTGGAAAAATCGTAGAGCATGAGTATCATGACAAACCAATCACATTTGGATTGTCCATGACTAAGACTATCAATAGAAATTGGAACGTAGAGACTGGTCTTCAATACTCCCTACTGAAGTCTGAATTTATATTGGGTGAGGATGACTACTATGTACAAAAGCGGCAGAAAGTCCAGTATTTGGGTATTCCTTTGCGTTTGTCATACAAGTGGTTTGGCGCAAACAGGTGGACAGCATACACTTCCGCAGGTATCATCCTGAACATACCTTTATCTGGCAAGACAGATGAACAATATGTAACAGGTACTGTAGTTCCATATTCAGATACCTGGCATTTTACCCCACCATTCCAATGGACAGTTGGTACGGGTGTCGGATTACAATATAATTTTGCGAATAATTGGGGTGTTTATCTGGAACCAACATTCAGTTGGCACATACCTAATGGAAGTACGACGCATACCATTTGGACAGAACATCCATTTACCATTACCGTTCCTTTTGGAATCAGGTTTACATGGTAAAAACAATGTCCCATGCAGTCTTTAGAACTTTTTGTGTATCTTTAATAGTAGAAACACAAAAGTTTCTTAAGACGCATGTACAAGACAAAAGACTATATACGAAATGGGGTTATGTACCTCAACAATATGTTACGTCCTCGGCACAAGATGCTGAGTACGCTAATGTTGTATTCCACAACAAAATGCCAATCCCGTTGCAAGCATTGCTCAATTTGGCAAAAGCCAGTAGTGCATCTTTCTTTTAAAGACATCAGGGAAATTATGCGCAGTAAATGCATCTCTCAGCATACGGTTGTTGGATTGGAAGGTGGGGAGTTCCTGCTTCATCCTGAGGCAGATGTAATAATGGAGTGGTTCAAGGAGAACCATCCCAATTATACATTACTATCCAACTGCTTAAATCCCCAAAAAGTGATAGATGCCGTGAGAAAGTTTCATCCTGCTCATTTGTATGTATCTCTTGATGGTGATAAGGAAACATACAAGAGCATGAGAGGATGCAATGGGCATGATAAGGTAATAGAGGTTGTGAAAGCGGTGAGAGATGAGGTTCCTATCTCCCTCATGTTCTGTCTGTCACCCTGGAATTCCTTTTCTGATATGAGATATGTCATAGAGGTGGCAAAGGAATATGACATTGACGTGAGAATCGGAATTTATGGAACGATGGATTTCTTTGAGACTACTGCAGAGCTTCTTTCCGTAGATTTTGAAAATTACATTCAAAACATACCTCAAAACATACATGATACAGAAGAAAATTTTGATTTTGTAGCCTTGTATGAAGAATGGCGAAACGGCAATCTCAAATTGCGTTGTCAAAGTATCTTTAGCGAATTGGTGATTCACTCGAATGGCGATGTTCCACTATGCCAGAATCTCGATGTGAAGCTTGGCAACATCCATACACATTCGCTGGATGATATATTCAATTCGAGATTCGCACATAAGGAGCAATGCAGATACTCGAAGGAATGCAATGCCTGTTGGATCAACTTCCATCGCAAATATGATTTGATATTGCTGCGAAACCTTGAAAGATTTCTGCCAAAAAAGCTCATTCAAGTCGTTTATGGAAAATATCAATGGACAAACAACGTTAATGAAACATATAGGCAATACATTAATAGAATTTATAGCTAATGGAATATATAAAGAACATCATCGACCGTTATAAGCGGGTAAGGAGCATGAGGCAGTTGAAGCAGATATATGGTGGCAATTATGCATTTGTAGGCATAGGCAACCATAGTACAAATAATCTGTACCCTGTTCTGAACTATCTTCATGTTCCATTGAAATATATTTGCTGCAAGTCAGAAGACAAGTTACCGCTTATAGAAGCGGCTTATCCCAATGTCAGTGCGACAACATCATTAGATGATATTTTGCATGATGATGACATTAAGGGCGTGTTTGTGTCGGTTTCTCCAAAATCTCATTTCCCGATAGCTTCGGAGGTTATCAAGAGTGGCAAGGCTCTATTTATCGAAAAGCCTCTATGCCAGAGTGAAGACGAACTGTTGCAACTAATCGGAATGAGAAAAGCGGCCGGCTTTCCGCAAGTAACTGTTGGATTACAAAAGCGGAATGCTCCTGTTATCCGTATCCTAAAAAAGGAATTACAGAAGAGTAAGGGAAGAATGAGCTACAATCTCAAATATCTTACAGGGTCATATCCTGAAGGTGATGCAATGTTGGATCTTTTCGTTCATCCATTGGATTATGTGACGTTTCTATTCGGAAAGGCTGAAGTTAAGTTTGCTGGCTGGATAGAGCATCATACACTCATGCTGGTACTCGAACACGAAAAAGTCACAGGTGTTTTAGAACTGTCAACTGGTTATTCCTGGAATGATGCAAAAGAGTGCATGACGGTAAACACTTCATCTGGTATCTTTGAAATGGAGCAGATGGAGAGTTTGATATATAAAGGTAAGCAATCTACGTTGATGGGTGTACCTATCGAGAAAGTCTATCAACAAAAGAGGGTCGATGTTCATTTGTTCGACAGAAATAACTTCGTGCCAACTATCCATAACAATCAGATAGTTACGCAAGGCTACTTTGATACCATCAAAAGTTTTGTCGATGCAATAGAGAAACGAAAGAGTTCCTCAGAACAATCGTTAGAAGCAATAATCGATACTTATAAGTTGATTGAGTCAATTCGTTCAATTCAAAATTAAAAATAGATATAGTTATGGTTAAACAAGTTGTATTTTTAGTTATGGTAGCCATGGCAATGGGAGCTTGTTCTACGGAACAGAATATCATGGAGCAGGTAAGAATGAGTGATGTGGTAAACTCTGGCTGTATTTCTTCCTTCTCAGCAACAGAAAGTCGTCCTGAATATTATAAAGCTGAAAAAGAAAAGCCTACACAGATGTTGGTTTCTGTTGATGCAAAAGGTGTTGCTCATTTTCAAGTAACAGACCTTCAGGCAAATTGTGCAGTAAATGGATTTAGCCCTCAAGTACATGCACAAGACGGAGAAATCCGTATTGTGTTGATTCCTTTGGGAGATTCCACGATTGAGGCAGACTGTATGTGCAACTATAATGTAAGTTTCAATCTGTCGAACTTAATTTCCGGCACTTATCATGTGATGGTATATCGTTCTGATTTCTCGGGCAAATATGATTCAGCCAAGCCATGTTATGAAGGAAACATGTCCTTCGTACCCAATAAAAATATGGAGGTTGAGTTAAAGTAAATACCAAAGTCCTCTCTGTCACTATAGCCTAAATTCAGGCGATAAATAGCAAAAAGTGGCGATAGGTGTGCGAAATCTATGTTTTTTTATGAGATTTCGCACACCTATCGCCACTTTTTTCGATTTTTTTGATGATTTTATGAGATTATACCTTATTATATATAGGAGTTATTTTTGTTACATCCTATCCGAATCTAGTCTTTCAGGCAGCCAATAGGCACAACATATACTCCGTCTTCTCTGCGATAAGCAAAACTTCCTACGGCGGTAAGTATCATCAGGAAAGAAGGCGATTTCATTTTTGTGGTATCTATCTTTTGCGATAGTTTTTTGAGATTAGCAGCTCCTTCTTCGATTAATTTGTCACCACCAATTTTGATTTCTATTAATCCATAATCACCATTTCTTAAATGCACAACTGTGTCGCATTCCAGACCAGTCTTGTCTCGATAATGAAATACATTTCCATCCAATGCCTGAGCAAATACACGTAAGTCTCTTACACATAATGTCTCAAAGAATAGACCTAGTGTATTTAGGTCGTTCATGAGATCATTAGGTCCTATACTAAGCGCAGCTGTTGCGATAGAAGGATCTACAAAATATCTTGTATCTGTTGTTCTGATGGAAGTCTTCGAACGTAAGTTTGGATTCCATGCAGGCATATCTTCTATGACAAATATTTTGCGCAAAGCATCAAGGTAAGAACTTACAGTCTTCTCGTCAAGTGCTGATTGGTCGTTTGCCAACATATCATTTCTGATTTCTGCCAATGATGTCTGTGTGCCTTGACTTCTTGCATACGATTTCATCAAGCGTTTTACCCTTTCTGGATTTCTTTCCACTCCATCTACTCGTTGGATGTCTGCATTCACCACAGCATCATAATAATCTATGGCCTGATCAAGTGCAATTTCTTCATCATCATCCAATAATGCTGCTTGTGGCCAACCACCTCGACAAATGAGATATGAGATTCTTTGTAGGTCGTTGTTGTTTTCTGCAGCAATGGATTTTGGAGAGGTGAATAGCTCTTTAAGGGAAATTGTTCCATTAGAATCTCCTGATTCCCATAATGACATAGGGCGCATGAGTAATCGGGCTATTCTACCCGTTCCTGTATGGTGGAGTTCTTCTAGCTTGGCTGGTACTGCAGATCCCGTAAGGATGAATTGTCCCATCCCATGGCGATGGTCAACCTCAAAGCGAACCATATCCCACAATTTAGGAGTTTGTTGCCATTCATCAATCAATCGTGGCGTCTCTCCGTCTAATATTACTTTCGGGGTACTATCAACAAAGATTCGATATTGGTCTCTTCGGGCAGAGTCTGACATATAGATCACACTCTTAGCCTGCTGCTCACCTGTGGATGTTTTTCCACACCATTTTGCACCTTCAATAAGTACGGCTCCTTTTCCTCTCAGTTTTCTGCTGAGTAGTTGGTCTATAACTCTTGGCTTATAATCGTTTATACTCATATCTTATGATTTAATTTTGGTGCAAAGATAAGCTTTTTTTTTCAAATTCCGTAATTTGGCCGAATATTTTTCCCGAATTTGGCATTATTTAACTCCCGAATTTGGCCGATTATTTTTCCCGAATTTGGAATTGTTTAACTCCCGAATTTGGCCGAATAAAAAACTGTCCTCATCTGAATGGGTGTTTCAGATGGGGACAGTTTCAGTTATGTTTTGCTACATTGCAGCTATATTTCTGCTATATTGCAGCTATATTACAGTCTAAATCCTAAGCCGATGGTCATCGGGTAGCACTCGGGAGCCTTGGTCTTGTTGAGCAGCGGGGTTATTCCGGCACGGGCGTAGAGCATCACTCCTGAGTAGCCGGCACGGGCCTCGAGGTTCACGCCGATAGGGTTGAGGTTGATATCGCCCGTTTCGGTATGCTTGTGCTTTCCGATGAAGTAGCGGGAATGCTCGTGCCAGCGGTATTCTACCGATGGACCTAACGCCAGGAATGCATCATGGCATCCTATGCGCTTCTGCCACTCCAGCATGATAGGCAGGCGGAGCACATTGTAGCTGATATAGCTTTTCTTCAGCGTCTCGCCTTCTATCGGAGTCATTGCCGATACCCCGTTTTCGGTACTTAATACATAATTGTCCTTGAAATGGTGGTGTACCTGTCCGATGGAGAGAGAGGAGGTGAGCGCCATTTCGTTGGAAAGGCGGAAGCAGAGACTGGTGAGGGTGATGCCCCATTCCCACGACTTGGAGTCGCGACTGTGCATCTCGTTGTTGCCTCCCATGCTTCCCCTGCTGCCTGGCAACTGGCTGCAGCCGAAGAAGAAGGTTGGATAATGACTCTCCAGACTGCGCTTGCGCTTGCTCAAGGTCTGAGGGATGAATGGTGAGGTGACAAATACCTTTTCTACTTCCTGACCATCTACGAATTGGGTCTCTGAAATCTTGGTCATCTCGTTGCCGTTCATCTTATATATCTTCACAGAAGTCTGTTCACCATCCTGCTTGATGACGATGTTCTGGTCGTTCACTCTGATTGTGGTGTCGTTAGCCTCTACCGAGGCTGGTGCACAGTTGCTGTTGGTTTCAGCAAGGGCGAAGGCTGGCATCATGGCAGCCATCATCATTACGTTTTTGATATTCATAATACTTTATTTTATGTTGTTTCTTATTCTTATAGAGAAGATTCCAGAAGGAAGATGTTGATTCTATCTTCTGGAATAGCAGAGTTGCATGATATCTTCGGGCGACAGATTACCTTCTATATAAATCACGGTTCCCTTTCTTTCACTCGGATTACTGAAGAGGATGAAGCGGTTGTCGCCATTGCTCAAGGGGGGCATCATGTAATAGCCGCTCACCATCTTGCCATTCTCCACCACCTCTCTGATTTTCTTTGCAGCCTTGCGGTCGGACTTCAGATAGTGGGCTATTTCCGTGGCGTGGTTCTTATATACCAGGCTCTTGTATATCTTGAGCCTGTAACCTTTGAGTTGCGTATTCTGCATCGTAACCATCTTGCATCCCTTGGCATGCCCGAAGCGTTGGAATATGCTTTTTACGTACAGCCCCTCCTGGGCATTAGCCGAAATCGAGGCTACCACGATAAGAAGCAGTCCGATGAAGAAGCGTTTTATCAAGTTGCATCGTTTCATATTCTATACCTTATTATATATATATTATACTTTATAGTTTGATTGATTGTTTCATCTAAAAGATGAATTTATTGTTTCATCATATCCAGGGCACTGAATGGATCTTCGGAATCTGCCGAAACATCTTCCAGGGCATCCAGGGCTTCGTTATGAACGAACTCCTGGTCGGTATAAACCTTTCCATCGATAACCGCATAACATTCAGGCTGAGGCTGGGCTATCTTCTGGATGCCCACAATCAGGAATGCGATGATAGCGGCTGCTGCCACAGAAGTGCCGAAATATTTGAGCCATCTGCTGCGAGAAGCTTCCTTCTTCAGGATTTCCCCTTCTTCCTTCTTTTCGATATTCTCCTTTGCAATATCTTTCTTTTCGAAATCCTCCTCCTTCTCTTCTTCTTTTAGAATTTGAGAAAGATTCATCTGTTCGAATCCGATATAGCTGAAGAGGGCGCGATAGGATTCCCATTCTTCCGGAATATCATTGCCATGCTCTTCGAAATATTTTCTGAGCGTTGCCTCTTCCTCATTGGATGTGGCACCATCCATATACTTGTCGAGCAAGTTCTGTATCGTCTTGAATTCATCGACATTCTTGAATTCATCGATTCTTTTTATTTCATCGTTCATATTCTTTCCTCCTTCTTTATTTTGTTCTGTTCTGTTTCACGATATTCATATAGGTCTCTCTGATTTTGAGTCGGGCTCTGGAGAGATTCTTTCGGAGATTATCGGCAGTGCATCCCGTTATCTGCATGATTTCATCGGCAGTATAGCCTTCTATCTCCTTCATGCGGAATATCTGCTGCTGCAAGGGCGGAAGCTGCGCCACTATCTGCTTGATGAGGTTTACCTCGTCCCGTTGCTCTGCCCGCCGGTCTTCTATGGGCACTTCCATCACCTTGTCGGTGGTGAAGTTCCGCTCCTCATGTCGGCACTGGTCATAAAACTTGTTGCGCATGATGGTGATGGCGAGCGCCTTGAGGTTATCTTCTGCCTGGATATTCTGGCGCATGTCCCACAGCCTGAGCATGACTTCCTGCACGAGGTCTTCGGCATTGTCGTCACTCTCAGTCAACCTTAGCGCATACGCTTTCAAGTTGCTGCGCATCGGTAGGATGATATGGTTGAATTCTTCTGTTCTCATAACCTTTACATTCTATAGACGTATGAAATTGAAAAATCGGACATCTTATAAAAGATTTTTTCAAAAAATGCTTTCTTTTTTCAAAGAAAAATGTTATTTTTGCAGTCATAAACATAAAATTTAGCAATCGAAAACATTAAAAAACTGAATGGCTTATGGCATCTGTAGTTTCTATTATTCCCATCGTGTTGCTGTTCATCCTGATGCTCGGCTTCAAGATGGCAGGTCATAAGAGCGCCTTGCTGACGCTCGTAGTTACCGTGTTGCTCGCTCTCTTCGCAGCTTCGCCGCTGGGCATGATTGCCCCGGAACATGCGGAGGATAGCGTTATCGCCCTAACGGGATGGGCGGTGGTGGAAGGCATCCTGAAGGCGGTGTTCCCGATTCTCATCATCATCCTGATGGCTATCTACAGCTATAATATCCTCGTGGAAAGCAAGCAGATAGAGGTAATCAAGAGGCAGTTTACATCGATTACCGATGATAAGGGACTGCTCGTGCTGCTCCTCGTATGGGGATTCGGCGGACTGCTCGAAGGTATGGCGGGCTTCGGAACGGCGGTGGCGATTCCTGCTGCCATCCTCATCGGACTCGGATTCAAACCGATGTTCTCGGCTCTGGTTTCCTTGATCGGTAATACCGTGGCTACGGGATTTGGTGCCGTGGGTGTACCGGTTACTACGCTCTGTAACGAGGTGGCTGAAAGCGGATCGGCTTCGGCGGCACAGATTTGCGAGACTTCGGCTTTCGCCATTATCCAGCTGGCACCTCTCTTTATCATCCTGCCTTTCATCATCCTGACGCTTACCGATAAGCACAATCTTATCAAGAATCTCATCATCGCCCTCTGGGTGGGAGTGATTTCCGTGGTAGTGCAGTTTGTCTGCGGCTATTATCTCGGTTCGGAGACTCCAGCCATCATCGGTTCGCTGGCAGCCATTATTGCCATCATCGCATACGCCAAGGTGTTTGCCAGAAAGAGCAAGGTGCAGGATAAGGAAACCTTTACGCTTGCCGAGAGCCTGAAGGCATGGAGCGTTTACCTCTTTATATTGATATTCATCCTGGTTTCCGGAGCACTCTGTCCTCCAGTCAATGCTTTCCTCAAGAGTCATCTGGTAAGTGCGGTTCATCTGCCAGTACTCGACAGCACCTTTAAGTTTGGCTGGATTTCCAATGCGGGACTGATGCTCTTCCTGGGTGCTACGATTGGTGGACTGATACAGGGATTGAGCCTCAAGAAATTGATGGTGATTCTTGCCCGTACCACGGTGAATCTGCGCAAGACGGTGGTAACCATCTGTTCGCTGATAGCCCTGGCTAGCGTGATGAACTATTCGGGAATGATTACTTCCATCGCCTCCGGACTGGTGGCTGTAACGGGTGATTTCTATCCTTTGGTAGCACCGATGATTGGTGCCATCGGAACCTTCGTTACGGGTTCTGATACCTCTTCGAATATCCTCTTTGCCAAGCTCCAGGCTCATGTAGCCAACCAGTTGGGCATGACGGGACAGAGCACTTTCTTTGGTATGGAGGGCGGTCAGGAGAACTGGCTGGTTGCCGCCAATACCACGGGAGCCACGGGTGGCAAGATGATCAGTCCGCAGAGCATCGCCATCGCTACTGCAGCCTGCGATATGGAGGGAAAGGATGGAGAGATTCTCCGTTCGGCTATCCCATACG
>OQVN01000694.1_pt1 | contig 12481 bp, 13 predicted proteins | sample 1691621 | NCBI WGS metagenome assembly OQVN01 (sample SAMN03418278, study PRJEB22391) | human gut metagenome | biome: human-gut; feature: organic feature; material: feces | host: Homo sapiens | place: Tanzania | collected 2013-01 | reverse complement strand
GATATCAGCTGGAGCAGCTGGAATCTGCTGTCGCCGACCTGTCCGCTCAATCCGTTCCGTCCCGGCGAAACGCTGGCGCTGAGCATTTGGGCAGCACGCACGGAGGCCTTGGCGGCGAACTCGGCACAGCTGGCAAATCTGGCTTCGGCTATACTGATGCTGCTGGTGCTGTCGTTTAGTCTGGGCGCACGCTGCCTGAGCAGCTATTTAGATACAAAAAGTGGAGGAAGCAAGTAATGACGAGCACGAAATTTTTGGTGCAGGACCTGGATCTGTATTATAACAAGTTTCAGGCTTTGAAGAAGATAAATCTGGATATTAAGGAGAAGGAGATTACCGCGCTCATCGGTCCGTCCGGCTGCGGCAAGTCAACCTTCCTGAAAACGCTGAACCGCATGAACGATTTAGTTGAGGGCGTGCGCATCGAGGGCAAAATTGGTCTGGATGGCAAGGATATCTTTACGGATATTGATCCGATCAGCCTGCGTCACCGCGTGGGCATGGTGTTCCAGCAGCCGAATCCGTTCCCCAAAAGCATTTATGATAATGTTGCTTATGGACCGCGTATCCATGGCGTGACGAAGAAGAGCGAGCTGGACGAGATTGTGGAGCGCAGTCTGCGTCAGGCAGCTATCTGGGATGAGCTCAAGGACAGACTGAATAAGAGTGCGCTGGGCCTCAGCGGCGGTCAGCAGCAGCGCCTTTGTATTGCAAGAACGCTGGCTGTGCAGCCGGAGGTTATCCTGATGGATGAGCCGACGAGTGCGCTCGATCCGATTTCGACGATGAAGATTGAGGATTTGGCGCTGGAGCTGAAGAAGGATTATACGATTGTTATTGTTACGCATAATATGCAGCAGGCTGCGCGTATTTCGGATAAGACGGCGTTCTTCCTGTTGGGCGAGCTGGTTGAGTTTGGCGTGACGAAGGAGCTGTTTGCTGCGCCGAAGAATGCGAAGACTGAGGAGTATATTAGCGGCAGATTCGGTTAAGACGCGCTATAAGGCACCATCTGCGTCGTCATGGCTCCTAGGAGTATTATATATACGCCGTCGTCGCCATTCCTCGCATCTGGTACCTTCTAGCGTGTCTTTAGAAATATGAAAGGAAGATAACATGACAAGAACAAAATTTAATGAAGAGCTGCAGCTTTTGCTGAACAGCGTGCGTGTGATGGGTGTGAATCTTGAGGATACGCTGGACAGGGTTATCGACAATCTAGAGAGGAAGGATGTCGAGGTTGCGCAGGAGATTATCAACGGTGATGATAAGTTTGACAGCGATGAGGTGAATATTGAGAAGCAGTGTCTGGAGCTGGTGCTGACGCAGACGCCTGTGGCGACGGATTGGCGCGAGATTGCCAGCTGCCTGAAGCTGGTGGGCGATATGGAGCGCATTGCGGATCATTGCAGTGATATCAGCCAATATACGCTGAAGCTGGCGGAGAAGCCTGCGGTTGAGCTGCCGGAAAACTTTATGAAGATGCTGAAGGTTATGCGCGAGATGGTGTATGACAGCATTACGGCGATCAGCGAGAATGATGTGGAGCTGGCGCAGAAGGTTATGGCGACGGATGATGCTGTGGATGATTATTTTGCGGAGATGCGTCAGCAGCTGACGACGGTTATGATGCAGCAGCCGCAGCAGGTGCCGCAGTACGTTGATTATCTGATGATTGCCAAGTATGTGGAGCGTATTGCTGATCATGCGACGAACATTGCGCAATGGGTGCTGTTCGTGGTGAAGAATGAGCTGAAAAATTAAATAGTGTGTTTTTTTGAGCACGGTGCGTGAAGCGCTGTGCTTTTTTTATTGCTGTACTGCCGTAGGGCGGTGCAGCTTTTTTTGTTCTCTCGGTGCAAATTAATCTTAATAGGTATAAAAAATGTAAAGAAATGCGTGCTTAGACTTGACCGATGCTATGCATCGTGCTAAACTTTAAATATATTAATATGTCATGTGGAATAACTAAAATATTTTCATGACATTCATAAAAACGAGAGAGGTCCGTTAATTTGATCGACATACATTCACACATAATTCCCGCGGTCGATGACGGCTGTAAGGATGAGGCGATGGCGCTGGCGATGCTGCGCAAGGCGGCAGCGAGCGGCACGCGTGCAATTTTTGCGACGAGCCACGTGCTCAGCGCAGGCGAGCATCCGAGCTGGGAGAAGCTGCAGGCAGGCGTAGAGTGGCTGCGCGGTGCTTGTAAGGAAAATGATATAGATTTACAGATTTACAGCGGCACGGAGGTCTTTATGGACTGGGAGCTGCTGGATGAATTGGCAGTGAACGGCAGCTATTGCCTGAACGGTGAAGCGTTCGGCAAGCAGGCCGTGACCTATATGCTGGTGGAATTGCCGATGCATTTCCTGCCGCAGTATGCGGATGATTTCTGGTATGAGCTACGCTTAAAAGGCGTAGTGCCGATTCTTGCGCATCCGGAGCGCTATCCGGAGCTGATGGCGAAGACGGAGAGGCTGCTCAAGTGGCGCAAGGAGGGCTTGCTGCTGCAATGCAATGCAGGCAGCTTTGCCGGGAGGTTTGGCGAGAGCGCCCAGAGGGCGGCGAAGCTGCTCTTACGCAATCACTTAGTCGACTTCATTGGCAGCGATGCGCACAGAGCTGTGGGCAGGGATACGGATATGCGCGAGGGAGTGCAGGTTATCCGTGAGCTGGCAGGTGAGGCGGAGTGCAGGCGCATTTGCGTCGAGAATCCCGAGAGGCTTGTTGCCGGAGAGAGGATTGAGGTTGAGGCGATAACGGAGATTGTGAGGGAGAAGAAGAAGGGGTTTTGGAGTAGGTTGTTTGGATGATAGAGGCTCCCCTTGGGGGGAGCTGTCACCGCAGGTGACTGAGAGGGGTGTCACGTAGAATATGAAAAATAGGAGAGAAGAGAACATGAAAAAAACAATTCTGGCGCTGGGGTTAGCGGCGTCACTGAGTGCGTTTAGCTTGACGGCAAGTGCAGCTAATACGCAAAACACAACAGATTATATTATGTGTCCCGGAGATGTGCTGCAGGTTGTCGTGTATGGTCACGAGGATTTGAGCACGCCTGCGAATGCGAGCAACAGCAGTCCATATGTTGTTCGTCCGGACGGCAAGGTGAGCTTTCCGCTGATTGGCGATGTGGATGTTACGGGCAAGACGGTGGCGCAGTTTCGTGAGGAGCTGGCGAGCCGCTTTAGTCAATATCTCGTTACGCCGAGCATCAGCGTGAATGTGATGAAGCTGGGCACGACGCGTGTGTACGTCTTGGGCGAGATTAAGCGTCCCGGTCTTTATGAGCTGGAGAAGAGCCATAAGGTGATTGACGCTTTGGCGAAGGCTGAGGGCTTTACGGAGAAGTCAGGGAAGAAGAATGTGTTCCTTGTTCGCGCCGGTTCGACTGAGGTGGAGAAGCTGAATATAAACAATTTCCTGACGAAGGGAGACCAGAAGGGGAATGTGGTGCTGAACGAGGGCGATTGCTTGTATCTGACGAGCAACCATAAGATTCTCTTCAGCAAGGATATTATGCCGTTCTTGACTGGTGCTTACTATATTCAAGAAATTAAGAACAATGACGACTAAGTGAAGGAGAAATAAGCGTGAGCAACAACTTCAACGAAGAAGAAATTACTATAGACCTGCGCGAGATTGGCGCGATCCTGAAGCGCAACGCGGCGAATATTGCGCGTGTGACGGGCGTGTGCATTGTGGCGGCAGGCGTGTATCTGGCAGTGGCAACGCCGGTATACGAATCTCAGGCCCTGCTGCGCGTGAAGCAGCCGAAGGGCATTGGCAGCAGCTTGCTGGAGTCTATGCCTATGGGCAATGCTATGGCGAATACCCAGCTGATGAATACGTATGCGGAGATTTTGAAGAGCCGCAGCGTTATCGTGCCGGTAATTGAGAAAACCGAAGAGCCTAATGATGAGGGCAAGTTCATGGATTATGAAGCCTACGTCAAAGCGAAGGTTACTACTGCGCCGTTCAAGGATACAGAAATCATGCAGTTCACAGCTCGTGCTGAAACTGCTGAAAAGGCACAGCAGGTGAATAAGCTTATCGTCGAGGGCTTCCTGAACCGTCTGACGGAGCTGTCTCGCGATCAGCAGAAGGCAACGCGTGGCTTTATCGAAGAGCGTGCCGTAGCAGCGAAGAAGGAGCTGAAGGACGCTGAGGATAAGCTGACGGAGTATAAGAAGGCGAACGACATTATCGCGCCGGACGATGCAGTTAAGCTGGCGACCGAGAAAATGGGTATGGTCGATAAGCTGAATGCGGAGAACAGGGTGGCGCTGGCGACGGCGAACGCACGCCTGGCATCTACTAATGCGCAGCTCAACGGCGAGGCCGCTTCGATTGCGGATAACAAGAGCATTCAGCTTTACAATACTCAGCTTGCACAGCTGGAAGGCGAGCGTATTAGCTATCTCGACAAGTACACTGCGCAGCATCCCAAGGTTAAGCAGGTGGAGCAAGAAATTGCGAACCTGAAGCAAAAAATCAACAGCGAAATCAGCAAGGTAGCTTCTTTGCAGGCGCCGAGTGATAACCCTGTACACCAGCAGCTTTTGGCAGCGAAGTTCCAAAGCGAAGCCGAAGCGAGCGTAGCGCAGAGCAATTTGGCTAAATTAGCACAAATCGACAGCGATAACAAGGCAGATATCCGTAACCTGTCCGATAAGGAGCAGGAGTTCGTGAACCTGATGCGTGACGTTACGGTAGCTAACGAAATCTACGTTATGCTGGCGAAACGCGTGGAGGAAGCAAAGGTTGCCGAGGCAAGCGTAGCTACTGAAGTGCAGGTTGTCGACAGCGGCACGCTGCCGGAGAAGCCTGCGAAGCCGAAGAAGGCTTTAACGCTGCTGTTAGCAGCGCTACTTGGAGCTTTGGCAAGCAGCGGCTTTGTGGTTGTACGCGAGCTGCTGAACAGAACGATTAAGAACAGCGACGACGTAGCGAATTATCTGGAGCTGCCTGTATTGGGCAGTGTGCCGGATATGAACGACCTGCGTAAGGATATGGAAAAGAATGACAAGGGCCCCGGCCTGTTGGCAAAAATCTGGAGGAAAGTATGGAAGGCTTAAACTTAGTAACACAAAATGATCCGAAAAATCCTGGAGCAGAGGCCTACAGGGTAATCCGTACCGGGATCCAGTTTGCACAGGCAGGCAAGGAGCTGCAGACGATTGCGTTGACAAGCTGCACGCCAAACGAGGGCAAAAGCACGACGATTGCTAATTTGGCCGTAGTTTTGACGCAGGCAGGTAAAAGCGTGCTGCTGATCGACTGCGATATGCGCAATCCGACTGTACATAAGAACTTTAATCTCTCTAACAAGCTTGGCCTTTCAAGCTGTATCAGCATGGGCACAGCAGTTGCCGATGCTGTGCAAGCAACAGCTATCGAAGGCCTCGATGCATTGACCGCAGGCGTGATTCCGCCGAACCCGAGCGAGCTGCTGGGCAGCGAGCGCATGCAGAACATTCTGCAGCGTGCGAAGGAGGAGTACGATTATGTGCTCATCGATACGCCGCCGGTGCTGCCTGTAACGGACTCCTTGGTGCTGGGCCGCATGGTGGATGGCCTGATTCTGGTCATCGACAGCGGTGAAATCAAGGTGGAAATGGCGCGAGATGTGAAGAACCAGCTCGTTCATGCCGGAGCGAACATCCTCGGCGTAGTGCTTAACAAGGTACGCAGCGAGCATCACGGCTATGGCTATGGGTATTATTACTATTATGGACACGAAGGTGCACGTGGGGGGGACAATGGAAAGTAAAGCATTGGTAATTTTGCGTTGTTGAAGTAGTGAAAAGAAGAAAAGCTGCTGTTTTGAGGAAGTAAGGGAAGATTTGAGATTTAAGGTGTTTTTATGAGTATTGATTTGATGGAGAAAAAGTTAAGAATACGCTGGCAGCTGATGTTTTATGACATAGTGATTTATCTGTGCGTTGTGGCGTTCATGATTAGCCTGTATGGTACGAGAATGAAATCTGCGTCCGAACTGCTGATAACGATTGTGGCGACGTTGTTTTGTCTGCTGCTTTGCCGAGTAGTGGGCAAGGTCTATAGCATGATCATCCGTTACGGCGGCGTGCATGTTTATATGCGTTTGTTTGCAACGGATATCACGGCGCTGCTCTTCTACTTCCCGCTGAAGTACCTGTGCGGCCTGCATAATCTGGAAAGCCAGAACTGGCTGCTGATTATCATGCTGAACCTTTTAGGCGCGGTCGGTATGCGCCTGATGTACCGTTATTGCTATCGCTTCGGCGTGCGCAAGAACAAGAAGGGCGAGGTGCTGCGCTGGCTGCTCGTGCTGTTCGCAGGCGAGACGGTTATCAAGGAGCGCCGCAATGAGAGCAAGCGCATCCGCGTGGCGATTCTCGGCGCCGGACGCTTGGGCGCGGTGCTGGCAGATGAGCTGCTCAGCAACGACAGCGCGGCCTATGTTCCGGTCTGCTTTATCGACCAGGACGAGAACAAGGAAGGGCGCGAGGTCATGGGCCTGCCTGTATTGGCAGAGGGCGAGGAAGCGCTCGACGAGCTCAAGGATATGGGCGTACAGGAAATCGTTTTTGCGATTACCAACATCGTGAATACGAAGAAGGAAACGCTGTTCACGCTCTACCGCAACGCCGGTTATAAGGTGAAGGTCTACGACTTCTCCGTAGCAGACATTGCCAAGAGCGGCAAGCGTATGCTGCGTGAGTTTGATATTGATGAATTATTATTCCGTCAGCCAATCGTGGTCAACAACGAACTGGTGGAAAGCTATTACAAGGACAAGGTTATTCTCGTGACGGGCGGCGGTGGCAGCATTGGCAGCGAGATGTGCCGCCAGCTGGCGAAGATGGCGCCGAAGCAGATTATCGCGCTCGATATTTATGAGAACGGCGTGTATGACCTGCAGCAGGAGCTGCGCTTGCGCTACGAGGGCAAGCTGAATTTCAAGGTGGAGATTGCGAGCATCTGCAGCGAAACGGCGATGCGCCGCATTATGGAGGAATACAGGCCGCACATCGTCATCCATGCCGCAGCGCATAAGCATGTGCCGCTCATGGAGAAGAATTGCATCGAGGCCGTGGAGAACAACGTCTTTGGCACGCTGAACGTGATTCAGCTGTGTGAAGAATATAACGTCAGCCGTTTTATGATGGTTTCGACCGATAAAGCGGTGAACCCGACGAACATCATGGGCGCGACGAAGCGCATGTGCGAGATTATCGCGAGGGCGCATAGTGCGTCCGGCAGCAAGGTCGTGTTTAGCGATACACGCTTCGGCAACGTGCTGGGCAGCGCAGGCAGCGTTATTCCGCTGTTCAAGCGCCAGATAGCCAACGGCGGACCGATTACGCTGACAGACAAGCGGATCATCCGCTACTTTATGACGATTCCGGAAGCCAGCCAGCTTGTGCTGCACAGCGGCGCGATTGCGAAAAACGGCGAGCTGTTCGTGCTGGACATGGGCCAGCCAATTCGTATCTACGATTTGGCGCTGAACATGATTAAGCTCAGCGGCCTGGAGCCGGACAGAGATATTGAGATTGTCGAAACAGGCTTGCGTCCTGGCGAGAAGCTTTACGAGGAGTTGCTCGTGAAGAGCGAAACACTGCGCAAGACGGACAACGACCTGATTTTCATCGAGAAGGACGAGCCGATCAGCATGGAGGATTTGCAGAACAGGCTGGCGCTTTTAAGAGAAGCGATTAAGTCTAACGATGATGAAACGGTACGTGCTGCGATGCGCAAGGTTGTGCCGACGTACAAAACGCCGGAAGAGGTAAACTGCAAGGCTGCGGAGGCAGCAGAGATGCAGAATGCGAAAAAAGTTAATTAACCATGAAAGAGGGGCATATAAATGTTTGTAAGAAAAGCAGATTTTAAACCGTTTGAGAAGAAGGTTTGGCTGGCAACGCCGACGATGCACGGTGAAGAGCTGAAATATGTTACGGAGGCCTATGAGACTAACTGGATGTCGACTGTAGGCGAAAACATCAACGAGGTGGAGCGTATTGCAGCAGAAAGGGCTGGCGTAAAATACGCTGTAGCCTTGGCTTCCTGCACTCCGGGCTTGCATCTGTGCGTGAAACTGGCAGGCGAAAAGCTGTATGGCAAACCAGCAATCAGCCACGGTGCATTGGAAGGCAAGCGCGTTTTCTGCAGCGATATGACCTTTGATGCTACGCTGAACCCTGTTGTTTACGAAGGCGGTATTCCTGTTTTTATTGATACAGAGCGTGATTCCTGGAATATGGATCCTGTGGCTTTGGAGAAGGCTTTCGAGATGTATCCGGATGTAAAGCTGGTTATCAGCGCAGAGCTGTATGGCTTCAGCGGCGATATCAAGCGCATCAAGGAGATTTGCGAATCACATGGAGCTTTGCTGATTGAGGATGCAGCGGAAGCGATGGGCGCAACCTGGGATGGCAAGCCCTGCGGCTCTTACGGCGATTATGCTGCTATTTCCTACAATGGCAACAAGATTATCACCGGTTCTGCCGGTGGTTGTCTGCTGACCAATTCCTTAGAGGATGCCAACAAAGCACGCAAGTGGTCCACGCAGTCTCGCGAGAATGCGCCCTGGTATCAGCATGAGGAGGTTGGCTACAACTACCGCATGAGCAACGTTATTGCAGGCGTTGTACGTGGCCAGTATCCGCATTTGGAGGAGCATATTGCGCAGAAGAAGGCTGTTTATGAGCGCTATAAAGAAGGACTGAAGGATTTGCCGGTGGAGATGAATCCGTTCGATGCAGAGCGCTGCGAGCCTAACTATTGGCTGAGCGCTATGATTATCAAGCCGGAGGCTATGTGCAAGCAGGTACGCGGCGAGCAGGATGTTTGCTATGTTGCCGAGCATGGCAAGAGCTGTCCGACAGAGATTCTTGAAGCGATTTTCAGCATCAACGCTGAGGGCAGACCGATCTGGAAGCCGATGCATATGCAGCCGATGTACCGCATGCATGAGTTCGTAACCGTTGACGGCAGCGGCAGATGCAGAACGAATGCGTATATCGCAGGCGGTGTAGAGGACGTTGGCGCGGATATTTTCCAACGCGGCCTGTGCCTGCCGAGCGACAACAAGATGACGGCCGAGGAGCAAGAGAGAATTATTGAAGTGATTAAGGCTTGCTTTGAGTGAGGCAATATTATGGAAGAACACGAAGTTAGATTAGTTCATGAAAACGATGGCTGGTATATTTATCAAGATGGGGTGCAAGTCATAGGTGGATTCTTTGTACCTCGAGATAGAATAATAGCTAAAATTGAAGCAAAAAAAATAGCTAAAAAGCTATCGCCATGTGAATTTAAAATTATTGGTTATTCTGGGATAGAAGAATCAAAAGAATATTTTTGACTTCTTTGATAAAGGAAAAGTATGTACAAAACATTTTTTAAACGTTGCTTTGATATAGTTTCTTCTGGGATGGCACTAATCGTGCTGTCCCCTATTCTCTTGTATACTGGTTATTTAGTAAAAACAAGACTTGGTTCACCAGTTCTGTTTACACAAAATAGACCAGGTAAAGATGGGAAAATTTTTAAAATGTATAAATTTCGTTCTATGACTGATGAACGTGATAAAAATGGTGAATTATTACCAGATACATTACGGCTTACCCAGTTTGGGAAAAAATTAAGATCAACATCATTAGATGAACTTCCAGAGTTGATAAATATATTTAAAGGTGACATGAGTGTAGTAGGACCAAGGCCTTTGGCTGTTGTATATTTGCCGTATTATACTGAGGAAGAAATGCATAGGCATGATGTTAGGCCGGGATTAACAGGTTTAGCTCAAGTGAATGGTCGTAATTCTTTGTCATGGGAAGAAAAATTTGCTTATGATTTAGAGTATGTAAGTAATATTTCTTTTATGGGTGATATGAAAATAATTTTCAAGACAATAAAGAAGGTCTTTATTCGTGAAGGAATAGGACAGGGAGAAGAAGCGCCTGGTAGTCTGCATATATTGAGAAAAGGGCAAAAACGGAGATAGAAGGTGATACTGTGTATTTAATTGGGAAAAAAACCATGTTACGAGCATTAGAATTAGAGGATATGGAGTTCTTGCGTGAAACCATAAACGATCCATATTTTGAAAGAATGGTAGGAGGATGGAGTTTTCCAGTTTCGAAAAATGCTCAACTAAAATGGTTTGAATCGTTAGGGCCAAATCAAAGTAATTATAGATATGCAATAGAATCTTTAGAAACAAAAGAATTTTTAGGGATGATAAGTTTGTTAAATATTGACTGGAAAAATCGTTCTGGTATGACTGCGATTAAACTCAGTAAAATTGGCTTATCTGGTAAGGGAATAGCAACAGATGCTGAGTTTACCCTTATGGAATATGTTTTTAATGAATTAAATTTGCATAGATTAACAGCAGATGTTCTTAAATATAATACTCCGTCAGTTTCGCTTCATAAAAAAATCGGAGGAATTGTAGAAGGCGTAAAAAGAGAAGCCGTTTTCAAAAATGGACAATATAATGATGTTTTGAGTTTTGGTATTTTGAAAGAAGATTATATAAAAGCTGCTAAAATCAATGGATACTTAACGGAGTAAATATGGAAATAGGAAGCGAATTTGAATGGCAAGAAGAGTACTTAAATAATATTGATAATAATTTCAATATGCCATACATTGAAAATGGTATATTTACCTTTTCTGGAAGAACTTCAATTGAACAAGTTTTGAAGGATATATCCAAAAAAGAACGGGTGTTGTTGCCAGCATATTGTTGTGATTCGATGATAGAACCGTTTCGCAAAGCAGGTTTAAAAATAGCTTTTTATGATGTTTCTTGTAAAGAGGGAAAATTTGAAGTAATTATAGATACACAACAATTATTTCAAAACGATATTTTTTTGTTATGTAATTATTTTGGGTTTAATATAATGTATCCTGAATCTCTTATTAGAAGGTATCAAAAGCATGGTGGGATTGTTATCGAGGATATTACTCATAGTTTGTTCTCCTCTAGACAATATCATGAGTTTAGTGATTATGTTGTTGCTTCTGTGCGAAAGTGGGGACCACTGTTAGATGGTGGATATTGTTCTTCTAAAAAGAGCAAGTTAAAGAAATGTGAATACGAACCTGATAATTCATTTCTTCAAAAAAAGAAATCGGCAATGGTTGAGAAATATGAATATCTTCAAGGATATGATATTGATAAATCAAAATTTCTAACGTTGTTTAATTTAACGAATCATATGTTTAGTGACAGTTATTCAGACACTGCAATGTCAGAGATATCATATGATATGTTCAAAAGATTGCCTATACAAGCGATTAAAGAACAGCGATTGAAGAATGCTAAGGTATTGTATCGAGAATTAGTAGATTTGAAGGAAATAAAGTTTTTGTTTTCTATACAAGATATTGACTGTCCATTGTTTATTCCAATCTTATTAGATAAAAAACATAGAGACAATCTAAGATGTTATTTAATAAATAATAATATATATTGTCCTGTGCATTGGCCTAAATCTAAAGATGTAACCTATTGCAGTATATATGATAAAGAATTATCAATTGTTTGTGATCAGCGGTATCGCGAAGAAGATATGATCAGAATTGCTAATTCTATAAAAAAATATTTTGGGTATTGAGTTTTATTTGTCGAAAGGAGTTAATCTTCATGAAAACAATCTTAGTAACAGGTATAGGTGGTTTAACACCTCGTTCAATTACGGAAATTATCAGAGAGAATCATCCTGACTACAAAATCATTGGTTGTGATATTGAGAAAAAAGCAGTTGGTTTTTTTATGAAAGGCTTGTTAGACGAATATTATGTTTGTCCACGTTGCAACACAAAAGAATACTTTCCTTGGATTGAAAAATTAGTTGCTGAAAAGAATATTGATTATGCATTTGTACAACCTGAAGCTGAAATTGTTGAATGGGGAGATTATTTTGATAAAAAAGGTAAATTTCCATGTCCGACTTTTATGGGATGTAAAGTACTTTCTGAATCATTAAGAGATAAATATATTATGGCAGATTTATTAAAAGGCACTGATTTTATTCCTAAAACTATTAAAGTTACTCAAGATAATCCTCGCTATGATGATGTCATTAACGAAATAGGGTTTCCTTGTTGGATTCGTGCTACTGAGGGAACTGGCGGATTAGGATCTTTAAAATTGGACGATATAAGTAGCTATAAGAGTTGGTTGTTTATTAATGCACAGATTCCCGAATTTACTGTTAGTGAATTCTTGACTGGTCGTCACCTTGCTAATGAAATGTTATATTACAATGGGGAATATGTGAAGGGTGCTGCTTTAGAATGCGTCGAGTATGTAATGGCTAATACTGCACCTTCTCATGTTACCGGTAATACGCATTTTGGACGTTTTTTCAATATAATATTCTCTTAATTCTTTTTCTACTTCTTCTATTGTTAAATTACCTTCTATTTCTTCTTCTAATAATTTTTCTAAATATTTAGAAGGTTTTAAATTATC
>OQVN01000691.1_pt1 | contig 12498 bp, 7 predicted proteins | sample 1691621 | NCBI WGS metagenome assembly OQVN01 (sample SAMN03418278, study PRJEB22391) | human gut metagenome | biome: human-gut; feature: organic feature; material: feces | host: Homo sapiens | place: Tanzania | collected 2013-01 | reverse complement strand
TAGAAGTGACGCATTGAAATAGCATTCCATTCAGATGATAATTCCCAAAGTGTCAGTCCTAAAGTTCCAAAGTCTCAATTTGACACTTTGGGATGAACTTTGGAAGAACGGGCGATTTCGAAACTGCTCTACAAGAATCCTTCAATTAAGAAAAAGGAGATTGTGGCAGAGACCGGAAAATCGCTTAGTACGGTTAAGAGAATCATGGAATCCTTGCAGAAAAAGGCTTATATCCGCTGAGTGGACGGAAAGAGATATGGAAAATGGGAAATATTTATTTGAATAAGTAGTAAGAAAGAGGGACTAACAATGGCTGAAAAAAGTAATGCCAACATTGGCTTTGAAAAACAGATTTGGGATGCTGCCTGTGTATTATGGGGTCACATTCCTGCCGCTGAATATAGAAAGGTAATCATCGGACTGATTTTCCTTCGCTATATTTCCAGTGCATTTGAAAGAAAATATAACGAGCTTGTCGCAGAAGGAGAAGGCTTTGAAGAAGATCGTGACGAGTATTTGGGAGAGAATATTTTCTTTGTTCCTGAAAAAGCAAGATGGTCTACGGTTGCAGCTGCGGCTCACACTCCGGAAATCGGCACAGTCCTTGATGAAGCAATGAGAGAGATTGAAGCAGATAACAAATCTCTGAAAAATGTGCTTCCGAAGAATTACGCAAGCCCTGATTTGGACAAGAGGGTTTTGGGTGATGTAGTAGATTTGTTCACAAATATGGATATGTCTGATACAGAGGAAGGCAAAGATCTTCTAGGCAGAACTTACGAGTATTGTATCGCACAGTTCGCTGCTTACGAAGGTGTGAAGGGCGGCGAATTCTATACTCCGTCCAGCATTGTTAAGACAATCGTTGCAATCCTGAAGCCGTTCAACAACTGCCGTGTGTATGACCCGTGCTGCGGCTCCGGCGGTATGTTTGTGCAGAGTGTGAAGTTTATTCAAGCACACAGCGGCAATCGTCAAAGCATTTCTGTTTATGGTCAGGAATCTAATGCGGATACCTGGAAAATGGCAAAGATGAATATGGCGATTCGTGGCATTGATGCAAACTTCGGTCCTTATCATGCTGATACATTCTTTAATGACCTTCATGCCAACCTTCGTGCAGATTTCATTATGGCAAACCCGCCTTTTAATCTGTCCAACTGGGGGCAGGACAAATTGCAGGATGATGTTCGCTGGAAGTACGGAACACCGCCTGCCGGTAATGCCAACTACGCATGGATTCAGCACATGATTCACCACCTTGCGCCGAACGGAAAGATTGGTTTAGTGCTTGCGAACGGCGCACTGTCTACGCAGTCCTCCGGCGAAGGGGAGATTAGAAAGAACATTATCAATGCCGATCTGGTAGAAGGTATTGTTGCCCTGCCTACACAGCTGTTTTACAGTGTGACGATTCCTGTTACACTATGGTTCATTAGCAAAAACAAAAAGCAGAAAGGAAAAACGCTGTTTATTGATGCCAGAAAGATGGGCTATATGGTTGACCGCAAGCATAGAGACTTCACTGATGAAGATATTCAGAAACTGGCGGACACATTTGAAGCATTTCAGAACGGAACACTGGAAGATGTGAAGGGATTCTGTGCAGTGGCTGATTTGCAGACTATCGAAAAGCAGGATTACATTCTGACTCCTGGGCGCTATGTTGGTATTGAAGAACAGGAAGAAGATAGCGAACCGTTCGATGAGAAAATGGCTCGTTTAACTTCGGAGCTTTCTGATATGTTTGCCAAGTCCCACGAACTTGAAGCAGAAATTCGTAAGAAGCTGGGGGCGATTGGTTATGAAGTGTAAGCTGTCAGAAATCGCTTTGTTTAATCCTACTGAAACTTTGAAAAAAGGAACGCTTGCCAAAAAAGTCGGTATGGATAAACTGAAATCATTTTGTCGTGATATTCCAGATTATGAAATTGCAGAATTCTCCAGCGGGACGAAGTTTAGAAATGGCGATACAATAATGGCAAGAATTACACCTTGCCTTGAAAATGGTAAAACGGCGAAAGTTAACATTCTGGATACTGAAGAAGTTGGCTTTGGTTCAACAGAATATATTGTTTTTCGTGCAATTCATGGCATAACAGACGAAGATTATCTTTATTATCTTGTATGTAGTCCAATTGTTCGAGATATTGCAATCAAGTCGATGGTTGGCTCGTCAGGCAGACAGCGTGTGCAGACAGATGTAGTAAAGGGCATTGAAGTTGAACTGCCTACCCTTGATGAACAACGCAAAATTGGTTCGTTACTGAAAATCTTAGATGATAAGATTGCAGTTAATAATGAAATAAACGAAAATTTACTTCAGCAACTACATGTACTCTATTTAAGGCTTTTTTGTGATTCTGCTATGGATTCACCTCTTGGAGATGTTGTTGCTACAACATCCGGAGGAACGCCTTCGCGGAAGCATGATGAATATTATTCTGATAGTTCAATTTGTTGGGTGAAATCCAAAGAACTGCTTGGAAATTATATTCATGAAACCGAAGAGCATATTAACGATTTAGCAATAAAAAAATCATCTGCAAAACTTTTGCCAGAGCATAGTGTTTTGATTGCTATGTATGGCGCTACTGTGGGAGCATATGGTGTTATTTCTAAACCGATGACCTGTAACCAAGCAGTCTGTGCACTTCTCTGTAACGAAAATTATCCATATACATACCTGTTTCAGATTGCATATGAGTCACAGCAAAAATTCATAAATCTTGCGGTAGGTTCTGCACAGCAGAATATAAGTCAAGTTTTAATAAAGCAGCTAAACTTGCACAGTGATCTCGATATTATACAGAGATTTCACGACTTAGCACTGCCGATGCATCAAGAAATAGAATTCCTGCAAGCTGAAAATATACGCCTTTCCAACTTACGAGACAACTTGTTGCCTAAATTAATGTCTGGCGAGCTTGACGTCTCCGGCATTGAGCTTTAAGCAGCTAAATTTTCGTTTTTATTTACCCGGAAATCGTCGCCAGTGAAGCGACCTAATATACAAAGAAAAACGCTATGATATAAAAATGGAGTATGAATACCACAGAAAAGGAGCGATATTATGCCAGGATTATATACCGAAGCGGACTATGAAAACTCCGTGATTGAATTATTCCGGAACATGGGGTACAGTTACCTGTATGGACCAGACATAGAGAGGGATTTTCGCAATCCTCTCTATGAAGAGGAACTTGTTGCTTCCCTATATCGTTTGAATAGTTCTCTGCCGGAGGACGCTATTAATGATGCCCTTTTTAAGCTGAAAAACTTTGAAAACGGCGAGTTGGTACAGAAAAACGCTGTTTTCATGGACTACCTGCAAAATGGTATTCCTGTGCGCTATTTTGAGAAAGGTGAGGAGCGATCTTCCATCGTCTATCTTGTCGACTACAAGAATCCTAACAACAACTCCTTTATCGTAGCAAATCAATGGACTTTCATCGAAAACAGCAACAAACGCCCAGATATTCTGCTTTTCCTGAACGGCATTCCAGTTGTTATTGTGGAACTGAAATCTCCGTCTAGGGAAGAAACAGATGCTTCCGCTGCATACCGACAGCTCCGTAACTACATGAAGGAAATCCCTTCCATGTTCATCTATAATGCTATATGCGTTATGAGTGACCAGATGACATCTAAAGCCGGTACAATTACTTCTGGCGAAGATCGCTTCATGGAATGGAAAACGGTCGATGGAAGTTACGAGAACACGCAATACGCACAGTTTGATACCTTCTTTGAGGGTATGTTCCAAAGGGAACGCCTGCTTGATTTGATAAAGAATTTTATCTGTTTTTCCAATGAGGGGTTGAACTCATTCAAAATACTGGCAGGTTATCATCAGTATTTCGCCGTAAGAAAAGCAATCGAATCGACCAAACGAGCTACCGTTACCGATGGTAAGGGTGGTGTGTTCTGGCATACGCAAGGCAGCGGCAAATCACTGTCGATGGTGTTCTATGTACATCTGCTCCAAGAAGCCCTAGATAGCCCAACTATCGTTGTGCTGACCGACAGAAACGACCTAGACGATCAGCTTTTCGGACAGTTTGCAAAATGTAAAGTTTTTTTGCGCCAGGAACCGGTACACGCTACTTGTAGAAAACTGACAGAGACTTCAAGTAAAAATGATGTTGGATTAAAAGATTGGTTGGAAGGCAGACAAGCTAACGGTATTATCTTTACGACCATGCAGAAGTTTGAAGAATCTCATGAAGCCCTTTCTGAGCGCAGAAATATCATCGTTATGGCAGATGAAGCTCACCGCGGACAGTATGGCTTAACCGAAAAGATTAAGATGACTAAGAATGAGGACGGTGAAGAAATCGCCAAGCGTGTTGTTGGTACTGCTCGAATTATAAGAAATAGTTTGCCGAATGCTACATACATTGGTTTCACCGGAACCCCGATTTCCTCAAAAGACCGTAGTACCCGTGAGGTGTTCGGTGATTATATTGACATTTATGATATGACGCAGGCTGTGGAAGATGGCGCAACCCGTCCGGTCTATTACGAAAGCCGTGTCATTAAGCTCAATCTGGATGAAGCTACGCTGCACATGATTGATAGAGAGTATGAAATAATGGCTCATAATGCCGATCCAGAAGTTATTGAAAAAAGTAAGAAAACACTCGGACAGATGGAAGCTGTATTGGGCAATGACAACACCATAAACTCTCTGGTCTGCGATATTCTTGACCATTACGAGAATTACCGTGAAGGTCTGCTTACAGGCAAAGCAATGATTGTTGCATATTCTCGCCCGATTGCAATGAAGATTTATAAGCGGATTTTGGAGCTGCGCCCTAATTGGACGGAAAAAGTTGGTATTGTTATGACTGGCGGAAATAACGATCCTGAAGAATGGCATGATATTATCGGCAACAAGCGGCATAAGGACGAGCTGGCAAAAAAATTCAAGGACAATAACAGTCCGATGAAGATAGCCATTGTTGTTGATATGTGGTTGACCGGATTTGATGTTCCGTCCCTAGCTACTATGTATGTATACAAGCCGATGAGCGGACACAATCTGATGCAGGCAATCGCCCGTGTCAATCGTGTCTTCCGCGACAAGGAAGGCGGTCTGGTCGTTGATTATGTAGGCATTGCTACCGCATTAAAACAGGCGATGAATGACTACACCACACGTGATAAGAAAAATTACGGTGATACAGATGTTGCCAAGGTCGCTTATCCTAAGTTTATTGAAAAGCTCGGTGTCTGCCGTGATATGTTCCATGGATATGATTATACCAAGTTCACAACCGGAACCGATCTGGAAAGAGCAAAGACCATCAGCGGTGCGGTAAACTATATCATCGCTCGTGAGAAGAAAGAAGAAAAAGATACCTTTATCAAGGAAGCTCTTATGCTTCATCAGGCTCTTTCTCTTTGTTCTTCGCTGGTGTGTGAAGCTGACCGCTTTGAAGCTGCATTCTTTGAATCGGTGCGTGTTCTGGTGCTGCGTCTGACCAATGCAGGAACCGGAAAGAAGATTTCTCTACCTGAAGTAAATGCACGTATCAATGAGCTTTTGAAGCAGAGCATCAAGAGCGAGGGCGTTATTAACCTGTTCTCTGATATGCAAGAGGAATTTTCTTTGTTTGATCCGAAGTTTCTTGAGGAAATCAGCAAAATGAAGGAGAAGAATCTGGCAATCGAGCTGCTGAAAAAACTGATAGCGGAACAGGTATCTATTTACCGCAGAACTAATGTGGTTAAGTCTGAGAAGTTTAGTGAAATCATGCAGCGAGCTATTCATGCATATCTGAATGGTATGCTCACCAATGAAGAAGTCATTGCAGAAATGCTTAAACTCGCCAAGCAGCTTGCAGAAGCCCACAAAGAGGGCGAACAGCTCGGCCTTACAGCTGATGAATTGGCATTTTACGATGCACTTACTAAACCGCAAGCCATCAAGGATTTTTACGAAAACGAAGAACTGATTGCAATTACAAAAGAGTTGGCAGATACACTTCGTAAGAATAAAACGATTGACTGGCAGCGCAAAGAATCTGCCCGTGCTAAAATGCGTACCCTCATTAAGCGTCTGTTAAAGAAACATAAATACCCGCCGGAGGGTATGGATGATGCTGTTCAGACTGTAATGACACAGTGTGAACTTTGGACGGATAATAATGATATGAGTGATAAGGTTATCTCCATTCAGGAACATAAGGCGTATATTTATGAGCCAAAAGCAACATACAGTATGGCTGCTGAAGAAATAGCTCCATATGGAATAAATAAGGAGATATGACACCCTATGCATAAAATACTTTTTATCTGCCATGGCAACATCTGCCGCTCGCCGATGGCAGAGTTCTTATTGAAGGACATCGTGAACAAGCGCGGGCTGGCTGACGCTTTTGAGATTGCGTCGGCGGCGACAAGCAGAGAGGAAATCGGCAATCCTGTGCATTACGGCACGCGTAATAAGCTGGCACAGTTCGGCATCAGTGTGGCAGGCAAGCACGCTGTGCAGGTGACCAAGCATGATTACGAGCATTATGATTTACTCCTGGTGATGGACAGCAATAATATTCGCAATTTGCGTCGTGTGCTTGGTGAAGACACGCAAAACAAGGTGCATCTGCTGCTCGATTATACTGAGCGTAAGGGTGAGAGCATTGCTGACCCATGGTATACGGGCGATTTTGATGTGACCTATAATGATATCATGGAAGGCTTGGCTGGACTTTTAGAGCAGCTTGGCTATTAATTTTGCAGGGAAGCAGTCAGGTTTTGTTGTACGTTTTTCCTCTAAACCGTTAATTAGTTAACAAAATTACTGCTATAGATGAAAAAAATAACCGAAAGCTACATTTTGCTTGTGCATTCCTGCTCTCAGCGTTATAATATAATATGCGTTGAAAAAACAAAGTTTCTAGTAATGAAGAGAGGTTTTTAAACATGAAATTCGCAAGTCGTATGGAGCGTATGCAAGCTTCTGAAATCCGTGAGCTGTTAAAATTGACTGCTCAGCCTGATATTATTTCCTTTGCCGGCGGTCTGCCTGCACCGGAGCTGTTCCCTGTTGAAGAAATTGCCAAGGTTTCTCATGACCTGGTATTGAAAGAAGGCCGTCAGCTGCTGCAATATGCAACCACCGAAGGTCGTCCTTCCCTGCGTGCAAAAATTGCTAAACGCATGGCTGATAAATATCACACTAACGTTGATCCTGATGACATTCTGATTACCACCGGCTCTCAGCAATGCCTGGACTTCGCAGGCAAGCTGTTCCTGGATCCCGGCGATGTTGTTCTCTGCGAAAGTCCGTCTTACCTCGGCGCATTGAACGCCTTCAATGCTTATCAGCCGAACTTCGTTGAGGTTCCGACTGACAACGGCGGACTGATTCCGGAAGAGCTGGACAAAATTCTGGAAACTACTCCGAACTGCAAGTTCATCTATGTAATTCCTGACTTCCAAAACCCGACCGGCCGCACCTGGTCTTTGGAACGCCGCCAGAAATTCATGGAAGTTGTTAACAAACACAACCTGCCGGTACTGGAGGATAATCCGTATGGCGAGCTGCGTTATGAAGGCACCATTCTGCCGTCCCTGAAATCTATGGATACCAAGGGCCTGGTTATGTTCCTGGGCACCTTCTCCAAAATCTTCTGCCCGGGCCTGCGTCTCGGCTGGATTGCTGCTGAGCACAGCCTGCTGACCGAGTTTGTAAAGATTAAACAAAGCGCTGACCTGCACACCTCCAACTTTGACCAAGGCGTTGCAGATGCTTATATGGAAGCTTATGACCTGGACGAGCACGTTAAAGAAATCGTTGCTCTGTACAAACATCGTCGTGATTTGATTCTCGAATCCATGGAAAAATACTTCCCGGCTGGCACTGAATGGACTCATCCTGAAGGCGGCCTGTTCCTGTGGCTGACCTTCCCTGAAGGCGTAAGCGCTCGTAAGGTATTTAACAAATGTATCGAGATGAAGGTTGCCGGCGTTATCGGTGATGCTTTCTATCCGAACCAAAAAACTGACCGCAGCATGCGTATCAACTACTCCAACATGCCGGATGACCGCATTGTTGAAGGTATTCAACGTATGGCTAAAGCTATCAAAGAGTGCATGTAAGACGCTGCTAGCAGCTTAAAAATTTAGACTCCGCCGGGAGAAATTCCGGTGGAGCTTTTTTTAACCGATTTAATCGTTTGATTAAAAAATTCTGTAATATTTTAGGGGAAAATTTGTGTCTTGCCGTTGACAGCCGCAAGAGTTATAATATTTACGAAGAAATGTAATTAGCGGACGGAGTCGAAGGTAATGTTGTTTCGTCATACATGATAACTGCTTGTCGCAGCGTTTGTGCAGAACTGTCTGCTGTTTTAAAGGAAGATGGCTTGATGCAAGTGAATGAGAAGATACAAGAAATTATAAAAAGTGAAGAAGTCTTGTTTGCATATCTCAAGGATACTATTTATCATCCGGAGCAGGCAAAGCTAGAGCTTGACAGCGTTGAAGAGCATTTACAGCGCTTAGGCAGGGAGCTGCAGTTTTTGAATGCTTGCCTTAGGGAAACGAAGCTGCTGGCGGAAAATCTGGAGCATGGCAAATTTACGGAATTTGTGCCTGCGCGTGCAGATAATCCGTTTATTGGGCCTTATAAGAACCTGCAGGCAAATCTACAGCAGCTTGTCTTGACGGCGCAGAGCGCTGCCAAGGGCGAAAAGGAATGCTCTATTGACTGCATGGGCGAGTGGTCGCAGCCCTTTAATGAGCTGTTCCGCCAGCTGCAGGAGCAGAGTATTCGTCTGGAAAAGAGTGCGCATACGGACGCGCTGACAGGCGTGGGCAACAGGCTTTATTTTGATTTTCAGGTAAAAAAGCTGTGGCTGCAGAAGACTCCCTGCACTGTCGCCTTTATTGATATGGATGAGCTGAAGTATTGCAATGATAATTTTGGTCATACTGAGGGCGATTTTTATATTATCTGCGTCAGCAATCTGCTGCAGGAGCTGTGTGGCGAGCAGGAGCAGGTTTTCCGCATCGGCGGGGACGAATTTGTTATTTTGTCGCTGACGGCAAGCGCGGAGGAGCTGCGCAAGCGCTTGGAGGAGGCGCACGAGCGCTTCAAGGCGAAGATGGAAAAGCTTGTGGACTATCCCTGCGATTTCAGCTTTGGCTGCACGCAGGCTGCTTCTATGGACGAGCAGGCGTACAATAATCTGCTGCTGACAGCTGACCAGAAGATGTACGAGTATAAGCTGAACAAGAAAAGAAATGCCTGGGGACAGGGAAAGAATACACCGTCAGAAAACGTGCTAGATAAAAATTATGGTTTGGAAAGCCGTATTTTTGAGGCGCTCAGCAGGACGATGAGCAATCGTTATATTTATGTTTGCAATATGCGCACGAATATGTCGCGCTGGTCTGCGAATGCCGTGAAGGAGTTCGACCTGCCGGGGGAATATATGCTCGACGCTGGCACTATCTGGATGGAGCATGTGCATCCTGATGACAGAGAAGGCTATCTAAGCGATATCAGCGCCATCATGGGCGGCAAAAAGGCTTATCATAAAATGCAGTACAGAGCGCGCAATGCGAAGGGCTATTATGTAATGTGCAGCTGCGATGGCTATGTGCTCAAGGGCAAGGGCGAGGAGCCGGATATTTTCGTGGGTACGATTACCAACCATGGCGCGATTGATACGATTGACCCGATAACAAATCTTGGCAATACGTTTAAGTTTTTTGAGTATATTACCGAGAAGCAGAAGAAGCATGAGCCGGTGGATATTTTTGTCGTCGGCATCAGCGAGTTCCACGTTATCAACGACAGCTATGGCTATGAGGCAGGCAACCTCGTGCTGCATAATTTTGCGCAGCAGGTGCTGATGTTGCTGGACGCGGAGACGAAGTTTTTCCGTTTGAACGGCGTGAAGTTTGCTATTGTTATGCACAGCGCGACGCATGAGGAGATTCAAAAGCTTTATGAGCAGCTGAAGAATATTGTCAATAAGCAGCTTTATCTGGGTAAGAATCAGGCGAAGCTGTACTTTGGTGCGGCGGCTGTACATCATGAAAATGATACGGAGGACATTACTCCGCTGCTTTCAGAGCTGGATTATTATATCCGTATGTCCAAATATGAAAATAACGGTGAGCTTGTCTATGTCAATGAGGAATATAACCAGCGTGCAAAACGCCGCCTTGCTATTTTGCGTGATGTGAAGGCGAGCGTGCTGAACAACTGCGAGGGCTTTTACCTGCAATATCAGCCGCAGACTAATGCGGAGGGCAGGGTTGTCGGCGCGGAGGCGCTTTTGCGTTATAAGAATGTGACGTGGGGCGTGGTGCCGCCGCTGGAATATATTTCTCATCTGGAGGGCGATATTTATTTCTATGACCTTGGCTTGTGGATTTTGCGCCGGGCATTGAGCGAGGGCGCGAAGCTTTTGCGTAAGCATCCCGATTTCTGCCTGAGCGTCAATGTTTCGTATAAGCAGCTGGAGCGCGACAGCTTCCCTGATGATGTTATGGATATTTTGGCGAAGAGCGGCTTCCCGGCGGAAAATTTGCTTCTGGAATTTACGGAGCATTGCCGCACGCTCAACGTCAGCCGTCTGAAAAAGCTGGTGGCTGTTTTCCATTCGCATGGCATCCGTGTTTCTGCGGACGATTTTGGTACAGGTCATGCTACGCTGATGCTGTTGCGTGATTTGTCCTTTGATACGGTTAAGCTGGACCAGAGCTTTACGCGCGGCATTATTGAGCATGAGGTGGACAGTATTATTGTCGAAACGATTATGAACTGTGCGCATAAGCTGAAGATGCACGTCTGCATGGAAGGCATTGAAACAGAGAAGCTGCTGGAAAAGGCGCACGCTTTGGGCGCAGATTATTATCAGGGCTATTTGATTGCCAAGCCTTTAGATTTTGGCGATTTGTGCGATTTTGTCGATAAGCATAATAATAGATTTGAAGCATAAGAAAAGAGGTCACTGCAGTGGGGCGGTGACCTCTAATTTTTTATGCTTATTTAGGTTTGGCAGTCAGCCATTGACGCTGTTGCTCGCTTCTGGAGTAGAGCTGGTGGTCGAACCACATGTAAAAGAAGCGTTCAGCAGGGACGATGCCGTAGCCGTCCTGCAGGTGGTCTGTCGTGTCGAAGGGGTCGGCAACGATGAGCACATCGTCGCTCTTATGCTCGGTGCCCATGGTGTCATAGCCGATAATGACGCGCCAATGTCCGCCCCAGTCGACGTTTTCGACGATAATCGGCGTGTTGTTCTTCAAATTGCTTTCGACGAATTTGAGGAAGTCGGCGTAGTTGTCAGGCGTTTTGTCCTTGACGGAGGAATGAACCTCCCAGCCAAGCTTTTCAAAGTATTTGACCATGCCCTTGGTATTGGTGCCGACGGTGCTGCTGGTGGACATAATTTTGCCTACAGCAAGCTCATCGTCGATGATGTCGCCCTTGTAATATTTTACGACCATGTTGGCGGCAGCAGGACCGCAGGTGTAGTAGGTTACCTGCTGCGTGGTGGCGAACTTGGGCAGCAGCGTGAGGTGCTCGTTGGACTGCATGTTGTAGAAGTCGGGGTGCTTAAAGTACGGCGACTCCTTGATATCATGCTTGCCGACGAACTGCGCCGCGCCGCTGACGTCCTGCTTAGTCATGGCGTTGGCGATGGGGCTATTGAATTCTCTGAGCAGGTAGTTTGTGCCGCCGAGGATGACGAGGCAGCAGCAGGCTGCCAGCAGTGCTTTTTTGGTATTCATGACGGAAGCTCCTTGTCCTGTTGATGACGCTTTAAATATTTCGTGACAGCCTGCTGCAGCTCTGCGCTGGTGTTAGGCAGATTGCCTGACTGTACACGGTCTAAAAGATAAGCAAGTGTCTCCTTGATTTTGGCCTGAGGGATGAGCGGCAGCAGTTCGCGGCCGCTGATGGCAAGGTCCTTAGTGCAGACCGGCATTTTTGTGCGTGCCAGCTCGGTGACCTGTCTGCCAAGCTCGCGGCCATCGGCCATGAGCTGCGCGTTTTCGCGTGCGTGCGTAGCGCCCATGTCAGCGAGAAAGACCTCGACGAGCAGCTCATAGGCCTGCGCGAGCTCCTGCTCGTTCCTGAAGCCTGCGCTGGTCGCTTCGCTGCGCACCCAGCGCAGCAGTGTGCGCTCCTTTGTCCAGAGCATAGGCGCAAAGCGCATATGCTGGGCGACGAGCCAGACTACAAGCTGGACGAAGTCCTTCGGATAGCGCAGGCGCGTTAAGATGGCCTTGGCCATGACGGCGCTTTCTGCCTCATGTCCGGGGTCGCTGGGCTGACCTTCCTTGTTCAGCTTGCGGATATTGGGCAGTCCCTTGCCGAGGTCGTGCAGCACGAGCGCCCAGCGGATAGCCAGCTCACGCGGACTGTTATCAATGGCTAGCAGCGTATGCTCCCACGTATCGTAGAGGTGGAAGCGCGGGTTCTGCGGCAGGCCGACGAGGTGCGCTGCTTCGGGAAGCAGGGGAACGCTTGTA
>OQVN01000690.1_pt1 | contig 12502 bp, 10 predicted proteins | sample 1691621 | NCBI WGS metagenome assembly OQVN01 (sample SAMN03418278, study PRJEB22391) | human gut metagenome | biome: human-gut; feature: organic feature; material: feces | host: Homo sapiens | place: Tanzania | collected 2013-01 | reverse complement strand
TTTCCTATGCTGTAGGGGCTTAAAGTTACTGTGCGGCCGTCAATAAAAACGCCGTCGCTTCCGCTTCCTGTGATTGTCGTGGCAGTGTCAATTACTGTCGCAAGGGCTGTCTTTTCAAGCTTGGTTTTGTTTATAACTATGCTTCCGTCCTTGGCGACAAAGCAGTTGGAAATTATAAGGCTAAAAGAGCATTCTGTGGTTTTATCTGCTTCAACTTTTATATCTTTGCTTCCAGATGCGATAAGCTCATCATTATCGGAATCCCATGCTTCCGCCTCAACGGTATAGTCGCCGGCTTCAAGCTCTGTAAACTCTATTACCCCCCCCATTGATTCCTGCTCCTGTGTTTCACTTTCGCCGATTACACGCACCACAAACTTGTCGGCATTTTCCTTGCTGTAAACATAGCGTCCGCCCGGCAAGGCAACACGGATTGAGCCGCCTTTTTCTGAGCCGCCGCTCATGTTCATGCAGGATGCTGCCACAAATAAAAACGCAAATAAAGCCGGAACAATAAATTTCTTCATAAAAGACCTCCAATTTTTAGATTATCGGGTCAAGCCCGATAATGACAACTTTCATTTCTCTGTCATTCCCGCAGTTGATGCTGCGACGTTTGCGTAGCAAACTCGGTTTGGAATCTCTGTTATAACTAATTTTTCAGGAACCTATTTTACATTATAATGAATAAATTCCAAAAAACAACTTTTTGGTGAAAATTTATTAAGAATTTTCCTTGAGTAAATACGTTATTTTCCATCGGTAAATAGCTTATTTACCTTAGGAAAATAGTCTATTTACCACAGGTAAATATATTATTTACCCTAGGCAAATAGCTTATTGGCTGAATGTAAAATAATACTTTGAGGAAGAAATTTCATACTAAAATCCTAAATTTCTAAAAAAGCAACAATTCGCCATAGAAAAACATTATAAAACGCCGAAAAATAGCAAAACAATATGCCGAGAAAAAACTTTATAATTCGCCGAATATAAGATATAATTAATTTATGAATGATTACAAACCAAGAATTGTAGATGAAATTTTGGCAAAAAAACTCGAAGCAAAAGGTGCCGTTCTCATAGAAGGACCAAAATGGTGCGGCAAAACAACAACAGCATTGCAGCAGGCCAAAAGTATTCTCAGAATGGACAATCCATTGGAAAAGGATCAGAATCTTCGTCTTTCAAAATTAAATCCTCAAAGGCTATTAAAAGGTGATACGCCTAGGCTTATTGATGAATGGCAGATTGCTCCGACTCTTTGGGATACGGTTCGATATGAAGTAGATCAGAGAGGAAAAATGGGACAATTTATTTTGACAGGTTCCGCCGTTCCTCCCGACACAAAAGAAATTACACATTCAGGTACAGGCCGTTTTACCTGGCTTAACATGAGACCTATGAGCCTTTATGAATCAGGAGAATCAACTGGTGAAGTAAGCTTGAAATCATTATTTGACGGAAACTTAAATATTGATGGTGAAAATAGCCTCGATGACATAGACAAGCTTGCCTATCTTGTTTGCAGAGGAGGATGGCCGCAGGCTATAGGACTGAAATCAGAAGCGGCTTTACAACAGGCTTTTGATTATTATGATGCAGTTGTTAAATCAGATATTAACAGAGCCGATGGAGTAAATAAAAATTCTGAGCGTGTTAAAAGGATTATGAAATCTTATGCTAGAAATCAGGGAAGCCAAGCCGCAAGCACAGTCATTGCTCAGGACATAGCAGTAAACGAAGTTGAAACTGTAAACGAGGACACTGTTCATTCTTATATAGAAGCATTGAAAAAAATTTTTGTTGTTGAAGACATGCCTGCTTGGAATCCAAATTTAAGATCAAAGTCTGCCATAAGGACATCTGATACAAGATATTATGTTGATTCTTCAATCGCCACTGCAAGCCTTGGCATTGGACCAGAAGATTTGATAAATGATTTAAAGACTTTTGGACTTTTCTTTGAAACTATGTGTGTAAGGGATTTAAGAATCTTTGCAGAAAGCTTAGACGGCTCAGTATATCATTATAGAGACAACACCAATCTTGAATGTGATACTGTAGTTCATTTGAGAAACGGTTCTTATGGTTTAATAGAAATCAAACTTGGCGGAGATGATTTAATTAATGAAGGTGCAGCAAATTTGTTAAAACTACAAGATAAGATTGATGTTTCTAAAATGAAAGAGCCATCATTTTTAATGGTGTTGGTTGGAGCAGGAACTTATGCTTACAGAAGAGAAGATGGAATTCTTGTTGTTCCTATTGGATGTCTGAAGAACTAAAAAAGCATTGTGTGCATTATCTTGTCATATTCTGAAAGAAAAACTTTATCCTCTGCAATGAAACCAAAATATGTTTTCTGACTATAATCATTATATACTTTTATAACATCTGATAATAATTTCATAAGATATGATTTTTCACCTAAAATCGGAAAACTAATAATATCTGACTCCTGCAAAAAGTAATCAGACTTTTTTAAACAGAAAAAATCCTTAAGATTTTCAGCAAGTTGTTTATATTTGCCAGCATAAGGATTGGATGAAAATTCTACATCTTTAAAAACCAACGTAAATGTGCCGTTTGCACCGTTTGTTACCACGCAAAGATTCTTGGAATGGAAAACGTAAGACGCTATGCAGCTTATAATTTCATAAATCAAAATCGCATAACTGCAAAGTTCTGGTTTTACTCCAGTCGCCAGTGTCATTTTATGGCAAAGGTCAACTTGGCTGAATATTTTTTCCTGAAGCCTGCGGTCAATTCCGCTGAACATTTCTGCTAAAAATTCTTCAAGAAAGTTCTCATTAAAATTAATCGGAGCTCCAGCAGAATTATCTCTTGTCCACTCGCAAAATTCTTTTTCAAGCCCGTTCATAACTTCCAAAGACTTGTTCGGCTTGCCGTTTGACAACGGAATTGAAATATCAATAAATTTCTGAAGATATGAATCTGTAAACTGCATTATGTTATGCTTCGGAGTTGGATTTGAAAAATTCTTTCCAAACACCTTGCAGATGCTGTCTGCCAAATTAGATTTATCAATAGCGATAATCTGGAAAACCGGCATTTTATTGCAGACATGATGAAGTCTTTCCAAAACTTTTATCGCATATTCAGGCAAGCAGCGGTCCAGCTCATCAACAACGAGAATGATTTTTAATTTTTCAGCAAGATTTTTTATAACATAGCGGATTTCTGCAAGCGTTTTTCTAAGCGGAAGCATCGAATCAATGTCATCTGCAATTTTTGTTCCTTGTTTTATTCTATTGAACAGCTTCCTTTTGCTTTTTATAGATTTATCAATATCGATTTTAATAAAATACTTTGCGATTCCAATTGCAAGAATTTCCAAATCAGAAGAAGCCTCTTTCAATAGCTCTGTAACAACAGATTCGTAAAGCGATTTTTGTTTTGTAATCTCATTCAGCTTTTCAATCATCACTGATAGCAATGCAACAAGCGGCTCTTCATAAAAATCATTCTCCCAGGCGTTGTAATGAAAAACCAGATATTCGTCACTAGGCAACTGGGATTCAAGCATGTTCAAAATCCAAGTTTTTCCGCTGCCCCAATCTCCGTCAATGGCAATTGAATAGCCATTCTTATTATTGGACTGATTTGCGATTATATTTTTGAGAAGATTTATAAATGGCTGGCGTGAAAGATGGTCGGTCATAATTTGTTAATCACTCCAAAGTCTACAGTAATTTACAGATTTTCCCTAGAGATTTATTTTAAAATACACGAAAGCAATAATTCAACCTGATTTTCAACCGACAAAGAAGACTTGGTGCATTTTGTTTTCAAAAACTGCCTCCTAAAAAAATAACCTTGCTGGGTGCGCATTGTTAAGAGGCGTGCAAGGTCTAATTGGGGTTAATATAGTATGGTTATTGGCAAAAGTCAATGATTTTTATTTTGCAGTGCGACCTATGCGGAAACCGTTTCTATTTGAACTTGCAGTATAGAGCATATATAAGTGATAATAAACTGTACACATACTTGAATTAACCATTACTGAACTACCGCCTCTAACGCATCTTTCTCCAGAATCATCTGAATCCCAGCACCATTCTTCTACATTTCCACTCATATCATACATACCAAGTATATTTGGTGATAGTTTTTTTGTTTCATAAAAACTATTATCACACCATCCGACATCAGCCAAAGTATCACTTCCTGCATACTTATACTGTGTACCAGATAATCCATTGCCTCCTCTAGCTGCATATTCCCATTCTGCTTCTGTAAGAAGTCTGTAGCCATTCGCTTCAAAATTACAAGTTGAATTATTTCCATTTACGACATAACAAGGCGTTAGTCCTTCGGCTTCACTTCGGGCATTGCAATATTTCAATGCTGCCGTCCAACTCACATGCCATGCGGGATAATTTTCGCCTGCAGGACCATCTCTTGTATCTAAAGTCGCATATTTGGCGAATTCCCCTTGCGTAACTTCATGGTCACAAATATAAAAGTTGCCAATAGTTTTAGATTCACTGCCATCAAAAATTTCACTATTTGGAGCGGCTTCCGTTATTGTTGCGCCTTCTACAAATACAAAGCCGTCCGTAGACCATTTTGCGTAAAGTGTAACATCTGTTTTTTCAAATACATTAATAGAAGCATTATTGTAAACAGGGTCGCTGTCTACGCTGGTCGTCCAGCCCTGAAATGTAGAGCCATCTTTTGTAAATAAATTTTCTGAAAGGGATTGGGAAGTTCCGTAAGTAAAAACTTGAGAAGGCATTGTTCCAGTTCCGCCATTCGAATCAAAAGTTACAGTAAATTTGTCATGAAGCGTTACAGTGCAAGGAGAAGTTTCGCCAGCAACAACTGTTACTTCAGATTCTCCAAGACCAGACAAAACTTCGTTTTTATAAGCCTTGACTTCAACTGTGTAAGTTTCAGGATTAACTTCTAAAAACTCTAGTACCCCCCCCCGAAAAACCAGTTTCAGTCTGAACAACATCTTTGTTTAATAAAAGTTCTACTATGTAAGTATCGGCTTTTGTACTGGAACTAATTTCACGTTCGCCGCCCGGCAAGGCAACACGGATTGAGCCGCCTTTTTCTGAGCCGCCGCTCATGTTCATGCAGGATGCTGCCACAAATAAAAACGCAAATAAAGCCGGAACAATAAATTTCTTCATAAAAGACCTCTAGTTTTTTGGATTGTCGGATCAAGTCCGACAATGACAACTTTCATTTCTCTGCAATTCCCACACTTGTTTCATCTCTCTGTCATTGCCGTACTTGAATTTCCATGTCATTCCCACACTTGATGTGGGAATCTCTGTTATAACCAACTTTTCAGGAATCTACTTTACATTATAATGAATAAATTCCAAAAAACAACTTTTTGGCAAAAATTTATTGAATTTTCTGTTGAAAACGCAATAAATACAAAAAATCGTTAGTTTTTTCTAATCAGTGTGGAAAAATAAAGCAAAATCTATTCTATTTTACTGTTGTCCAAATGTGCGATGGAATACAAGGATTTATATTCTTTATCCTAAAAAGTTCTATCAGGTTTACAAATTCATAGCCTCGGGATTTTAAAACTGGAATGGCGGACTTAACAGCCTGAACTGTAGCATAGTTTTCTTCCATTACGTGAAGAAGCACAATCTGTCCATCTTCCGCAGATTTTAAAATACGCTCAGTTCTTTGTTCAGCAGTAATTTCAGGAAGCCAATCCTCGCAGCTTTTTCCGCCAATAAAGGGAACTTTTATAGCTTTGTACATATTGACGCTTACGCTGATATAAGGCGGACGGAAAAATTCACTTCTTTTGCCGATGCACTTTTCTATAAGGGATTCAGTTTTTTCATATTCGTCCTGAATCATGGCAATGCTCATTTTTGACATATCGGAATGCGTAAACGAATGATTTTGAATGTCGCATCCCATTTTAAATGCGCGCCTTACAACTTTTGCAGACTCTTCGTTAATTTTGTTTCCGACTAAAAAAAATGACGCTGGAATCTCATTAAATTCAAGAACATCCAGCATGTCTGCCATAATATTTGCATTAGGTCCATCATCAAACGAAAGCGTTATATGCTTCATAAACTTCTTTTGTACTCTCCAAATGAAAAGACGTTTTATTATACAAAATTCCAGCGGAAAACGAGCTGTCCCGCGCTAATTTCTTACAAATATAACAAGGTCGCCTTTTTGTTTTCTTGCTTCAAAACTGTAGTTTTTTCCGTTTTTTGAGACAATTGCAAAATATCTAAAATTACGAAGTGTTTTTTCAATAGGAAATTCCAAGTCTTCTGAATCATTATATTCTTGCAGAGTAACACCGCCGACTTTTTTCCAGCCTTTATCTTTATAATCTGAAGCATAGACAACAAATGAAATTCCATAATCATCAGTAAGATTTACAAATTCTATTTCGTCATAAAATCTTCCTTTTATATTGTCTGAATCAATTACAAAGGCAGATTCAAGTTTCTTTTCAAAATCAAATTCAAAATCCGGCATTACAAAAATGCAAAGGTCATTGTCAATTTTTTGCGCACGGTAGTTGTAAACTTTGTTATTTTTAGGAACTACAGCAAAATACTGTATTTGAGCAATGCGGTCTTCCATGCGGGAATCAACATCTTCTGAATCGTAAAAACCCTTTAAGAATGCTCTTCCGTAAAACTGCCAGGAATTATTTTTATTGTCATAATAATAAACTTCAAAGCCAAGCTGCTCGTCTGTTTCGTTTATAAGCTTTACATCTTCTCTTGCTTTTCCAGCTATAGAATTGGCATCAAGGACAAACGCATTTTCAGCATCAAGGTTAAAATCAGGAGCCTGAGCAAAACAAGCAAAACTAAACACTAGGCAGACAAAAAAAACAATCTTTTTCATATATTCTTCCATAAATGATTCTTCTCTCAATGATTGAAATTTAACATTTCTAAAAAAGTTACGCAAGAAAATAGCAAGCAGGCTGCGCAACAAGATTTACCAGACCTATTTTTTAAACTCTGTCTTTAAAATCAAAGTATTCTATGATACAATTGCATTATGCAGATTATTCCAGTAGCAAGCGGCAAAGGCGGCGTTGGAAAAAGCCTTTTAAGCGCAAACCTTGCAATTGCCCTAGGACAGGCAGGCAAAAAAGTTCTTCTCATTGATTTGGATTTGGGAGCTTCAAACCTTCATCTTGTAATAGGCCATCCTAACCCAAAGGCAGGAGTCGGCACATTCCTTACAGGCGAAAGCAAGTTTGAAGACATAATTTGCCCAACAGACTACGACAATGTAAGTTTTATTGCAGGCGATTCTGAAATTCCTGGGCTTACTTCACTAAAAGTCAGCCAGAAAAATGAGCTTATAAAAAGTTTCAATAAACAGGAATCTAAATTCGACTATCTGATTCTGGACTTGGGAGCAGGAACCCATCTTACAATTCTTGATATGTTTCTTCTTTCCCCGCAGGGAATTGTTGTTACAGCTCCGACTGTTACCGCCACACTGAACGGCTATCTTTTTCTTAAGAATGTAATGTTCCGCATGATGTACAATACTTTTAAGAAAGGAAGCGCAGGCTACAAATATCTTGAGTCGCTAAAAAAAGATTCGCTTTCGCTCCAGAGGCTTTATATTCCAAAGCTTGTTGAAATTCTTGAAAAAGAAGACCCGGAAGGAACTGCATTGTTCAAAAAGCGTATAAATGAATTTCATCCGCGGCTCGTGCTTAATATGATAGATGACCCAAAAGACGCAGACAGAGCGCAAAGAATCCGCCGTTCATGCCAGCAGTATTTGGACTTGGACTTGGATCATCTTGGCGTAATCTACCGCGACACTTTGCAGGACAAGGCTCTTTCTTCAAGACTGCCAGTCATTGCTTACAAGCCGCAGTCAATTATAGGCCAGGCAATCTACAGAATTGCAGAAAAAATAATTCAGTCCGAAACTTTAAAGTTTGACGACAGCTATGACATAACCCAGGCTTCAGACACTTCATTTGAAATTGCCACAGAAGAAGCCAATGACGACTTTGGGCAAAAAATGGCTTACATAGAAGAGCTTGCAGGAACAGGCGCGCTTACTGCCGGGGAACTTGCAGAAACTTTAAAGCAGCAGCAATACGAGCTTACAAGGCTAAAAAACGAAAACAATCTATTAAAGAAAAAACTTCTGGAAGCAGCGGCAAAAGGCTTCAAGGTGTAAGACAAAATGCTAAATTCTCTTTTATATATAAAATATCCGTCTTGGATTCATCCGGAGCTTTTTCCTGGAGTTCCGCTTTTGGGACTTGTGCGCTGGTACGGTCTTATGTACATAATCGCATTTGGAACTGCTTTTTATATTCTGCGGAAAATTCAGCGTGAAGGCGCATTGGACACGCCAGATTCAAAAACTACGGAAGATGATATTTTCAGCTTTATTGCATTCGGAATTATTTTTCTTTTGGCAGGCGCGCGGATTTTTTCAACGCTTGTGTATGATACTTCCGGGCTTTACTGGAAAAAGCCTTGGCTGATTTTTTGGCCGTTCGACACAGTAACAAAAAGATTCACAGGTCTTGCGGGAATGTCCTATCACGGCGGATTCCTCGGCGGACTTGTGGGAATGCTAATCTGGTGCAAAAAACACAAAAAGCCTGCGCTCAAATGGATTGATGCAATGGCAGTTGCAATTCCGCTTGGCTACACTTTTGGACGAATCGGAAACTTTATGAACGGAGAACTTTACGGCAGAATAACAAAAGCTCCTTGGGGAATTGTCTTTCCACGCGCAGAAACTTTTTCTTCAAGCTTAGACTGGGTAAAAGAATTTGCTTCTTCAATAGGAATGTCTCTTGGCGGCGCAAAGCTTGTAAATCTTCCGCGGCATCCAAGCCAGCTTTACGAAGCTCTTTTTGAAGGACTTTTGCTTTTTCTTCTTATTTGGTGCTTAAGAAAGAAAAAACCGTTCGACGGATTTCTTACAGCGTGCTACACGGTTGGCTACGGCTTTGTAAGATTTTTTATAGAATATTTCCGCGAGCCTGACGCAGACATTGGCTACAGAATTTCTGCAACAAAAGACGCTGCAATCTACACAAACACTTCGCTTTTAAATCTTAGCACAGGACAAATTTTCTGTCTTATGATGATTGCAGGCGGAATTCTTATGATTTTTATTCTTGCAATGCTGAACAAGAAAAATGACAGAAATAGAAAAACACTACAATAAGCACAAGGAAGAAAACAGGCTTTTAACGCGGCACGGCAAAGTTGAATTCGCCGTCGCAATGAAATACATCCATGATTTTCTTCCTACGCAAGACAAACGGCTTTTTAAGATTGCGGACATTGGAGCCGGAACAGGAAGGTATTCAGTTGCCCTTGCAAAAGAAGGCTTTGATGTTACGGCGGTTGAGCTTGTAAAACATAATCTTGAACTACTTGAATCCAAGCACGAGCGCGTAAAATGCTGGCCGGGAAACGCTCTTGACCTTAGTTTTTTGCCAGATGAAACTTTTGATGCGACAATTGTTTTTGGTCCTCTTTATCATCTTCATAAAGAAAAAGAAAAACTTACAGCTTTAAAAGAAGCGCGCAGAATAACAAAAAAAGGCGGAACAATTTTTGCCGCGTATCTTTTAAACGAATACAGCATTCTTTCATATTGCTTTGCGCAAAATAGAATTATTAATCTTATAAAAAGCAAAAATATTTCTAACGACTTTCACATAATTCCAAAAGAAAATGAACTTTACGACTATGTGCGCCTAGAAGATATTGACCGGCTGAACAAACTAAGCGAATTAAAGAGGATAAAAATATTTTCTCCGGACGGACCTGCAGACTTTATGCGCAAAGAACTGAACGCAATGACAGAAGAAACTTTTAAAAAATTCATTGAATATCAGATTTGCAACGCTGAACGCCCCGAACTTTTAGGCGCAGGCTCCCATCTTGTAGATATTCTGGAAAATTGAAAGGTTGAATACTGAATTCCTGTAAAAAAGTTATTTTACTTTCATTGTCAAAACTCAATATTAAACCTAAAAATAGATTTAGCAGGAGATTACCCAGTCAAACTGGGTAATGACACTCGCCCCGCCACGAAAATGACAAAAAAAGCATTAGTGATGGAAAAGTCTGATTCCTGTAAACGCCATAACAATGTTGTATTTGTCGCAAGTTTCAATAACATTATCATCGCGGATTGAGCCGCCAGGCTGAGCTATAACTTTTACTCCGCTTCTGTGCGCACGCTCAATGTTGTCTCCAAATGGGAAGAATGCATCGCTGCCCACTGCGACATCTGTATTTTTTGCAATCCAAGCCTTGCGCTCTTCACGTGTAAACACTGCTGGCTTTTCCGCAAAGAAATTCTGCCATGTTCCTTCAGCAAGAACATCATCATAATCATCGCTTGTATAAACATCGATTGTGTTGTCGCGATCTGCTCTTTTTATGTCTGCTTTGAATTTTAAATTTAAAACCTGCGGACTCTGTCTAAGCCACCATTTGTCTGCCTTGTCGCCTGCAAGACGTGTGCAGTGAATGCGGCTCTGCTGCCCGGCTCCAATTCCAATTGCCTGACCATCCTTTACATAGCAGACGCTGTTGGACTGGGTATATTTTAAGATAATCAGGGAAATCAAAAGGTTGTCGCGTTCTTCTTTTGTGAGAGCCTTGTTTTTTGTTACAATATTTTTTAAGCAATTATCATCAAGTTTTATAAAATTGTGTCCCTGTTCAAAAGTTACGCCAAACACTTGCTTCTTTTCTATTTCGGAAGGAACATAGTTTTCATCAATTTGAAGAACGCAATATCCGCCTTTTTTCTTTGCCTTGAGAATTTCAAGAGCATCATCATCATAGCCCGGAGCAATTATTCCGTCGGAAACTTCTTTCTTTATTAAAAGAGCAGTTGCCTTGTCGCATTTATCGCTAAGAGCAATAAAGTCTCCAAAAGAAGACATTCTGTCCGCACCGCGAGCTCTTGCATAAGCACACGCCAAAGGAGTAAGCTCAACATCATCAGTGTAATAAATCTGCTTAAGTGTGCTGCTCAAAGGGCGACCAACCGCAGCTCCGGCAGGAGAAACATGCTTAAAAGATGTTGCAGCAGGAAGACCGGTTGCTTCTTTTAATTCCTTTACAAGCTGCCAGCCATTAAGCGCGTCAAGCAAGTTTATATAGCCAGGCTTTCCATTTACAACAGTTACAGGAAGCTCTCCGTTTTCCATATAAACTCTAGCCGGCTTTTGATTCGGATTGCAGCCATATTTCAATTCAAGTTCTTTCATATTAAACTCCAAAATTATTTTTTATGTCTTCTGTCAAGCTCGTTGTAAACATCCTGCCAAGTTACGCCTTCCTTGTACATAAGGACGCTCGCAAAATAAAGCAAGTCGGCAGCTTCCCAGATTACTTCGTCTTTTCCTTCAGCCTCTGTAAGTTCTTCTGCTTCTTCTAGGATTTTTTCGCGGACACGTTTGTCATTCAAGGTCGCAGTATAGCTTCCCGGACGCGGATTTGCAAAACGTTCTGCAATTGTTCCGTAAAGACGCTCCATGCTGCTTTTTTCATCAGCCTCGCTAGAAAAACAATTAAAGCTTCCTGTGTGGCAAACTCCTCCATGCGGAATAACAGTCGCAAGAATTGTGTCCCTGTCGCAGTCAGCACGAAGTTTTACAAGCTCAAGACAATGGCCGGAAGTTTCACCTTTTGTCCAAAGAGTATTTCTTGTGCGGCTAAAGAAAGTAAGTTTTCCAAGCTCAAAAGTTTTTTCCAAGGCTTCTTTATTTGAATAGCCCATCATTAGAACTTCGCCAGCAGGACTTTGGGCAATAACCGGAACCATTCCGTTTGTCTTTTCCCAGTCAATGCAATTTATAAAGCTTTCCTTAAGATTTACAGCTCCAGTATACAATGCCATTCCAAGCTGAACATCGCAATGAAGTTTTTCAAGCTGAACAATCTGCTCAAGGGAATTTACTCCTCCAGCCGCAACAACACGGCATTTTACAGAATCACGGAGCTGCTTTACCATCTCCATATCCGTTCCCTGCATACAGCCTTCTTTTTCCACGCAAGTAAACAAAAGCTCGGAGGCGTATTTTTCAGCTTCTCGCGCGCCTTCAATCAAAGAAATGTCTGCGGTTTCTGTCCAGCCTTTTACTGCGATTTTTCCATTAATTGCGTCTACTGAAATTATAATACGCTGCTTTCCAATTGAAGATGCAAGCTCGTCAAGGAACTGTGTATTAAGAATTGAGCCGCCGTTTTTTCTATCAAGATTCCAAGCCGCAGAGCCAATTATAACCTTTTCAGCTCCAAGTGAAACAAGCTCGCGTGCTTTTTTTACAGTTCTGATTCCGCCGCCAACACGAACATTTCCTTTGCGCAAAAGAGACTTTAAAAGCTCAGTGTTCGCTGTGTTCCCTTTTTCGTCAATATTTCCCAAAGCCGCATCCAAATCTATAACTGCAACTTCGCCATATTTATTGAATTCTGAAATCAATGAGTCGGCATCATCA
>OQVN01000689.1_pt1 | contig 12510 bp, 14 predicted proteins | sample 1691621 | NCBI WGS metagenome assembly OQVN01 (sample SAMN03418278, study PRJEB22391) | human gut metagenome | biome: human-gut; feature: organic feature; material: feces | host: Homo sapiens | place: Tanzania | collected 2013-01 | reverse complement strand
GATAAAATTTTTAATATGCAAATTGTAAAAATAGAGTTTAAATAAAAAATATTTTTAATTTTTTTAAGGAGAAAAAATTTTTATGATAAGATTGGCAAATGAAAAAGATATAGAACAAATTAATAATCTATTATTTCAAGTTCATAAAGTGCATTCGGATGCTCGCCCCGATTTATTCAAAGCGGGAAGCAAAAAATACACGGACGAAGAATTGAAAGAAATTATAAAAAAAGATAAAGAAAAACCGATATTTGTTTATGAGATTGACGAAAAAATTGAAGGCTACGCTTTTTGTATTTTAATCAATCATAATAATGAAAATTCTTTATGCGATTATAAAAGCATGTATATAGACGATTTATGCGTTGATAAAAATTGCAGAGGCAAAGGAATTGGAAAAAAATTGTTTGATTATGTTTTGGAATACGCTAAAAAATTAGGTTGTTATAATCTCACTTTAAATGTTTGGGAAGGAAACGATAGCGCGATGCAATTCTACAAAAATATAGGTTTAAGAATTCAAAAAATTGGAATGGAGAAAATTTTATGAATGAATATATTAATTTGAATTTAGAAAATATTGAAAGCGAGCATATTTGTTGCGCAATTTCGGATAAGAAACATCAGGAAGGAGTTCGCTTAAAAAAAGAATGGCTTAAAGAGAGAATAAAAGAAGGACATATATTTAGAAAATTAAACGATAGAGGAAAAGTTTTTATAGAATATGCTCCGCTTGAAAAATCATTTTGTCCCGTTATCGGAAACAATTTTATTTATATATATTGTCTTTGGGTTGCTGGCTCTTTCAAAGGAAAAGGATACGGAAAAGAACTCTTACAATACGCGATAGATGACGCTAAAAAACAAAATAAAAATGGCTTATGCGTTATAAGTTCTAAAAAGAAAAAACCTTATTTATCCGAAAAGAAATTTTTTGAAAAATTCGGATTTAAAACAGTAGACAATATCGGAGAATATCAATTATTATCTTTAAACTTCAAAAAAGAAATTCCGCATTTTAATGAAACTGCAAAACAAATGAAAATAAAAAATAAAGATTTGACGATTTATTATAGTTGCGAATGTCCTTTTATAGAAAATTGCATAAACGAAGTAAAAGAATTTGCAAAAGAAAATAAGATTAAATTAAATCTAGAAAAAGTAGACACAATAGAAAAAGCGAAAAATCTTCCTTGCGTTTTCAATAATTGGGCTGTTTTTTATAACGGAGAATATATTTCAAATTTGCTTTTAAATAAAAATTTGGCGGAAAAATTATTTAAGGAAAAAATATGATTATAAGATTAATTCCTATCAAAGAAACGGAAAAAGAAAAATTTATTAAAGATTTGCAATCCGCTTTTGAGGTTGCCGTCATAAAAGAATATGGCAAACAAGACGAAGAGGCTATTCCAAGAAAAGATATTGAAGATTCGATTAATGCAAAAGGAGTCGAAACATTTAATATATCGCTTAATAACGAAATAGTCGGAGGAGTGGCAATCGCTATAAACGAAAAGACACTGCATAATTCTTTGGAGTTATTTTTTATTAAAGAAAATTATCAGAGTAAAGGAATAGGTTTGTCAGTTTGGAAAGCGGTTGAGAAAAAATATCCCAATACAAAAGTTTGGGAAACGGTTACTCCGTATTTTGAAAAAAGAAACATTCATTTTTATGTCAATAGATGCGGATTTAAAATCGTTGAATTTTTTAATCCTTATCATAAAGACGATAACATTGATAATATGCAAGAAAATAATACAATTGGACAGGATTATTTTTTTAGATTTGAAAAAGAAATGAAATAAAAATTTTGAGGAAAAAATATGATTATAAGACTTGAAGAAGAAAAAGATTATTTTGAAACGGAAAATTTAACTAGAGAAGCTTTTTGGAATGTATATAGAGAAGGATGTTTTGAGCATTTGATAATTCATAATTTGAGAAAAGATAAATCATTTGTAAAAGAATTAGATTATTGCATCGAAATTGATAATAAAATAATTGCAAATATAGTTTATGCTAAAGGAAAATTAAAATTAGAAAACGGAAATATAAGAGAGATTTTAATTTTCGGTCCCGTAAGCGTTTTGCCCGAATATCAGAAAAAAGGATACGGAGAAAAATTGATAAATTACACGATTGAAAAAGCTAAAGAATTGGGATTTGACGCTATAGTAATTATGGGAAATCCAAACTATTATAAAAAATTCGGATTTGAAAGTTGTTCAAAATATAAAATCCATTACGAAGGAATCGATAAAAAAGAAGAAACGCCATTTTTTATGATTAAAATTTTAAATGATAATAATATTGAAAATTTGAAAGGAATATATAGCGCCCCCGATTGTTATAAAGCGGACGAAAAAGAATTGGAAGAATTCGATAAAAAATTTCCGTTTAAAATAAAAGAAAAAATAGAAGGACAAATTGAATAAGGAGATTTAATATCTTGATAAATTAACGATAAATTACAATTTAGCAGTTTGTTGGAGAAATAGTAATTTATAAGGAAATGATTAACATATGGAAAATAAAAATATCCATTCAAAAATTATAAAACAAGTTTGTAAAGAAATTTTAATTCCGCTTGGCGTTTTTCAAAAAGGCAGCTCACGGCTGTATTTGGACGACAACGATTATTTTTTTACGGTAGTAGAATTTCAGCCGTCAAACTGGGACAAAGGAACTTATCTGAACATAGACCTGACTTTTTTATGGGATTATAATCAATCCGATGTTTTATATTTTGATTTTTCAAGAAAGCCCGCCGCGAGATTCGGACTTGCACTTGCCAATATTTGTACTTTAAATAACGATACGCAATCAGCGAAATTTTATTATGAAAATTATCACAGAGAGCAAAATACGGAGGAACAAATGGACTATAAAAATTTAAGCGCAGAATATTTGAATTCTAACATTAAGACAACGAGAAAAATGTGGCATAGCAAACCGTCAATGAAAAAAATGCCAGTCTCGATGATATATGACATTTAATTAAAATTCAGCAGCTTGTCGGAATAGATATGATACTGAGCATTGTAAATTTATCTCATTGAACTGAGAAAAACGAAATGAAAACCAAAGAGGAACCCGAATGATTCTGAACACAGGAGCAAGAACAGACACAGTTCAATATTTTTCACACTGGCTTTTGAAGCGGTTCGAGGAAGGTTTTGTCTACACCCGGAATCCGCTTTTTCCAAACAAGGTTACGCGGTATGAGCTTTCGCCGGACAAAATCGATGTGGTTATGTTCTGCTCAAAAAACTACGCTCCGATTCTTCCGCGCATTCGGGAAATCACCTCAAAGTACAGGACGTATTTTCATTACACAATCACCGCCTACGGAAAAGACATTGAGCCGGGAGTTCCGCCAATCGAGGATAGCGTAAAAACTTTGGCTGAGCTTTCAAAAATCGTGGGAAGGCAAAAAATCGCCTGGAGATACGATCCGGTTCTTCTTACGCAAAAATATACGGTAGAAAGACACGCGCAGACATTCAGGTGGCTATGCGGACAGCTTGCGCCTTACATTGACCGCTGTATTTTCAGTTTTGTTGAAATCTACAAGAAACTTCAGGTGAATATGCCGGAACTGATTCCTTTTTCAGAAAACGAAATGAACATTCTGGCGGAAATTTTAGGAAAAACTGCGAAGGAATTCGGAATCCGGATTCAGACCTGCGGAACAAACGGAGACTTTTCAAGATTCGGAATAGAAAAATCCGGCTGCGCAACGCTTGAGATTTTAGGAAACGCGAACAACTGCGAATTCAGAAACCTGAAGCACAAAGGCTTGAGAACCGGCTGCCACTGCATAGAAAGCCGCGACATCGGCGCTTACGACACCTGCCTGAACGGATGCAAATACTGCTATGCAAACAAAAATCCGCAGAAAGCATTTGAAAACTACAAATTCCACAATCCGGAGTCGCCGATTCTTCTAGGGGAAATAAAGCCGGCCGACACAATAATCCGGGGAAACCAGCAGAGCTTTCTGAAAAAAGAATTTTTGCAGGGCGAACTGTTTTAAGCGGAAAAAGAGGAAGCAGAATGTTTGAAGAGATTTTCGTTCATAAAAAAGCCAATCCTGAAAAACTCAAAGACTACGGATTCTCGGATCAAAACGGCGAATACAAATTCAGCATGGAGATTTTGAACGGCGAATTCCAGCTTGAAATCAAAATAGATAAAAACGGGATTTCAGACACGATGTTTACGGAAAAACAAAACGGCGAGGAATATATCCTGTACAAGACAAAGGCGACCGGAAGTTTTGTGGGAAACGTCCGACGTGAAATCGGAAAAGTTCTTGCAGAAATCGCGGAAAAATGCTTTGACACCGCAATTTTCAAGGACGAGCAGACAATCAATCTGATTCAATACGCGGGCGAAAAATATGGCAGTGAGCCGGAATTTCTTTGGGAAAAATTCTCAGACAATGCGGTTTTGCGCAGAAAAGACACTGAAAAGTGGTTCGCGGTTCTTCTCACTGTTTCCCGCCGCAGGCTCGGACTTGATTCCGATGAACTCGCTGAGATTATAGATTTGCGGACGCGGCCTGAAAATATTCCAGCATTAGTTGACGGCAAAAAATTCTTTCCGGGCTGGCACATGAACAAAAAGCATTGGTTCACAATCATTCTTGACGGCTCAGTTTCTTTTGAGGAAATCTGCAAAAGAATTGATGAAAGCTACAATCTTGCAAAATGAAAAGCTTCCTTGACAAAAAAAGTGTCTGCCGTTATATATTAACTAACATAATTAGTTAATAAAAAATGGAGATTACAAAATGCCAAGACCACAGAACAAAGCCGACCTGATTGCGCTTGCAGAAAAAAATTACGGTGAGCTTGTAAAGTTTATCGCCTCGATGAGCGAAGATGAAAAATCCACGCCTTTCGACTTTTCCTCGCTGAACAAAAATGAGGCGCACTGGAGCCGCGACAAAAACGCACGCGATGTGATTTGCCACCTGACCGAATGGCACAAACTGCTTCTAAAATTTGTTGCAGAAAGCACAAAGAACGAAGCCGGCGGAAAATCCGAAAACAAAAAATCCGTAATTGTGTACCAGTTTTTGCCCGAACCGTACAACTGGAAAAACTACGGCGACATGAACCTCGCAATCTGGCGAAACTGCCAGAATATTACGACAGAAAAAGCCCTTGCCGACTTCGCCGAATCGCACGAAAAAGTCATGGAACTTGCAAAATCTTTTTCCAACGAGGAACTTTTTGCGAAAAAACATTTCGCCTGGACAGGAACAACGAACCTCGGCGCATATTTTATCAGCACGACCAGCAGCCACTACGACTGGGCGATAAAAAAACTGAAGGCGCACAGAAAGATTATCGCAGGGAAGCAATATGACAATCACCGCGCATAAAAAGAAAAAACTCAAACAACCCGAATTTTAAAATACCCTTGCACGAGTGTTCCACAGGCAATGGAACGTCCGTTATACGTTTAGTCGCCACATCTCCTGCAACATTTGAACAGGACTTACGCTTTTGGCTACTCGTGGATTTTCCAGCCGTTTATCATTTTTACAAACGCCGGGTCGGAATGGTTCACAATCTCACTATGTCCGATGTCGAGCGCGGCGATTTTCTTCATGTCGTCCGCGGAAAGCTCAAAATCCCAAACGTTGAAATTTTCCTCGATTCGCTCCTTGTGAACGGACTTTGGAATCACGACAACTCCGCGCTGAATGTTCCACCGCAAAATCACCTGTGCGACAGTTTTTCCGTGGCTAGCGGCAATTTCCGAGAGAACCGGATTCTTGAAAATATCGTGCTTGCCTTCCGCAAAAGGTCCCCAGGCTTCAGGCACAACGCCGTAATTCTTCATATTTTCAAGAGCCGCCGGCTGCTGGAAGAACGGATGAAGCTCCACCTGATTCACCGCCGGAATCACGTCAAAATTCTCGCAAAGGTCGGCGAGCCGGTCAGGATACATATTGCTCACGCCAACCGCCCGGATTTTTCCTTCCTTGTACAATTCAATCATCGCGCGGTAAGAGCCGTAATAGTCGCCGAACGGCTGATGAAAAAGATAAAGGTCGATATACTCAAGCCCAAGTTTTTTGAGCGAAGCCGCAAACGCCTTTTTCGCGTTCTCGTAGCCAAAATCCTGAACCCAAAGCTTCGTGGTGACAAAAAGCTCCTCGCGCTTCACAATTCCGTCAGAAACCGCACGAGCAATCGCACGCCCAACAGACTCCTCGTTCTGGTAAGCCGCCGCCGTGTCAATCAGCCGATAGCCAGCGCAAATCGCGTCATAAACCGCCTGCTCCGTAACATTTCCGTCCGGCACCTGAAACACGCCGAAACCAAGCATCGGCATCTTAACTCCGTTGTTCAATGTAACAAAATCCATATTTCCTCCAAAATCAAAAGTTTCTTCTATATATAATATATTTTTGGGGCGTTACCCTCACTCTGTTCGGGTCGGCTGTTCCGCACTTCGCTAACCGCTCATCCGCTTCACTCACTTCGTTCGCTCCAGTGGACTGCTTCGCAGGTGCTACATAGCCTAACGCACGCTTCGCTAAATCCACCAGTTCGGAGTAAGTGCTCCAAGATTTACAATCTTCTTGTTTTCATAATCCAGCATGACCCCGATATTCTGGTAATCGTCAGGCATCAGCTGCGTCATAAGCTCACGGCAGGCACCGCAAGGCGGAATGGCTTTTCCACCTTCATCAATCGCAATAACTTTTTTAATGGAATTCTCGCCGTTTGTTATCATGTTGAAGATTGCATTTCTTTCAGCGCAGATTCCAAGCGTGCAAGCGCAGTCAATGCACACGCCTACATAGATTTTTCCCGAAGAGGACTCTATTGCCGCCGCAACTCCGCCAGCCTCCATGATTTTGGAAACCGAACGCGGATTCAAAACCTTTTTCGCCGCCAAATACAATTCATTCCATTTTTCTTCCATAAAAAAGCAACTCCATTCAAAAATCGTTTTGGTTCAAGAGTTTTGTTTTTCAAAATTTCGCCCGCCCCGAACAACAAAATATGAATATCACTTCACCCCGATTGAATCAATCCAGCTTCTAACTTCGCTTTCGCTTGCTCTAGTTCCGAACCTTTTTCCAGCGAGCCAGTTTCCGTTATTCTCTCCTGCAAGCTCATGGAGCAGCTCACCGCTTCTTCCAAGTCCTGAGCTCATCGAAGTGCAGAATGGAACAACTTTTTTTCCTTTAAAATCCGCGCCCTCGACAAACGCATTTACAGGCCAGGCGTCGATTCCCCACCAGATTGGCGCACCGATAAACACAGTCTCGTAACCGCTTAAATCCGGCGCACTGCCTTTCATCGCGACAGGAAGTTTTTTCAGGTCGCTTACGGTCGCAGTTCCGTTCGCCTTTGAGCCGAAAATCGTGTCGTGCTCGTGGCACACGCGGCTTTTCTTGTTTGTCCAGTCAAGGTCTGCGGAAGTGTAATCGTCTTTAGGCACAACCTCGAACAAGTCCGCACCAAGATAGGACGCAATTTTTTCGGCAACAGCCTTTGTCGTTCCAGACGCGGAATAGTAAGCCACAAGGATTTTTCCGCTGTTCTTTCCGCCTGCCTGAAAATTAGAACCGCTTCCAGAAACTGCCGCACAAGCAGAAAACACGCTCAAAGCCGCAGCAGCAGCCATAACAATTTTTTTCATATTTTCCTCCAATGAATATTTATCTATCAATTTCATTTCTCGCCGATATTTTTAAGCCAGCTTGAAACACGCTCTTTGCACGAGTCAACAGTGTTGCGCGACTCCGAAAAAGCGTTCTGCTCAACAACGGCTTTCGGCTCCAGCCTTGCGATTGTGCGGGGCGTGCCTGCAAGTCCGCTTCCGCCGTGAACAGTGAACGGAACAACTTTTTTTCCGCCCAAGTCGTAGCCGTCAAAAAAAGAATACAGGACAGGCGGCAAATCCGCATTCCAAATCGGATAGCCCACAAAAACCGTGTCGTAGCTTTCAAAATCCGAAATCTTTCCGCGGATTTCAGGGCGCGAATTAGCCCGCTGCTCACGCGCCGCACGGTTCAAAAGCGCAGTGTGGTCAGTCGGATATGCGTCTTTCGGCTCTAAGCGGAAAATGTCTGCGCCGGTCTCATCTGCAATAAGGCCCGCCACATACTGAACATTCCCCAACGCCTTTCCGTCCACCACGACAAGACTGTTCTCCTCATTCCGCGTAAGCCCCGAAGTCTTAGTGCTTTCAGGAACAGAAAAATAAACAACAAGCGACTTTGCAGAAGCCGAAAAACAAAGCGCTGCCGACGCAATAAAAGCAAAAATCAGTTTTTTCATCATTCTTGACCTCTCTTGAAAGATTTCCGCCAAATCTCTTTATGCCTAGAATATAAAACAGGCAGAAAAATATTTAAAATACAACTTTCTTTTAGTCAGCATAAGTTTTGGTTATGGAGAAAGTCTCAATGTTTTTTTTTATGGAAAATTCCGTTTTTCTATGCTATATTCAAAACAGAATTGGAGGAAAAAATGATTGTCGTTTCATATTCTGACTTTTTTGCAGATCCAGCAAAATTCAAGGATACGGCTTCCCGATACGGATTGAAAGTCCTGCCGCAGAAAAAACAGAAAAAGACTTCCTGCCTGATTCAGAAAAAACTTGATTCACTTAATGCCGCCGTAGGACTGATTCCAAGCGAAATTGACGCTGAAAAAATCCTTGCTGCCCGGAAAACAGAAAAATCAGGTGTTCAATTCTCCAATGTCAGATTTTGAAGACGCAGTTCGGGCTTTCTGCGCAAAGAACGCTGGAGCAAAAATCATCATCACAAGAAATATTCAGGACTACAGACTTTTTCCTGTCAAAGCCATTACTCCAAGAGAATTTTTACAAAAGGTTAAATATTAATAAATTTTTTTCCGTTAGGGATTGGTAAAGCCCGACGGTGCGAGTTTGCAAAGCAAACTCGTGAAGCAAAACGAAGTTTTGCGACGAACGCCCAAATAAAAAAACTGGAGAAAGTCGTTGAATTTCTCCAGTTTTATGGTTCAACGCGAATGTTTTTGCATTCACGCCCGCTTCTATTCCCAGCTGTATTCAGGGGCTAAAAGCTGAATCAGTTTTTTGTCGTGGTTGCGAGCAAGGCGGGTGTTCTCGTCAAAAATCATTGTTGCGCCGCCGGCGTTTGTGTACGCTTCCCACTTCAGATTAACAGTGCTAGGGTCGCCGTTTTTTGCGAAGGCAATCCATGCGTCGGACATTTCGTCCTGAACTTTTTTTGCCGCCGAGGAATCCGTGGTCTTTACAAGAGCCATGTCAGCGTTTGCAAACACGAACGGAATTTCCGCAGTGTGGACTGAAAGCGGGCTGTCCAGAGCGAAGATGTACGAGTACACCGGGGATTTCTGCCGCGCCTTTGCCCTCATAATCTTTAGCATTGGAATTCTGATTACGCGCGAGTCAACATAGGCCGCCTCAAAGTCCTGCTTTTCAGGATATGCCGCCTTGAAAGCCGCAAGAACCTCATCCGCCTTTTCACCGTATTTTTGGGCAAGAAGAGATTTTGTCTCGTCCGTGCCCATTGTGATTTTGTTTCCGCTGTTCCATGAAGCGTCGCCCATTTTCTGCATTGTCTCCCATTCGTTCAGGTTCGAGCCAATCAGAAGGGAGTATTTTTCGCCGTTCTTCGGGAAGCCATTTTTGCCTGCGATGTCGTCCGGGATAAAGTCGCCGTCAACGTAAGGCTCCCATGAAAGAGAATAGCCTTCTCCAAGAGCCGCAGGAATCTTGAATTCTTTTCCTGTCTGGTCAAGCACCTTGTCAGAAGCCTGAACAAGGTCGGAATAAGGAACGCTCTGGAGCTTTTCAAATTCGTCTTTTTTAAGCCCGAGGTTTTCAAGCGTAAGCTCGGTAACGCGCTCAGCCGCCGCCTTTGGAGTCCAAAGAACGCCCATTGTCTCGGTCGCGCCGCTTTCAACAATTCCGCGCCTGAAAAGTCCGTTTGCGTAATGGCTTTCCATAAGCGCAAGGACTTTCGCTCCGCCGCCGCTTTCTCCAAAAATTGTTACGTTATTCTTGTCGCCGCCAAAATTTGCAATGTTTGCCTTTATCCACTGCAAAGCCTGAACCAAGTCATAGATTCCGACATTGCCCGAATATTTGTACTCGTCTGAATAAGAAGCAAGATTCAAGTGGCCAAGCACGTTGAGCCTGTGGTTCACGCTGACTACAACCACGTCGCCTCTTTTTGAAAGATTCTCGCCATCATAGAAAGGCTGCTCGATTGCAGAGCCTGCCATAAATCCACCGCCGTGAAGCCATACGATTACCGCGCGCTTCTTGCTGTCAGCCGAAGGAGTCCAAATGTTGAGATTCAGCGGATTTTCGCTCATGTTGTCAGTTCCGGCAGTTCCCGGGCGGAAGCCTGTCTGAACAGCAATCGGACCGTATTTTGTCGCGTCAAAAATTCCGCTCCACTTTTGAACCGGCTTTCCGACAGTGAACCTTTTTTCAACCTGCGCATAAGGAATTCCCTTGAAGGAATAGATTCCGCCAGAAACACTTCCGCGAACCAAGCCGTTTTCAGTTTTTACGACGGTGCTGGAAGAAAGGGATTTTGAAAGTTTTTTATATTCCTTCTCTGGAATCCGCTCAAACCACTGAACGCCAAGTTTTTCAGGATTTGTGTTCACCGCAAGATGTGCAAAGCTTGAATTAGCGGTCGCGCCGTGCCAGTGCCTTACGTTAGGAGGGCAGAACGCAACATCGCCCGGATGCATGACCTGAACCGGCTCGCCCTCAATCTGATGAAAGCCGATTCCGTCCGTCGCAATCAGAATCTGTCCGCCTGCGTGGGTGTGCCAGCCGTTGTAAGTTCCTGCGTCAAACACAACATTGTGGATTCCGGGCGCACCAGCCTCATTCGGAGTTTCAAGCACATCGGAAAGATAAGCCGATCCTGAAAAATTCGGCGAACTTAAAAGAGTTCCGTTTCCGAACATGAATCTGTCGGCAGAAGTAAGCTTTCTTCCATTATATTCTTCTGCGTCAACATTCGCGTACCATTCCTCGCTCACATCCTCGTGAACATCTTTTCCGCTTTCAGGCTTCCAGTCCGCGTCGTAAATCACAATCTGGCTAAACCAGCTGTCTGGAGTCGCTCCGTGCCAGTGCTTAACGCCAGCCGGAATGTGGAGAACGTCGCCCTTCTGGATAATCTGCGCCTTCTCGCCTTCCGCCTGATAGTAGCCGCGTCCGCCGGTAACAAGAACCTCCATTCCGCCGTGAACGTGCCAGCCGCTGTGAGAGCCGGGCGCAAAAGTTATGCTGTTCGTAACCGGAAAATTATAAGTTGAATCCTTTTGAATCAGATTCTTGAAATAAACCGTTCCGAAAAACCGCGCGCTGACATTGTCTCCAAGAGGAAAAGTCAAGTCGTTTTTCGATGTGATTTTTCCGCCGGAAGAAACGTCAGTTTTCGCAACATTTTTTGTGCTTGAGCAAGCGGCAAGCGAAAACGCAAGAATCCCGGCAAAAGCCGTTGCTGCAAAAATATTTTTCTTCATTGATACCTCCAATAAAATTATCCAGACGCCCCATGCCTTTATTCCACAGGGCAGACCGAGTTTTTTCACTCTCTCCAAGTTCCCTCACCTACAGTCTTTTTCCAAAGAATTCTGAAAGCTTGTTTGTCGCTTCGGCAACGTATTCAGGCTTCCAGTAAGTCTTGATGTGGGACGCGCCGTCAATCAGGTAAAGCTCCTTGTCAGCTGTTCCGGTCGCCTTTTTAAAAGCGTCCTCTGACATATAGAGCGTGTCGGCGGCAGAGCCTGCAATCATCAAAAGCGGCTGGTTTATCAAGTTCATTCTGTCCTCAACGTCAAACGCCATCAGCTTGATGAAAGATTCGGTCGTGTAGCTTCCGGTCGCGCGCGGATGGCGGTAAGAAAGTCCGTAGTAGTCGATTCCGTCCTTGTAAAGTCCCTCCGGCTGGCTTTCCATAATCTTGCGGAGCTCGGCGTCGTCCTTGTGAGGCGGCAAAAAACCTTCATAAAGAACGTTGCCCTTAAGCTCCTCGTTGCGCGCGTTGCTTGCCCTCAAAAGACGCTCCTGAACCGTGGCAATCTGCTTGTCGCCAAAACCGTTTCTTCTTACGCGGCCTGAATTGAACATTGAAAGAGTCGCAACCGCGCGAATTCTCTTGTCTGTCTGGCTTGCAGCAAGCGTGTAGCCGCCGCCACCGCAGATTCCAAGGAGAGCCGATTCTTGCGCTGTCAACCTTCGGAAGCTGAACAAGATAGTCAACCATTCCGCTAACATCGTTGATTCTGTTCGCAGGCCAGTCGCGAAGCCGTGGCTCACCGCCGCTTGCCCCCTGATAGCTCGCGTCAGCCGCAATCGTGATATAGCCAGCCTCGGCAAGCTTCTGAGCGTACAATCCCGCGACCTGCTCCTTGCTTCCGCCGTTCGGATGAGCCACCGTAAGTGCAGGATATTTCTTTGAGTCAGATTCGTCATAGTCCGCCGGAA
>OQVN01000688.1_pt1 | contig 12518 bp, 12 predicted proteins | sample 1691621 | NCBI WGS metagenome assembly OQVN01 (sample SAMN03418278, study PRJEB22391) | human gut metagenome | biome: human-gut; feature: organic feature; material: feces | host: Homo sapiens | place: Tanzania | collected 2013-01 | reverse complement strand
GCGGCCGGTATGGGCGGCCTGATTATTTTTCAGAGCTTTATTAATTTAGGGGTGGTAACGTTTATCTTACCGAACACGGGACTGACGTTGCCGTTTATCAGTTACGGTCTGACTTCCTTAGTCAGTCTGTATATGGGTATGGGGTTTGTATTAAATGTCAGATTACAATGTAAAAGAGGCTGACATAGAGAGGGTGATGGGACATGAATATCGCATTGATTGCACATGATGCAAAGAAAAAACTGATGCAGAATTTCTGCATCGCGTACAGAGGTATTTTAAGCAAAAACCAGTTATATGCCACAGGTACCACGGGACGCCTGATTGAAGAGGTGACGAATTTATCCGTCCACAAATATCTGGCGGGGCACCTTGGCGGAGAGCAGCAGATTGGCGCACAGATTGAGCACAACCAGATTGACCTGGTAATTTTCCTGCAGGATCCGCTGACTTCCAAGACACATGAACCCAATGTGGGTAATATCATGAAACTTTGTGACATCCACAACATACCGCTGGCGACCAATCTTGCCAGTGCGGAACTGCTTATCAAGTCATTGGACAGAGGAGATTTAGAGTGGCGTGAAATGTATAAATAAAAAGGCTTTTTCAAAACGTCTGGCTCTTTTCACCGCAGGTTTCATAATGCTTGCGGCACTGAGCGGGTGTGGGCAGACGGCTTTTGCTCTTCCCTATGATACAACCTGCGGAGTAAGCAGCTATCAGGTCGTTCATACGGTAAATGCACAGTCTGCCGCACCGTTTGCACAGGATTTATGTATTGTAACAAAAGATGTGACCGAAGACCTCGGTGTAGATATGACCACAGCGGGAGCTGCGCTTCTTTGTGATGTCAACAATGCCAAGGTGCTGTATGCACAGAATGTATACGAAACAATGCATCCGGCAAGCCTAACCAAGATTATGACGGCTCTGATTGCCTTAAAATACGGATCCATGGATCAGGTGCTGACCGCCTCCGACAACGTCAGGATTTCCGAGAGCGGCGCCCAGTTATGCGGCATTAAACCGGGGGACAGCATGACACTTTCCCAGGCACTGCACATTCTGCTCATTTATTCTGCCAATGATGTGGGTGTTCTGATTGCCGAAGGTGTTGCCGGTGATGTAGACTCCTTTACTGAGCTGATGAATAAGGAAGCTCTTGCTATCGGAGCCACCAATACGCATTTTTCCAATCCGCACGGACTGACAGCGGACAATCATTACACTACAGCTTATGATCTGTACCTGATTTTCAACGAAGCCATCCGTTACGAGGCTTTCCGTGAAATTATCCATATGGATTCCTATAGTACGGTCTATTACGACCAGAACGGTAATTCCAAAGAGTTTTCCTGCAACACCACCAATCTGTTTTTACGCGGCAATTACACCCCGCCCGAAAATATTACGGTTGTGGGAGGCAAGACCGGCACCACCAATGCGGCCGGACACTGTCTGATTCTGCTTTCCAGGGACGTTAACGGAGCCCCTTATATTTCCGTTATCCTACGGAGTGATTCGAGGGATAATGTCTACAAACAGACAGCGGCCATGTTATCACAAATCGGGAAATAAACTGTTGTGTTTTCCGTGTGACTACTCTATAATGAAATTATAGTTTTTGTGAAGCAATTTACTATAGGAGGGTATGTGGATGGTTCAACTGATTGTGGGTAACAAAGGAAAAGGCAAGACAAAATTTTTACTGGAAAAAGTGAATAATGATGTAAAAGAAGCAGTGGGAAGTGTCGTATATTTAGACAAGAGCCCCAAGCATATGTATGAACTCAACAACAAAGTAAGACTTATTGATGTTTCCGATTACATGATTGAAAACACCGATGGCTTTCTTGGATTTGTAAGCGGTATTATTTCCCAGGACCACGATTTACAGCAGATGTATTTTGACAGCTTCTTAAAGATTGCGAAAGCAGAAGCAAAGGATATGGCTTCAGTAGTTGAAAAATTAGACAAAATAAGCAGCAAATTCGGTGTTGATTTCGTAGTCAGTGTTTCCGCAGATGAGGAAGATTTACCGGAAGCAGTAAAATCAAACATTATTGTTTCTCTCTGAAATACATAAAGCTCCGGACACCCATCCGGAGCTTTTTCTATGAATAAGACATTTATAAAAGTAGCAACGGTGTAAAAACGGTGCCGCCGGTTACGGAAAGGATTTTATGGCAGAGATAAAAAAATATCACAAACCGCTCAATATCAATATCGGCATGGTTATTTTCGCTGCCATTTTCATCTATGTCTGTATCTGTATCAGCATGTATTTCCGTACCAGCCATATCCGTCCCTACGAAGTAAGAGAGGGGTCTTTAGCATCGGACAAGCTCTATACCGGCATTGCCCTGCGGGAGGAAACCGTTGTGGAAGCCGATTCCGCCGGCTATGTCAATTATTATGTAAGAGAAGGCGAAAGAGCTGCCTGCGGCGACTTGGTTTACACCACCTCCGCCAGCGATACCACCGCCCTGAAAAGCCGGACTGCGGAAGATGTTACACTTTCGGAAAGCGAACTTTCCCAGTTAAAAAGCGACGTCATTAACTTTACCCACGGGTTTTCCGAAGAAGATTTCGGCAATGCCTACAATTTCAAGTATTCCATGAAAAGCGCCATGCTGAAGTTCACCGGTAGCACCTTGCTTAATGAGCTTTCTTCCGGCAACAGCGGACTCCGCGCTTCCTATGCGCCCTCTACCGGTATTGTCATGTACTGGACGGACGGACTGGAAGGCATCACAGCTGATGACATTACTGCAGAGGATTTTGACAGTGCGAAGCATGCAAAGAACCAGCTCCTTTCCAACGAAATGATTTCAGCGGGAGCTCCCGCCTATAAAATCTGATATCACGTAATAAAATCTGTGACAAGGAAGAGTGGGCCATCGTCATCAAAACAGATGCGGCAACAGCGGCCGATCTGGAAGCAGAGGGATATGTAAAAGTCCGCTTTCTGAAAAACCAGTTAGAATCCTGGGGTGCGGTATCCTTAATTTCCGGTGCCGACCAGGGGACCTATGTGAAGCTTACTTTTAACAATTCCATGGTAACCTTCAGTAATGAGCGGTACCTGGAAATCGAACTTCTTGTGCATGATGAGACGGGACTTAAAATCCCCAACACATCCATTGCACAGAGAGAATTTTATCTGATTCCCACCGATTTTGTAACCTTAAGCGGTGACGGTGATTCCTACGGTGTATTACGTGATACCATACTGGAAAACGGAAACAAAAGCACGGAATATGTGACCGTCAGCATTTACAGTGAGGTGAACGGCAAGTATTACGTGGATGCGGATGCTCTGCGGAGCGGCGATGTGCTGCATGCGACGGATTCCACCCGCACCTGTTCCGTCAGTGAAAAAGCCACACTTACCGGCGTTTACAATATGAACAAGGGATATGCGGATTTCCGCCAGATAGAAATTTTATACCAGAACGAAGAATACGCCATTGTAAAATCCAATACGGATTACGGTTTGAATGTATATGATCTGATTGTCCAGGATGCCTCTACGGTAACCGCCGACCAGTTCATTTACCGATAAAGAAAGGCAGTGATTTTATGATAACCGAAAATATAAGCGAAGTCAGGAAAAACATGGAGGAGGCGTGCCGTGTATCCGGAAGAAATCCCGAAGAGGTTTCTCTGATAGCTGTCAGCAAGACAAAGCCTGTTTCCATGCTGCAGGAAGCCTATGACGCCGGCTGCCGGGATTTCGGTGAAAACAAGGTTCAGGAAATTATGGATAAAATTGACCGGCTTCCTTCCGATATCCGCTGGCACATGATTGGACACTTACAGACCAACAAAGTAAAATATATCGTGGGAAAGGTCTTTTTAATCCACAGTGTGGACTCCCTGCATCTGGCGGAAGCCATCAGTAAAGAAGCCGTCAAGCAGAATACCACGGTGAATATCCTGATAGAAGTCAATGTAGCAAAGGAAGATACCAAGTACGGCGCCATGGCGGAGGATACCGTGTCGCTTGTGGAAAAAATTGCACTTTTGCCGGGAATTTGTGTCAAAGGACTGATGACAATCGCACCATATGTAGAAAATCCGCAGGAAAACAGACAATATTTTGTAAAGCTGAGGCAATTAGCAGTTGACATTAAGTCAAAAAACATTGATAATGTCCATATGGATATTTTGTCAATGGGGATGACCGGTGACTATATGGTAGCCATAGAGGAAGGCGCCACATATGTGAGAGTCGGCACCGGCATATTTGGTGAAAGACAGTACGGTCTGAATGCATAAATAAGGAGAGAGTGTAACATGGGTGTCATGGACAAGTTTTTAAATTACATGAAGTTAAACGAAGATGAAGAAGAATACGAAACCGATGATGATTATATAGATGATGAGGAGGACGATTATGTAGAGCCGGTCAAGAAATCTTCCTACAAGGATGCGGAAGAGGACAAGCCTGCAAAGAAAACGCCCCTTACCAAGGTTACGCCCATACCGAAGAATACAGCAAAGCGTATGCAGAGTGCGGGCGGCATGGAGGTCTGTGTATTCAAACCCGCTTCCGTAGAGGATGCCAGGGAGATTACCGAAACACTTCTTGCCAACAGGACGGTAGTGCTCAATTTAGAGGGGCTGGATGTGGATATTGCCCAGAGAATCATCGACTTTACCTCTGGTTCCTGCTATGCCATCAACGGCAACCTGCAGAAGATTTCCCATTATATTTTCATTATCACACCTGCCAGTGTAGACATCTCAGGTGATTTTCAGGATTTATTAGGCGGAAGCGCTTTTGATGTTCCCATCAACAACAACGGATATTAAAGCTGCATTCCTGTTCCCATGTAGAAAAGCAAGGACAGATAGTGATATCTGTCCTTTTCTTAAGCTTAAAGAGAGGATTTGACATGAAAAACAAAAGATTACCTATTTTCTATGAAGGAAAGCCCTGCTACGATATTGTATTTTCTACGGATTTTGAATCACTGCCCGCAGAGCTTTCCGCTCTCGGCACCGAAAAACGGAAAATCTGCGTGGTAACCGACTCCAAGGTAGCCCCTCTGTACGGAGATGCCGTAAAAGAGCTTGCCGGAAGTGTCTGCAAGGAAGCCTGCCTCTATGTATTCCCGGAAGGCGAGGAAAGCAAGAACTTAAATACCGTAAAAGATTTATATGCTTTTTTAATCGAGCATCATTTTGACCGGAAGGATTTACTCATCGCTTTAGGCGGCGGTGTGGTAGGCGATTTAACCGGCTTTACGGCAGCAACCTATCTGCGCGGCATCGATTTTGTGCAGATTCCGACCACCTTACTGGCACAGGCGGACAGCTCCATCGGCGGAAAAACCGGTGTAGATTTCGACAGCTACAAAAACATGGTGGGCGCTTTCCACATGCCGAAGCTGGTTTACATGAATGTCAGCACACTGACCACTCTGGATGACAGACAGTTCTTTGCCGGTTTTGCCGAAATCATGAAGCACGGACTTATCAGGGACGAAGCCTATTATCTGTGGCTGATTGACAATATGTACGAAATCTGTGAAAGGGATTTGCCCACACTTTCCGAAATGACCTGCAGAAGCTGTGAAATCAAAAAGGCAGTGGTGGAAAAAGACCCGCTGGAAAAGGGCGACAGAGCTTTGCTCAACTTCGGTCATACCATCGGACATGCCATCGAAAAAGCCAAGCATTTCACCCTGCTTCACGGCGAATGTGTGGCTCTCGGTGCCGTAGCGGCTGCTTATATTTCCTGGAAAAGGGATATGATTTCCATGGAAGAGTACTACGAAATCCGGGATATGTTCGTTCCGTTCAATCTGCCCATCAGTATTGATAATATCGACCCGAAGGAAATTGTGAAGCTCACGAAATCCGACAAAAAGATGGAATCCGGCACCTTAAAGTTTGTTCTCTTAAAGGGCATCGGACATGCCGTTACAGATACTACGGTTACGGAAGAGGAAATCTTAAAAGCCGTGGAAGAAATTTATTTTAGTGAAGAGGATGCCCATGAATAACAAAAAAGCAAAAATAAAATGGATGCTCATTTCCCTGCTTGTAATGGTACTTTCCATTGCGACAGACCAGTTTACCAAACATCTGACCCTGTTACACCTTAAGGACAAAGCACCGGTTTCCCTGATTGACGGCGTTCTGGAACTGCATTTTTATCCCAATACCGGCATTGCCTGGAGCATGCTGGAAGGACAGCTTTTTTTCATTGTCTTTATGGGAATTGTATTTTTATCCGTTATGCTGTTCTTTGTGTTAAGACTGCCCGAACAGAAAAAATTCCATATCCTCTACATCCTGTCGGGGCTTCTTGCAGGCGGTGCTCTGGGCAACATGATTGACCGTATCCGTCTTGGCTATGTTGTGGATTTTATTTATTTTTCCCTGATAAACTTTCCTGTGTTTAACGTAGCCGACTGCTGCATTGTCATCAGCATTGCCTGGGCATGTATTTTGTTCTTATTTATTTACAAGGAAGAGGATTTGACCTTCTTAAGCTTCAAACAGAAAAAATACAGAGAAGTCAAATAACCGTGTGAAAAATTATGGATGAATTTCGTTTTCAGATAACCGAAGAATTAGAAGAAGAGAGACTCGATAAGTGTATCAGTATGCTTATCGAGTCTTTGTCGCGCTCTTTTATCCAGAAAATGATAAAGGACGAGACCGTTACCGTAAACGGAAACCCGGCAAAGGGAAGCTATCGTGTAAAATGCGACGACGAAGTGGTATTCTGCCTGCCGAAGGCGGTGGAGCCTGACATACTGCCGGAGGATATTCCTCTGCAGGGAGAAGCCGAAGAAGAGGAAGCCGCAGCCCCCGTGGTTGTGCAGAAGCCCGTGTTCCAGCCTGCGGACACCACCTCGCTTATGCCGCAGCTGAAAAATTCCTTAGACACTATTCTTACCTATGTGAAAGCGGAACCGGAATTTGCCGGCGCCTTCCGCACCCTGATTACGGATTACCGGCTCCTGCCCGACCGAAACAGTGAGGAGCCTGCGGCGAAAAAAATCCGTCAGGATATTACTTCCATGTACTTTGAGCTGTATAAGTCCTGTTTCCTCCGGGCAAGCAAATCCAAATTCATCCCGCTGCCGGTATCCATGTTCCTTTATTTCGGCTATGTGGATGAAGGTCTTGCCGGATTGGAAAATGCGGAATTTTTAGCCCACCTTGCGAAGTACCTGGGAAGCACGCCCCACACCAATGTTTACACCTTCTACGACTGGCTTCTCGCCATTCTGCACGGAGAAAAAGAACCCAGCCGTAACGAATTTGATATGGACTATACGGACTACATACACAGACAAAAGGTTACCGGCGCCATCACCGCCGAAGAGGAGCTCGTCCTTATGAAGGACAATCTTGCCAAGGTCGATTATGAATTTGCCAACATGTTCCCGGCCGTCACCAAGATTACCTTCGGCCGCATTGCTTCCTTCTGTCCGGTCTTTTCCGACCACAATCTGTTAAAGAAGCCAGGCTCCGCCTTTGTAACTGCAGATTTCATTTCCCGTTCCCTCACGCAGCTTGAGTCCGTGGACTACAGCCTCTTTTACCGGGAATACACCTATTCAAACATGGATGCAAATATTCCGAAGGAGTTTTTCCACAACCGTGTCCTTCCCGACTTTATTTTAGTTCCGGGCATCGGTATGCGCAGCATCATGTGGCAGGAAATTGAAGGCAAACGCCGTTCCACCCCGGCACGTTTCATCATGCCGATTTTCTATTTAGATGATGCCTATACTTCCATCCTGCATCTGTCTGCAGAGTACCGCTGGGAAATGTGCAAACGTGTGCAGGGCGCCCGCTGGAACGATTTGTCCGAGCGCTCCCTCACCAGCGAATATTTCGATTACATCCAGTTCTACCGCAAGAACCACGATTTATCCCAGGATGCCAAGGAAAGCATCAAGACGGGACTGCGTAAGGTGCGCGGCAGCTTCAAGGAAATGTTTATCCGAGACTATATTTCCTATGTACTGTTTGAATCCGCGGGTTCTCCCCGTCTGACAAAGCCCGCCCGTTCCATCCTGTTTACCTACTGTCCCTTCTCCAAAGAAATCCGGGACAGGCTGAACACCAACCCCATTTACAAGGAGATGCTGGACAGACTGGAAATCAAGCAGGCGCAAAAGCTCCACAAATACGATTTACTTGTGAAACGTGTGGAAAATGCAGGCAAACCGCTGCCCGAAGAACTTGTGGAAGAAGGACGTTATCTTAACATGTAAATCCGGTGTAAAGATTGTGTTAAAAAAAATACAAAAACGTTCTAAAAAGGGGGTAGACAAAGCAAGATTTTTGTATTATGATTAACTTGTTTCAAGTGATTGAAACTGCTAATTAGCAAAATTCCGGAAGAATTCCCCTTTTACACAATCGAAATGACCGCAGGCTCCCCCCTGTGGTCATTTTGATTTTAAAATGTCGAGCTCAACATTCTTTTTTCCCCACATATAATACAGTAAATCACTAAAAGGATGCGGTATCTTGTCCGTTCTTCGTATCTGTCTGGAAGCCGCTGCGATTTCTCTGGCCCTTTCCGTCGATTCCTTCATTGCCGCCTTTTCCTACGGAACCTCCAAAATAAAAATCCCCCTCTCTTCCGTGGGGATTATCTCTGTTACCGGCAGCCTGATTACCGGCCTCTCCATGCTGTCCGGCTCCTTCGTGAAGGATTTTATTCCTCCCGGCTTTACTACCCTTTTAAGCTTCGGCATTTTGTTTCTTTTGGGTGTGCTTAAGCTTTTCGAATCTTCTTCGCCTGCCAATGCCGATAAAGACAACTCCCACAGTATCTCTGCCAAGGAAGCTCTGTCCCTGTCCGCCGCCCTCTCCTTAGACGGCTGCGCCGCCGGATTCGGAGCCTCACTCTCCGCCGGTACGCCTGCTTCGCCCGGTGCGGCTGCTGCCGGAACAGTCTCCTCGCTTGTTCCCGTAGCTGCAGTCTTTCTGTTCTCCCTGATTTTCGGAGTGTTCATGGTCCTTTCGGGAAGCCATATCGGCAACAAAGCAGCCGGCCGTCTTCCCATAAAACCGGGAATTATCGGCGGGCTGCTTTTAATATTACTGGCGGTTGCCAGACTGCTGTAAATATAATTCCACACCCTTCTTCAAACGGGCGAGTCCGTCAAGCAGACGCTCCTTCGGGCAGGCTATGTTCAGGCGGACAAAAAGATGCCCGTTTCCCCGGAAGCCTTCTCCTTTGGACATATAAAGTCCGGTTTCCTTCCGGATAAAATCGCAGAGCTTTCCGGAGTCCTCTGCCACATTTCCCACATAAATCCACAACAGGTACGTTGCCTCCTGCGGTGTCATCACGAGCTGCGGCAGCTCTTTTTTTAAGAATTTCTCCACAATCTTTCGGTTCTCAAATAAATACTCCCTGAGCGCGGTAAGCCAGGCATCTCCCTTTGTATAGGCGGCAATGGTTCCCGCCATGGCAAACACATTAGGCTCCGCTACCTCATCCGAATTGAGTCCTCTGTTCATAACCTGGCGGATTCTTTCATCGGGGATAATCACAGCCGCCGACTGCAGTCCTGCCAGATTGAAGGTTTTGCTGGCGGAAATACAGGTGATGCTGTTGTTTTTGCAGACTTCCGAAACCGATGCAAAGGGCGTATAGGTAACTCCCGGCACGGTGAGCTCACAGTGGATTTCATCGGAAAGCACCGTCACATGATATTTCTCGCAAAGCTCCCCGATGCGTGCCAGTTCTTCCTTACTCCAGACAATGCCCGCCGGATTCTGGGGATTGCACAAAATCATCAGCGTAGTCAGCGGATGGGAAAGCTTTTTCTCCAGATCCGCAAAATCAACCGAATAGCGCAGGCCGTCGTAAATCAGGGGATTTTCCAGTGCATGCCTGCCCTGGTTTTCAATGGAGTTAAAGAACACACCGTAAACGGGCGTCTGTACCACCACGTTGTCTCCCACATTGGTCATCCGCTTTACGGCACAGGTAACCGCCGGAATGACGCCGGTACAGAAGATCAGCCACTCTTTTTCCATGGCAAGCCCATACTTCGCCCAGCGGTTTTGAATGGCTTCCTGCCATTCCTCCGGCACCACCGAATAGCCGAAAATCCCTTCGGATGCTTTTTTCACAAGACTCTCCGTTATCTCGGGTGCAGTCTTAAAATCCATATCCGCCACCCACATGGGAAGCTCTTTTTCCCCCACATCCCATTTTAGGGAACCGGTTCCTCTCCTGTCATGCAGGGTATCAAAATCAAATGTGTTGTCCATGTTTACTCCTCCGCACTCACGGCAAGATGCAGCACACTGCATGCCGGTACGGTAAATTTTATTTTATTGTCCTGTATGTTTGCTCCCGTAAAGCTCTCCGTATGCACGGCATCCGGATTTGCAAAGGTATTGTGTGCGGCAAAATTTCCCGTGAGAATTTCTCCTTCCACCGCCTTTGGTACCGTTTCCGCAAATACCGCCTCTATTTCATAATCCTCGTTTACGGACAGATTATTCAGGGTAATGTGAATTTTTCCGTCCGCTCCCAAAGATACGGACTCGCTTAAGTTCGGCACCCTGTTTTCTTCCTCCGCACCGATAAGCTCCGTTTCCAGACTGCTGTGCAGAAGCTCGGCATCCTGATGACAGCGGTACATTTTGAACACATGATAGGTCGGAGTAAGAAGCATCTTTTCCCCTTCCGTCAGGATAACTGCCTGCAGCACATTCACAAGCTGCGCAATGTTTGCCATTTTTACCCTGTCGCAGTGCTTGTTGAAAAGGTTTAAGTTAATGCCTGCCACCAGTGCATCCCGCATGGTGTTCTGCTGGTATAAAAATCCGGGATTGGTGCCCGGCTCACAGTCGTACCAGGTGCCCCACTCATCCACAATCAGTCCAATCTTTTTCTCCGGGTCATATTTATCCATGATTGCCGAATGTCTGTTTAAGAGTTCTTCCATATGAAGGGTTTTCTTTAAGGTAAGATACCATTCTTTTTCGTCAAAGTCCGTGGCGCTGCCCTTGTGCTCCCAGTCGTGGGGCACCGTATAGTAATGCAGGGAAAGCCCGTCCATAAAGCCATGCGCCCACGGATTTCCCTTGTGGGTGGTTTTTAACACTTCTTCCGTCCAGTTGTAATCGTCCGCATTCGGTCCGCAGGCAATTTTCTGAATGGAGCGGTCGGGATGGTAATTGCGCACATAGGTCTGGTACTGTCTGTAGAGATTGCCGTAAAACTCCGGGTTCATGTTGCCGCCGCAGCCCCAGCTTTCATTTCCCACACCAAAATAATCCACCCGGTAAGGCTCCTCATGTCCGTTCTTCTTCCGGAAATCCGCCATGGGGGAAACGCCGTCCAGCGTCATATATTCCACCCATTCGCTCATTTCCCGTACAGTGCCGCTGCCCAGGTTGCCGTTGATGTAAGTCTTGCAGCCAAGCTGTCTGCAAAGCTCCATATATTCGTCCGTTCCGAAGCTGTTGTCCTCGACCACGCCGCCCCAGTGGGTGTTTATCATTTTCTTTCTTCCGTTTTTAGGACCCACGCCGTCCATCCAGTGGTATTCGTCAGCAAAGCAGCCGCCCGGCCACCGGAGCACCGGAATGCCCATTTCCCGCAGCGCCTTTACAACATCCTTCCGCATGCCGTTTTCATTGGGGATGGGGGAATTTTCTCCCACATAAATGCCTTCATAAATGCACCTTCCCAGATGCTCCGAAAAATGCCCCTGCAGCTCCTTGCTGATATGTCCCATTTTTTCTTTGGGGTTAGTATACAAACGATACATGTCATGCCCTCCCGTTCTTTATCATACCCGGTGCAGCCTGTATAAAGCTGCCGTTATCTTTAAGGTATCATCCGAGCAGCTTTCCGTCAACGGACAAAGTATAGATATTATGCCTTATATTTTCCAGCCTTCGGCTTTTTCCCGTATCTGAATAAATTTGCGGTAACGGCCTTCCACGGAAATCAGTTCCTTGTGGGTGCCCTTCTGCACGATGCGTCCGTCATCCACAACTAAAATCTGATCCGCCTGTTCAATGGTTGCCAGCCTGTGGGCAATGGTGATGATGGTGCGGCCCCTGGTCAGTTCGGAGATGGCATTCTGGATGAGATGCTCGTTCTCCGGGTCAATGCTGGCGGTTGCCTCGTCCAGAATGATAATGGGCGCATTTTTAAGAATTGCCCGGGCAATGGAAATACGCTGCTTCTCCCCACCGGAAAGGGTACCGCCGCCCTCGCCGATTACGGTGTCATAGCCGTCCGGCAGCGCCATAATGAAATCGTGGCAGCATGCCTTTTTCGCAGCATCTGTCATCTCCTCCTCCGTGGCATCCGACTTGCCGAAGCAGATGTTGGCGCGGATGGTATCATGGAACAGATACACATTCTGGAACACCATGGAAATGTTGGAAAGCAGGCTTTCGCAGGTCATCCTTCTGACATCCACACCGCCCACGGTAATACTGCCGTCATTTACATCATAGAAGCGGGCAAGCAGACTGCAGATGGTGGTCTTGCCGGA
>OQVN01000687.1_pt1 | contig 12519 bp, 10 predicted proteins | sample 1691621 | NCBI WGS metagenome assembly OQVN01 (sample SAMN03418278, study PRJEB22391) | human gut metagenome | biome: human-gut; feature: organic feature; material: feces | host: Homo sapiens | place: Tanzania | collected 2013-01 | reverse complement strand
ACATTGCCACCCTGCAGGTACTGGAGGATTATCTGGATACATTCCCGGGCATCGTCATCGTCGTGTCCCATGACCGGTATTTTCTGGATCGTGTGGTCCGCAGGATCTTCGCCCTGGAGGATACCCGCATGGTGCAGTATGAGGGCGGTTACACAGATTATGCCAATAGGAAAGCTGCGGAGGGGAACACAGAGAGCACAGGAACGGCGGCAGCATCCCAGCCGAAGAACGCCGATGAGGAAACTACTTCTAAAAACTGGAAAAACGGACAGAAACGCAAATTAAAATTCACTTACCAGGAGCAGAAAGACTATGAATCCATTGAAGGCGAAATGGCAGCATTAGAGGATAAAATTGCAACTTTGGAAGCAGATTTTTCAAAATATGCCAGTGATTTCGTGAGACTCAATGAATTAACACAGGAAAAAGAGGCTGCGGAACAGCAGCTGGAAGAAAAGATGGAACGCTGGATGTACTTGGAAGACCTGGCGGCGAGAATCGAACGGGGAGAAGAAAACTGACAATCCGAAGTCCGGAATGTCAGTCTTCTGCATCGTCGGTAGCTGCCGCAACTGCGGATACCACGGAGGATACTACGGCAATCACTACTGCCAAAAGGATGATCAAAAGTCCGCCGGCTAAAAGTAAAAACATAAAGTACGCTCCTCTCTGAAATAACTTTACAGACACCCATATTATATCATTTTTCCTAAAAAAAACAATAAAAATCGGCATATAGTAGAAAAAATCACCAAAATGAAGTATAATAAAAGCATTCATCGGGACTGATTTATGTTTTGAGGAGGGTGCCTATGACGTATCAGAAAGCGAAAGAGGAAATCATTGAATCTTCGCCGCAGAAAACAGATGCCGGAAAAGAAGAATTATATCTGTATTCTCTTAGAAAAATGGCGGAAGAAAATGTAGAAAATAACAGAACAGGGCTGACAAATCTGCATAATATCAATTCTTTTTTCTATCTGTGCGGTGAAATGATCAAGCAGCAGCCGGATAAAAAATACAGCGTCATAATTATGGATATTGTACAGTTTAAGGCTGTGAATGAGTTCTGCGGCAGAGACGAAGGAGACAGACTGTTAAGATTTATTGCGTCCTGCTTTGACTGGTATGAGAATAACAGACCGGATAGCTATGCCTGCCATATCAGAGCAGATATCTTTTGCTTATGTACAAGCTATGAGGAAGTAGAGGAACTGGAAAATATTGTGCGGGAGATCAGAAAAAAGATAACTGACTTCTCGTTCGCATACCGTGTACAACCATCCTTTGGAATCGGAATCTCACCGGAGAGAGCTCCTGCCGTCAGCTATCTGAAGGATTGCGCCACGATGGCTATGAACAGTATCAAAGGCAAAGTATATCGGACATATGCAGTATTTGACGAAAAAATGCGTAGTCAGAAGATGCGAGAACGCCAGGTGGAAAATGATATCGTGTCCGCACTGGAGAACGGAGAACTACAGCTGTATGTGCAGCCCAAGGTCGATATGAGGGACGGAAGAGTGATCGGAGGCGAGGCGCTTGTGCGCTGGAAGCATCCGGAAAAGGGGCTGGTGCCACCGAGAGAGTTCATTCCCGTACTGGAGAAAAACGGATTTATCATCAATGTAGATGAATATATCTGGGAGAAAGTGTTTGCTTATCTGGGAAAGCTGCGTAAGGAAGGCCGGACACTTATTCCCGTCTCCATCAATGTATCCCGATTGCATGCGTATGATGAGAAACTGACAGAGACACTGCTCCGCCTCAGGGAGGAATATGATGTTCTGCCGGAGTATGTTCCGCTGGAACTGACAGAGAGCGCATTCCTGGAGGACGAGGCAGGTATGTATCGCCGCATGGAAAGCCTGCGGGAGCGAGGGTTCCTGGTGTCCATGGATGATTTCGGAACCGGTTATTCCACTATGAATATGCTGAAGAACCAGACACTGGATGAGATCAAGATCGACAGAGAGTTTATCCGGGATCTGGAAAAAGATAAGAGCCGGATCATTATCCGCAATACCATTGCCATGCTGCAGCAGCTGGGAGTACATATCGTGATCGAGGGAGTGGAAACAGAGGAACAGAAGAGCTTCCTTTTGGGATGCGGCTGTACAGATGCACAAGGCTTTCTGTTTCACCGTCCTATGCCGGTGGAGGCGTTTGATGCATTGCTGTTGCAACAGGAATGTGAGTATGATAGGGCAAAATAGACAAAGACAAAATAGACAAATGCGCAGACCGCATTCTGACGGGATTTTTGAAATTAACCTGACAGAATGCGGTTTTTCTTTGGCCATTCTTCCGAAAATAAGAAAATAGTTCCGAAGGCGTTGACAGATGCCTCGGAAGAGAGTAATCTGCATATTACCCGACAGGTCAGTCGAGGTCAAAATTCTAAATATCAGGTCATATTCGACCAGGAATCACATAATGTATTAATTAGTGCAAAATGGATTATTTTGAGAAAACCAACAGGAGGATGTATGGAGGAAAAAGAAAATAACAGGGAAGAAAGCGCCTCTGATGCAGAATTGCAGAGGCTGGTAGAAGATTTTATCACACAAAAACAGGTGCTTTTGATTCAGGTAAAAAAAGGGGTGTTGGGAAAAGAGGAATTTCTGCAGGAGGCAGGAAAATATATCGATCAATATTATCATTTTCCGGCAACGAAAAAGAAAAGACTTTTAAAATCATTTGAACAATATATTTTTGGTTATTCCAGACTGTCACCGCTCATGGACGACAAAAGCATCTCGGATATCCGGGTGGTGAGCCATGACTGTATCCGGATCAAAAGAGAGGGAAAACGTATGGATGCCGGAATTGCCTTTGCCTCGGAGAAAGAGTATCGGCAGTTTATTGATTATGTGGCAACCAGAAATCAGGTGAATATTTCCAACCTGAATGCAATCCAACGGTTTACGGATACAGAAAGCCATCCGGACTTTATCTTTCGTTTTACCTTATCCATGCCCATTGTCAATACCTACAGTGAGCCGTATCTGTGTATCCGGAAGGTGCCGAAGAGCTTTCCTATGATGACTGAACTGGTGGAGAAAAAGATGCTGGACAGGAATACGGCAGAACTGCTGGTGCAGCGGTTCCGGCAGGGATCGACGCTGATCTGCGGAGGAAATTCTTCCGGTAAAACCACACTGTTAAATGCGTTGAAGGAGACGCTGCCGGATGATATGGCAATTCTGGTGGCACAGCAGGCGGATGAGCTGACCACATTGTTTCATCCGGATATGATGTTTCTTCATTCGCTTCCCGGAACCTCAGAAAGCAGTGTGAATTATGATTTAAAGCATATCAGCATAGCGGGACTGACGATGGATGTGGATTTTTTTATCATAGGTGAGGTGAAGGGAGGAGAAGCGCTGTATCTGTTGAATGCGGCGTATACAGGACAGATCTGTGCGGCTACGGTACATGCACCTTCTGCGGACAGGGCACCGGAGAAGATCGTGGATTATGCAATGTATGACAGTCGTTATTCACGCAACGAATTAATGAAAATGATGGACTGCTTTCAGACCCTGGTGTTTATGGAACATTACCGGGTGAAGGAGATCTTTGCCTGCCTGGGGTGGAATGCGGAGAAAGAGAATCTGGAGTATGAGAGATTGTTTTGACCATTACATGAGAGGAGAAACTTATGATCATATACGTATGGATCTTTTGTTTAATATTTACGGGTTTTCTGCTTCTGTTTGGAAGGATACGGTGGGTGGAGACAGCAAAACGCCTGCTGTCCCGGACGAAAAAAGGGATGGATCAGTCGGCAAGACTGCGGGTATTGGAAAACCGGCACAAGCTGCAGGAGCTACAGCGTAACAATACCTGGATCTGCCGGGTGGAAGAATTTCTCTGTTATTGCGGTATGCGGCGCAGATTTCCGGCGTGCACCCCGGAGAAATGGATCGCAGGAAATCTTCTGGGAATGACGGTAATCTTTGGAGTGTTGCTTGGAAGCAGCGGGAAATTCCTGATAGCTCTATCGGGAACAATGATATGCGGAGCCGTGGAATATCTGTTTCTGAGCACGCTGCGGGCAGAAGAATTGCGGATGACCAATGAAAATCTACTGAAATGTCTGAATTTCCTGGGAAATTACAGCCTGACAGCAGGAGAGATCACAATGGTGCTGGGGCAGGTGAGCCGCTATGTGGAGGAGCCGTTAAAAGGAGCACTGGAGGAGTGTGCTTATGAAGCACAGACGACAGGAGATAGTTCACTGGCACTTTTGTCCATGGCGGAACGAATAGAACATCCCAAGATAAAGGAACTGGCCAGAAATCTGGAGATCAGTATCCGCTATATGGCAGATCTGACCACACTGGTAGATAGCAGCAGACGTTCCGCAAGGGAGTATCTGCGCATGGAAGAGGAACGTAAAGGGATGCTTCGAGAGGCAGGTATCAATATGGCATTGCTTCTGGGAATGTCGGTATTTGCCCTGCTGACGGTGGACCGGCTGATCGATGTGTCGGTCTGGAAAATAGTATCCGGAACTTTACTGGGGCATCTTGCAGCGGGTATCTATGGACTGATATTGTTTCTGTTTTTGCGGAAACTGTATGGTTTTCGCCGTTAGTCAGGGAGGTGTGGAGAATGAGCTGGAGAGTTATCTGGATTCCCGAACTGTTGGGAGCGGTGCTGGGAGGAATTTTTGTGTTCCGGCTGGGTATGGGAACAATGCCGAAAACGGTGTTGCATGCCTGCGAGGAATTCACCGGAATGCTGCGGGAGAGCCGAAGGTATGAAAACTGGGTCGCCGGAACAGAAAAGAAATTAAGGAAAAACGGTGCAAAATTTCACTATGGGAAGAAAATCACACCGGTAAAATATCTGCTGATACGCATGCTTCTTTCTCTTGGAGCAGCACTGGCACTGGAAACTATCGGCTGGGGATATGCCCTGCTTGCGGCAATGGGGCTGTATTATGTGCCGGAATTGTTATTGCTGTACCTGAACCGACAGGACAATCGTAAGATGATGCCGGATCTGCAGCTGATCTATCAGGCACTGGAGGTACAGATCTGCGCCGGAGTCTATGTAACGGATGCCTTGACAGAATGCTGCCAGAGCGTACGGACGCAGAGATTACAGCAGGCTTTGATGGAACTGTCCGGAGATCTGGTCATACAGTCGGATCTGGTTACGGCTTTGTCCGACTTCCAACAGAAATTTGACAACCGTCAGATTGATGCATTGTGCATTACCCTGATCCAGGCAGGAGAGTCGGGGCAGGCGGTAGATTTGTTGAAGGACATGGGAGAGCAGTTGAAGGATATGGAACTTACGGTGCTTCAACAGCAAAAAAGTGCTCTGGACCGTAGTATTACTTTTTATCAACTGGGAATGCTGGGGGCGGTGCTGGGAATCATTTTATATGCCTGTGTGGGATATATGTTCCGGGCAGTGGTGCAATTCTGAAATACCAATAAAACAAAACAAGAAAGGGACAAAAGAATGAAGAATTTACAGAGAATCTGGGGAAAAGTAAAAGGACATGCCTTACGGCGGGAGCAGGGGATCGACGGGATCCTGGTCACTGTAGGCCTGTGTATTATTGCACTGCTATTGTGCGTGGTCATGAAGGACAGTCTGACAACGTTTATACAGACCATTGTGACAGCGATGCAGACCAAAGCGGCAGATATTCTGACAGGGGTATAGGACAGGAGAGAAGATGACGGAACGAGGGAAACAGCCAGGGAACATAGGAGAGCTGCTGACGATGGGCATGTGTGTGCTGGCACTGACGGTAGTGATGCTGAACTACCTGCAGAATGTGCAGCTGCTCCAGGCAAAAGAGAATGTAGGACAGCTGGCGAGGGCCTATCTGCTGAAAATGGAGACGGTAGGATACCTGGAACCGGCGGAGCAGGCACACCTTACGGCGGAATTGGAGATGGCAGGACTGACAGAGATCGATTATGGGGGAAGTACTTTGGAACCTGTAGGATATGGGGAACGCATTATCCTGCAGATTCACGGAAAGCTGGGCGGACAATATGAAATACGGGAAAAGAGAGTATCGACTGCCAAAAACTGAGAACCGGCAGGAGACAGGAGCAGAAAGCGGACAGGTTTCCTGGGTACTGGGATTGTTTCTGATACTGTTTCTGGCAATTTTGTTGTATATGCAGCTGCAACTGGCATTGTACAAGGCATCCGCACGGTATCTGGAAGATGCATTGGCACTGTCCAATCTGGCATCGGCAGTCATTGATATCCGGGAGTACGGCAGCACACATAAGGTACATATCACAGATCAGGAACAGGCATATGCGGAATATTGTTCTGCTGTCTGCGAAAATCTGGGATTAAATGAAAATTATGAAGCAATAGGACACAAGCTGATCTCCGGAAAGGTAGAGATACGAAATTACATTATCTATAATGTCACGGGAACCCAAGTACAGGTGTGGGAACGAAACGGTGACGGACAGATCATGGAATGGGAAGGAACCCTGGGAGAAGTGAGGACTCCGGGGGGACAGACCATTGAGAATACCGGTGTGTACAGTGAGATCACATATCCGGTGGAAGGCTTTTTGGGAATTACGGTGACTGCCGAAAAAAGTAAGCTGGTAGATGTGGTCAGTGAATATATGGGAGAGGAAACGAATGAAAAAACGGAAGATGAGTCAGGCGTGGAAGAATAGAATCTGGAACGGAAGTATTCTGGCAGCATTTGTGGCGGCTGTGGCGGTATTTACTTTTTTGCTGCAGGCAGAAAAGAAGGTGCTTACGGAATACGAAAAAGAACAGGTATGCGTGGTAACGGCGGCAATTCCTAGGGGAGAAAAAATTACTGCGGAAAATGCAGAGCAGTATATTACTGTCATGGAAATCGACAAAAGAACTGTTCCGGAAACTGCACTGAAAAGTACGGAGGAGGCAATCGGAAGAATAGCGGAATATGGAGCGGAACAGGGGATGGTACTGACGGCAGGCATGCTGCGGGAACTGTCAGAGATCACAGAACAGATGCAGGAACCTGTTATTGCCGGATTCCGTGCCGAAGACCTGTACCAGGTAGTGGGAGGTGTCCTGCGTGCCGGAGACAGGATCCATATTTATTGTGTGGAACAGGAGGAAGAGGAACAAAACGGGAAACTGCTGTGGGAAAATGTGTATGTCCAGCAGGTGTTTGACCGGAATGGAGCTGCGATCGGCGGTGATGATGGGACAACTCCGGCACAGAGAGTGAATATCTATATGGAAAAAGAACGGGTGGCGGACTTTTATGCCGCACTGGCACAGGGCTCCTTACGTGTGGTCAAGGCAGAGGATACGGATAGACGGGAGGAATGAGGATGCGGTATGGGAGATATCTGACAGGATTACTCGTGCTGGGAATTGCATTCCTGCTTCCGATACAGTCGGATGCGGCAGCAAAAAAGACCATTTACAACAGTCCTTATGTCTCTTTCAGTCCGGATGGCAGTGCATTTACGACCTGCGCAGGAGACCGGAATTATGTGTGGTATGACCGGGATGACAGCACCAATGTGTATACGCAGATTCCTTCTTCGCTGAGAGATCCGGTAGAGGGAGAACATATTTATACAGAGAGACGGTATGGAGAAATCCCTGTGGGATATTGGAAAGTGGTCCATCGGACGGGACAGTGCATTCATAATGGATATAGCGGAAAAAACTGGCACGGGATATCTTTTGGCAGACAAAAATGCATGCAGTATTACTATTCCGGCTGGAAAGCCTATTGTGCGGATTGTGGAGAAGCCATTGAAGAGTCCAATATTTATATGAGCAGAGAAGCGGCGGACACGATCCAGTACCTGGACCTGGGCAGCGAAAGAGAACCGATGAGTTACTATTATCTCTGTCCATTCTGCGACAATCTGGAACAGGGGGTGGGCCTGCCGGCGCATAAATGTAAAAATATTTCCTGGAATCAGTATAAGGTACGTTATCAGGCCAACACGGGAAGTGCATCTTATAACGGCTATATGGATGACAGTATTCATATGTATAACAATGCCATAGTCTACGAAGGTAAGACAGTCACTCCGGTGACACACCTGACAGAGAACAATTACAGCAGGACCGGATATTTGTTCACAGGCTGGAACACAGAGCCGGACGGTTCGGGAACCGCCTATGTGGATAAAGCTGAAATCGAAAATCTCAGACAGTCGGATTGGAGAGACCGGACAACCTGGACGGACAAGGATCATGGTATAGTCAATTTATATGCACAATGGGTGCGGAGTGAAAGCACCCTTGTGCTGGATGCCAATGGCGGAAAGTATGCTGACCGTGAGATATTTTCTGTAACACAGCCATATCTTGAAAGATATCTATTGCAGGAAGAACTGGTCTGCGCACCGGATGGGTATACGGTTTGTTTTCGCGCCAATGGCGGATCGGAGGTCGCTCCGGTGCAGGGGAAAAATCGGTTTGTCGAATGGAAAAGGTTGCATCCGTTCAGGGGGAGTCTGGATGGAAAGCAATATATCTTTGATGCTCCGGACGGCAATGTGGACAGGCTGACGGCAGTCTATCAGCCGGAATCTGTCACATTACCGGAGACAGCCAGGCCAGGGTGGTCCTTTGGAGGCTGGTATTATGACCCGGAATTCCGACGGCCGGCAGGAGGAGCGGGCGACAGTATCATACCGTCCGAAAATATGACATTGTATGCACAATGGGTGGATCTTACTCTGCTGGCGAAAGATAACTACAAGGAAAACGAAGGAAAAGGAGCGGTGGATCTGTCCTGGGAGCAGACCGATCACAACAACAAAACGTACCTTATTTATCAGAGACTGGAAGACGGTGCCTGGATGCGGATCAATAGCGCAACGGATATCAACAGCGGAGCAGCTGTTGAACTGACCGGCATTTATGAAGCAAAGACAAGGACATATCATGTGCCGTATACAGGACTCTATGTCATAAAGGCAATGGGAGCACAGGGCCAGAGCTACGGTTCTTTTCGGGGAGGATATGGGGGAAGTGTCTCCGGAACATTCTGGCTGCAGAAGGGAGAACAGCTGACTTATGCCGTAGGTGGTCAAAATGGGTATAACAAAGGCGGAAGAGCTTCGAGTTACGGGAGCGGAGGAGGAATGACATCCGTAGTATCCGACCGGAAGGGAATCCTGCTGATCGCAGGAGGAGGCGGTGGAGCATCACCTGGCGGTGCAGGCGGCAAGGGTGGCAGTGCGGAAAGCGTACTCGGGCAGCAGGATGGAGAAGCGGGGATGGCCGGAGGCGGAGCCGGATATTATGGAGGAACCGCCGGAGAGAAGATTGTGCATCACCATACGAATGACTGCTATAGAGATGCTTCTTATACACCAACATTCGGGGATTGGGAGTATTTTATGTGGGGAACGAACTGCTTTGATTACACAAACATAAATTCTTATCAGTATAACGGACATACCACAAGTACGAAGGATAATGAGTGGAGCCGTGCCATAGTCCGGGTCGGATGGGCCAGAAACGGGAATTATCCTGAGGAGCAGATGTGGAATGTTTCCGGTTACCGGGGGATTCCCACCAATGGCAATAAGATATTGAATCTGTCATATTTTTGCTATGGATGGGGAGCTCTGGGTGGAAATATTGTGAATACTGACTGGCTGCCGGATAAGTCGCAGCCGTCGGAATTTGTGATCCTGGATCAGAAAGGAACGAAAATCGCACAGGGAAAATTTCGGGATTATCCATTTTATGATAAACATGATGTTGGAAATCCGGCGACCAGTGATTTCGCGCAGTCCCTTCATATCTCATTACCGGAAGGAACTACACATATCTACGTGCATCTGAATTTTCATTTAAGAGGAGATGTCTGGTTTACTGCGGGAATCAGCTCACTCAGTTTCAGTGGAAGCAGAACTCTTGTATGCGGTTATGAGGAAGGCCAGGTCCTGTCTTCGAAGCCGGCATATGGAGGAAGTAATTATGTAAATCCGGAGTATGCACTGTTATATGAATGTGAAAGTGGGGTACGGAGTGGAGATGGGCTGTTGTGTCTGCAGTCAAAAGCAATAGGCTACCAGGAGACATTACAGCTGAAGGGAATCAGGGCAACTGATCTTGCGGCTCCCGGGAAAATTCCGGAGAACGTCGTAAGAGAAGCCCTGGACAGTGAAAGAATAAGAATCTCGTGGACAGAGCCGGAGGATTACGGGACTGTGTATTATCATAGAGCGGAATCCTATTTGACGGGCAGCACTTCCAAACTATGTGACTCCAATATCACAAAAAATATGTTGACCAGTGGAATCAGGGGGTATTATTATCTTGTGGATCAAAACAGGGATACGGTCGTAACGGACAATGCCGGCTATTGCAAAGAGTCCCATATGGAACTAAAGGCAAAGGACGGGGTGCAGTATCTGCATGTTGCCGCAGTGGATGTGGCAGGAAATGTAGGTGAGACTACACATATCTGTGTGGATGGAAAACAGATTCTGTGGAAACTTCATACAAGACAGCTTAAGATAAACGGAGCAGAGGACAATGTATATCCGGCATCTTCAGACAAAACATGGTATGTCCGGGCGGATGGAAAGACACCGTTTACATTAACGAATGCATCTTATATGGAAGGCACAGCCAGACCGGATTATCAACTGAATGGAACAATATATGAAACGGTGACGGAGGACGGTGGCAAGGCGAGAAATATTATTGTCACACCGTCTGCGGAGATAACGGATGATGTGATCCGGACGGATGCGGAGGGATTGCTTTATGCAACTGAGGGGATCAGTGTGCTGCAGCAGGCTTCCTATTCTTATACTTTGCGGTCACACCGGAACCGGGAGCTTACCGGAGTACAGCAATTTGTTATAAGCGGAGACCGGAACGGACAAACGATCCGTGTGATTCCGGTGGCGGAAGCGGATCACGGAACAGATAAAATCTATTCTGTATCTACACAGGATCAGAAAAACGGAATTTCTTTGATCGCTGACGGAGAAGCCCCGGTCATCCGGGGAATGGAACTCCTGGAAAATAGGGAATTGATCGATCGCAGAGACGGAGCTGTTACCATACGTGTTACTGCTGCAGATGCTTTAAGCGGTGTGGATCATTTTGCAATTGTTATCAGTAATATGGACAATGCTGTTTCTAAGACCTATCTTCCCGGAGAAGATGGCTGTATCGTGATTACGATCACAGAGGACGAACCTCTATTCAGCGGGGATTTTACGGTACTGGGATATGCTTCGGATCATGTGGGGAATGAGAGCCGTATCTGTTACGGTACGACGGAATTTGCATTGGAAAGCAGTGTGAAACGTATTCTGGAGCCACAGGAGCCAACCTTCAAATGTGGAGAGAGTGGAATCCTTACCTTTACCACATGGGGATATGCGGATCGTGTGGAGGTCATTTTCCCGGAATGTATGACAGCGCTGGATCCTACATTGAATAAAGTCTATGATTATACCGAAAGTCCGGGGTATCGTAAGACGGAGGAACTGGAATTTATGGTGCCTTTATATACTCTGGAGAACCAAACACTGGAAATCACAGTGCGGGCTTATAAAGGTGATAAGAGACTGGAAGATCATCCGACGATCAGTGTGATCGGAGTATCGGGAAATGTGCTGGATGAACTGCGTACCCGGTTACGGTAAGGAGGTATGAGAGTCTTGGAAATCGTGTTCCGGATATTGTGGTCGGCGGTTCTGGGAGGCCTTATCTATGGCAGTGCAATCTGGCTGCTGCGTGTGGAGCTATCGGGAGATCTCGAGAGGATGGGACGCAGAAAAGCGTGGCTTCTCGGGGGACTGGCCTGGATCAATGCGGTTGTGATTCTTGTTATAGGGGAAATGGATGGAAGACTTCCGGAAGAAAACAGACTGGTGATCCTGGGGGCGCAGGAAATCCTGTGCTCCCTGCTGGCTGGAGGATTGTTGGCGGCGGCCTGCATGGATGCTGTACATAGTTATGTGTATAATTATGTATGGTGGTGGTGCCTGTCGTGGACAGGAATATTGCTGGGGTTTCCGGTGGCAGAAGTTTATATGAAGGATGGCCTGCGCGGTATCGCAGACAGGTTTGATATACAGCAGGCGGCAGCAGTGGTATTGTTTGTACTCCTGCAGCAGATATTGTTTGCCAGAATGTACGGAAGGGCTGACTGCCATGCATTTTCTGCATGCGCGTTGGCTGGCTGCGCCTGGCACGGGAATCTGTTGTGGTTTCTGGTCCATATGTTATTGGCGCTGACTCTGCTGGCTGTAGTACAGCTTTGCAGAAGAAATGTGACACCGGATGGAAAACTTCATGTACCGAAGCCGTTTATTCCATATATAGTGGTAACCTTCTGGGTGCAGATCCCGGCAATGTTGTATTTGCAGAGTGGAACTGCGTATATTTATGCATAAACAGTTGCACAATTTTCAAAAAGGTGCTATAGTAATCAACGTTTAAGGACGACTGTCGTCCGTAGAAAACAGACAGGAGGAAAATATTATGAAAAAAGCAATCGCAATGTTACTTGCAACT
>OQVN01000686.1_pt1 | contig 12523 bp, 10 predicted proteins | sample 1691621 | NCBI WGS metagenome assembly OQVN01 (sample SAMN03418278, study PRJEB22391) | human gut metagenome | biome: human-gut; feature: organic feature; material: feces | host: Homo sapiens | place: Tanzania | collected 2013-01 | reverse complement strand
CAGATGTTTGCCGCCAGCTTCCTTCAGATTTCACCTCACGATGAACACCCTTGCTCTTGGCTATGTAATTCCCGCTATTAGGGCTTACTAGGGACTTGCACCCGTTAGATAATGCTCATGCCGAGCGTACACAAACGAGGCTGTGCACTCCTGCACAGCCTCATTTTAGGACAAGAACATAACAATCTTAGTATTCTACTTAACTCGATGCAAAGGTACGGGCTTTTGCGTGCCTTGGCAATACCTAAAAATAGGTATAATGCATCGAATGTATTAAAATTTATAGCCCAATGACACCAATGCAGACACATTGCGAGAGCCCGAAGCATTGAATTTTCCTATGCCCCAATCAGCCTCAACGCCCACAGTTATGCTTGATGGGAATTGATAGCCCACAAATGTCTGCACACCATAATCAAAACGATGTGTGCCTGGCTCGTCGAAAGTTTTATTCTCGTAAAAATAACGCTCTACACCACTTTGCTCGGTGTCGCCCTTAGTTTTTTGCTTACCACCTACACCGTATGCCACATAAGGTCCCGCACTCAGCACAACGTAGCGACTTTCGCCCATACGCCAATAATAGTTAAAGAGCAAAGGCACCTCAATATAGTTTTGAGTAGCGGTGCGATTTTTTATGCCCAATAGAGGTTTTCCTGTTTCTTCGTCGAACATTTGGTTTCCCTCACGATCGAACACAAAAACGGTTTCATTGGGGTCTTTCCAACCCTTGCCATATACTTCGAGGCTGGGAGTAAAACTCCAATGTTGGTTAAACTCTATTTCATAGCCTAATCCAAGTTTAAATGCACCCACTACTTGTGCACGACCATAATGCGACGAAAAACCACCACCAAACTTTAGGTGGAGGTTTTGTGCATAGGTTGCAACAGGGATAAAGAGTAACAAAAACAATATTTTTCTCATTGTTTATTGCTTTTATTAGGGATTACGAATGTGTTGCGAACTTCGCTGAACTACTTACTCAAAGAATTGTCTCCAATCGTCCTTGGTGGCTTTCTTTTTAGCGGGTTCGTACTCTTTCTGTTTCTTCTTATTGCGTTTTTGCTTCTTCTCAGCCTTCCATTGCTGACGCATTTCGCGTGGGTCGGCAGTTTCGGCATAAGTGCGACGCGCACCACGACGCCCACCTTCTTTACGATCGGGACGACCACCCTTGCGCTGACCACGACTTCCTTCACGCGGAGCTTCGTCTGAGCGTTCTGCGGTGTCGACTACTACCTTACGGTCGCCCACCTTTACACGCTTCATTTTGCTAAGCACTATTTCGGCATCCTCAGAGGGTACTTCAAAGAACGAGCAGTTGTTGGTTAAATCGATACGACCTATTTCGACCTTTGAACCACGCACGTGACGATTTACTAAATTGATGATTTCGCGAGCATAGAAATTGTCGCGCTTACCCAAGTTAATAAACAATCGGGTGTAGCCTTCTTCGGCTTGGTGGTTGCCTTCTGACCCACCCTTACGACGATCGCGGCGACTCTTTCCGCTTTCTGAACCCTCAGCACGTCCACGGTCTGTAGGTTGCTCAATGACGGGAGCATCAGCATAATAGCGCAAGAAGTGTCCAAACTCGCGACTTACAATGCGCTTAATCAAGTCTTCTTTGTTGAGCCACTCTAATTTACGATAAATTTCGGGCAAGAAGGGAGCAATTTCAGTATCGTTTACCTCGATACGCTCTAACTCGTCCATCACTTTATAGAGTTGCTTGGTGCAAATTTCTTGGGGTTCGGGCAAAGTTCCTACTTCAAACTTCTTGCCAATGACCTTTTCAATGATGCGCACCTTGCCTTTTTCGCGCAAGTGAATAATTGAGATGCTAGTACCACGCTTACCCGCACGTCCTGTACGACCTGAGCGGTGTGTATAATTCTCGACATCATCGGGCAAACCGTAGTTAATTACATGTGTAAGGTCTTCTACATCAAGACCACGGGCTGCTACATCGGTTGCCACGAGCAACTGTGTGTGGTGCTGACGAAACTTCTGCATGGTTAAATCACGCTGTGCCTGCGAAAGGTCGCCATGCAAAGCCTCAGCATTGTAGCCGTCGCGAATCAAATGATCTGCCACCTCTTGGGTTTCCATACGGGTGCGACAGAAGATGATGCCGTAAATGCGCGGATAATAATCAACCACACGCTTTAAGGCAGCATATTTATCTTTGGCATGTACCAAGTAATAGATGTGATTCACATTCTCGGCACCTTCGTTGCGCGAACCTACCACAATTTCTTTGTAGTCGTGCAAATAGCTCTTGGCAATGCGTTCAATTTCTTTGCCCATAGTGGCAGAGAAAAGCAAGGTGTTGCGCTCTGCAGGCACACCTGCTAAAATTTCGTTGATGCTCTCGGTAAAGCCCATGTTGAGCATTTCGTCGGCCTCATCAAGCACCACGTTCTCAACAGCATCAAGCTTTGCCACACCACGATTCATAAGGTCGATAAGACGACCCGGAGTGGCTACAATAACTTGGGCACCCTTGCGAAGGGTTCGAATTTGGCTTTCGATGCTCGAACCACCATATACTGCCAACACATGGAGGTCGTCTATGTAACGCGAATATTCCTTAAGGTCGCCGGCTATTTGCAGACAGAGTTCGCGGGTGGGACTCAGTATGACGGCTTGCGTGCGGCGGTCTTTGGGGTTGACTTTTTGCAACACGGGCAAACCAAACGCCGCCGTCTTGCCTGTACCTGTTTGTGCCAATGCTATGACATCGTTTCCTACACCCAAAAGGTAGGGAATTACTTCTTCTTGTACAGGCATGGGGTGTTCGTATCCCATCTCGCTGATGGCGCGGCGTATTTCGGCCGAAACGCCTAACTCTTCAAATGTCTTCAAAATCGATTATGGTGTTATGGGTGGTTTTAAAATTCTGTTTTTTAGAACGACCCTTATTGATGATATAAACAACAGCGGTTTGCAAGGCTTGTATTTTTTACATTGCAAACCGCCATCTTTTGGGGCAGAAACGGCGTAAGTACACATTTCCACGATGCAAAATTACGGATAAAAGGGGATATTGGCAAATAATATGCTGATTTTCAATTCTATTAACCCTCTATCAACCCCATTTTACCCTGGTTTTCAGGACAAAATTTGAGATTTTTTTGCAATTTTTCTACCCTCTGCATACGGTACTCATTCCGAAGTCATTCCGATATCATACCGAAGGAAAAAAATTGAAACGAGGTGGTTTGTCTATCCCCTCATTCTATACCGATTTCCGGGCATACGTTTAACCGCATCCTTGTCTTCAAGGTCGAAAAGTACGTCCGTAATTTGCGATAAAGGCATCTGCACTACCTGCGAAAGTTGGTCAATACTCATATCGTCGGCACCACGTAATGCCTCAAGCACTTTTTCTTGCTCTGCACTAATTTCTGGAAATAAATGTCGCTCTTGGGGCACATTGCCCACAGGCTTCCAATTGAGTGCATCGAGTATGTCGTCGGCAGAAGTGACAAGTTGAGCCACATTGCGACGAATCAGATGATTACACCCCACTGCCGTAACGTCGGTTATACGACCAGGCACCGCCAAAACGTCGCGATTATAGCTATCGGCTATGCGGGCAGTAATAAGTGAACCTCCGTGTTCGGCACTCTCCACAACTAACGTGGCAGATGACATTCCTGCCACAATGCGATTGCGTCGCACAAAATTTCCTTTGTCGGGAACTGTACCTGTGAAGTATTCTGTGATTAAAGCCCCATGAAGGGTCATTTGTTCGGCTGTTTGACGGTGACTTCGGGGGTAAATACGGTCAAGTCCGTGGGCTAACACGGCTGCAGTGTCAATATTATTTACCAAACAAGCACGATGTGCGTGTATATCCACACCATAAGCTAACCCGCTGATTATCAACACATCAGGCACTTTCTGAGCAAGTTCTGCCATGAGTTTTTCGCACACTTGCTTGCCATATTCCGAGATATTTCGGGTGCCCACAACACTAATTATATGACGTCGGTTAAGAGAGGCATTGCCACAACAGAATAGTTGGAGCGGACGATCTATGACTTCGGCAGACTGAAGCAACAATGGATAGTCGGTACTGGTACATGGAAGAATGCGCACGTGATGTTCATCGCAAAAATCTATTTCGCGTTGTGCTGCGTCACGCGCTGTTTGCATGGCATAGCGGTCTGCACGTAGCGTGCGCCAATGTGAGCAAGCTGATTCGGTATCAGACAGAGCAGCTTGTGCCGAGCCATAATAATCTATCAAGGCTAAGGCTTGCGACTGCGTGAGACCTTGCCAACGGCTTAGCATAAGGGTAGAAAGTATTTCTTCGGTTTCTTCGGGGGTACGTTGCATGGGGACGCTATGGTTTACTCTGTAGACGTTTTGCTAAAAAATATTTGGTTGAGTTCGTCGCAGTCACTCAGTTTGCCATTGACCAAACATACGGCTTCGACTGTCGACTTGAACACCACACGCATATCGGGCAAGCGATAGATGTCTTGCACAAAAACATATTTAATACCTTCCTTGCGCAAGGCTAATTTTGATACAAACTCGTCACCACTACGCAAAGGGGTTTTAAAACGCAACTGCATACCTGCGACTACGGCATCTATGCCGCGCTCATGAAGTTGGGCAAAACTTACGCCATGCTGACTCAAAAACTCATGACGGGTGTGTTCGGTGTAATGTTGATAGTTGGCATTGTTTACGATGCCTTGAAGGTCGCACTCATAGTCGCGCACCTTAAATGGGAGTTCGTATATGTAGTTCATTGTTGTATGTCGTAGATGATTATTTCAAATACATTTTTTCAGGCAAGAGGTGTTTCTTCCTGAAAGGGTTTCACTGAAAGAATCTGCAAGAAGAAACATCTCAGATAAAGTTTTTTCTCTGCAAAACCATTCTATCCCCCTCCTCTCAAATATTCTGCACCAAAGCGACAACGCAAACAGTCCTTACGATCACAATAGTTGCGACGTAACTGTATAAGGGCTTGACTGTCTGCTGCGTGTTGCACTTGCAAGCCTGCACGCTCCCAACAACGAGTGATGTAGTTGCGCTCTGCAGGTAGCTTTTCCAAAAGGTCGAAGGCACGCTCTGCCAAATCTTCGTCCATGCGTTGACGTCCATAGGCAAAAAACAAAGGCGAGGCTGTGTTTATTATAAGCAGATTGAGCGAAGCGGTTTGCAACACTTTATCGCTTTCCTTGCTTTCTTCACCAAAGGCGTAGTGAGAACGCCAATAATCTGTCACTCCAACACGAAACAATCGGCGCAAATCATCGATAGACTGGGATTCGAGCATACGCGAAAAATCTGCGTGATGTGATGAATAAAGGCGAGCTAACTGCGAAAGACGTACATGCGGAAAATTTTGCGGACGTAATCGACCAAATTTCCACACTTTGGGGTCAATGGGTTGCACACCAAACTTGTGTTGCAAAAAAGCGTACTCACTTTTTAGGCGCATATAGTAGCTATCGCGACGCTCGGGTTTAACGAGTTTATCGCTGAGCAAACCAGCTTGCCCCATGAAAAAGGCTTCTACTTGAAACTCATCATCACGATGCTTGCCTATGTGTTGCGGATTGATGGTTGCAGCCCATTGTTCAAAAGCTTGAGCATTGGTGCCAAAACCAAAGTTACGCGCAAGGGTCATGAAAAAAGCGTGTTCCCAATCGCCACCTGTTTGTTTTAAATAGCCTTGCACCCTTTGTGTCTTTTCCTCTAACCGTTCTACAGTGAGACGACTCATCCATGCATGTACGGTAAGTTGGGGCACTTGGGGAATAATGCGATAACAGGGAGGGTAAGTCTCTTCGTTCAATAATTCTTGATAGTGTGCTTTTAATTGAGAGGGCACCGAGAGTTGCAGTTGAGGCAAAATCTTGCCGTCGGCAGTGCGCACCTCTGCATTTATATCAGACACAACGTGCAATATCACGTTATTATAAGCTGCATCCGTGTCGTGATGATGAGCATACCAGTCTGACGCTTGACTGTGAATTTCCACATTGCCCGCCCATAACACACCATTGAGTTTTATCTTGGCATTAAAAAAATCCGGACCCGAGTTGAGAATATTATGCACACCAGGGTCTATCACCTCCACCGTCTGATTGTCGGAGGTGATAAGGGGCGAAGTACCATAAATGCGGTGCTTCCACACGTAGTGAACTAGGTATTCCATAAGTTCTTCCATATTGGTTAAACTGACAAAGGTAAGTTTTTTTTGAAATCCAACAAATAGGGGAAGTTGATAAATCAAGAAAAACTTGTAATTTTGCGGAAAATTGATTATAACTACGTATGGAAACTATCTTTCATTATGATGTTGTTGTCATTGGCGCGGGTCATGCAGGTTGCGAAGCTGCAAGTGCTGCTGCCCGCATGGGGGCTAAAACCTGCTTGGTGACAATGGACATGAACAAAATAGCGCAAATGAGTTGCAACCCGGCTGTTGGCGGCATTGCCAAAGGTCAGATTGTACGAGAAATTGATGCGCTCGGCGGAATGATGGGCGAAGTAACAGATGCCACCGCCATACAGTTTCGCATGCTCAACCGTTCGAAAGGACCTGCTATGTGGAGTCCTCGCGCACAATGCGACCGTGCACGCTTTATTACGGAATGGAGATTGCGCCTTGAAAACACGCCAAATTTAAATATCTGGCAAGATGAGGTTACTGAAATCCTTACAGAGAATGGACAAGTAACGGGTGTTCGCACCATTTGGGGGGCAACACTTATGGCACGCGCCGTGGTTGTTACAGCAGGAACCTTCTTACGCGGTTTGATGCACATCGGACGTAAACAAGTTGCTGGCGGACGTTGCGCAGAACCTGCGGCTGCTTTTCTTACCGAAAGCATCACAAAATTGGGCATTCGTTCCGACAGAATGAAAACAGGTACACCGGTGCGTATAGACAAACGCTCTGTGCACCTTGATGAAATGGAAGTGCAACCCGGTGAAACCGATTTTCATCGTTTTTCTTTCATCAGTCCTATGCGACCATTGCCCCAACTTCCTTGTTGGACTGTAAATACAAATGTTGCCGTACATGAAATGCTGCGCTCTGGTTTAGCAGATTCACCACTCTACAACGGACAGATTCAAAGCATTGGTCCAAGATATTGCCCGAGCATTGAAACAAAGATTGTAACTTTCCCCGATCGCGACCACCATCCCTTGTTCTTGGAGCCCGAGGGCGTTGAAACCAACGAACTCTACTTAAATGGTTTTTCATCAAGTTTGCCGATGGATGTGCAGATTGAAGCTCTGAAACGCATTCCTTGTTTCCGCGACATTGTAATCTACCGTCCTGGCTATGCCATAGAGTATGATTTCTTCGACCCAACACAATTACACCATTCGTTGGAAACAAAGAAAATCGATGGATTGTTTATGGCAGGACAAGTTAACGGAACCACAGGTTATGAGGAAGCAGCCGGACAAGGTTTAATTGCTGGCATCAATGCAGCATTGAAGTGTAGCGGTAACGAGCCTTTTGTTTTACATCGTGACGAAGCTTATATTGGCGTTCTTATCGACGACTTGGTCACAAAAGGTGTTGACGAACCTTACCGCATGTTTACCTCACGTGCTGAATATCGCATCTTGCTCCGTCAGGACAATGCCGATGTTCGTCTCACACCTTACGCTGAAAAATTAGGATTGGCTTCGCCCGACCGCATCAAACGCTTTCATGCTAAAAAGGAGAAGATTGACGAAATTATCGCATTCTGCAAACAATACCCCATCAAACCGCAAAACATCAATGCTTTCCTTGAAAGCGTAGGAACCGCCCCACTCCAACGTGGTTGCAAACTCTTCGACCTCATTAACCGTCCGCAAATTTCGTTGCAAAATCTTTCTGATGAAATCGTTGAATTCAAAGATTTCCTTAGTCAAATTACAACAGACGCGGAAGAAACGATCGAGGCTGCAGAAATTGAAATGAAGTATCATGGCTACATTGCACGCGAACGAGCATTGGCTGATAAAATGCAACGATTAGAAAATATCAAAATTCGTGGACACTTCAATTACGACAGCATCACACAACTTAGTACCGAAGCACGACAAAAGCTCACTGCTATTGATCCTGAAACTTTGGCACAAGCTGGACGAATTCCTGGGGTTTCACCGAGTGACATCAGTGTATTGCTTGTATTGTTAGGACGATAAAACAGCTACTTGTTCTGCCCTAATAAATTTAGGTTTTTTCATTAAGCGCCTATATAAGCATTACGTTCTCGAGAGCTCACTTAAAGCATTACTTTAAGCAAAGTCGCTCACAATGCTTCAAAACGCACAAAAACGGCCTTTTTAAAGCATTATTCCTCACGTTCCACGTGAAACAAACACACCTAAAGTATATAATAATCAACATTTTTATGAATACAAAACTGTTATTGGACAATCTGAGAACTGTATACGACTTTCCAAAACCCGGCATACACTTCAAAGATGTAACAACACTCTTTAAAAACCATGATTGCATCGAAGAAATGACGCAAGAATTGGTACGTATTTACAAAGACAAAGGCATCACTAAAGTGGTGGGTATCGAAAGTCGTGGCTTCGTCATGGGAGCGATCTTGGCTGAAAAACTTGGCGCAGGTTTTGTGATGGCACGTAAACCTGGAAAACTTCCTGCCGAAAGTCGCAAAGCAACTTATCTAAAAGAATACGGATACGACACCATCGAGATTCATGCCGATGCAATCGATCCCGATGACATCGTACTTATTCACGACGATTTGCTCGCTACTGGTGGATCTATGCAAGCCGTATATGACCTTGTTCAAATGTTCAAACCGAAGAAAACGTACATTAATTTCCTCATCGAATTGCAAATGGAGGGATTGGAAGGACGTAAGTTCTTAGGTAAAGATTTGGACATTACTACCCTTTTGACCATTAAAGAATGAACGATTTGCAGGCCTATTTAAAAGGCATCGTAAACAATTTGCCCGAAACACCGGGGTGCTACCAGTACCTCGATGATTCGGGCACTATTATCTATGTAGGTAAGGCTAAGAACCTTAAAAGACGCGTTAGTTCATACTTCAACAAGGAGCAACAAACGCGTAAAACACGCTTGCTCGTAACACACATTCGCGACATCAGATATGTTGTTGTAAAAACAGAAGAAGACGCTCTTTTGCTCGAAAACAACCTTATTAAACGCTATAAACCACACTATAATGTTCTGCTAAAAGACGACAAAACATACCCTTCCATCGCCATTACTACCGAATATTTGCCACGTATTTTCAAGACTCGACAACGTGACAAAAGAGGGGCTGTATACTTTGGTCCTTACAGCCACGTACCTACCATGTATGCCTTACTCGAACTTTGCCGTGAACTCTACCAACCTCGTCCATGCCACACCAACATGACGAAAGAGGGCGTTGAAAACGGCAAATACGACGTATGCCTCGACTATCATATCCGTCATTGCAAAGCTCCATGTGTAGGCAAACAGAGTCATGACGAATATATGCAAAATATCGAAGCATGCAAAGAAATTCTCAAGGGAAATACTGCAGATGTTGCACGTAAAATGCGTGAAAAAATGACCGCATTGGCAGAAGAATTACGCTTTGAAGAGGCACAAGAAATTAAGATGAAATACGACCTTATCGAAAAATATCGAGCTAAAAGCGAAGTCGTATCATCTGTGCTTCACAATATTGACGTGTTCAACATCGAAAGCGAAGAAAAGGTGGCATTCATCAACTACCTACATGTTACAAACGGTTGCATCAATCAAGCCTTTACTTTTGAATATAAAAAGAAACTCGATGAAACCGACGAAGAGTTGCTCACATTGGGTATTATCGAAATGCGTGAGCGCTATGCCAGTCAATCTAAAGAGATTGTAGTGCCGTTTCATGTAGATTTGCCCGATGACATGGTTACTCAGACCATACCACAAAAAGGCGATAAAAAGAAGCTACTTGACCTTTCAAAACTTAATGTCAAACAATACAAATTTGATCGTTTAAAACAGGCAGAAAAGCTCAATCCTGAACAGAAACAAACTCGTTTGATGAAGGAAATTCAAACTGATTTAGGACTTCCAAAATTGCCTTTACACATTGAACTTTTCGATAATTCAAACATTAGTGGTGCTGACGCTGTGGCTGCCTGTGTAGTTTTTGAACGTCTAAAACCCGCAAAGAAAGAATACCGCAAATACAACATTAAAACCGTTGTAGGACCTGATGATTATGCCTCAATGAAAGAGGTGGTACGTCGACGTTACACGCGACTAAAAGAAGAAGGAAAACCTCTTCCCGACCTCATTATAGCTGATGGTGGACGTGGGCAAATGGAGATGATTCGCGAAGTGGTTGAAGACGAGTTACACCTACAAATTCCTATTGCAGGCCTCGCTAAAGACGACCGTCACCGCACCCGCGAAATGCTTTATGGTTTTCCTCCTGCCATTATTGGCATCAAACCCGAAAGCCAACTATTCCGCACTCTCACACAAATGCAAGACGAAGTACATCGTTTTGCTATCAGTTTCCACCGCGACAAACGTTCTAAGCGTCAAATAGCTTCAGAACTCGATAACGTGCCAGGCATTGGACCAGCTACAAAACAACAGCTTTTAAAGGAATTCAAGAGCGTAAAACGCATAAAAAAAGCTACTTTAATTGAGCTACAAAACCTTTTAGGCATAGCCCGCGGACAAAAAATATACGAGAACTTGCACTCCAACGATAAATAAGTTGTAAATTTGCCAACATGAGAGCAGTTATTCAACGTGTAAAACACGCTTCTGTCACTATCGACGGAAATATTAAATCAGCCATTGAGCAAGGCTTTTTGGTGCTTTTAGGCATCGAGGAAGCTGATACACAAGAAGATGCCGATTGGCTTTGTAAAAAAATCGTAGCACTCCGTGTTTTCGACGATGAAAACGGAGTCATGAATCGCAGCATTCAAGATGTAGGTGGTAACATTTTGGTGGTTAGCCAATTTACTCTTATGGCATCTTATAAAAAAGGGAACCGACCTTCCTACATCCGAGCAGCTGGTCACGCACATGCCATCCCTCTTTACGAATACTTCTGTAAAAAAACGACCGAGACCCTCGGCAAAGAAGTTGGCACAGGCGAATTTGGTGCCGATATGAAGGTAGAATTGCTTAACGATGGTCCTGTTACCATCTGCATGGATACCCAAAATAAGGAGTAAATTCGGACTAATAACAACCCCCAATATTACAAAAAGCACCATTATGCCCAAAGATAACACGTCCCAATCCCCCACTCTCGCCCAATTACAACAACAGGTTGACGAGTGGATACGCACCTACGGAGTGCGCTATTTTAGCGAACTCACAAACATGGCTTGCCTCACCGAAGAGGTAGGCGAATTAGCTCGTGTAATGGCTCGAAAATATGGCGACCAATCCTTCAAGGCTGGCGAAACACATGACCCTTCTGAGGAAATGGCAGACGTGCTTTGGGTGCTTATATGCCTTGCCAATCAAACAGGCGTAGACCTTACACAGGCCATGCAGTGTAGCTTTAAAAAAAAGACAAAACGCGATGCTACACGCCACATTAACAACCCTAAATTAAAAGTATAAAAGGAAACTATGGAATTAAGAATCAACCATCCCGACGCAATGCCTAACAAATATGAAGAGGCATTCAGCAAGTACAATCTCAATCTCGACGACGAACAAGTTAGCAAAGAAGTACATGCCCTCGTGGCAGAAAATCGTGCAAAATACGATAACCCCGAAGTGCTTAAACAGCTTTTGGCTACTGTAGAACTTACTACACTCAAAGAAACCGACTCACAAGAGAGCGTGCTCAAATTTACTGAAAACGTAAATAAATTTGCCGACGAACATCCCGATCTTCCCCCTCTCGCAACCATCTGTGTATACCCTAATTTTGCAAAGATTGTGAGCGAAAGCCTTGAGGCTGATGGCGTAAAAGTTGCTTGCGTAGTAGGCGGTTTCCCCTCATCGCAAACATTTATCGAGATCAAGACTGCTGAAACAGCCCTCGCCGTACACGATGGTGCTGATGAGTGCGACTGTGTACTCAGCGTAGGAACCTTCCTCAGTGGGGACTATGAAACTTGCGCCGACGAAATCTCAGAAATCAAGGCAGCTTGCGCCGACAGCCCCCTCAAAGTAATTCTTGAAACAGGAGCACTTAAGTCTGCTGCTAACATCAAGCGTGCTTCTATTCTTTCTATGTATACTGGTGCCGATTTTATTAAGACCTCTACAGGCAAAATCGCTGTCGCTGCGACGCTTGAAGCAGCTTATGTGATGTGTACCGCCATCAAGGAATATTACGACCTCACAGGCACTAAAATTGGCTTTAAAGCAGCTGGTGGCATCAAGACTACAGCCGAAGCTGTAGACTTCTACACCGTAGTACGCGAAATCCTTGGCGAAGACTACATCAAAGAAGGGCTCTTCCGCATTGGCACAAGCCGCCTCGCCAACCTCCTGGTTAGCGATATCTTGGGCGAGGCA
>OQVN01000681.1_pt1 | contig 12584 bp, 15 predicted proteins | sample 1691621 | NCBI WGS metagenome assembly OQVN01 (sample SAMN03418278, study PRJEB22391) | human gut metagenome | biome: human-gut; feature: organic feature; material: feces | host: Homo sapiens | place: Tanzania | collected 2013-01 | reverse complement strand
TTTAAATGTTCTGTACCATTTACATCAATATCTTTTACTATTATTTTTCCACTTTCAATTTTTTCATTTAGTAATTTCTTTGAAGTTCCATAATAATTGTTATGATGTACATCATACTCATAGAAATGCCCTTTTTCTATCATTTCTTCAAATTCTTCTCTAGTTACAAAATTATATGTTCCACCTTCTACATCTCCTTCACGCATAGGTCTAGAAGTAAATGAAGGAAGAGATTCTACATTTTCCATTCTTTTTATTAGTTCTTTTTTTATTGTATCTTTTCCTGCTCCTGCTACTCCAGATAATATTACTAACATATTTCTACCTTCCCTTCTGCAATTTCATTAGCAGCTAATGTAACTGGAGATTCCTCTTTAACATCTGTTTTTACTTCTGCTCCTGCAGCTATTTGTCTTGCACGTCTTGCTGTTGCAATTACTAACTCATATCTATTATCTGCCTTTTTTAATAATTCTGAAACGCTTGGTTTTACCATCATTTTAAATCCACTCCTTTATAAAATTATTTTATAGCTTCTGCTATTTGTTTTCCACCATCATCTTGTGATATTGTTTTATCTATTCTACCTCCTACAGTTTCTGGTTGAACTGCTGATAGTATGATATGTCCTGAATCCATAATTAATACTGCTCTTGTTCTTCTTCCATATGTAGCATCTACCGCTGTTTTATTATCTTTTGATTCTTGTACCATTCTTTTAATAGGTGCAGATTCTGGGCTTACAATTGCTACAATTCTTTCTGCTGAAACAATATTTCCAAATCCTATATTTACTAATTGCATAAAATCAAATCCTTTCTATTCTATATTTTGTACTTGTTCTCTTATGTTTTCAATTTCTGTTTTTATATCAATAACTCCATTTGTTATTTCTAAATTGTTTGCTTTTGAGCCTATTGTATTTGTTTCACGATTCATCTCTTGTATTATAAAATCTAGTTTTTTCCCTATTGCCTCATTTGAATTTAGTAAATTTTTAAATTGTGATATATGACTATTTAATCTAGTGACCTCTTCTTCAATAGAACATTTATCTGCATATATTACAACTTCTTGAGCTAATCTTGTTTTATCAATCTCCTGATTTTTTAGTATTTCATTAATTCTCTCTTCTAATTTTACTACATATTCTTCAATAAGTCCAGTAGAAAGTTTAGCTATTTCTTCTACTTTTTTATTTATTATATTTAATCTTTTTAATAAATCTTCTGATATTTTATTTCCTTCTGTCTCTCTCATTTGAACTAAATTATCTGTTGCTATAGTTATGGTTTCTAATACTTCCTCTGTTATTTTTTCGTCATCTTGGCTGCTTTGTATATTTAATACATCTGGATATTTGGAAATTTCAGTAACTTGTATATCTGATAATATATTTTCTTTTTCAGCTAATTTTTTTAATTCATCAATATATGCTTTTGCTAATTCTGTATTTATTTTAATTTCTTTTCCCTCTAGCGAATTATTTTCAAAAGTAACAAAAACATCGATTTTTCCTCTTTTTACCTTTTTTGCAATCTCTTTTTTTATTGTTTCTTCTAAATAACTAAGTTGTTTTGGGATTCTTACTGATATATCTAAATATCTATGATTTACGCTTTTTATCTCTATTTGATATTCTCTATCATCTTTTGAAAGCTTTGCTCTACCATATCCTGTCATACTTTTAATCATTTTCTTTTACCTCTTTTTCAACTTTCTTAGTTTTTACACTTGAAGATTTTTTTCTTTTTTCATTTTTAGTTTTTTCTTCTACATTTTCTATTTTCTTCTTTTTAGCTTCTGTTTTTGTCTCTTTAGATTGTTTTTCTGTTTTATCTTCTATTACTTTTTTATTGATTTTTGCTTTTGTTTTTGTTTTTGATTTTTCTTTATTTTTAGATTCATTCACTTTTTTTGCTTGTTTTCTCTTACTATTTGTTTTTGTTTTGCTATCTTTATTTTGTTTTATTTCAGTGTTATTTGTTTCTTTACTTTGATTTTCTTTTGTACTTTCTAATTCGTCTGTTTCTTCTTTTTCTTTTTCGTTTTTGTTTCTTTTTTTAGCTTCTTTTTTTATTGGTTCATCTTCTTTAACAATTTTTGATATATCACTTAATCCTTTTAAATACTCTTTTTTATCTTTTGTATAAATAATTATTACTTTTAAAACATAATAAATTACAACAATTCCTGATGAAATTAACATATATGATTTAAAATCATATTTCAATAATGTTATCATATGCATAATAGATAAAGAGTGTATAGATAAAACTAATAGTTCTATCCCTGTAATTGCTACTTCTCCACTGTCTTTTTTGTAAGCTTTTTCTAATGCTAATATTCCTAATACTAAAAAAGCTCCAGAAAATACTTGTATATCTTGTGCTAATCTGTCTAAATTCATTCTTGTATAAGCAAAAAATAAAATTATGAAATAAATTATAATACATAATGCTCTTGACAAATTTTTTCCTATTTTTTTCATCATTTCCTCCTAATTCTCTAGTTCATACATTATTACACTTAAAACATTTAAAGCTACAGTTTCTGTTCTTAATATTCTTTTTCCTAATGTAATTGATTTTGCCCCGTTTTTTTGTAACAGTTCAACTTCCTCTGTTGATATTCCTCCTTCAGGTCCAACAATAACTGCTATTTTAAATTTGCTATTGTTATTTAAATTTTCTTTTATATTATTTAATTCTTGTTTTATCGTGATTTTTTCTTCCTTTTCATATGCCAATAATACTATATCATATTCTTTTAGCATATTACAAATGTTTTTTAAATTTAATATTGGTTTTATTTTAGGTATTATATTTCTTCCACATTGTTTAGCTGCTACTTCTGATATTTTTTGCCATCTTTGTAGTTTTTTTTGCTTATCTTTTTCATTTACCTTCACAACACATCTTTTCATTTCAATTGGTATAATATCGTAAACTCCTAATTCAACTGATTTTTGAATAATTAACTCCATTTTATCTGCTTTTGGTAACCCTTGCATAATTGTTACTTGTATATTTGATTCCGAATTGTTTTCTAATTCTTTTTCAATTTTACATTTTATATATTCCTCTGAAATTTCTTCTATTTTACATAAATAATCTTTTTTATTTGAAGTATTGCATATTATTAACTCGTTTCCTACTTTTTCTCTTAATACATTTTTTATGTGTTTTACATCATTTCCTATTACTTTTACATCTTCTTTTTGTATTTGTTCTTCATTAACAAAAAATTTTGGCATATTTTTTCTCCTTTTTATGTGCCTTATTATATCATACAATTTTGCCTTTTTCTACAAAAAAAAGAAATTATATTAGATTTTTGTTCTAATATAATTTCTTACAATATAAATGCTTTACCAAAAATTGTTTCAGAGCATTTTTTGGTTTTTTAATAATTTTCTGCTTTAATCTCAAAATATGCTTTTGGATGTGCACATACAGGGCATACTTGTGGAGCTGATTTTCCAATTACTATATGTCCACAGTTTCTACATTTCCAAATCCTATCTCCATCTTTGCTAAATACTAAACCGTCTTCAACATTTTCTAATAATTTTTTGTATCTTTCTTCATGCTCTTTTTCTATTTTTGCAACTTCTGCAAAAAGAAATGCAATATGATCAAATCCCTCTTCTTTTGCTTCTTTTGCCATTCTATCGTACATGTCTGTCCATTCATAATTTTCTCCTTCTGCTGCTGCTTTTAAATTTTCTGCTGTAGATAAAATCTCTCCTCCTTGTAATAATTTAAACCACATTTTTGCATGTTCTTTTTCATTATCAGCTGTTTCTTGAAAAATTGCCGCTATTTGTTCATACCCTTCTTTTTTTGCTTTGCTTGCAAAGTATGTATATTTATTTCTTGCTTGAGATTCTCCTGCAAAAGCCTCCATTAAATTCTTTTCTGTTTTACTTCCTTTTAATTCCATTTTAAAATTCCTCCTTATTTTATTTTTGATTTACATTTTTCACATATTCCATTAATAGTTATGCTGTTTATATCTATATCTACATTAGTTTGTTTTTTTATATTACTTATTAAATTATCTTTTTCGAATTTATAATAAAAGTCAAATGCTTTACCACAAACTTTACATATAGCATGATAATGTTCTTCGTATAAATAATCATATCTATCTGGTCCTGTTGCTATTGTTATTTTCTCAATAATACCTTTCTCTACTAATATATTTATGTTTCTATATACTGTACTTCTGCTGATTTTTGGTTCTTTTTTTGTAACTAGTATATATATTTCTTCAGCAGTTGGATGAGTTCGATTATTTTTTATAACTTCTAGTATTATTTCTCTTTGTTTGGAATAGTTATTCATAAATCTCTCCTTTAAATTAGGAATAGTTCCTAATTTAGTTAGTATTTTATCTCACAAATTTTATATTGTCAATAGATATTTCAAAATTTATAATTGATGCAACTACAAATAAAAATGAAGAGTGTGACTCTTCATTTCTATCTAACAGTATCTAATATAAATATTAAAAAAATTTTTTAATTGGTACCGATGGTGGGACTCGAACCCACATGGTTTCCCGCATGATTTTGAGTCTTTTAAGGTATTTTATACTTATTAATTTTTAGTATTAGATAACACTTTTTATATGGCTCAAAACTATGGATTTTCTAGCACTTATCATCGTTTTTCTTACTTGCATAAGTATATTATAATTTTTCTGCTTTTTGCAAGTTTTCTGGAAAAATGTTAGATGTTTTGTTAGATATGTTAGATGTAATAGATATTTACTATTGATACAATTTGCAAAATTAGGCAAATTATGTTAATATATATGTTGAGCATACGATGTATGTATTAATTTGAAAGGAGTTTTCCTATGAGCATTTTTAGCAGACTTTTCAAGAAACGGGAACAACCTGAATCTTCTGATACCTTCAAAGTCGTTCTGAAGACAGAGAAGAAATTATCTGAAGAACAAGAAAACGCTATCATTACCATTGTAAAAAATGGTACTATGTCTGGAGTTGAACCCGGCGACATCGCAATCAAAGTCATGATGTCTACTGGGATCTATGACATGGTAATTCTGAATAGAATTAAAAATGGCGTGGAAGTGATTTTTTAATCACAAGAGACTTCCTTAATGTGTAAAAACATTAAGGAAGTCTCTTTATACAAAGTGCGTGAGTGAGATTTTACAACCATAGACTCACAATAATAAAAGAGTTCTTGGGAGGCAAAGCTTGGATGTGGATTTGCAATTGTAAAAAGTGTGGACAAGTATGCACATTGATAAATTATCAGCAATTGTAGTAGTTATTCTACTTACTAGACTACCTATGAAACGAAGCGACTGACTGACGGTTTCTAATTCTTTAGGTGTAATAATCCTTTTTAAAACATTGGGATTATTACGTCTAATTATCTTCGCTCTCTCCCTCTGGCTTCTCATTGATTAACTTAATGTTATATGGTATACTGCTTCTACAGGAGTGATGAACATGTATTTAAAAGATAAAATTATTAAACTAATAGAAAGTCATCAAGAAGCTGATTATTATGATTTCAAAGAAGCCTGGCATGATAATAAAGCTGAATTTCTTCATGATATATTATCATTAGCAAATAACAGAACTGTTGAAGATGGTCTATTAATATTTGGAGTAAGAGATAAAACTTTTGAAATAATTGGTGTTGAAAACGATCCTAATCGAAAAACTCAACAAAATATAATTGATTTCTTAAACACTAAAGCTTTTTTTGGAGGAATTAGACCTAGTGTTGAATTAAAAACTATTAATTATTTAAAACATGAATTAGATATATTAATAGTAAAAAATACTAATGATACCCCATATTATTTAGCTGATAAATATAGTGATGGAAAATATACTATTCGCCCCAATTATATATACACTAGAATAAAGGATACTAATACTCCAATTGATAAAAGTGCAGATATAAATCAAGTGGAATATTTATGGAAAAAAAGATTTCTATTAACAGAAAGCCCTATAAAAAGAATATTTAATGAATTAAAATATCCTCAGAATTGGGAAAGAAAAAATTCCATTAAAGATAACATTCCTTTTTATTATAACATTTATCATCCAGAATTCACGGTTGAAATTTTAGATGATGATTATTCTGATTCGAATAACACTGAATTTTATTCCTATAAGCAAATTAATCATTCTACTAGTTTTGGAATAATCGCCGTAAAATACTTTAATACAGAAGTTTATACAACACAGTATGTTTGTCTGGATGGAGGTAGATATATGACAATTACACCTCAATGGGCATTTCCAGAAATAGAAAAATATAAGAATGTAGACTATTCATATAAATACTTTTTATTAATTAGATTTCATGATTTAAGACATTCTTGTGCAAGTTTATTACTTGTCAAAGATATTAAAATTAAAGCTATACAAGAATGGCTAGGACACTCTTGTTTCTCTACTACTGCAAATTTATATGCTCATTTAGATAGTAAGTCTAAACAAGAATCTGCTGAAGCTTTGGTTAATGCATTAAAATTTACAGATACAAAAAAAGAAAATGAAGAAAGCACATCTTCATCTTCTCAAAAATAATTGAATTTTGGTACCGTTGGCGTAGATATCTACAACTTTTTTGGCTCTCTTGACGATTGATACAAATATCAATCAATTTACTAAAGTATATCATAATTTTTATAAATTGCAATAAAAAATGATGAATAAATATAAATCTTTTATTCATCATTGAGTTCTTATATATAAACTGTAAGACATTCATATTTCAAACTTTTAGCTATCTTAAATCATATCCTCCAGCGACCTCGATAATTTGTCCTGTTATAAATGACGATTTATCAGATGCTAAAAAGGATACTAAATAAGCAACTTCTTCTGGTTCACCTAATCTTTTCATTGGAGTATTATCTATTACCCAATCAACTAGTTCTTTACCTGCACCTCTTGTCATATCAGTATCAATATTTCCTGGTGCAATAGCATTAACTGTTATATTTGGAGCTAATTCTTTTGCAAAAGCATTTGTTAGATTTATAACTCCTGCTTTAGCTGCTCCATAAGCGATAACTGGCGTAACTGCAGAAATTCCTACTGTAGATGTAAAATTAATAATTCTTCCATTTTTACTTTCTTTTAATAATTCAGCAAATACTTTTATACAATTAAACACACCTTTTAAATTAATATCAATTGTTCTTTGCCAATCTTCTTCAGATATTTCCTTCCAGCCACCTGGTCTAATAATAGCTCCAGCATTATTTACTAATACATCAAGCCTATTGTATCTTTCTTTAATTTTTTCATACATATTGTTGACTTCACTAATATTACTAACATCTGCCTTAAACAAATATCCTTCAGAATGCGAGTTAACTTCATCTAAAACTTCTTTTGCTTCTTTATCATTAGAATAATAGTTAATAACAACAATATAATTGTTTTTTGCAAGGTCAATTGCAATTGCTTTTCCTATTCCTCTACTTGCTCCTGTAACAAGAGCTACTCTCTTTTCCATAATATACCCCCTATAAACATTATTCTTTTATTACACCAAAGGCTGGCGAATTAACAACAACTGCTTCAAATTTACCATTAGCAGAATAACTAGTATCTTTATTCAAATACAATACATCTCCATCTTCAAATTGTACTTTTTCTCCATCAATTACAAATTCCACATTTGCATTTATAAAGTAAAACACTCTCTCATTTACAGTCCTTAATAAATCTAATTTACCATCTAATCTATTTATTGCTAAACTTATGTTCTTTGTAGTTTCTTTTGTTAAATAATTGTCTGCCGAATGCACATCAGTAATTTTTCTAGTTATTCTTTCATTTTTAGATATTTTCTTATACATACTTATACTCCTTTTAATATTTATCTGTGTGAATTATATAGTATTATAGCAAATATTTCAAGTTAAGACTAATAACTAACATAAATTTATTTTATATAAATATAAGTTCATCTATTACTATTTCTTCGGCTTGTGCCTTAATAGAGTTCATCGTACCTACCCAATAAAGCATATCTATATTTTTCATATCTTCGGTCAAATCGCTTTTTGCTTTTAACTCATTAACAATCTGTTGCACTCTATTATCTGCCGTTTCTTGTATTTCTTTTAAGTGTGCATTTAATGTTCCATTCATAAGCATTATAGTATAATCAGTGTTTTTGTGTTCTTTCAAATATTTTAATCTCATTCTTCCATATTTATTTAAAACAATTTTTTCTTGTTTAGGTATTGCTAGGTTTGGTATATAATAATCTCCTTCTAAATGGTATTCAATACCTGTTCTTTCATCAATTTTTGTTTTTGGTAATTCATTATTCATAGCTTTTTTTCCTCCTTTTAAAATCTGGTATCATTATTTCTTTTTTTATTCCTGCTTTGCTTGTTTTCATCTGGTATAGTTACTCTTCTAGCAATATTATTTGCAATTTCATTATCGTTGTTATCAAATATTCCTTTTTTATATAAGTCATCACTAACAATTTTATAGTTATTATCTTTATCATAGCAAATTCTTTTGTGAAAGTGGCTCATAATATTATGCCAAAAGCCTTTAAATTTCTGTAATTCTTGTTTAAGTTTTTCTTTTTCAGTTTGTAATCTACCTATAATCTTGTCTTTAGTAGATAGTTCCTTTTTTAAGCTATCGATTTGATTATCTTTTAGTTCTACTTCATATTTAAGTGAACGATTTTCCTTTTCTATTTCAAATGCAGAATGTTCAAAATCTTTAATTGCCATATTTAAGTCATTTACTCTTCTTACTGTCTGGGTTATATCTTTTACATCTTTTGTATAATTTTTTAATTTCTGGACATCCTCGCTTGAAATAACCATATTATTTTTGTTTAGTTTAGTAGGTTTTAAATTGCTTAAAATTTTATCTATATCTTTACTTGTATTATCAAGCTCTTTAGTTTGATTATTAGCTTTTTCAAGTTTTTGTTCTTTCTGTTTTAGTTGTTTCTTAATTTCTCTATAATTACCCATTTCATTAACATTTATGTCTTGATTTCTGCCTTTTTGCTTTTCTTTTAACCTAGTATTAACTTCGTAAAACTTGTTATATGACTTTATACAAGCATTTCGCATTTTATCTTGCATTTCAGTAAGTGTTGCTTTTGTAAATAACTTACTTTTTCCTACTTGCTTTTTCATTCCTCTAGTACAATTTAAGGTTACTGGAACACCTACAATATGCATATGAGGAGAGGTTTCGTCAAAGTGTATTGTTGCATTTGCTATTTTAAAGTCTGGAATAATTTTTATTAAATCTTTTATCTGTTCATTATATACATCAACCATTTTAAATCTATATCTTTCGTCTTTATCATTCCAAAAGTCCATATCTCCAAGTTCTATTATTATTTCACAAGCAATATCATTTTGAGATTCGCATACTTTTGTAAAGTAATTATCTATTTTTCTGTCATTTCTAGTTTGCTTATTGTTATATTCAATTCTTGCTTGTTCAAATTCTTCTAAATATACTTGCTTAACATCATTTACAATATCATTTGTTCCATATATAGTTCTAATCAATTCTATTTGATTATCATAATCTCTCAAATTGTGTTTATTCACATCTGATAAATCTTTTGCATTTTGAATTGCATTATTAGATAGAGAAGTTGTGCCAGATACATTTTCTTTTGCAACTTTCTTTGCTAATTTGCTTTTGTTTTTATCACTACCTAAGTGAAAAGAATATGCTAATTCTTGCTCCATAAAATCCCTCCTTTGAAATTTCTTCGTAGCACAGGACTTTGGCTTTGCTACAAGTCCTAACCCCCTATATGTTATGACATACTATCATAACATGGGGGCTCTGCGAGGCAATAAATTTTCTCCCACAAGGATAAAATTTATTCAAATTAACTATCGCCACTTTCATTTTTGTTATCACAAAAACAAAACGTGCCACGTTAATTTGTTTCTTCTTGCATTTCTTCGCAGAACTTTACTGGCTTAACACCTACTGAAATAGGAGTAGGCTCTTTCATATAGATTACACTATCGTTTGTTTCATCGGGTATATAATCAAATGCAGTATCAATCTCTTTCATTTGGAATTTATCTTCTTCACGAATATAAATAATGCCAAACTGATAAGTCTCCATTTTATTATCTGGATCTAGCTTGTAATAATCTTCTAAAGGAAATACTCTAACAATAGCACTATTATCTTCAGCAAAGTTAAAATAAAACATTTGCTTATCTACATAGTAGGTTGCCTCTGTATAATGAACATCATAATATTGTCTTAATCTCATTATAATTTCTCCAACTTCTTTCTCTGGCAAGTAATTACTAAATCTTACACTACCAAGCACATTACCTAATATCATAGGCTTTGTTGTATCAATATAACCATTATCATATAACTCTTGACAAGCTTTGCAAATTGAGTCTCTAAAATTGATTTGTGTTACAATTACTTCACTACCAACTAAAGTAAGTTCTATATCATCAACATATTTCATTATAAGTTCTGATTGTTCTTGTCTGTTATAGTCTTTCCAAGTTTTAGTTCTTGCTTGATATTCCTTATCTAATTTGACTTTATTTATAAAATCAATATCTCTTTTTAGTAGAATATCTTTTGGAGTAAATTTAAGTTCTTTTGTGCAATCAGTAGTTTCTAGTTTGTTCTGTAATTTTTCAATAGCATTTTCAACAATTTTCTTTTCTTCGTTATACTCTTTTAACTCAAATACTCCATTAATATAGGCTTTTTTAATTCTTTCCAATTTGTTATTTTGCTCTTTTATCTCTTTTTCTAATTGTTCTTTAGGCTCATCAAATTTTTGCTTTATCATAGGCAGGAAGAATTGATTTACAACAGAGTCATACTCTACTAATTCACTAATAAACTGATTGAAATAGTCATTTATAATTTTTTCTTTAAATTCAATCTTGCAATCATTACAATAATAGTAGAAGTAGGCATTGCCATTTTTCTTTGTAGTGGCTTTTCCTCCTAATATTCTGTTACATTTAGGACATCTTAACTTTTGCAAATATAAATAAGTTAGTGTTCTTTGGTAGCTTCTAGAATTTTTCTTTTTCTGTACTTGGCAGTCTGACCACATTTCTTTTGAGATTATTGGCTCAACAACATCTTCATAATAAGTTGGGTGTTTTGTTCTTTTTCCGTGAACAAAATCACCTTTATATATTTCGTTTTCAAGAATAGTTTGTATAGTTGAATCTCGCCAGTTATCTTTTCCTAATACTTTTTCTTCATTAAATAAATTGCTTATTTTCTGATAAGAATAGCCATTATAATATAAGTCAAATATTCTAATTACAATATCTTTAGTAGAATAATCTATAACTAATCTTTTATCTTCGTGCTTATAGCCTAATGGAGCAACGTGGGGAATATGTCCTGATTTTATTGCTCCTGCTAGTCCTACTTTTGTTCTTTCGCTAGTTCTCTCAATTTCATTTTGACTTACACTCATTAAAAGTCTTGAAATCATTTTGCCATTTGCAGTTGTAGTATTTATTTCATCATTAGCACAATCAAGATAAGCATTATTTTCGTCTAAAAAGGTTATTAGTTTTTCCCAGTCACATATGCTTCTTGTTATTCTGTCTAGTTTTAGAGAAACAATAGTATTTATCTTTTTAGCTTTAATATCACTTTTTAATCTTTCAAACTCTGGTCTATAATTACCAGTTTTTGCACTTATTCCAGCATCTTCATAATAATCTACTATTTCATAACCTTTGAATTTACAAAAAGTTTCTAATCTTTCTTTTTGTTCTGAAAGACTAAATCCCTCACGAGCTTGATCTTCGGTGGAAACTCTCATATATAATCCACATTTTTTCTTTTCTTCGTTCAATTCTCAAACCTCCTTAATAAAACAAAAAGAGACATCAAAGTACAATACGAGTACTAGTGACATCTCTTAAATCCATTTATCATAAACTAAAATACAATAATGCAATATAATATAATTTTTTCAAAGTACTCATATATATAACTCTTGCAGAGTTAATATAATTTTTTTCATTGATTATATTATACTACGATTTTAAGAAATGTCAAATATTTACATTTATACATTTTTCAAATATTCTTCTAACTCTGATAATTTAATCTTTTTAGTTAAATTTGAAATATATACATCATTAGAATAATTAAAAACTAAAAAAGTAATATTCTTAATAATTACTCTATGTGGCTCAATATATGTAAGATTAGTTCTCTCTAATTTTCTAATACTACCATTTATAAAGGTAGGAGTAACTTTTGAAAACTGACATATAAACTCTAGCCTTTGTTTTAGACATTCCTCAAATTCTAGTTCTTGCTTAATTATCTTCACTTCAAACACCATCCTTTCTTTTCTGATGGTAATTTTGCAATAAAAAAATACCATCCATTTCTGAATGATATTTGTATCGTCTGTTCAATTTAGTTCGAACAGATACGTCGTTGGTACCGATGGTGGGACTCGAACCCACATGGTTTCCCGCATGATTTTGAGTCATGTGCGTCTACCAATTCCGCCACATCGGCATAATTATTTAACAAAAAA
>OQVN01000678.1_pt1 | contig 12620 bp, 11 predicted proteins | sample 1691621 | NCBI WGS metagenome assembly OQVN01 (sample SAMN03418278, study PRJEB22391) | human gut metagenome | biome: human-gut; feature: organic feature; material: feces | host: Homo sapiens | place: Tanzania | collected 2013-01 | reverse complement strand
ATGGCGCGTGCCGCCACCAGCACTTCCGGAACAAAGATCTCGTTGGCCTTGAAACGACGGCCTACCACGTCCATACCGGCCAGCAGACCATCCTGCAGAATCTCCTGAGCGGGGATGCCCTCCTCCAGTGCCTGGGGAACCAACGTCTTGATGAGCTTTGCACGGCCCTTCTGCATGGCTTCAGAAATTTCGGTTAAGGTACTCATATAATCTTCCTCCTCTTTTTGTCACTGAACGGTGTTGTCGCGTTCCTTACTGCTGTCCAGCCGCCCGCCTCTCTTCCTAAATTTCCCCGGTGTCACACCGGTAAATCGCGTGAATACTTTAATGAAGTAGCTTTGCTCCTCATAGCCGACCGCGTCACAGATCTCACGGATCGAGAGCTTACTGACCAGAAGAAGCGATTTGCTGCGGTCAACACGCAGCTTGCTCAGGTAATAATTGAAGGTACAGCCCATCTCGTCCTTGAATATTTTGCTGAAATAATTCGCGGAGAAGCCGACCTGCCGCGCTGTATCCTCCAGCGTGACCCGTTCGCCAAGATGCTGTTTCATATAATTGATAGCGTCGTAGAGCACATCCTTGCGCTTTACATCTTTATGCTCAAACACCAGTCCGGCATAGCGCGTGATCAGACGCGTCAACCAGCCTACCAGATCGTCTGCGGAGTGGAGCCGGTCGCTTTCCAGCATAAATTCCTGATTCAACGACAGCACCTGCTCCTGATCCGCCCCGCCGGAGATCGCAGCCCGAGAAAGAATAGCCATCAACTCCAGAGAGCGAACGCGCATCGACTGGTATTCACCGCCGGTGGCAAAAAAGATATAGCCGAGAATATCATTCAGGAGGCGGCGTGCGTCGCTTTCATCGCCCTCGGAGATCGCTTTGATGAGCTCCTGCTCCTTTTCGATCGGATAAACAGTAGGGGTATCCTCCAGCTTGTATTGCTGAAGATACTGACCAATGGACTGATACTGCTCCGCTTGATTCCGTTTCTCGATCACCGCCATACTGCTGTCCCCGATATAGAGCGCCGAAGCCAGTAGCTGCAATGACAGGTGATTCAGATCCTCGGGAGGCCGGTGCGGAAACTGTCGCAGCAGATGTCCGATCTGCTCCAAACGCTCAAAGGACATGCTGCTCTGAAGCGACGGCGTGCTGGCAATGTAATCGTCCAGCTCCATCATCATGATTGGGCCGCAGGAGAGCGAACCGACCACCTTGCCGCCCAGCATAACGGGTGCGGCGATCCAACCCATTCCCATGGTACAGAAGTAGATATACCGTCCACCAAACCGCTCTGCCTGTCTGCCGCCATATGTATGCAGATCTTCACACTGCTGCGCCGGGCACAGCAAGGCTTTACATTGTGCGCAAAGCGTATGTTCCGGCGCTTCCACAGGAAGCAATACGTCACCGTTTTCATCCAACAGTCTGCAGGGTGTTGCGCACGCAAGGGAAAATGCTTCTACCATCTGGCCGGCATGCTGCAAGTCGATCGGCTTATTTGAGCGGTGGTCTTTTCTTGACATGTTGTTACCTACTTCACTTAGTATTATAGGCAGTATAGCACAGAAAAACTATTAAATAAATACGAAAAATGGTGATATTTTACGAATATGAGACGTTGGCATTTAATACATGAGCAGTTGTACTGCTATTTCAGCTTTTCTTTCGTAATTCTAAACGATTTATTCTGACTGAAAGACTATTTACGGCTGGTTATCACTGGATACACAGGCGCGGCTTTCCACTGTGACAGAAACCAGCAGCGTGGCAGAATACGCAGTCGCGTAGTCCTTGTTTACCGTTGTCGCTGTCTCTATCCGGCCCAGGGCGCCCATGGCGCGAACTTTCGCTTCCGCCATTTGTGCCGAAAGCTTCCGTGCTGTCTGAATGGCGGCGTCCAGGTCGTCAAAGCTCTGTGGAGGAATGCCGCCTCCACTGATTTGATAGCCCTCCTCATAAAAGGTCGTCAGGTCTTCCGATACGGGGTGAATGGTCAACTGCACGCTGGCGCTTATATTGCTGACCGCTGCGCCCAATGCGTTGGCCGTGCTGGCATGCTCCGGAAGATTTACACCTGTCCCCAGCAATGCCGCAGCTTGCGGCAGGAAGAAGCGCGTCGGCGCACCTACGCCGATCAGGACCGCATCCGTGTGCAGCCGCAGCGCACTGGCACCGGCGTTGCCACCCGACGCCACAGAATAGCATTGCTCGGCAAGTGCGTCTAAGATACCGGGTGCCTTCAGCGTTGCCGGAAGGCCACAGCTGGTTTCCAGCAGGACGCGGGCAAGCTGGCAATACAGTTTCTTGACGACCAGAGTCTCGACCCGTTGGCAAAGTGTATCCCGTGATATATCCAAACAGGCACACAGCCACTGCGCCGCATAGCGGGAGGCTTTCCCCTCAAAGGCGGTAAACTGCCCGCGCAGGTGCATAATATCCGTGGGTGTCAGGCCGCAGCGAATCAGAACACCCTCGTTTTCCAGACGCTCCAGCGGCAGCGCATATACGGACTGTCCTGTTTTCTCCGCCAGCTCCCCCAATTGCAGCGGCCCGTCCTCCAGTGCGCGGCAAACAGCCAATTCTTCTTCCCCGTATTTCCCGCGCGTTTCCGGGGCTTCCAGCAGCAGAATAAACTCGTGGCGCGGCAGGAAATGCGGCATACCGCTTTCCGCCAGACTGCGCAAAACCGACAGAACACGGGGATACTTCGCAGCCAAAAGGCACAGAGGGACAGCCCTGCGGCTGTCCAACGAAAGCTGTTCGCCCTGCATGAGGATGCGGCTGTCGCCGCCCAGACCTATGGTATGGATATAAACGCCATGTACCATCGTCCGCCATTGACCGATCTGTATGCCGTCACCGGCCTCGATCGGATATCCGTCCCTTACGACGGATATATCGGTGGTGGTGCCGCCCATATCCACGATCAGCGCACTCTTTTCATGCGCAAGATGCTGTCCGCCGATCACACTGGCGGCAGGCCCGCACAGCAGCGTTTCCACCGGAGAATGAGCAAGCCTTCAGAAAAGAGCTGCGGCGACAGCCGCATCAGGAGCGTACTGGCGCCCCGCCGCAAAATATTTCGCTCGTGGAACAGATCGTTTCCCAAGACACAGGGAACGCCAAGAATATCCTTGACCTTTGCGGCACATTCCCGTTCCAGCACGCCGCCGTCATCCATGGGGTCGATCTGTACGATCGCCATGCTGGCGCAATCTGCGAATTTATCCTTCAGCTCTTTTCTGAAGGCTTGCTCATTCACGGAAAGCGGACGTCCCGGCTTCCCCGGCAGCAGACAGAGCCTGTCAATGGACAGAAGGCCATATGACGCGCCGTTCTGGGCAACGACCTTCGGGTGCGCCCCGATCAGGATAAGACCGGCCCGTCCGCCTTCGTTCTCCACGCAGGCATTGGTCGCCATAGTGGTAGAAAGCGCTACATAGTCAGCGCGCTTTCTCAGCTCCTGAGGGATCTTGCGCAATGCTTCACATATTCCGATCTTCAGGTCGTGCCGCGTTGTCTGCGCCTTTGCGGAAAACAGAATTTCATCTGTCTGGCGATCATAAACAACAACGTCTGTACAGGTGCCGCCCGTATCAATTCCAATACCGATCATTGTGCGGTCTCCCTTGATTCACCGTCGGCATCCGACAGGTGATAAGTGGCCGAGCCCATCGCTGCGTCATACGGCGCCCGGCGCGTGGGACAGTTCTCCCGCGGGCAGAGCATGCAGTTTTCGTATATTGCATCCGTTTCATAGGCAATACCAGAGACGGACTTATAAGGCAGCATCAGGCAGGTGCTTGTCAGCTCAAGGCCGATCTTAGCGGCCCCATCACCCAGCAGACGAAACAGCGCTCGCTGACAGGTGATCGGGAAATCCGGAAGGGATCCGGGATTCATCCTTGCCGTATGGCCGAGGCGATACGTTTCCGTCAGGACACGAGTCATTTCCTTGTCCACCGCGCGCATTGCGTACTGGGAGAAGCAATCGACCCACCAGCGCTCCAGCGGATCAGTCTTGCTTTGCGCCAGCTCATACAATTCCCGCCCACAGCTGACGGCATAGGGAAAAGCCCGGCCTACCTTCTGCATATTGACCTGCATGATCCGGCTCAGAAACCGTTCTTCGCCAATCACTGTCTGATTCTGCTCCTGATACACTGACACGAGACAGAACACTGCCTTGGGACATGCGACCGATATGCATTCTTCATATACGTCGCGAAATTCGTCTTCCATCTCCGGATCGATCTTCAGCATCGTCATTGTCTCAGCAAGGGGCGGCTGAAACGGAATAGAAATAAACTGTGTATTCATGCAATGCACCGCCTTTTCCAACAGAAGAGTTCCAAATCTTATCTACCTAATCATACATGATTATAACGTTCCAAGCAACGTCCGGCTTTGCCGCAGCACCTTTTCTTTTTACCTGATTTGCTGTCCAGAACGCTTATCCGGCTCTTTTTGAGAAAAAGGCGCGGCGAATCATCTTCGCCGCGCCTCCATATACCATGTCACAGTGTCTCGATATGCTCCAGCTGTTCCACAGAAATACCGGTCTCCTTGACCAGCAGTGCCTTCACGCGGTTCTTCACGTCCTCGTCCAGCTTGGGGCCGTGCTGTGCGTGAGCTTCCAGCATCTGCGCGATCTCCTTATCAATGTTCTCCTCGATATAGGCCGAACCCTTAGCGCCGCGGGCGCCAATATGCGGCATATAGAGATCCATGAAATTATCCAACGTATAATCGCAGGTCAGGAAGCTGCCGTCATGACCGCAGTCCTTGATCTCCTCCATATCAATGGTCTCTTCGTTGACCTCCAGCGGAGCGGTAGCGATCTTCACCTGACGAATGATATCAATGTCCACCACCAGCTTATCAAAGGATGTAGCATTGACGCTGTCCACGATGCCGCCGGCCTCCATCACCAGATTGATGCCGTTGGACTGTGCGGAATAGAAAGTCAGCATGGACTCGTAGCCTGCCTGAACGTTGACCACAGGCGCGTCCGTCTGGCTTCCGCCGCCGCGGGAGGGCAGGTTATAGAAGCGTGCCATACGTGCGCCCCAGCCCTGCATCAGCGCGCCCTCGGGGGAACCGCAGGCAAAGATCATGCCCTTCATGTCCATGGCGTTAGACTGCATACCGAACAGCACCGGGGTGCCGGGACGAATCATCTGTGCCAGCGCGATACCCGCCAGATCCTCGGCAGTGCCGCTGGCCAACGTGCCGGCGATAGGCAGCGGGCCGGTCGCGCCCAGCATGGCGGCGGGGCAGAGAATGACCGGCTGGCCGTACTTCGCCAGAGTCATCAGGCAGTCCAGCATTCTTCCGTCCAGGGACAAGGGGGAATTCGTGTTGATGAGGGTGATCATGCGGGGCTTTTCGGCCATAGCCTCCTCGCCGCCGAACATCTCGCAGCCTGCCTTCATCAGCGCTTCCATAATGTTCTTGTTGCAAGTGGAAAGCATGATGACCTTGTCGGAATTGAGAACGGTCGCATAGAACATATCAACAGGCGCCGTATCGTCGGAAACATCGCAGGGCTGAATGGTAATGCCGCCGTTAATGTCATAGACTTCCGCCTCCTGAACCAGGCGGGCGCATTTCACATAATCGGCAATGGTGCCGGGGCGCTTGGTCCCATCACGTTCTGCAATGAACGCGCAGCCATAAGCCGGCGCGGCGTTTACCTTGTCGCCGCCGATGGTCATATTATACTTGGGGTTCCTGGCATAAAGCGTGAAAGAGGACGGCGCCATCTTGACCCAATGCATGACCTGCTCTTCTGTAAAGAATGCGGTATTGTCCTCTACCCGGATCCCGTTTTCCTTCAGCACACGAATGGCTTCATCGTTATGAAAAACAACACCTACATCCTGCAGGATCTCCATTGCCGCTTCGTGGATCATTTGCTCCTTGCTCTTCATGTTCATTGCCTTGATTACCTCCTTATAATTGTTGCCACACGTTATCGGTTGCGGATGCCGAGCTTCAGCTCATTGCGCAGAAACGCGATGCTTTCTTCGCAGGCTTTCATCTCCCGCTCACGCGCTTCCTCAATCGGCTCGTCAATGCTGCGGAAAGCGATCTCATTCTCCATAATGATCTTATCCATAGGCGACTGCTCCCGGATCATGCGGATCATACGGCGGCAATCCATGGAGCCCTGTCCATGAGGTGCACCGACAATGTGAACGCCCAGAGGATCTGTATACACAAGGTCATCGCTGAAGTGGCAGCAATACGCCTGAGGCAGCATCTTTTCAAATGCCGAATGGGGATTCTCTGTAACATAGTAGGCGTTCATATTGTCCACACATGTGCCGATCTGTGTGTGGTTCAACTTGTCCACCAGCCAGAGGATCTCGTCCGTAAAGGTGTCGGTATGATTCTCGATCGCCACCTGTATGCCGTACTCCTCGATCAAGGGGATCGCCGCCTTGAACTGGTCATAACGCACCAGCAGCTGCTTCATCACATCAGGGTGCATCCAGCTGCCGAACAGTTCGCGGGGGCGGATGATATCCAGACTGAACTTGACCAGTTCCGCGTCCAGATCGTGGCCGATCCGCAGCGCTTCCTCTACAGTGCAGTTCACGCGGGAATCACTCCCTGCATTAAAGGAGGAATTGAACTCAAGGAACAGGCCGCACTTCTTGGCATAAGCGGCAACTTTCTTCAGATTCTCTGTGCTGAAGGGATCTGCCGCGCCGGTCGCCAGCAAATCGACCTTGGTGATCTGCAGGCCATCCAGTTCCCACGTCACACACTTGTCCATCAGCTCGTACAGGCTCATGACCTGATCGAAATAGTAGTCCTTGCCAAATCCCCAACTTTCGCCGAAGCCAAAGAAGTGGAGTGTGTAGGTATGCATTCCTAACCGGATGGGTCTGTCAACAGGCTGTTTCATAATATCATTCCTCACTTTACTCTGGATCGGTGCTTTTTGTATACACCAGCAAAATATCTTCGTTCTTTCCTCAAAAAACTGTGGGATTCGCTGTTATGTTTTTATCATACACAAAGGACGGATAAGAGAGTATGCTGTACACAGGAAAAAATGTGCAAATTTTCAGATTTTCTTTTCCGTGCATCGGCATAATTGCCGCACGAAACCTTTTCTCTTGAGTTTTTAATATGTTATTGGTATAATACCACAAAAGAAAAACAAAAGAAAGGTGATGCGGGTGCAATTTATACAAAAGCAAGAGCAGGCGCAGAAGTTGAGCCTGACGCCCGCTATGCGGCAATCTTTGGAATGCCTTCAGCTTTCCGCGCTGGATCTTCTGCAATACGTACAGGAGGCGGCGCTGGAAAACCCCATGCTGGAGGTTGAGCTGCCTTCTTTATCCAGTGTTTCACTGGACTCGCAGGCCGCCCACGAAACCACGATCACAGAACACGAAACATGGGACGACTGCTTCGCACGCAGGAAGGGGCCAAGTGCAGAACAAGACGCACTCAACACACTTTCGTCAGGAGACGAAGGCTCTCTCCGCGACCATCTTCTGGCGCAGCTTGGGCAGACGGCGTTGATCGACGAACAGCTTGAACCCGTCTGCCGTTTTCTCATTGACTGTCTGGATAGCCGGGGATACCTGGACTGTCCGCTGGAAGCGCTGGCTGACGAAACAGGCCTCTCGTTATTCTCATTGGAACAGGCTCTCTTTGCCATACAGATGCTGGATCCCCCCGGTGTCGGCGCACGCTCTCTGTCCGAATGCCTGATCCTTCAGCTGTCACAGGGTGAGCATTTCAGTTCTTTGACATTGGGGCTGGCGCGCGACGGCCTGGAGCAGATCGCGAAAAAGCAGTATAGCGAGCTGGCAAAGCGATTCCACACGGATCGGAAAACGATCCTATCCGCCGTCGCGGCTATTTCACAGTTGAACCCCATCCCCGCGCAGGGCTTCGGTTCCCACGAAAGCAGCAGCTTCGTCGTCCCCGACGCATTTATTTACAGCCAAAATGACAGCGTTACCATAGACCTGAACAAGCGGGCGCTGCCCCGTATTTCAGTGGACGAGCATTATCGCATGCTGCTTGACAGCGCAGACAACGCCGAGCTGCGCGATTATCTGCGGCAAAAGCTGCGGCAGGCCAATGATATGATACAAGGGATCCAAAGCCGCGGACAAACGCTGAGACGACTGCTGCGCTATATCGCCGATTATCAGCACGCATTCTTCTGCGGCGGAGAGTTGCGGACTATGACGATACAAAGCGCCGCCGAGGCGCTGGAGATCAATCCGTCCACCGTCAGCCGAGCCGTGCAGGATAAGTACATTCAATTTAACGGAAAGGTCATGCCATTGAGAGGACTGTTTTCTTCGTCCGTCACATACGGGGAAGAAGGAGCCCTTTCCTCCGTGGCGATCAAGCAACGACTGCGGATCATGATCCAGTCTGAGGATCCCGCTCACCCCATGTCTGACGAGGACCTGGTCGCTGCTCTGGCGAACGACCATATTGAAATCTCACGGCGCACCGTTGCCAAATATCGCAGCCAGCTTCAGATCCCTCCGGCTTCCGTACGCAGGTCCCGCACATAAAACCGGCAGCGGCACGGAACCAATCTTATCTAGATAACAGAGCACCCCCTATGGCGTACCGCCATAGGGGGTGCTCTGTTCGCGGCCTATGTGTCCACTTTGCCCGTGGGCACATGCCAAATGAAGGCAAAAATCATGTGAGAGCATGCAAAACATTCCCCGCTCATCCCCGCTATAATTTTCGTAATACCCAAGCACAACATGGAATTTGCGGAGAAGTCATTATGAAACAGAGCAAGCCGTTTTCCGGCAATTCGATCGATATGGTCACAGGGCCGCTGCTGAAAAACCTTCTGCTTTTCAGCCTGCCGCTCATGGCCACCAATATCTTGCAGCTTCTTTTCAACGCTGCGGACGTCGTGGTCGTGGGACGTTATGCAAGCTACGCAAGCCTTGCGGCAGTGGGCAGCACCACCGCCATCGTAAATCTCGTGGTCAACCTGCTGTTCGGCATTTCGGTGGGCGTTAATGTGCTCATTGCCCGGTATCTGAGCGCAGGTGATCGATCAGACGAGATATCCGCAGCCGTACACACGGCGGTAGCCGTGGCGCTGATCGGCGGCGTCGTGCTGGGCGGCATCGGCTGTGTGGCGGCAGAGTGGATCCTGCGAGCCGTCTCCACACCAGAGGACATTTTCGACCTTGCCTTGACATATTTATATATCTACTTTGCGGGCACTCCCGCTATTATGCTCTATAACTACGGAGCCGCCGCCCTTCGGGCACGCGGTGACACCCGTCGCCCCTTGATTTTCCTGACTATCAGCGGAGTGGTAAATGTAGCGTTGAATCTGTTCTTTGTCATAGCATGCCGGATGGACGTGGCCGGTGTAGCGCTGGCCACAGTGATCAGTGAGTCTCTCAGTGCCGTGCTGATCCTGATCTGCCTCATGCGCACTGATGATGAACTTCATTTCTCCTGGCGACAGCTGCGGATCGACCGGCGCAGCCTGATACGGATGTCCAAAATCGGGATACCTGCCGGTATACAAAGCTGCCTGTTCAGCCTTTCCAATGTGGCCATACAAAGCGCTATCAATGCCTATGGCAGCGTCGTTATTGCAGGCTGCAGCGCCGCGGGCAGCATCGAGGGCTTCATCTATGTCGCCATGAATTCGTTCCACCAGGCGGCGCAGACCTTTATGAGTCAGAATATCGGTGCAGGAAAATACGACCGCATCCGGGACATCTTGAAGAAATGTATTCTGTGTACGGTCGTGACCGGTGCGGTGCTGAGCGCACTTACCCTACTGCTCAATAAGCCGCTTCTGCGGATCTACAACGAAGACCCCGCCGTCATTGCCGCCGGTGGAGTGCATCTGTATATGGTGGCGACACTTTATTTCATTTTCGGTATCGCCGATGTACTTACCGGCGCGATCCGGGGCTGCGGCAGTCCTGTGGCTCCTGTAGTCATCAATCTGCTGTGCACCTGCGCATTGCGCCTTATATGGGTTGCCGCGATCGACACAAGTACCGTACCTGTCAGTTTTGTCTATGCATCTTATCCCGCTTCGTGGATCCTGCTGCTCACTGTATTGACATTCTGTTGGCGTCGCCTGTATCGGAAGCAGATATTGCCCAATATCGCAGGCGTTTGAGGGGCGAATTCCTTTTATGCGCCACTATGCGAGACCTTATGATGGTGCCTTTCCTGTACTATATTCAAGACACATCTGTTCAAAACAGTTGATAATATGGCGATGCTGGCAGCAGCGTTTGGAATGCTATTGGCTGCGGCAGCGGTGTGCCGTTTTAAGCACCGATAGCCACAGAATAACAGATGAATGCCACCCGTGCATAGAGTCCAGAATCCTATTGCAATAAGCGCAGTCCCTCATGAGAGTATTCCTCATGAGGGACTGCGTTATATAGCGTCATGAAAAGCTCCCTCAAAGGATATGTACACGATCTTCAAAGGGCTTCTTGGGCTTCTGCGTGACTATTTCCATCGGCTTGCCGAAGGGGATAATGGTGCGCGGGCGTTCGTCCTCGGGGATATGCAGGAGCTGCCGTACCCTTTCGGCATTGCCCTCAAACTTCATCATGCCGTCCATCCATACGCCGGCATATCCGGACGCTGTGATTGCCAGCATGATGTTCTCTGTGGCGGCGTAGTCCTCGGTCTCAAACTGGAGATCATGGCCGCCGCCATGATCACATTTTGAGGCGACCACAATCATGACAGATGCAGCCTTACAGCCGGAAGCACTTTTTCAGCACCGTATACTCACCCAGCACCAGTAGCGTCAGACTGCCGTCCAGCACCGTTTCCGGCGAGATGGTCACGTCAGTTTTGCCGTCCCGCTTCACGCCGAGGATATTGACACCGGACTTTTTGCGAATGTCCAGCTCACCGATGCTGTGCCCCCGCCAGCTTTCCGGTACAGCGACCTCAATGATGGCGTGCTTCTCGTCCAGCTCGATGTAGCCGAAGATGTGGTTGGCGGTGTAGCGGATGGCCGCCCACTTCGCCAGCTGCTTTTCCGGGTATGTCACCGCGTCCGCGCCGTTGCGCAGCAGGAACTTCGCCTGCACGTCACGCTCCGCGCGGGACACCACATACTTCGCCCCCAGCTCCTTGAGCAGAGACGTCGTTTCCAGCGAGTTCTGGAAATCTCCGCTGATGGTGACGTAGCAGACATCGTAGTTGCTGACGCCCAGCGAGCGCAGAAAATCTACACGGGTACTGTCGCCGATCTGCGCGTTGGTGACAAAGGGCATACACTCGTTGACGCGCTCCTCGTCTCTGTCTACCGCCATGACCTGATGCCCCAGCTCGTTGAGCTGCATGGCGAGGTGCCGCCCGAAGCGGCCAAGTCCGATCAATAATACTGTTTTCATCGTGCGCTCCTTTCAGCCTACGGTGATTTTTTCTTTTGGACACCGGGTACAGGTGAGATCATGTCCGGAGAATGCGGCGTAGATCAGGGTAAGTCCCCCGACGCGCCCGAAGAACATCAGCAGAATGAGAATGCCCTGCGACAGCGTACCCAGCTGCGGCGTCAGCCCCAGTGTCAGTCCCACCGTTCCGGCAGCGGATGCCGTTTCATAGAGACAGGCACCGAGCGGCAAGTTCTCCACTGCGCTGATGACCGCACCGGTCGCGGTCAGCTCCTGTGCATACTTGCAGGAGTCCTTGACATCCACGATGCTCTCGAAGCCGTCGCGGGTGCCGCTGCCGGCCTCGCGGCCGATGAGCACGATCTCGGCGTCATTGCCGCCGACCTCGGACCAGTTGGTGATCTTGCCGGTGTAGATGTCGGCGATCTGCTCGACGGTCAGATCGGAGACGGGGTTTTCGGGGTTCACGATCATGGCGATGCCGTCAAGGGCAACGACGGTCTCGGGCAGGGTGGCCTTCTCATCGTCCTTCAGCGCGCGGCTGGACAGGCCGATGTCGCAGCGGCCTTCGGAGACGGCCTGGATGCCGGAGCCGGAGCCGGTGGGATTATAGGTGACGTTGATGCCTTCCTTTTCGGTGAAAGCTTCGCCGAGCGTGCCGATGACCTTCTCCATGGAGGTCGAGCCGTCGGTCGTGACGGGGGAGGTATTCTTCTTGGCGCAGCCGGCGAGCGTCAGCGCGGCAAGGGCAATTACAAGTACAGTGGTGAGAACTTTGGTCATCTTCTTCATTTTGATGATCTCCTTTCAATTGATTCGACATCTTGTCTACGTGCATCAAGATACTGCTATGACCTAAAATGTGAAAGCAGATTTCGGTAAAACTTTGGTCAAATCTTTCGGGGAATGTAAAAAGAAAATCATAACCACCGGCCGTGCCGGTGGTTTGCACAGGCCCCCTTGGGGCCTATTACCAGCCGAACCTATAGGTTCATCGAATCTTCTTTCTACTGCATGATGCGCCCTACTGCTATTGAAATAGCGGCTTGGCGCATTTTGCTTTTCGTTTCTCCCTGGTTATCCGTCTTTTTGAATCACACCTTATCGCCCGCTTTCCAGACTTGTTCCTCGCTTCGCTCGGATATTTTTTCTGGGCATAGCTAAAGCTTTTTGGAACCACCGGCATTGCCGGTGGTTTTCTTTATACAA
>OQVN01000672.1_pt1 | contig 12703 bp, 9 predicted proteins | sample 1691621 | NCBI WGS metagenome assembly OQVN01 (sample SAMN03418278, study PRJEB22391) | human gut metagenome | biome: human-gut; feature: organic feature; material: feces | host: Homo sapiens | place: Tanzania | collected 2013-01 | reverse complement strand
AAAAACTTATATAATATGATTCATGCTTCTTTAAAACAAGCATACCTAAATGAAATGATTAAAAAAAATATCTGTGAATTTGTAAAAGTACCTAAAGTATTTAGAAAAGAAATGAGAGTCTTATCTAGAGAAGAACAGAAAAATCTAATTACCGCTTCTAGAAATCATAGATTAGGAATAGTTGTAATTTTAGATTTATTTACTGGTATGAGATTGGGAGAAATACTTGCTTTAAGATGGAACGACATCGATTTTGATAAGAAAATAATATATGTTAAAAACACAATAAAAAGAGTAACGACTCACAATTCTAATGGTAATAAAACGGAAATAATTTTAGATACTCCAAAAACAGAAAATTCATTCAGAATTATTCCACTAATTGATGAAATGATAAAAGAACTTAAAGCACATAAAAAAATACAGAATAAAGAGAAATATAATAGTGGTTCGGCTTATAGTGATAAAAACTTTTTATTCTGCAATGAAATTGGAGAACCTTATGACCAAAAAACTTTTAAAAATTATTATAATAAAATATTGGCAGAATGTGGGCTTTTAGAATCAAGACCTAAAACTATCCGAGATAAGATAAAAAAAGGGCTCAAAACTAAACCTAAAACCAAAGGGAGCACTCCAAATGTAACTTTTCATACCTTACGACATACATTTGCAACAAGAGCTATTGAACAAGGGATGGACATATTAGTTTTAAGTAAAATATTAGGACATTCTGATCCAAGTACAACATTAAATAAATATGGTCATGCCTTACCAAATCATAAAAAAGATAATATGGAGAAAATAAGAGAATTATATTATGTATAGGAGATATTTGCAATGAAATTTAATAATGCAGAAATAGATGAACATGTTATTCTAATAAAAAAACAACTTCAAGAACATTTTCAAAAAACAGAACCTAATCTTACACCAGAACAATTAAATAATAGAGTTAGTGAAGTTGCTAGAGAAATTTTGTTAGATGAAACGAAGAAAGCCTAGAGTTAATCTAGGTTTTCTTCGCTAATTTCTTTTATTATATAAAAAATGTCTTTAAAGTTCTCATAACTCATATCATTAAATCCATCCTTTTCTGTATATATATTATCTGCAAATATTTTTTTAGATAAAGCATAATTTGTTTGATTATCATCAGAAAAATCTGTTACTCTATCTTTGCTACTACCCTCTATAATATCTATTTTACTATCTCCACATTTGTTAATACATTTACAAATTTTACTATTTTTTATATCTATCCCTTTGGAATTAAATTCATTTCCCATGTACATCCTTCTAATTATTCCATCCACGCACTTAAATTCTCTTTTTATTTCGTCATCGGTATAATAATGTTCAATACAAATGTTAGGAGTAGTTTTTCTATGTTCTGGTATAGGAATTTGAAAAGAATATACATTATTTTTCCATTTTTTATAACTTTTATCTTTTTCTGATAAAATCTCTTCTTCTTTTTTATCCCTATCTCCTATAAATATCATTTTATTGTTTTGTTTTATTCTAGAATAATACTCACACATTTGTATAAGTCTAGAATCCCCCATGTCCAAAGTTTGAAATTCACTATCCTTTACATTACTATCATCATACATAAGAAATTTCACATTTAAATCTTTGAAATCGTCTTTATATTTTTGATCTTCTTTTAACTTTTTCAAAGCTCTCTTCATATGTCTCCAATCAGTACAACCTTCTGTAATAATTAATGTTTGTTCATTTTTATTTTTATCAATTAATTCTTTTAGTTCATTTCTATATACCGTTGTATTTTTCATATATTCATATGAATTTTTAAATTCTGAAAAACTTTCTGTTCCAATTTTTTCACCATTTGGTAAATTAAATATTTCAAAACCTTCTTTCCCAAAAATTTCTTCCATTCCTAATAAAAACAATGGAGAATGGGAAGTTATTATAAACTGAACTTTAGGAAACTTCTTAATAAGTTTTGGTAAAACTTCTTTTTGTAAAATAGAATGCAAATGTAATTCTATTTCATCAATTATTACAATTCCTGTTATTTCTGAAATATGTATACTTTTATTTATGTCTCCCATATCAGCGTATCTTATTATGGTTGAAAACATATTAAATAATGCAATTTGACCTGTTGATAGTGAATCTAATGTTGGTATAATTGTTTTTCCTAAATTGTTTTTAATATTAAATCTTGAACCATATGAGTTTCTAAAATTCAAAGATAAATGCACATCTTCTCCAAGTATTTCTGATAATATTTCTTCTATGTTTTTCCTTGAAATACATATTAAGTCTAAATCAATATTGCTAATATCTCTTGTCCTGTAACCACTTTGTTCATCTTTTATAACATCTGGTCTTGAATCAACTATTATATCTAATAGCCATGTTAAATTAAATTCATCTAAACATTCAATATTAATTGGCTTTTTTAATTCAGAATTAAATCTTGGGTTTACGGATAAACTTTCTTTTAATATATATTTTTTATTTAACCATTCCGGTTTTGAATATCTATTAGGTGAGAAATAACAATATGAAGATTTTTCAAATTCCTCCTTAAAAAATTCTGAATTATTAGTTTTTTCTTTTATATTCTTTTCTTCATCACTATATGATAAAAGTACATTTAGATTCTTTTCTTTAAAATCACTATACTTTAATTTACCAGTTTTCATTATATATTCAAATCTTTTTTCTTTATCTTCAAAGTTCAAATATGAATATGCATACGTTTTTCCTACTTTTATTTGATTTGACGTCATAATTTTAAAATAATTGTGACCTCCGCTTTCATTTTTTACAGTTATATCATTATATGCCTGTTCTGCAAATTCATATAAAGAATCTACTATATTTGAAAGTATCATAGATTTTCCTGATCCATTTTCACCTACAAAAATTACTGGTTTTGGATTTCCTTCGTTATTAAAAGGCATTTCTATATTTAACTTTTCAATTGGTCCTATATTTTCATCATTAATTAACTTTAAATACATTTAATCACATCCTTTCGATTAATATAATATCATATTTTGTCATTTTTTGCCAGAGGTTTATTTTGTCGAATACTGTCACTTCAGTACTTTCATAAATATATTTTATCTACTATTTTACAATAATTCTATTATATCTCATTCTGGTTGTGGTCAAATAAATGGTCAAAACACAAAAAACAAGCACTCTGTATTTCTACAAAATGCTTATTTCAATATGGTTGCGGGGGTAAGACTCGAACTTACGACCTTCGGGTTATGAGCGCCGACAAAGCCATTTTTGAAGATTTATGAAAACTCGTGTTTTTGGTGGTATTTAAGCATTTATAGAAGATTTAGTTTGATGAAAATATATGTAATTTTTAAATGTTTTTTGAACTAATTCTTCCCAAAATTTTCCCAACTTTTTTAGGATAATTTCGAAAGAAATCTTCTATAACAAAATTTAAATATTAAAGGAGTTTATTATAAAAAATTTAAGAGAAGTTAATGATGATATTTTAAAAGATTGGTTATTATTTAGAGAAGATACTATATCTTCTCTAAATAGTGATGAAGATAGAAAACATTGGATTTATTTTGATGAAATAGCACAGAATATTTTGACAAATGTTTCTAAAGAGAATAAAAAGTATGTACAAAATCGGTTAAACAAGCTTGATGATCACTTTATGGATTATATTGGTTATTGGAATGAAAAATATTATAGGAATGGGTTTTGTGATGGAATTGAGATGATTAATGGTTGTTTTGATTAGATAAATAATATTAATTTAAAAACATTCCCTAATTATTCATCATCTTCTTCTAGTAAATTTTCTATCTCACATCTAAATTTACTTTGATCTTGTAACAATGTTCCATTTTTTAAAAACTCAAAAAATTCCGCATATCCGTTTGGACTCAAAAAGTGAAAAATATAAGTTTGTTTAATATTAGATTTTTCTAGTTTTTTATTAAGTCTTTCAAAATGTTCTTTAGCATATTTATTTTTTGCTCTATTTTCTCTAGAAACATCCTTATCTTCTTTAATTTCAACTACCAAAATATAAGTCATATCTTCCCTAGAAATTTTTATAAAAAAATCCGGATTAAAATTGTTATGTACATATTTTCTTGTCTTTGAATCTTTTCCACCACATCTCATACTGTATTCAATAGAATAAAAACCTTTGTCTTTCGATTTTATCCATGAATCAATTAAAACTGATATTTCAGGTTTGCATAAATATTCAACAAATTTTCTTTCAGGTTCTTGATTCGTAAATACCAAATTCATTGGAGTTTTAAAAAGAAATTCATTTATCATTTTTAATGAATATTTTGGTAATGTTTCATCATCTATTACTTCTTGAATTATTAATTTTTGCTTTTCATCGTTAGTTTCTTTTTCCCACTCATTAGTAGCAAAAATCGATGTTCCCCTTCGTAAATTACTAACGGATGTACTAGAGCGCATAATATCTAAAGTATTATTTTCTATAATTTCCTTATCAACAACATATGGAATTATTGTTTTATTTTTCTTTCTAAGTAATGTTGAAAATGCTTGTAATATTCTATTTACATTTTTATCAACTATTTTATCACCGGTGTTTCCTACTCTTTGCATAGATTTTTCTATTATTTCTCTTATTTTTTCTCTTGGTGGAAGATTATTTTGTGTATATTGCTCTTTACCTAATTTTAGTACTCTTCCTTCCCAATCTCTTATTTCAAACTCATCATATATTTTATCTAATACTTCATCCATTGTCCAAGTAATATTTTCTATAACATAGTTTCTTTCATGAGTTTCACTTCCTGTGACAGACTCGAAAATTGTTCCTTTTTCCACATCGATAACTTGAGATTCTAATTTTATACCTTCTTTTTCTATTCTTGAAAAATCAAATATTATATTTTGTTTTAATTCAACCTCCTTTTCATCTCTTTTATAATTTATATTATACACAGAAAAATTATATTGACTATTATCAATTATTTTACTAATTATTCTATTTTCTATTTCTAAAACTTCTTCAACCAATCCTTTAATATTTCTACTCCATGATTCATGATTAAATACAGTAACCCAAGGTTGTGGAATACTATATTCCATAGGTAATCTCAAGCCTCTACCCAAAACTTGAGATATTAATAACTTAGAATTAAAAGCCTTATCTTCCCAAGGAACTATTTGAAATACGTTTTTTACATCCCAACCTTCAGTTAGCATTGATACAGATACAATCCATTCTACTTTAGAATCTTCTTTACTATCAACATTTTTTAATTCTGGAATATTCTTTTTGTGATCTTTATCTGAAGTAACAATTAATACCTGATTTTCAACTTGTTTTTTATCTTTCGTTTCTTTCTCTTTAAGAAACTCTAGCAATCTACTATATAGATTTTTAGCACTTGAAATATCTTTACAAACCAAAATAGTAATTGGTCTCACTCTTGGATATTTTTCTTTATTCCTTAGATGATTATAATATATTTTTTGAAACTTTTCATTCTCATTTTTGCTATCATCTTCTTTGACATACTCAACTTTTTTTACAATTCCTTCATCTATTGCTTCTCTTAATGAATATCTATAAATAACATCATTAAAGTATTGATTATCATTGTATGCCGTTCCAGTAAATCCTAAAATATATTTGAAATTATATTTAGCAGATATCAAAAATTCTTTCCATTTTTTTAAATCTTTTTCTTCATTAGAATTTCCAGATACTTTATTAAATATATGATGAGATTCATCATTTAATACTAAAACCCTTTCTGATCCATTCTTCAAACTATCTTCTATTGACGATAAAGTATTTGAATATACTGCATGTATATTTTCAATACATATATCTCCATCACTAATTGTCTGATTAGCATCAATAATTCTTGGATTTCTATATTTAGAATTATTTGGAATAGTTTTCTTTAATTCAGAATTTCCACTTAAATTTTGAAATTTTTCTTTCAAAGAAGATTCTATTGTAATTGAAGGACATAAAACCAAAACTTTATCTACAATATCTAAACCTAACATAATTTGTGCAATTCCGTATATAACATAAGATTTTCCTGTCCCTGTAGCTAAATCTATATTAGCAAATAGTTTTCCTTTTATTTGCAAATCCTCATAGTAATCTTCTTTGGTTAAATATTTTTTTCTAATCTCAGAATTTTTATCATAATTTTCATCAATTAAATCTTCTAATTTACTATATCTTCCTGATGCTAAATAAACTATCGCATTTTTTATCGCCTCTTTCTGATATTCTCTTCCCTGTACTAGCTTGTCAATAAATAGATCCCAAGAATTCAAATCTAAAACATTTGGATCAAAATTCTTATTTATATTTAGTACTAAATCTTTTTGGTTGTATTTAATAATATCTTGCATTTTTCATCCTTTCTATATATCAAATATCTCAGAAAAATCATTTCCATATATATCAGTATATATAATCATTATCTTATTTCCTATATTTTTTCTTTCTAATATTATTTTTATTTCATTATTATTTTTTACCAATTCTTCAGCAAAAAAGCTTCTTGTCATTTTAAAATTTTCTCCATCAAATTTTTCATCTATATATATCGCTGAAAGCATATCAAAGTCTCTTAATTCCTTTTCCTTTGCAGTTTTATCACTTTCAGGTTCTTTACATTTGAATTTATTAATTGATATTTCTACTTTTTCCTTTTCAACTAATATTTCAGATTCAATTTCAGGTTTTCTAATAAAATAGAATCCCATAGATTCTTCAATGGAATTAATTTTGTCTTTGTTTCTAGGCTGTCTATATTTTTGGAAAGGTTTTTGATGTAACTCTTTTATAACATGATAAGGAATTTTTAAGAAATAATATCTTATATCTCCAATCTCATAGTAATCTGAAATAAAATCAATGTTATTAGCTGGTGCAACCAAATACACTCTTCCTTTTATTTGTCTGCTAATAACATTATGTATACTTTCTAAGTATTCTTGATTTATAGAAACATCTTTAAATTTCTGATAATTAAATATTTTTACTAATTCATTATCTTTCTTTCCATCAAACTCTATTCCAGCTATTATTTTCTTGTTTAGCTCAATATCAAACAAAGATGATACAAATTGCACATATTCATCCCATTCTAATTTTAAAGCTTTTTCTAAATCATACGTTCCCAATGTACATGTTACAAAAGGTCTTGCCTTTTTATTATATTTTTTATCTTTATTTAATAAATCTTTGCTATTTTCTATTTGAAGCATTCTTCTCTGTATAGTAAAATATGCTAATTTACCCAAATCGCAAACTATCCATTTTCTACCCAATTTTTCTGCTACACTTGCAGTAGTTCCAGATCCACCGAAAAAATCTAAAACAATATCATCTTTATTCGTTGATGCTTTTATAATTCTCTCCAATAAGTTTTCATTTTTTTGTGTAGGATATCCTTCTTTCTCTTTACAAAAACTCATTATTTGTATAGAATCCAGTTTATCAATTTCATTACAGTTCCATGTATCCTCAATAGGTTGGCCTAATCCTGTAGGCTTTTTTCCATCTCTTCTTACATAATTTTCAGGATAGGGAATAAATTCTTTATTAAAAATAAAATTATTTGGAGATTTTGTATAAAACAATATAACATCATGATTTCTAATCCAATTTTGAGCCTGTGTTTTATAACCTGAAACCCATCCAATTCTCCAAATAATTTCTCTTTGGAAGCAATTTTTTCCAAACACCTCATCCATTATCACTTTTATATAATGACTCATTTTTTCATCGAGATGAACATAAATACTACCATCATCTGATAAGATTTCCCTAGCTAAAATTAATCTTCTTCTTAAAAACTCTATAAATTCTGCGCCTTTTACTCTATCTGAATATGCTTGTTGCCCCATTCCTGCTTTAAAATCATTTTCGGTTGCAAAAGGTGGATCTATATAAATTAATTTTACCTTTCCCTTGACTTTATCCTTTATCAAAGTATCTTTGTTTTCATATATAGTTTTTAATAATTGTAAATTATCTCCAAATACAATCATATTTTTCCAGTTTGTACATTCTTTTTCATTATTTATAATATTATTTATTTGTAAAGGAACTGGGAATGTTCCATCCTCATTTGCCAATAAATCTTCTTTTCTAATTTTATTTGCATAAACAATTTCCGTTTCTTTTTGATTTGTTGGAAACAATAAATCTTTATAATACTCTGGTATGCTTTCATTCTTATTAATAAATTCTATAAGCATTTTCTTTTCATTTTCATTTAACATATATTATCCCCCTAATTAATATATTCTTTATCTTTATATCACATTTTTACAAATTTTTCTATAAAATTACATATAATTATTTTATTTTTTCTCTTAAATATCTTTTATCTTAAACATAAGCTGATCATACATTTCTTTGAAATTTGTTTAATACTTTTAAAGTATTTCTTATTGAATCTAAATTACAAAATCATTTAAATGTGATCTTGTAATTTAGATTCTTCTATTAAGCTCTTTGTCACACTTGACTTGTTATATTTAACCTTTTCAAATTTTAAATTTAACATTTTCTATTCGTCATAATTGAGATACAATCTTAATTTTATTTTTTTGTCTATTAATTTTTTTGGGGATTGGGGTTTCCCAATATTTGAATTTGTGGGAGTACAAATTCAGTGCTGGCTAGACCATAAAAATACTCCCTTTTCCTAATTTTATTTAAAAATATTTATAAAAAATGCTTGAACTTTTTTATAAAATTCAAGCATTTTTCTTATAATTTTTAATTTGTTCTATAAGAATAAATTATTTTATTTAATACCATTTCTTGAATAGAATTCGCAATATTATTCATCATTTGTACCCATTTCATTTGATCTTTTTCTTTTAATTCTTCATCAATTTTTAGTTGTTTTTTCATGCAATTCATTAAATTAATTTCCATTTCATTTGCTTTAGCCTCTATTTCAAACAAGTACTCTGTTAACTTATCTTCCATTATTAATTTTTGATAAAATGGTTTCATTTCATATTTAATAAATTTTAATCTTAGCTTTGCATATCTTCCTAATTTTACACTTTTTTTCTCTTTTAATTTTAAATTTGATATTAAATAATCTCCTTGTTTGGTATAAGTTATATCCATTTTTTCTTCCTCCTTTTATAAAAATTTTCTTTACTTTTTTCAATTATTGCATTAAAATATTATTATAATTTTGGTTAAAGTTAGTATTTAGTTTGACGGCTTATACTAGCTTTTTTTATATTACTTAACATATAAATTTTTCTTTCGGTCTGTAAAATATTCTTATCTACTTTTTTCTCTTCTTATCTATCGTGTTACTCTAACGTTTTTATAACGTTATTTTCTATCTTACTTTTTTCACGAAATTTTCTTTGTCGTTCTCTATTATTCTTCCTTATTTCTTCTAATTTATCTGCACTTTGATACTTGCTCCAATTTTTTATTATATAGCAATTCTCTTCAAGATTTATCATTTTTAATTCAATAAACTTATTTAATATTTCTTCAACTTTTTTAACAGATTTCCCTAAAATTTTTGATAATTGTTGCACATTCAATGGATTATTCTCCCCTATAATTAGCTTTCCTTTCATATTACATTGTCCAGCTATAGTTAACAATTGTATCCATATTCTGAAATACGTATCCCCCTCACGTTCATTCAATAATAATGCAATTTTTCTATTTGAAAAAATATTAGTACTAAGTTTTATCCAAGATACTTCTGCCATACCTCCTTTCACCTTTCTTTCAACTAGTCTGTTATTGAATCTTGTTCTTTTTTGGTTAAATAATCATCTAATGCTTGTACTCTAAACAAGAACTTTCCTCCAACTTTTGAGCATGGTAGTTGTTTTCTTCTTACTAATTGATTAGTAAGCCAATAACTAATTCCTAAATATTCTGCTGCTTCTTTCATAGTTAATGTTGTTCTTTCTATTGTTTTTAAGTTCAATACTGAATCCTCCTTTCTTTGTTCAATGGTACCTATTGACTTTTGTTAACAATTGAATTATACTAATTTCAGTTAACAAGTACAAGATTTTTACTGAAAGTTTTTGAAAATTGATAACTATCAAAAACGATTTTTTTCAATATTTATTAGTTAACAAGGAGGTATAAAATGCCATTAACAGCTTTAAGTTCAATAGAAGTAAGCTTTTATAATACAAGAGCAAATGAAATAATAAGTGCTACTACAATTACAATAATTGCTATTGGTTGCTCAGTAATTTTCTTCTTTTTCATCTTCCCTCTCTCCTATTGATTTAGGTAGTGTCAAAAATCTATATCACATAGCACAAATACACTACCCTCAATTTTATCTATATAAACAGTAAAATGATTACTGAGTATATCTTAGTAATCATCTTTTTTCGTATTTAACTAAAAAAGATGAAACAACCTGTGTTATACTTTTAGCGCCAACAAAAAATATCACGAAAGGATGTTTCATCATGGAAAGTATAACACATTTAATTAATTCTATTGAATCTTTTTCCAAACAAAATTTTAAGTTCTCTCAGTATTTTCAGGCTTTGAATCTCCTTGGCAAGATTCCTGATACTGTTTCTTATCGTCTGAACAACATTGATGTTATTCATCATCTTGAAGAAGCTTCAAAACATATTGATTGGCTTAACAGCTTCTTTGAGGATAAGATCAATCCAATTACCAAGAAGGAATTATCCAAGCTTAAATCCAGCAAGAATAAGGATGTTCAGATTCCTTATGCAGACTTCAAGATAGATGAGCCTCCTATATTCAGAGATGAGCTTATCAAGCAGATCTCATTTGAAGACATCATCAGAGAAAGCTACCTGAAACCTGTAAAGCGTAGAAGCGATGACTCCTTTACATTTGATGGCGTCTGTCCTTACTGTGGTGCTCCTAAAGAGTACATCTATGACAACAGCAGAGGAAGAGGCCAATATAAATGCAAGGCCTGCAAGAACACATTTACCTTAAAGACTACAGTCAAGGAAGATGTTGGAATATACTGTCCCTACTGCAAGCATAAGCTCACTTTGCATCATGACCGCAATGGCTATCTCGTTTATGTCTGTCAGAATCATGACTGCTCATACTATAAGCATAACAAGAAGATTCAGGACAGTGATGATAGTGATTCACTTCTCACTTCCAGTAAGCAGTATCGTCTTCGATATCACTATCGTGATTTCAAGTTCAACTTGGAATCCCTCAAGAATGTCAGTAACGACTTGAATATGAGCTATAATCTATCAAGAATACACTTTGATTCTAAGGTTCTAGGGCTTATCCTGACCTATTACGTCAACTATGGCCTTGGTGCCAGAAAGACCGCTCTCATCATGAAACAGGTTCATGGCGTCCGTATTTCACACCAGACCGTTATTAACTACGCTAATGGCGTATCAGCTCTTGTGAAGGATATGGTTGACCATTATCCCTATAAGATTGGTTCTGTATTAACAGGTGATGAAACATACATCAAGGTAAGAGGGAAGAATCAGTATGTGTTCTTCTGGTCAGACCCTAGTTCAAAGATCATCACATCACATACCATCTATCCCACACGTGATACAGAATGCGCCTGCAGATCAATCTATGACTGTCTGAGACACTATAACGGAAACATTCCAGAGAACCTTACACTCATTACTGATGGCAATCCTATCTACAATGCAGCTCAGGTATTCTTTGATATCAACGGCATCAAGTTCGACCTTCATCAGGTCATCGGAGTCAAGAACAAGGATGAGATATCCAAGAAATACAGACCCTTCAAGCAGATTGAAGAGAGACTGAATCGAACATACAAGCAGAACTACTATGGCACTAACGGCTATGACAAGATAGAAGGTGCCAACAGCTATATGATTCTCTTTGTATGCTTCTTTAACTTCCTGAGACAACATTCAGCACTGAAGTACAAGACACCTGTAACTGGCTTATTTGATAATAATATGCTTATGCCAGATCAGTGGCTCAAGCTCATTGAGATATCACATAAGTACCATCCAGCAGACAATTAATCATTTCTCCAAGGAAGTGATCAAATATTACAATGATCTGATGAAGTGCTTTTACAATGAAGACTGTACGGCGGAAGAGCTTCAGGATCTTGGCAGAAAATCACTGCAATTATTTGACGAAGAACTTCAGGAAAACAATGATGAAGATACTTATCTTATCCGGTTGCAGGGTGAGGTGCAAAACTATAAGGACAACAAGAAAAAAATAACAAGTGTTTCTCTTGCACCTAGCACAAATGTGGACTATTATTCGGTAGACGGATTTTCTTTTGCAAGAATTTCCTGTGGCTATACCATGACGGAAAACGGCAAAAAAACTTCTACCGTTATGGTGTATCTATTGCGCAGGGATGACAATCGCAGATGGAAGATATACGGTTGGGAAACAGCGGATGAGTTGAACAGCAAGCTGGAACAGACAGACAATCATTAGAATAAACAGACAATAATTAGAACAAAGCAGGCAGAAAAATGACAGAGACAGAAAAACAAAAAGACATTTATATTTTGGGGATCGAGAGCTCCTGTGATGAGACAGCAGCATCAGTGGTAAAAAACGGCAGAGAGGTACTTTCTAACGTGATCTCTTCTCAGATTGCCTTACATACGTTGTATGGCGGCGTGGTGCCGGAGATCGCATCCCGGAAGCATATCGAGAAGATCAACCAGG